>JAANMY010000087.1_pt1 | contig 112701 bp, 87 predicted proteins | sample 7279691 | NCBI WGS metagenome assembly JAANMY01 (sample SAMN14094543, study PRJNA606508) | bioreactor metagenome | isolation source: A lab-scale SPAN reactor treating ammonium-rich wastewater day 388 | place: Ireland: Galway | collected 2018-02-07
AGAGCCCCACCCAGTCCAGCGCATTGCCAGGCCCGTTGGCCACCGTCGCCTGCACCGCCTGACCCGGCACCGCACTGGCCGTGCTCGGCGTGACGCTCGCACCCGTGACGCCTCTGCCAGCGAGCGCCACGTTCTTCGTCTCGGCAGACATGCAGCAGGTCAGGGCCAACGTTGCGGTCGCGTTGCCGCCGGCTGTCGGCGCGAAGCGGACGCCGACCTCCACCTGCTGGCCGGTCACGATCGAGAACTCGGCACCCCGCGCGATGGTGAAGCCACTCCCACCCGTGAGCGTCGCCTGCCCAGTGAGCAGTTCGAGGCCCTGGTTGGTCAATCGGACCTTCAGCTCGTGCGAGGCCCCGAGGGCCAAGGCTCCGAAATCGAGGGCGGTCGGTTCGACCACCAACGCGGGCCGGACTTGCCACGCAACGGCGATGGGCACTGTCGCCAGTTTCTCGAAGGTGCCGTCACGGAAGAAGCGGAATTCGTACCGGCCCACCGCCGAAGGCATCACGAAGGACAGCGCCGCCGAGCGCAGGCTCGCCGTGGGCGGCGTCTGCAGGCCATTGAGGTACATCCAGCGTCCATCATGGGCGTCGTCCGGAGCACCGGAGCGATAGAGCCCGACCCAGTCGAGAGCGTTGCCGGGGCCGTTTCGAACGGACAGTAGCTGTGAATGGCCCGGGTACGTCCAGGTGCGGTCCAGCAGCAGCGCGGGCCGCGCAGGCCCGCCTGCGCTTCCGCTCAGCGGGCACACGGCGCCGATCTCGAACTTTTCCTCGTCGGAGAAGACCCAGAGCTCGGTCTCGACCGGAGCATCGACGGTCGGCGCGAACACCACGTCGATCACGGGCGAGCCCCAGCTCGGCGCGTCGGCGTCGACGCTCGCCGCGCCCGATGGGTGGATCTCCACGATCGAGAAGTCCGGGTGAGGCACGAACTGGGGTTGCCCAGTCGTGTGCACCCGAAGCGTGGAACTGTCCCCGATGCGGGTCGGAGGCATCTCCACGACGGGTGGGCTGCAACCCATCCACGACTGTGGCCGGTAGGACCAGGCCTCGGCCAGAACGCGGCGCCCCGCGACTGGCCCGGGATAGTCGAGCGGAATCTCGAGTCCCATGCTCAAGAGACCGGTTGAGATCTCCGCGGTGGTCGCGATGCGGGCTTCGCCGCGCACCTCCCCGGCGGCCACGGTCGCGTGGTGCGGCCCTGACCCCACGAGCGAAACTCGCTCGGACGGCAGGACCTCGATCGGGACCCGAGCCTCGGCGGGGCTTGGCGCCGAGCGATCGGCGAGAACGTGAAGATCTCGACCGGCCAGGGCCGTGGGCGAGCCGACCATGCAGACGGGAGGCTCCCCCCCGGTGGGCTCCAGGGCGACCGGATAGCCCCATCCCGACCACACTCCGTACGACGTCGGACCGCGCTTCCACACGGCACGTGGCGCACCGAGGTGTCCAGTTCTCCAGACGGGGCATGCGGACGCCCCCGTCGTCGCGAGGACTTCTGGCCCGGCGGACATCACTAGTTCGAGCCGGCCATCACGGTCGTCGTCGGTGAGCAGCGAATAGTGAGCGTAGTTCACCGGGGCCGGTGCTCGCCACAGCCGCCGTCCCGTCGTCACGTCGATCTCGTAGAGCGCCCCGAAGTACACGCCGAACAACGCTTCCAATCCGTCGCCCTCGGGGTCCGCCGCGAAGATCGCCGCGCCACCGAGGTCGTAGACGACCTCACGGCTCTGGCGCGTCGTCAGGTCGACGAAGAAGGCACGGCGGTCTTCGGTTCGCACCAGGAGTTCGGGGTCGGGGTCTCCATCCAGTTCCGCGCCGAGCAGCCACGGGCCCTGAAGGCGGACCTGCAAGTCGACCCGACCGACCTCGGCCCCTGCACCGTCCAGCAGCGTGATCACCGAGTCGTCGTCCGCCGCCACCGCGAGGCGGTCGCGAGCCCCCGCGGTGCGGAGCACGGTCACGGCGGACGTGTTGCGCTGCCACTGCAGCTCCCAGGTCGCACCGTCCAGGACCGCGATTGTCTGCGCGGCGACGCGGACGACCTCGAGCGGTTCATCGTCATCCGCCTGCATCGTGAACGCCTGGACGGCGGGCGGCAGGTTCGGCGGCAGCGCGACGCGCCCGATCGGGGCCAGCGTGTCGGGGTGATGGAAGACGGCCTCCCGCGACAGCAGGAGCACCAGTTCTGCGTTGCCGTCCCGGTCGAGGTCGACGGGCCCGGGCAAGGCCACGGACGTCTCGGCCTCGTCCCTGAACCAGCGGAGCTCGGACTCGAAGGAAGTGCCGAGACCGATGTTGCCGCCTGCGAAGGTCGCGACCAGGAGCGATCCGTCCGGCCGGCGACTCGTCGCCGCTCGCGTGATTACGGGCCCAGCGCGGAACTGCAGGGTCGCACCGTCGAGAATGCGGCCCGAAGCCACGGAGTCGTCGAAGCCGTCGCCATCGAAGTCGGCTACGTGGATCGGCCCCGTGCCCAGCCCGGCGGGGAACCGCACCGCTTCAGGCCGGCGCGGGTCGATCACCGCACCGTCGCCGGTGACGAGGAGCGGATAGCCACGGGGGGTTCGCGCCAGCACACCAACGTGGTCGCCGAGGCCCCACGGGCTCGACCACCAGATCCTCAGCGTCCGCGGGTCGGCCACGAGACCTCGCGCGCCTGCCGCGATCACGAGGTCAGGGTTGCCGTCCCCGTCCAGATCGCCGGCGGCGATGTCCCTCGCGTCGAGCCCGTCCAGTCGCGCCACCACCTCGCCCGTGGGGGTCAGCACGCGAACCGATCCGGCCATGTCGACCGCGGCCAGCATCGGAGCGCCGTGCACCCAGAGCGCGACCAACGAACGCACTTGCGTTTCGACCGCCTCGAACCGCTGCTGCAGCGCGCCGCTTCTCCCGTCGTAGACCCTCAGCTCCCGACCCGCGGTCACCACGACCTCGGGCCCGGGATCGAGGTCCAGGTTCGCGGCCAGGATCACGCCGTCGCCATCGGCTCCGCGCTCGGAGAGGTGGAGGGGATCGAGATGTGCGGCGTCCGCGGCGAACCAGCGGGTCCCCACGCCGGCCAGGCGGCCCAGCACCTCGGGGTCACCGTCTCCGTCGAGGTCCGCCAGCGCGAGGTGCGTGATCGCGCCGGAATCGGGGCGATCGGCGCGCTGCTCCCACTCGACGGCGACCGGGAGTCGCGGCGAGGTGGCCGAGCCGCGCAGGTAGACCTTGGCCTCTCCTGCGTTGCTCGTCACGATCAGGTCCTCCCTCCGCGACCCCTCGGTGAACGGCCCGAAGCTCACGACGAGCTGAACCTGCCCGCCCGGCTCGACCCGGAAGCTCGACGGTTCGACCCTGTAGTTCGGCCCTTCCGTTCGGTCATAGGTCGGTTTCGCCTGGCCTTCGAGCGGCAGGCCTCCCCGGTTGGTGATCACGACCACCCTCGTGGCGGTCTCGTCCGTCCCGACGCTCCCGAACTCGAGGTTCAGCGGCGCGACGTGGAGGACCGGCGCGCCTCCGGCCGTCGACGTCACGGTGTTGCTGCGAGCGATGTCGACACCGTCCGATCGGTGGAGACGAGCCTCGTAGGTGCCTGGCGGCGGGAAGGGGAACACCACGCTCGCCGCCCTCGTGGCCGTCGACGGCGGGACCAGGCCGCCATCGAGAAAGCGGCGATCGACGGGCGTCTCGCCAGGGACTGGGTAGAGCGCCACGTACGCGTACGGATCGGCCGGGGCGTCGAATACGTGCACCGAGAAGCTCTCCGCCGCCTGCCCGCTGGCCGGGGTGGCAACCAGCACGGGCCGGCCGTCGGCCGCGATCCCCCGACCCGTGATCGGAACCCGCGTTGAGCCGAAAGGAACGGCGCGAAGCGCCAGCTCGGCCCGATGCTCCCCCACGGCGAGTGGCGTGAAGCGGATCGTCAGCAGGGTGGAGGCGGGATCGTCGGGACGAGACAGGCGCGTCGCCCGAACCGAGAAGGCTGGATCGGAGAGGTAGAGATCGGGCAGCCAGTCGAGGACCATGAAGGCCTCGGCCCAGCTCCCCAGGGGCACGTCGGGGAACTGTATCGGCGAGACAGGCCCAGCCGGGTCGTCCGTGTCGAAGATCAAGGCCCGGGCCGCGCGAGGCAGGACTGCGTCGCCGGACACCGGCCGCACATCGAGGTAGAAATGCTCGGTGCGCTCGCGCAGTCCCTCCGGAGCAGCCAGCGCAACGGGAATCGAGGCCTCTTCCTCCCCCGCCTCCAGACGAACGCGTCCGGTCGTCGATGCGTAGTCTGCGGGCGCGGTGGCCCAGCCATCGCGCGTCACGTACTCGAACTCGACGGCCGAGGTGAGCGGCTGTGAGAGCCGGGCCGTGAAGCGCGCCAGACCCTCGTCTTCCAGCACCGCGACGTCGTCGATGCACACGCGGGGGGCCAGCTCCCCGAGGTGGTAGGAGCGCACCTCGTCCGGGCCCGCCACGACGACGGAGCTCTGCCCGTCACCGTCCGGGTCGAGCAGCATCAACCGCGTCGTGCGTCCCTGGGCGAACCAGGCCAGCGGCAACGGCTCTTCCGCGATCGGGCAGGGGTTGCCCGGCCCATACGCCACCAACTGCCCCTCGGCGCTGATCGCGACGACCTCGCGACCCGGGGCGCCGTCGACATCTCCGACCGCCACTTCCCGCACGGGAGCCCCGGGGATCCAGGCAATGCGCTCGGCCAGTGTCCCTGTGGCGGCGTCGAGGCGCCACAATGCCTGCGCCCGGTCGGCCACGAAGAGCTCGCGCGGTTCGCCGTCCTTCGCCGCGCCGAGCGCCATCGCTGCCGGCGATACCGCCTCGGTGGGCCGGGCCGTCTGCGCGGCAGGGTCGAGGATCCAGACCCGGCCGTCGGGGAGCCAGTACATTCTGGGGTCCACGCGGCCGTCGTAGTCGACCAGGTCCATCACCGGGCTCTGCGTCAACTCGCCCACAGCCAGTTCGTCGTCGCCGTCGCCATCGAAATCGGCGGAGAAGAGCCGGGGGCTGAAGGACTGGGACCACGTCGGGGAGATGCCGGTGCTCCACCTGGGAGCGCCGGTGTCGGGCTCCAGCACAGAAACCCTCAGCCCACTTTCGTTGTCGAGCACGACGATCTCGTCGACCCCGTCACCGTCCAGATCGCTGACGGCAGCATCGAGGAGTCGGCTGCTCCACGGCGTGGACCAGGCGACGACGCCGTCGCTCTCGAAGACGGTCAGGCGGCCAACCGAGACACCCAGAGTCTCCACCTCGCCGTCCCCGTCGAAGTCGCCCGGTCGGGCCAAGAAGATCGCCTCCGGGCCCTCGGCGGTCATCGCCGTCAACGCGCCGTCGCCTGCCGCGAGCGTGGCCACGACCGGGCTTCCCAGGTGCGAAGGACCCGAAGTCAGGCCCGGCACGGCCAGGACTCGCTCACCGCCGACGATTCCGAGCCCCGGGCTCCCCAGGCTCGTCAGGTGGAGGCCCACGTTGCGGACGCTTCCTCTTTCCCAGACCCACAAGAACCCGTCCTCGACCCAGGCGATCTCGACGTCCCGCCCCCCCGACAGGTCACCAACGGCGATCGCCGATGCCGCACGCGCGGGTATGCGGTCGCGCTCCTGCAAAGTGGAGCCGTCGAGGACCACGATCGCATCACCGCCACCGTAGAGGATCTCCTCGCGCCCGTCACCGTCGAGGTCACCCAGCGCGAGCGAGCGCGCGAACCCCAGCGAGCGCGTGGAGACCTGGCGCTGCTGGGCGACATCCCACAACGCGAGACGTGCGTCGCCGGCGCTGCCCGTCAGGGAAAGCAGGTCGGCTCGACCATCCCCGTCGACGTCGCCTGCGACGACGGCGAAACCGAATTCGTCTGGCGGAATCCACTGGACGGTGAGCGAGGCTCCGTCCACGACGCGTGAGCCGGGCCCGTCGTCGGCCACGATGATCTCCATGGCCGGGTCGTCGTCGAGGTTGGCGAGAGCCACGCCCTGACGGGCGGGCACCTCGACGACGCCGCGAAGCGCACCCGTGGACCCCTCGTGAACGCAGAAACGGTACTCGAGAAAGCCCAGCAGCTCCGCGGAACCGTCCCCGTCAACGTCGGCGATCGCCGACCATTTGGGCGAAAACCCCGCTCCACAGGCGACGACCGAGGACGACGCGAGCGACGCGCCGTCGACGACGTGGGGGTATGCGACGAGCTCCAGCGCCGGATCGGCATCGAGCTGACCAAGCGCGAACCTGGTGCCAGCGGACGAGATTCTCCGTGCGCGTTCCCGCCCGGGCTCGGACCGGAAATCGAAGGCGACAATGCCCGACTTCTCGGAGTTGACCAGCAGCTCGGCGAACCCGTCACCGTCGAGGTCCGCGACCTTCAGGACCGGACGATCGGACATGACCCTCGGCGTGCCCGTGGCCCAGTCCAGAACCCAGCCGGTCTGCGGCGGTGTCGTCGCCCCGAGGTCAGCCGCCAGCGTGGCGATGACGACCGCCACCCACCATGCATGCTGCACGCTGCCTCCTTTGGCGAACGCCAAGGGAATACACCACCGGTCGCCTACCGTGTCAAGTACGCGGGCCCCAAGTTGGGATCCCCGACCAGACGCCCTCGGCCTCCACGCGGCCTGTCGCCGGGCGCTACACCCCGCGCTCGACCGCCCGCTTCGCGACGCGGTCGATCAGGCCGGGTGCCAGGAGCTTCGCCCAGCGCCCCAGCCGGCCGCGCCAGCTCCCGAGCCACAGCCGGTCGCGGCGGCGCATCGCGGCCAGAATGTGGCGCGCGCACTCCTCGGTGCCCATGATCTTCGACTCCTGCATCGGGCTCTTCCCCAGCGGGCGCCCCGCGGCGTCCATCGACCGCCGGTGGATCTCGGAGACCACGAAGTCGGGCGCCGCGATCGTGACGCCGACGCCGCTGTCCATCAGCTCGATCCGCAGCGAGTCGAAGAAGCCGAACACGGCGTGCTTCGACGCGGCGTAGGCCGTGCGGGTGGGCACGCCGTTGAGGCCGGCCAGGCTGGCGACGGCGACGATCAGCCCGCGCGAGCGCTTCAGGTGCGGCAGCGCCGCATGGGTCAGCCACACGCACGAGAGGTAGTTGACGCGCATCACCCGCTCGTAGGCGGAGAGGTCGGTGACCTCGTCGAAGCGCGCGATCATGCCGATGCCGGCGTTGTTGACCAGCACGTCGACCCCGCCGAGCGCCTCGACGGCCCGCGCGACGAGCGCCTCGCAGTCGGCCTGCACCGAGACGTCGCAGCGGACCACGTGTGCCTCGCCCCCGCGAGCGCGGCACTCGGCCGCGACCGCCTCGAGCGCCGCTTCGTCGCGCGCGGCCAGCACGAGCCGGCAGCCTTCGCCGGCCAGCGCGTGGGCCAGCGCCTTGCCGATCCCCTGCGACGCCCCCGTCAGCACCACCGCCCGGCCCTTCATCGTGGCGAGCCCCCCGAGATTCGGCGCTTCACGTCCAGCGGCACGCGGGTTCCGTGCTCGGTGATGCCCGAGAGCCGGCTGAAGTAGCCGTAGGCGAGCGCCGACGCGGCCTCGATCACCGCGCCGCCGTCCCCCCCGTAGTTCGACATCACGACGAACACGTAGGGCCGGTCGGGCACGCCGACCAGGCCCCAGACGGTGGCGACACCGGTGATGCCGCCGGGCTTGAACGCGATCGGGACGGAGTCGGGCACCGGGGTCCGGACCGGACCGCCTTTCGGGATCTCGAGGATCTCGCGCACTCGCGCGCACGCCGCCTGGCTCATCGGGAGCTCGCAGCGCGCGATCTTCTCCATCACGAGCGCGCCCTCCCGCGGCGTGGAGACGTTCTCGTTGCCGCGGGCGGACTCCTCCGGGCGGATCATCCTGCGCCGCAGCAGCGTGCGGGGAGCGCCGAGCGAGGCGGAGAGCGCGTTGATCGCGTCCATGCCCAGGGCGTCGATCAGCACGTTGGTCGCGGTATTGTCCGAGTGGAGGATCATGTAGATCGCGTGGTCCTCCAGCGAGAGCGCCGAGCCCCCGTCGGTCAGCACGTTCAGGACCCCGCTCCCCCCGGTGCGGACCTCGTCCGTGATGTCGACCCGCCGGCGCAGGAGCCCGGGTTCGGCCTCGGCGCGCCGGAAGAGCTCGAGCAGGATCGGAACCTTGATGGCGCTCGCCTGCGGGAACACCATCTCGTCGCGCACCGCGAAGCGCTCGCCCGTCGTCAGGTCGACCACGTGCAGGCCGGCCACGCCCTCGTAGTCGCGGACGATGGCCTCGAGGCCCGCCTGGAACTTCGCCCGCAGGATCGAGCGGTGTTCCTCCTGGGCTTCGGCGGGATGTGGCGCCACCCCCGCGAAGACGAGCGCCGCCAGCGCCAGCACGTGGAGGAGCCTGAGGCCGGGCCCTCGGGGCGGGCGGGTCTTCGGTGACAGGCGGGGCATGTGGACCTCCCTCGGGAACGCGTCGGGTTCCGACGGGGCCATCCTAGCGCCCCGGCCTCGAGCGAGGCCCGGTCACTTCACGACGCGGGCGCCCTCGAGGTGCTCGGCGGCGTGGTGGCGCCAGGCGGCGACGCGGCGCCGCAGCCGTCGCACCAGCTCGGGGTTCTCTTCGGCCACGTTGCGCTGCTCGTCGGGGTCGGCGACCAGGTCGAACAGCTCGTCGCTGCCGCGGGTCGCGTTGTAGACGTACTTGAAGCGGCCCTCGCGCACGCCGAGCAGGTAGTCGTCGTTGACCGCGTAGAAGTAGGCCCGCGGCGGCCGCGACGGGTGGAACAGGCTGCGCCCCTGCCAGGTCGGCGAGGGCTTGACGCCGAGCAGGTCCGCCAGCGTCGGCGACACGTCCACGTGGCCGCCGATCGTCGGCACGCGGCGTCCCTCGGGGAACAGCGCCGGCGACCAGATCATCAGCGGCACGTGCACGTTCTCCTGGTAGACGCGGAAGCCATGACCCCAGGTCGGGTGCGGGTCGCCGAAGGCCTGGCCGTGGTCGCCGGTCACCATCACCACGGTGTCCTGGTCGAGGCCGCGCTCGCGCAGGCCGGCGAAGAGCCGCCCGAGCTGGCGGTCGACGTCGGCCACGGTGTTGAGGTAGCGGCCGAGGTCCCACCACTCCTTGGGGCGCGGCGCCTCGCGGAAGAAGTCGATCTCGGGCTGGCCCGGCACCGGGTCGTAGGGGTGGTGGCTCTGGGCGGTCCACAGCACCGCGAAGAACGGCGTGTCGCGGTCCTCCTCCGCGTAGCGCAGCGCGCGGTCGACAAGCGCACGATCGTGGCCGCCCCACGAGTTGACCGGCGGGCCGTCGCCGAGGTCGTCCCAGTCCTCGAGCCGGTCGAAGCCGCGATCGGCCAGGAAGCCGTCCTGGTTCACGTAGTCGAGGTACGCGCTCTCGAGGAACGCGGTGCGGTAGCCGCGCTGCTTCAGCAACTCGGCCAGCGTCTCGCCGGGGAACCGCGGGTACTCCACCGTGTACTCGCGCCAGGTCATGTACGGGTAGATCGACAGCGTCATCGAGACCAGCGCGTTCGCGGTCAGGCCGACGTGGGCGTAGACGTTGTCGAACACCAGCGCGTGCCGCGCCTCGGCGCCCAGGTTCGGCGTCGTCGGGTAGCGGCTGCCGTAGAGCGAGAGGTACTTCGCGCCGGTCGACTCGAGCACGACCAGGATCGCGTTCTTCGGCCGCCGCCGGCCGCCGGGATCGAAGCCGCCGCGCAGCTCGGTGGGCCGGAAGTCCGCCAGGTCGTCGGGGTCGAACGCCTCGTCGAGACTGGGGCCGGTCGAGTCCAGCGCTTCCGGCAGCGACGCCAGGAACGCCCAGTGGGGGCTGCGCGCGATCAGGTGGTCGGCGCGGTCCTTCCAGCGCCCGTCGGCGTAGCGACTGCCGAGCACGATCCAGGCGAGCGCCAGCGCGACCGCCAGCGGCCGCGCCAGCCGCAGCCGCGGCCAGGTCGTGGTGGCCAGCCAGACGTAGGTCGCGGGCGCGGCCAGCAGCGCGAGGGCGAGCCCGGGCGTCACGAAGGCCCCGATCGACGAGCGCATGCTCTGCATGTCGCCCGCGAGGTAGAGCAGCGGGTAGGTCAGCGGCGAGCGCAGGAACGAGAAGATCTGGATCGAGGCCACGGCGTAGAGGGCGGCGAAGGCCCCGACCGCGAGCAGCGCCCACTCGGCCACCCGCCCGGCGCGCGGCCAGCGGCGGAGGAGCACGAGGAGCCCCGCGGCGATCGCGCCGAAGCCCGCGGCGAAGGCGAGGTCGGCCGCCGCGCTCGCGAACACGTCGCGCACGAAGTCGCGAAGCGAGATGTACTCGAGACGCGGCGGTCCCCAGTGGGCAACCTTGGCGAGCAGCAGCGCGGGCACCAGCGAGGCCCCGAGGCGGAAGCCCGTGACCCGGGCGAGCCGCGGCGCCAGGCGCTCGACGGGAGCCGCGGCCGGCAGTGGCGTGCGCCCGCTCAACGCAGGTGGAGCACGGGAGCGACCTCCCGCAGGCGGGCGTAGGAGAGCAGCCCGATCTCCTCCTCCGCGAGGACCTGCCTCACGCGCGGGTCGCACAGCGTCCGCAGCTCCAGCTCGCGCTCGGCGTGGTAGAGGCAGTCGAGCGCCGCGTCCACGTAGCCCGGGTGGCAGGACACCTCGTACACGCCCTCGTCGATCTCGCGGCGCAGGATGCCCTCGAGCGCCTCGAACGAGATCTTCGACGGGTCGGTCACTCCGTACTCCCACTGCCCGTAGAAGCCGCCCTTGAACGTCACCGGGAACTCGTCGCGCAGCGGGATGCCGTGCTCGAACGCCAGCTCCTGGAACTGCCGGCGGCGCACCGGGTGTCGGTGCACGTGCTGATGGGAGTCGAGGTGGGTGGGCTTGCGGCCGAGGCGCTCGCAGAACTGGTCGAACTGGCGGCGCAGGAACTCCTTCGTCGCCTTGCGGTCCTCCAGGTCGACCAGGCGCTGCGCCTCGTTCGTGAAGTTGACGTGGAGGCCGACCGCGAGGTCCGGGTTCTCGCGCGACAGCACGATCGCCTCGTCGACGGCCGGGCCGTTGATCATCAGCGTCGCCGAGGTGACGACGCCGCGCTGGTGGGCCTCGACGACGCCGCGGTTGATGCCGCGGCTGTAGCCGAAGTCGTCGGCGTTGAAGATGACGTGCTTCTGCATCACAGCCCGAGGTCGGCGACGAAGCGGGCGGCGACCTTCTTCGCGTCGAGGTAGTCCTCCGCGATCGCGCGCGCCGCCAGGGTCGCCCGCTTGTAGTCTCGTTCGATGGTGTCGATTGCCGCGCAGCACTCGTCCAGGGTCTTGAAGGCGAACAGCCCGTCGCCGGTCGGCAGCACGTGCTCGAATCCGGTGCTCTGCGCGATCACCGGCTTGCCGGTCGCCAGGTAGCAGGCGTCGCGCTCGGAGAACCAGCCGCTCTGCAGCCGCACGTTCTGGTCCTTGGCGACCGTCCACTCGGCGCGCGAGTCGCGGAAGAACTGCTGGTAGCCGAACGGCTCCAGCGAGCCCTGCAGCGGGCTCTGCAACGCGAAGCCCGCGCCCTCGAGCGTCCGGCGATCCGCGGGGTCGTCGACGTTGAGCCACAGTTCGAACGAGACGTTCGGCCGCCGCTTCGGCAGCTCCAGGAACTTCAGGAACTCGTGGTGCTTGCTCCAGTGGTAGACGGAGCCGTTCCACTCCACGTCCTGGCCCTTCTGCCTGAAGTTGCCCGAGGTCGTGTAGTGCTTCGCCCGCGCGTCGAACACGTAGGGCCACAGGTCGAGGTCGATCGGCTGGCGCGTCTTCAGGTACGAGAGGCCGCCCAGCGGCACGCCGCAGCCGGGGCCGCCGTAGTTCTCGCCGTAGGTGACGATCGTGTCGTGCAGCGCCAGCACGTCGCGGGTCTTCTGCTTCCCGTTCGCCAGCTCGAGCTGGTTGGTGACCGGGTCGGTCTCGACGTACACGCGGCGCTTCGCCCGCATGTGGTCGTCGTTGAGCACCGTCGCGCCGCAGACGTTGAGCAACGCGTCGCAGTCGCGGTAGAGCTGCTCCAGCTTCGCCCGCGACAGGCCGTAACAGTCGTCCTTGCCGCGGTACAGCGCACGGTAGGCCCAGCGGTCGCCCATCCCGATCCGGCCCAGCACGCGGTCGAGGTACGAGGTCGCGTAGTCGGGATCGTCGGTGATGGCGTCGCGGCGCGGGTCGTAGGGCCAGGTCGCGTCGTCTTCGACGTACCACACCTCGTGCCCGTTGCGGGCCAGCCCGCGCAGCCAGTTGAGGTAGAGCCAGGTCTGGCCGCCGAACGGGCAGCGACCCATCATGCCGAGCACGACCAGCTTCGCCATCGCTCAGGCGCTCACGGGAAGGGCGTCCAGAACTGCCGACGGATCGTGCTGGCTCCACAGCGCGGCGTAGGCGCCGCCGCGGGCCAGAAGTTCGGCGTGGCTGCCGAGCTCGACGATCTGGCCGTCCTCCATCACCGCGATGCGGTCGGCGCGCCGCGCGGTCGACAGCCGGTGCGCGATCACCAGCGCCGTGCGGCCGTCGAGGACCCGCTCGACGTTGCGCCACACCTGGGCCTCGGTGCCGAGGTCGAGCGCGCTGGTCGGCTCGTCGAGGATCACGATCCGCGAGTCGCGCAGCAGCGCGCGGGCCAGCGCCAGGCGCTGGCGCTGGCCGCCCGACAGCGTGACGCCGCCGTCGCCGAGCACCGTGTCGTAGCCCTGGGGCAGCTTCTGGACGAACTCGTCCGCCTCGGCCTGGCGGGCCGCGGCGACGATCTGCTCGCGGCTCGCCTCGGAGCCGAAGGCGATGTTGTCGGCGACGCTCGAGTGGAACAGGATCGGGTCCTGCAGCAGCAGCGTCACCTGGCGGCGCAGCGAGGCCAGCGTCACGTCGCGCAGGTCGTGGCCGTCGATCCGCACCTGCCCCGCACCGGGGTCGAACAGCCGCAGGGCGAGGCTCGCCAGCGTGCTCTTGCCGGCGCCCGTGCGGCCGACCAGGGCGATCACTTCTCCGGGCTGCAGCTCCAGGTTGACGTCGCGCAGCACGGGCCGCGCGTCGTCGTAGGCGAAGGTGACGTCCTCGAACGACAGCCGGCCGCGGACCGCGGGCAGCGGACGGGCATGCGCTGCGTCGCGCACGTCGGGCTCCTGGTCGAGCACCTGGAACACGCGCTCGAGGCCGGCCCGCGAGGACGCGATCTCCGCCAGGTTGGCGCTGATGCTCTGGATCGGCCCGTACAGGTCGCGCAGGTAGGACAGGAACACCGTGAGCGCGCCGAGCTGCAGCCGGCCCTCCATCACGTGCAGTGCGCCGAGGAACACGAGCGCGGCGGTGCCCAGCGCCAGCACCGAGTCGACCACCAGGCCGAACGCGGTCTCGGTCGAATAGAGGCGCAGCGCCAGCGACAGCGAGTGGTCGGAGCCGCGGCGGAAGTCGTCGACGGCGCGTTGCTCGCGGCCGTAGGCCTGGACCAGCTTGACCGCGCCCAGCGTGCTCTCGGCCTTCGCGTAGAGCGCGCTCTCGGCCTCCTTCGAGGCGGTCGCGTGGGCGTGGATGCGGCCGGTGATGCCGCTGACCGCGAGGTACAGCGGCGGACACACGACGAGTGCCACGAGCGCCAGCGTCGCGTCGAGCTGCAGCATCACCGCGAACATGCCGCCCAGCATCACGACCGCCGTGGCCATCGGCAGCAGGCCGTTCATCACCAGGCCCTGCGCCGAGTAGGTGTCGGCCATCACCCGGAACAGCAGGTCGCCGGTGGTCTGCCGATAGTGGAAGCGCAGCGACAGCTTCTGGAGGTGGGCGTAGAGGTCGGTGCGCAGGTCGGAGACCATGCGCTGGCCGGTCGAGATCGTCACGTAGTTGGCGGCGACGGTGGTCGCGCCGCGCAGGAACGTGAAGACGACGATCGAGCCGGCCGCGACCGCGAGCAGCCAGAGCGGCGAGAGCCCGCCCAGCACCGGCTGCAGCACGCCGGGCAGCGGCCGGCCGGAGAGCACCGAGTCGATCACGATCGCGAGCGGCACCGGCTTCAGCAGGTCGAGCACGATGCCGGCGAGGGTCAGCCCGATGCCGCCCGCGAAGCGCCTGCGGTGCGGCCGCAGGTAGGCGAACGCGCGGCGAGCCGCGGAGACCGCGGTCGGCAGCGAAGCGGTCAACGGGCGGTGCGGGCGAGGCCGACGCGAGCGGCGGCGGGCAGCTCGTCGCGCTCGCCGTCGGCGGCCTCGGCCTTCTTCTCGCGCGGCAGGCCGACGACCAGCAGGTCGAGGTCGCGCGCCGCCTCCAGGAACGTCGCGTTGACCGCCTGGCGCAGGCGGCGCGCCGCGAGCGTCGTCACGATCGCCACCCCGGCGACGACCGGCGCCAACGCCAGCAGCGCGGCCGGGCCCAGCCCGGCCGCGACCAGCGTCAGGTACGCGAGCGCGATGAAGAGCACCTTCTGGAACAGCGTCGCCTGGGCGTCGAGGCGAACCTTCGTCAGCCGCTTCGGCCCGCCGTGGTTCTCGGTCACCGTGATCACGTCGGTCTTGCACCAGCGGTCGCCGTAGAAGCGGGCGTCGTGGCGGGCCCAGCCGGAGTCGACGCGGGGGAACCACTTGTGCGCGTGGGCGATCTCGAGCACCCGCGCGAGCAGCTCGTCGCGGCCGGCGCCGTTCTCGGCCCACAGCTCCAGGCTGTCGCGGTTGATCACCGCCGCCGCGCGCTGCGACCAGGCCTCGGCCAGCCGCCGCAGCGAGGCCGGGATCGCGATCGTCTGGAAGCGGGTCTTGTAGCGCGCCCATCCGCGCTCGACGGGCTGCGCGAGGTTCATCGCCGCGATCAGCGGCCGCGACCACCAGCGGCGCTGGTGCTCGGCCGGGGTCGCCTCGCCGGAGGCGCGCCACGCCAGGGCGAACGTCGACAGCAGCATCAGGGACGGCAGCAGCACCAGCGGGTTGGCGAAAGGCGACAGCGCCCACGGGCCGAGCACCCCCGCGTCAGCCAGTGCCGCGGCGGGATTGAAGACGTTGCCGAGCCCGATCAGCCCCAGCGCCAGCGCCCACCACTCGAGCGACAGCGCGACGAGCGGCCACCACACCTGCGGCGCCGAGTAGATCGTCTGGAAGAAGCCCGTCCCGAACACGCCGTGGTGGATCGCCGGCTCCCCCACGGTCAGGCCCAGGCCCGCGCGGGTGTAGATGCGGCCCATCCACGACAGGTCGGCGCGGAAGCCGTGGAACTTCTCGGGGTGCTTGCGCTTGAGCAGCGCCTCGGCCTCGCCGTAGCCGCACTGCTGGCGCAGGTACGCCTTGACCGTCGTGCGGCGGTGGTGCCACACCATCGCCGACGGCGCGTACACGATGCGGCCGCCCTGCTCCTGCAGCCGCCAGCAGACGTCGACGTCGTCGCCCGCCTTGCGGTACACGGGGTCGAAGCCGCCGATGCCGAGCAGCGCGTCGCGGCGGAACGCCATGTTGCAGCCGGGGATGTGCTCGGCCTCGACGTCGTCGAGCAGGATGTGGGCCGGCGCGCCGGGGCTCGCCTGCACGCAGGCCGAGACCGGGCCGTCCTCGATCGGCAGCAGGTTGGGCCCGCCGACCGCCACGGCCGTCGGCTCCTCGACGAACTTGGCCGCCAGGTAGTACAACCAGTCGGGGTCCGCAAAGCAGTCGTCGTCGGTGTAGACGACGATCTCGCCCGTCGCCGCCTCGGCGCCCACGTTGCGGGCGACCGACAGGCCGCGGTTCGGCTGCGCGATGTAGCGGATGGACGGGTGTTTCGCGGCGATCTCGGGAACGCTGTCCGTCGATCCGTCGTTGACGAGGATCGCCTCGTAGTCGGGGTAGTTCAGCTTCGTCAGCGAGTCGAGGCAGCCGTCGAGCGTGCGCGAGCCGTTGTAGGTGCAGACGACGACCGACATCCGCGGGTAGCGCTCGAGCTTCGGCAGCGGGCTCTCGGCGCGCCAGCTCTTCGCCACCGCGAAGAACGAGGGCTTCGGCGAGCGGTCGCGGCGGACCAGTCCGAACGCCCAGTCGGTGATCGGGTGGCCGCCCGTGAACCACTCGTCGGTGTAGGAGAACACGCAGGTGCCCGCCAGGCCGTTGCGGAACACCTCCTCGAGGTGCATGCCGATCAGCTCGGCCTGCTCTTCTTCGCCGTTGCGGATCGTGTCGATGCCGTACTCGCCGAGGATCAGCGGCTTCTCGCCGGCGATGTTCTGCAGGCGCCGCAGGTAGGCGCCGAAGCGGCCGCGATCGTGCAGGTAGACGTTCATCGTCATGAAGTCGATCGCCCGCGGCGCGAGGTACTCGGTCGGCGGGAAGCTGGCGCAGGTGACGAGCGCGCCCGGGTCCTGCTCGCGGGCCACGTCGACCAGTTCGTCGACGAAGCGCTCGACCTGCTTCGGCCCCAGCCAGCGCACGACGTCCGGCGGCAGCTCGTTGACCACCGAGAGCGCGAACAGGGCGGGGTGGCCGGCGAGGCTGCGCGCGGCCTCGCGCACGTTGCGGCGCCCGCTTTCGCGGTCCTCGCGGTTCTCGAGGAAGCAGCGGTGCTTCGACCACGGCACGTCGACGAAGACCTTCAGCCCGTACTCGTGGGCGAAGTCGAGCACCTCGCGCGGCGGCACGTGGTACACGCGGATCACGTTGGCGCCGAGGCCGCGGATCTGGCGGAAGTCCTGGTGGAGCTGCGGCGCCTCGGGGAGCTGCAGGCCCGAGCCCTGGCGCGGCGCGAAGGGGCCGTAAGTCACGCCCTTGACCCAGAACTTCTGGTCGCCGAGGCGGAAGAACTTGCCGTCGGTGCGGACCCGGGCGCGGCTCGCGCCAGCCGCACCATTTGGGGCACCCTGCACGATCTCGTTCACGCCGCCGACCAGCCCCGCGCCTTCGTCGTGGCGCCGGAAGCGGCCGCCCCGATCCGTGTAACTCACTTCGCCTCAGCTCCTTGCCGCGATCCGCGGAGCCGGCGGCGGGCCCGATGCCCGCCTCCGCCTCGTCACACAAAGGCAACACGGATGCCAGGGCGGTCGACTTACAGCAGGGCCCTCAGCCGGGCGTACCCGGCACGGGACACGGGGAGCTTGTGGCCGTCGTGGAGGATCGCCGTGCGGGAGTCCTTCGCGTAGGTCTCGATCCGGGCCAGGCGCTCGAGGTTCAGCAGGTACGAGCGGTGGATGCGGACGAAACACGCGGGGTCGAGGCTGCGCTCGAGCTCGGCGAGCGTCTGCTCCTTCAGGTAGTCGCGGCCCTCCGAGCGCAGGCACACGTAGTCGTCCTGGGCCTGCACCCAGTCCAGCTTCGGCGTGGGGATCACGTGGACGCGGGCGCCGTCGCGGACCAGGATGCGCTCCGCCCAGGCCGCGGCGGCCGGCGCGGGAGGCTGGGCGGCGGCGCGCAGTTCGACGGCCGAAGGCGGGGCGACGCGGCCCAGCCGCGCGCGGGCTCGCGCGAGCGCCGCGTCGAAGCGCTCGCGGGACACCGGCTTCTGGAGGTAGTCGACCGCGTGCACGTCGAACGCCTTGAGCGCCTACTCGTCGTAGGCGGTCACGAAGATCACGCCGATCTCGCGGCCGATCAGCTCCAGCACCTCGAAGCCGTCGAGCTTGGGCATCTGCACGTCCAGCAGCAGCAGGTCCGGCGCGTGTTCGGCCGCCGCCTTGACGGCCTCGAAACCGTTGGCGCACTCGGCGACCACCTCGACGTCCGCGTGCGCCGCCAGGTACTCGCGCAACACGGCGCGCGCCAGCGCCTCGTCGTCGACGATCGCGACCCGCAGCCGGCCGGTGCGCGGGGCGGCCGCGACACGCGCCGCGCGGGCGGGCGCGGGAGTCGCGCTGGCGGCCGCGGCGCGTTCGAGCAGCGCGACGAGTTCGGCGACCACGTCGGCCATCGCCCCGAAGCGTTCGTCGCGGTCCTTGGCGAGGCAGACGTCGAGCAGGTCCTGCAGGTCCGCCTGCACGTCCGGCGCAGCGCCCGCCAGCGGCGGCAGCCGCGGCGCCGGATCCTTCAGCACCGCGTGCAGCGTCTCGATGCCGTTCGCGCGCAGGAAGGCGGGCCGGCCCGCGAACAGCTCGTGCAGCAGCGCGCCGAACGAGAACACGTCGGCGCGGCGGTCGACGTCTTCGCCGCGCGCCTGCTCGGGCGCCATGTACGCCGCGGTGCCCAGGATGCGCCCCGGGTCGGTGCCCGCCTGGGCGGGAGTGTCGACCGCGCCGCCGAAGTCGCCCAGCGGGTGCAGCAGCTTGGCCAGCCCGAAATCGATCAGCTTGACCCGCCGCTCCGCGGTGACCAGCACGTTGGCGGGCTTCAGGTCGCGGTGCACGATCCCGGCCGCGTGCGCGGCCGCCAGCCCGTCGGCGACCTGCCGCGCGATGTCGAGCCGGGCCGCGAGGCCGGCCTCCGCGCCCGCGGCGGCGCTCCACTCGTCGAGCCGCCGCCCCGGCACCCGCTCCATCGCGATGAAGGCGACGCCGTCCTCCTCCCCCACCTCGTGCACGACGGCGATCGCCGGGTGCTGCAGCGAAGCGGCGGCCCGCGCCTCGCGCAGCAGCCGCGAGCGCAGCTCCGCGTCTCCGACCCGGTCGGGCCGCAGCACCTTGAGCGCGACCTCGCGCCCGAGGTGGAGGTCGGTCGCCACGTACACGACGCCGATGCCGCCGCGGCTCAGCTCCCCGGTGACGCGGTAGTGCGACAGCGTTCGTCCGATCATGCGCAGGCCCATTCTAGTGGTGCAGTACGAGCCGCGCCGCGCCCGCGAGGCGCCGTTCGCCGGGGCCCTGCCGCCGTTCGCCGGGCCGCGGGCTCGGAAGCGGCGCCGGTCTCGTTAGGATCGGCAGGAGGATGGGAATGGCCGAGAGGAAGGGGCGGGTCGACTCCACCGGCGCGGTCGCCGTGGGCCTGCTGATGATGAGCCTGGGCGTCCTGATGATCGCGGACCGGCTGGGCTGGGTCGAGATCCGGGCCTGGCATTACCAGAAGTTCTGGCCGCTGAGCCTCGTGTTCCTCGGCCTCGGGCAGTGGCTGAACCGAAGGGGCTGGTGCGACGGCCTCGGCCTCGCCAGCGCCGGCCTGCTGCTCCTGGCCCACAACCTGGACGTCCTGTCGCTGTGGGACTCCTGGCCGCTGTTCCTCGTCGCCGGCGGCGCCTCGATCGTGCTCGAGTCGCTGATGGAGTCCCGCCGCACCGTCCGCACCGCGTCCACCGCCCCGGAGGCCCGCCATGACCGTTGAGAAGAGCCCCGCGCTGCAGCCCCGCACCGTGCTCGGCCTGCTGCTGATGGCCGTCGGCGTGGTCTTCACGCTCGGCAACCTGCGGCTGATCGAGGCCCGCCAGTACCTGAAGTACTGGCCCCTGTTCGTGATCGCCTTCGGCATCACGCTGGCGCTCGACCCGCGGCGGCGGCTGGCCGGCGCGCTGTGGAGCCTGGCCGGCGCCTGGATGCTCGCGAGCAACCTCGGCGTCGTGCCCGTCAGCTTCTGGGACCTCTGGCCCGGCGCGCTGTTCGTGCTGCTCGGCGCCCACGTCGCCTTCGGCGGCTTCCGCCGGCGCGGCGACCTGCCGGTGACAATCGCGCGCCGCAGCCACGTGGTCGCGGTGATGGGCGCCCACGAGCTCAAGAACGACTCGCCCGAGTTCGAGGGAGCCGACATGATGGCGGTGATGGGCGGCTGCGAGTTCGACCTGCGCCACGCGACGCCCCGCGACGGCGAGGCGATGATCGACGCCGTGGCCTTCATGGGCGGCATCGAGATCCGCGTGCCCCGCGACTGGCACGTGGTCGTCCGCGGCATCCCGTTCATGGGCGGCATCACCGACGAGACCGAGCCTCCCGCCGAGGAGACCGGCAAGCGGCTGGTCGTCAACGCCTTCGCCATGATGGGCGGCGTCGAGATCAAGAACTGACCGCGATGGCGCCCGAGACGAGCCCGGGCCGGCTGGGCCCCATGCTGGCGGCGGTGCCGCCCGTGTGGGGCCTGCTGGCGCTCGCGCTGGTCTCGGGCGGCCTGGCCGGCGGCGAGGCGGTGGCGCTGGGCCTGCCGCTGGCGGCGGTGCTGGGCGGGTTCGGCTTCCCCGCGCGCTCGCTCGCCGATTCCCAGCCGATCGGCCGCACGACGGTGTGGCGGCTGGTCCTGGTCCACGCGATCGCGGCGACGATGGCCAGCGCCGTCTGGGTCGCGGCGGCGCGCGGCCTGGCGGCGGGGTTCGATCCCGCCTTCCCCGGCGTCGAGACCCGCCTCGAGGCCGCCGTGCCGCTGCTGGCGGCGATCGGCGGGCTCGGGTTCCTGCTCGCCGCGTCGCTCCAGCACGCGCAGGCCGCGGCCCGGCGCTCGCACGAGGCCGAGCGGCGCGAGCTCGACCAGCGGGTGCTCTCGCGCGAGGCGGAACTCAAGGCACTGCGGGCCCAGCTCCAGCCCCACTTCCTGTTCAACGCCCTCAACTCGATCAGCGCGCTGACCACGGCCAACCCGGCCGGGGCGCGCGACATGTGCGTGCGGCTCGCCGAGTTCCTGCGGCTGTCGCTGCGCCACGGCCAGCGCGACGCGATCCCCCTCGGCGAGGAGCTCGGCCTCGTCGAACGCTACCTCGCGATCGAGCAGGTCCGCTTCGGCGAGCGGCTGCGGGTCGCGTGGCAGGTGGACGAGGCCGCGCGCGCGGTTCCGGTGCCGCCGCTGCTGCTGCAGCCGCTGGTGGAGAACGCCGTCGGCCACGGCATCGCGGGGCTCGTCGAGGGCGGCGTCGTGCGGGTCGCCGCGGGGCGCGCGGGCGACCGGCTCTGGCTCGAGGTGGAGAACCCCGTCGACGCCGACGCCCCGCCGCGGCGCCGCGGAGAGGGGGTGGGCCTCGAGAACGTGCGGCGCCGGCTGGCGGCCGCCAGCGGCGGGCGCGGGCGCCTGGAGGCCGGCGGGGCCGCCGGGAGCTTCCGGGTGCGGATCGAGCTGCCCGCCGAACCGGAGGCCGCGCCGCGGTAGGATGCCCCGGCCATGCGCCGGAGGCTGACGACGCTCGCGCTCCTCGCCGCCCTCGGGGCCGGCTGCCAGCGCGCTCCGGCGCTGGAGCGCATCGCGGTGGCCGTGCCCTACGGGCCCCAGGACCTGTGGGCCCACCGCTCGGCGGACGAGGTCAGCAACTCCGTCCTGCGCAGCGCCTACGAGCCGCTGGTCGACCTCTCGGCCGACCTGCGGCTCGAGCCGGCGCTCGCCGAGTCGTGGCACAACCCCGACGACCTGACCTGGGAGTTCCGGCTGCGCCCCGGCGTGCGGCTGCACGACGGCACGCCGCTGACCGCCGCCCACGTCGCCGCCTACTTCAACCGCATCCTCGGCGATCCCGGCACGCAGCGCAGCCCCGGCCACCTGCTGGCCGTCGTCCAGGCGGTCGGCGCCGACACCGTGCAACTGCGCACCCGGCGGCCCGTCGGCTGGCTGCCTTCGCAGCTCGCGCGACTGCTGGTCGCGGTCGAAACCCCCGGCAGCCCGATCCCGCTCGGCACCGGGCCCTACCGCATCACGAGCTGGACCCCGGGCGGCGCGGTGGAACTGGTCGCCGTCGAAGGCCACCGCGACGGGGCTCCGGCCATGCCCCGCGTCGCGTTCGTTCCGGTGCCGGACCCGGCGGAAGCGGTGCGACGGCTGCGGGCCGGCGAGGTCCACCTCGTCTCGGAGCCCGACGGCCAGGCCTGGCACGCACTGCGGCGCGAGCCCGGCCTGCGCACGATCGAACGCCCCAGCCTGCGGGTCCTCTTCCTCGGTCTCAACAGCCTGCCCTCGACCCGCCGCCCCGAGCTGCGCGATGTCCGGGTGCGCCGCGCCCTGCGCCGGGCGCTGGACCCGCGGGCCCTCCTGGCGCCGATCGATCCCGCGCCCGGCGTCCCGTTCCGCGAGCTGGTGCCACCCGAGCTCGTGGGTGCGCATGGCCACCTGGCGGTCGAGCCTCCCGACCCGGAGGCGGCGCAGGCGCTGCTCGCCGCCGCCGGCGCCACCGACCTCGCGATGGAGCTCGACTGGGAGGACCGCCGGTACGCGGGCATCGAGAGCGTGGCCACCGGCGTGATCGAGCAGCTCGCCCGCGCGGGAGTGCGCGTCACCCCGCGCCCGCGCGAGCCCGGCAGCCGCCTCGACCGGGACCGCACGGAGCTCTTCCTGCTCGGCTGGCTGCACTCCTCCGGCGACGCGGCGGCGAGCTACGAGTACCTGCTGCACTCGCCCGCCGGCCAGGGACGCGGCGGCCTGTCGACGTACTCCAACCCCGAGGTGGACCGCTTGCTGGCGGAGATCGCGAAGCCGATTCCCGGCGAGGCCCGCCAGCGGCTGCTGCGCGAGGTGGCCGAGCGGGTCCACGAGGACGTCGCGCTGATCCCGCTCTACCGCACGTTCGACCGCTACGCGTTCGACGCGCGGCTCGACTTCAACCCGCGCCTGGACCGCCGGATCCGGGGCCAGGACCTGCGCCCCGTCCGTCGCTGAGCGTGCGGGCGTGGCGCGCGGCCTCCGCGCGCATCCGCCGCTCGGCGCGCAGCTCGCTCGCGCACGCCGCCGCGTAGAGCACGACGACCGCCCCCGCGCCGAGTACCGAGCGCGAGAGGTGTGCGGCCAGCGCCGCGAAGAAGCCGAAGATCGCGGGCGCGACCGGCAGCGAGAAGCGCCGCTCGCCCGCGAGCCGCGCCTGGACCAGGTAGATCGCGAGACACGCCGCGCTGGCCACGACGAAGGTGACCGCGAAGCGCGCCACCCCTGTCAGCTCCTGCGGATCGCCACCACGGCCGGCTGCGGCGGCGCGCCGGGCGTGCCCAGCGGCCAGTTGGAGCCCTTCGGCGAGTCTTCTGCGCGCATCCGCGTGCCCCAGCGCTCGCCGGGGTGCTGGACCGAGAGGAACAGCGCCTGCTCCCCGGGCGCGAACGCGGGGCCCGTGGGCTCGGCCTCGCACGGCAGCGACGCGAACTGCTCGACCGCGCCGCGGCGCGCGCCCAGCACGCCGAGCCGGAACAGGCCGGAGTTGCCGAGCGGCACGTAGTCCGGGTGGACGTGGATCACGTCCGAGCTGAGGTCGGTCGTCAGCCACAGGTCGCCGCGGGCGTCGATCGCGAGGTTGTCCGGCTGGGCGAACGGCGCGCCCGCGCGCTCGCCGCGGCGGGCGCCGACGCAGAAGCGCTCCCAGCGGAAGCGGCTGGCGAGCGGGTCGCCGCCCTTCTCGACGATGCGCCACACCTCGCCGAACGGGTTCTGCCACGGCCCGGAGCGCCCCGGCGCGGCGGTGAAGGAGATGAAGACCGAGCCGTCGGCGGGATGCACCTCGAGGTCCTCGGGGCGCCCCGAGGGCGTGGCCCCGATCGCGTTCGCGGCCTGGTAGGCGTCGAGCAGCATCGCGCCGGGCGACGCGTAGCAGTCGCGCAGCCGCTTCGCGCCGCGCGGGATGAACGGCTTCGGGTCCTTGGGGTCGGGGTTGGGGTCGAGCTCCGTGCGCAGCTCGAGCGGGATCCACTCGCCGCGGCCGTCGGCCGCGAAGCGGGCCGCGAACAGCCGGCCCGCGGCGAGCAGGTGACGGTTGCCGGCGTCCCCGGGCCGATAGGAGAAGTTGGAGACGAACTTCCAGACGTGGCCGCCGAGGCGATCGTCGCCCATGTAGCAGACGACGGGGCGGCCCGGGGTCACGCGCAGGCCCACGTTCTCGTGGCGGAAGCGGCCGAGCGCCGTGTGCTTCACGGGCGTCGAGCCGGGGTCGAACGGGTCGAACTCGACGACCCAGCCGTAGTGGCCGCCGGGCAGGTTGAACACGCCGCCCGTCGCGAAGCGGCCCTGGCCGTCGACCTGGGCCGGCACCCGCTGGTCGAAGTTCTCCTCGCAGGTGAGGGCAGTGCCCCAAGGCGTGACCTGGCCGCCGCAGTTGTCGAAGGTGCCCTCCACGGTGCCACCGCCCAGCAGGCCCGCGGCAGGGCCGTCGGCGCGCATCGGCGTGAAGGCGTCGATCCGGCGGTTGAGCGGGTCGCCGACCACCGCCGCCCAGCGGCCGTCGCCGTCCCGCCGCACGCGCACGACGGAGCAGCCCACGTCCCGCTTCTGGTCGTCGACCTCGGGGCGCCGGCCGCGCAGCATCTCGAACGTCTGCGGGTAGAGCGCGGCGTCGCCGCCGTAGGCGAGGCTGATGTACTCGTGGTTGACGACCAGCACCAGGTCGTCGGCGCCGTCGCGGGGGAACACGCCGATCCAGTCGTTGTTGTAGCCGAAGGTGCGGCCGTCGGCGGTGAACGGGTCGCCCCACTTCAGCACGACGTCGTGGACGAAGCCGTCCGGCAGCACCAGGGCGTCGCGGTCGGTGGGCTCGATCGGCGCGAAGCGCGCGAACGGCGAGTCGGGCGCCGCGTCAGCGCGGACACGGACCGCCAGCGGTCCCAGCGACGCCTCCAACGGCGGCAGTGCCGCCAGCGCGCCGAGCGACTTCAGGAAGCGGCGTCTCATCGCCGGGAGCCTCCGGTGCCGGCCACGGAACGGGGAGGGCCCGCCCGCAACCGGCCCGGAGTTTAGCGTCTCGGCGAGCGGCTATCGCGTCGCGGCCGGGGCCGGGAAACCCCGCTTGCGCATCAGCGGGGCGATGCCGGCGTCCTGGCCGCGGAACGCGCGGTATCCGTCGGCCGGGTCCACGGTGTTCCCCACCGAGAAGACGTGGTCGCGCAGCCGCTTCGCCACGTCGCGGCTCCAGGCGCCGCCGCCTTCGACGAACGCCTCCCACGCGTCGGCGGTCAGGGTGTCCGACCACAGGTAGGAGTAGTAGCCGGCCGAGTAGCCGTCGCTCGAGAAGACGTGGCCGAACTGCGGCGTGCGGTGGCGCATCACGATCTCGTCGGGCATGCCGAGCGCCTTCAGCGTGTCGCGCTCGAAGGCGTCGGGGTCGATCTCCTGGCCGCCGGCCAGGTGCAGCTTCATGTCGACGAGGGCGGAGGCCAGGTACTCGACCGTCGCGAAGCCCTGGTTGAAGGTCGCGGCCTTCGCGATGCGGTCGAGGAGCGCCTGCGGGATCGGCTTGCCCGTCTCGAAGTGCAGCGCGTACCGGTTCAGCACCTCGGGCGTCGGCAGCCAGTGCTCGAGGAGCTGGGACGGGAACTCCACGTAGTCGCGCGCGACGTTGGTGCCGGACAGCGAGGGGTAGGCGACGTTCGAGCTCAGGCCGTGCAGCGCGTGGCCGAACTCGTGGAACAGCGTCGTCGCGTCGTCCCACGAGATCAGCACCGGCTCGCCCGGCGCGCCCTTCACGAAGTTCGAGTTGTTGGAGACGATCGTCGTCACCTCTCCCTCGAAGCGCTCCTGGTTGCGGTAGGCGTTCATCCACGCGCCCGAGCGCTTGCCCGGCCGCGCGTAGGGGTCGAAGTACCACAGGCCCACGTGGCGGCCGCCGAGGTCCTTCACCTCGTAGACCGTGACGTCCGGGTGGTAGACGGGGATGCCGGTCGCCGGCGCGAACGCGAAGCCGAACAGCTCGCCGGCGACGAAGAACATGCCCTCGCGCAGCTTGTCGAGCTGCAGGTAGGGCTTGACCTCGTTCTGGTCGAGGTCGTACTTCGCCTTGCGCACCTTCTCGGCGTAGTAGCGGTAGTCCCACGGGGCGATGCGGATGCCGGCGCCTTCCTTGTCGGCGATCGCCTGCATGTCCGCGACCTCCTCGCGGACGCGGGCCACGGCCGGCTTCCACACGGCTTCCATCAGCTCCATCGCCCGCTGCGGGTTCTTCGCCATCGCGTTCTCGAGCCGCCAGTGGGCGTGGGTCTCGTAGCCCAGCAGGCGGGCGCGCTCGAAGCGCAGCTTCAGGATCTCCGTGATGATCCGGTTGTTGTCGCGGGCGTCGCCGTTGTCGCCGCGGCTGAAGTAGGTGCGCCACACCTTCTCGCGCAGGTCGCGGCGGTCGGAGTAGACGAGGAACGGCTCCATCGACGAGCGGGTGTTGAGGATCGCCCACTGCCCCGCCTTGCCGCGGTCGGCGGCCGCGGCCGCCGCGCCCTTGCGCAGCGACTCGGGCAGCCCGGCGAGGTCGGCTTCCTTCTCGAGGAACAGCGCGTACTCGGTCTCGTCGCCCAGCACGTTCTGGCCGAACTGGGTGAACAGCACTGCCAGGCGCTGGTTGATCTCCGACAGCCGCGCCTTCTTCGCCGCGTCGAGCCGCGCGCCCGCGCGCACGAAGTTGTCGTGGTAGAGCCAGGCGAGCCGCTGCTGCTCGGCGTTCAGCCCGGACTTCTCGCGCGCCGCGTACACCGCCGCGACGCGGGCGAACAGCTTCTCGTTCTGGGTGATCCTGTCGAAGAAGGCCGCCAGCTTCGGCTCCACCTCGACCTCGACCTGCTGGAACGCCGGGCTGCTCATGTTGCCGGACCAGATGCCGTAGACCGCCACGACGCGCTCGAGGGTGCGGCCCGCGCGCTCCATGGCGGCGATCGTGTTCTCGAACGTCGCGGGCGCCGGGTCGTTCGCGATCCGATCCAGGTTGGCGAGCTGCTCGGCCATGCCGGCCTCGAGCGCGGGGGCGAAGTGCTCGACCTTCACCTGGTCGAACGGCGGCACGCCGCCGTGGGGGCCCTTCCAGGGCTGGAGCAGCGGGTTCTCGGGGCCCGCGGCGCGGGCCGGGACGGCAGCGAGGGCCAGCAGCGCGAGCGCGCCGGCCCCGATCGTCATCAGCTTGTGCATGATTTCGAACTCCATCGGCGGAAGCGTCAGTCCTCCGCCACGGCCGGGCCGAGCTGGCCCTTGGCCCGCGCGACGAGCGCGGCCTTGATGAAACCGTCGAGGTCGCCGTCGAGTACCACGTCGACGTTGCCGACCTCGAACTTGGTGCGGTGGTCCTTGATCATCTTGTACGGGTGCAGCACGTAGGAACGGATCTGGGAGCCGAACGCGATGTCCTTCTTCGAGCTCTCGACGGCGTCGAGCTTGGCGCGCTGCTTCTGCAGCTCGAGGTCGTAGAGGCGCGACTTCAGCACCTTCATCGCGACCTCGCGGTTGCGGATCTGGCTGCGCTCGTTCTGGCAGGCGACCACGATCCCGCTCGGGATGTGGGTGATGCGCACGGCCGAGTCGGTCACGTTGACGTGCTGGCCGCCGGCGCCCGAGGAGCGGTAGGTGTCGACCCGCAGGTCCTTGTCGAGCACCTCGATCTTGATGTCCTCGTCGATCTGCGGCCAGGCGAAGACCGCGGCGAAGGCCGTCTGGCGCCGCGCGTTCTGGTCGAACGGGCTGATCCGCACCAGGCGGTGGACGCCGGTCTCGACGGCCAGGTAACCGAAGGCGTACTCGCCCTCGATCAGCACCGTGACGCTCTTGATGCCCGCCTCCTCGCCGGCGGTGATCTCGGTGATGTCGCGCTTGAAGCCGCGGCGGTCGCACCAGCGCAGGTACATGCGCAGCAGCATCTCGGCCCAGTCCTGGGAGTCGGTGCCGCCGGCGCCCGCGTTGATCGAGAGGATGGCGGAGGCGCGGTCGTGCTCGCCGCCCAGCATCTTCTGGAACTCGGCGGCCTCGACCGTGGCCTGCAGGCCCTGCAGCCCCGCCTCGAGGTCCTTGCCGACGTCCTCGCCGGCCTCGTGCCACTCGAACAGGACCCGGACGTCGTCCTCCTCCCGCCGCAGCCGGCCGAGGTACGACAGGTCGTCGTCGAGGCGCTTGCGCCGCTTCTGGACCTTCTGCGCCTCCTGCGGGTTCGACCAGAACTCGGGGGCGGACATCTTCGACTCCAGCGAGTCGAGTTCGGTCCTCAGTTTGGTTTCGTCAAAGATAGCCGCGGATGTCCGCGGCCCTCGCTTGCAGGTCGGTGAAGCGTGGAGCGAAGTCGTCGTTCAAGTTCGGGCGGCCTCCAGCCGTCGATTATCCCCGAGCGGGGTCGCGAGGCGCCAACCGCGGCCGCGCGAGGGCCACGCCCAGCGCCGCCGCCAGCAGGCAGGCGAGCGCCAGCGCGTCGCCGGTCCGCACGTAGAGGGTGCGCCCGTCCGCGAAGGCCGCCTCGCCCACCAGCGCCGTCTCGTCGAAGAGCGCGGTGCGCGCGACGAGCCGGCCGCGCGGGTCGACGATCGCCGTGATCCCGGTGTTGGCGGCGCGGACCAGGGTGCGGCCGGTCTCGATCGACCGCATCCGCGCCATCGCCAGGTGCTGGTGGGGCGCCGAGGTGCGGCCGTACCAGCCGTCGTTGGTGACGTTGACGAGCAGCTCCGCGCCGCCGCGCACGAACGCGCGGGACAGGTCGGGGAACACGGCCTCGTAGCAGATGAACGCGCCCAGGCTGCCGCCCGGGCCGGCGGCCACCGCGGCCTCGGTGCCCGGCTCGAAGTCGGCGACCTGCTGCACCAGCTTGGCCGCGTAGCGGCCGCCGACGGTGAGCAGCGGCTGCATCGGCACGTACTCGCCGAACGGCACCAGCCGCATCTTGCGGTAGCGCAGGGCGAGCTCGCCCTCGGGCGTGAGCAGCTTGGCACCCACGTACGGGCGGCGCCCGCCTTCGGCCGGGAACTCGAGGTCGTCGTTGCCGAACAGCACGAAGGCCCCGGTCTGGCGGGCCAGGGCCCGCAGCCGCGAGGCGACCGCGGGGTCGTGGTCGAAGTAGGAGGGCACGGCCGACTCGGGCCACACGATCAGCCGTGCGCCCTGCGCTGCCGCCTCGCGCGAGAGCCGCTCGTGGCGCGCGACGTTGCGCTCGGCGAACTCGGGGTCCCACTTCTCGTCCTGGATCACGCTGGCCTGCACCAGGCCGACCCGCACCCGGCCCGTCTCCTGAACCGGCGTCGCGAGCGCCCACGCGCCGAGCCCGCCCCAGGCGAGCAGCAGGCCCGCCGCGGCCGCGGCGGCGCGGCGGGCGTCGCCTTTCGAGACGAGCGCCAGCGCCAGCAGCGCGTTGACCAGCATCACCAGGAACGAGGCGCCGTACACCCCGAACAGCGACGCCACCTGGGCGAACGGCAGCACGTCGATCGTGGCGTAACCGATCAGGCACCACGGGAACCGGAAGAACGTGTGCGCGCGCAGCAACTCGGTGGCCGTCCACAGCACCGGCGCGAACAGCAGCCCGCGCGGCCCGACGGCCGCCACCAGCCGGCCCAGCGCCCAGCCGAACAGCAGCGGGAAGAGGGCGAACGCCAGGCACAGCAGCAGCATCACGACCATCGCGACGGGGGCCGCGATGCGCCCGAACTGGATCACGGTGAGCGCGGTCCAGTACAGCAGCCCGAGCGCGGCGACGGCGCCGTGCAGGTACCCGAGCCGGAGCCCGCGCGCCGGGGCGGCGGCGATCGCGCACAGCAGCGGCACGAGCGCGACGAAGGCGACGGCCCCGTGCCCGAACTTGGGGAACGACAGCGCCAGCAGCACGCCCGACAGGACGGCCAGCGCGTGCGGCGCGCGCAGCCGGCTCAAGCCCGGGCGCCTTCGACCCCGGCGTGGACCTCGAACGCGTTGAACGACGAGCGCACGAACACGCCCGAGTAGACCGTCGGGAAACCCAGCTCCAGCGCCCGTCGCTCCCACTCGGCGAAGCCCTCGGGCGGCACGTAGCGCGCGACCGGCGCGTGGTTGCGGCTCGGCCGCAGGTACTGGCCGAGCGTCAGCACGTCGACCCCGGCCGCGCGCAGCTCGCGCAGCACGGCCAGGATCTCGTCGTCGTCTTCGCCGAGGCCGACCATCAGCCCGCTCTTGGTCACCTGCGCGGGCCTGACCGCCTTGGCCTTGCGCAGCAGCGCGAGCGACAGCGCGTAGTCGCCCTGGCGGCGCACCTCGGGAAACAGCCGGGGCACGGTCTCGATGTTGTGGTTGAAGACGTCGGGGGCGGCGCCGAGCACGGCGCGCAGCGCGGCCTCGTCGCCGCGGAAATCGGGGGTCAGCACCTCGACCAGCACGCCGGGCAGCCGCCGGCGCAGCGCCTCCAGTGTGCGGGCGAACTGCGACGCGCCGCCGTCCTTCAGGTCGTCGCGGGCCACGGCGGTGAGCACCACGTAGCGCAGGCCCATCCGCGCCGCGGCTTCGGCGACCCGCTCGGGCTCGCCCGGGTCGAGCGGCAGCGGCTTCGCCGTCGCCACCGAGCAGTAGTCGCAGCGGCGCGTGCAGCGGTCGCCACCGAGCATGAAGGTGGCCGTGCCGCGCGAGAAGCACTCGCCGAGGTTGGGGCAGCGCGCTTCCTCGCAGACCGTGACCAGTTGCTCGTCGCGCAGCAGCACCCGCAGCGGGCGGGCGTGGCGGGCGAGCGGGTCGCCCTTGCGCGCCCACTCGGGCAGCCGGACCAGCGGCGCCGGAGCGGCCATCAGTTGCGGACGATGAACGGCTTGAACTTCTCCTGGTCGCGCAGGCGGGCCATCACCCGCTCGGCCTCGGGCCGCGCGTCGTAGCGGCCGACGCGGACGTTGAAGAGGCCCTCGCCGGCCGGGGCCACGACGTAGGCCGAGAAGCCCTTGCCCTTGAGCCGGGTGGCGACGGAGTCGGCGCTGGCGCGGTCGCGGAAGGCGCCGACCTGGATGCTGAAGCTGCCGGCCGCGGGGGCGCTCGCCACCGCCTTGGCGGGCGCGGGGGTCGGCGTCGGCGCCGGTTTCGGAGTGGCGGTGGGGCGCGGGGCCGCCGTCGTCGGCGGGGCCGCGGTCGGCGTCGCGACGGGCACGGCCGTGGCGGCCGGCCGCGGGCTCGCCGCCGGCTTCTCGAGCACGTCGTCGGCCTTGTCGGACTCCAGGCTGCGGGGGAAGGTCAGCGAGTCGGCCGGCAGCGGCGTGGGCTTCGGCTCCTCGCTGACGATCTTCTCCTCGCGCACCTGTTGCGGCGCCGCGGGGTCGGGCGGCGCCTGCACGCCGCGGCCCACCATCACGCCGGCGAGGAAGGCCAGCACCAGGCCGGTGGCGCCGGCCAGGAAGTAGAAGACCAGCTGCTTGTTGGTGAGCTGGATCTCGTAGTAGTAGTCGTCCTGCTGGGTCACGCTGCCTCTTTCGCTCCTGCTAGGCGCCGAGCGCGCCGATCCGCTGCAGGCCCTCCTTGATGATGCCCGAGACCGCCGCTTCTTCGGCGGCGCCGTGGCGCTGGCGGACCGAGAGCTGGATCGCGAACACCAGCTCGTTGAGCGCCGCCACCATCAGCGCCCGCCGCCGGTCGGAGGGCAGGTCGGCCACGTTGGCGAGCATCTGCTCGAAGTCGACCCGCCCGTAGTTGCGCAGGTCCACGCCGTCGAACAGCGACGCGTAGGAGACCGAGACCTCGCGGACCACGTCCTCCATCAGCGCGTCGACCTCCGCGCCGTGCCGCTCCTGCAGCGTCGCGTAGATGCGGTGGAACATCTGGTTGAAGCGCTCGACCACGTCCTCGAGGTCGAGGTCGCCCTGGGCGGCCTTCGCCTCCTGGCCCGCGCTCTCGGCCTCGGCCGGCAGGCTCCAGCGCACGACGCCGAGCACCTGCAGCGCCCACAGCGTGCGGCAGGTCTCGAAGTGGGTCAGGAACGAGACGTTGCAGATCTGCTCGATCGTCGAGCGGCCGTTGACGTGGGCCAGCACCTCCTGCTCCTCGTGCGTCAGCTCGATGCGCAGGAGCACGTCGCGCCGCTCCGTCAGCGCCGGCACCGACAGGATGTTGCCGATGCCGCGCATGACCTGGGTCCACGAGCGGGTGCGGCGGATGCCCTCGAGGATCAGGTTCTCGGCGTTGATGTTGAGGGTGACGACGGAGTCGGCGTCGATCTCCTTCATCACGACCTCGTACTGGCCGTGGGTCCAGGTCAGCAGCTCCAGCAGCACCTCGCGGATCTGCTCCTCGACCGTCGGAATCAGCTCGTCGGGGTCGATCGCCCCCATCTCGACCAGGATCGCGCCGAGGCGCCGCCCCGGGCGGATCATCTTCGACGCCTCGAGGTAGTCGCGGGCGGTGATCCGCCCCTTGAGCAGCAGCAGCTCGCCCAGGCGCTCGTCGGGGTCGGTGGAAGCCGCGTAGACGATGCGGCCGTCCTTCATGTAGATGCTCTTGGTGACCTCGGCGGTGCGGAAGGTCAGGATGCCGGTCTCGCCCGAGGCGAGCAGCGAGCGCAGCAGCGCCGGCACGCTCGAGGAGCGGATCTCCCCGCGCAGCGTCAGCGGCTCGTCTTCGGCGAGCTCGTAGCCCTCGTCGCTCATGAAGTCGAGGCAAGGGTAGCAAAAGAAGCTGGCACCGAGCCGCGTGCTAGGATTTCGTCCGCAATGTTCGGTACCCTCGGCGGCCCGGAGATCTTCCTGATCCTGGTGATCGCGCTGATCGTCTTCGGCCCCCGCAAGTTGCCCGAGATCGGCAAGAGCGTGGGCAACATGATGAACGAGTTCCGGCGCGCCTCGAACGAGTTCCGGCGCACCGTCGAGGAGGAGGTCGAGGCGGACAAGCAGCGGGCGCTTCCGGCGCCGGTGCCGGCGCCGCCCGTCGTCGAGCCGGTGCCCGACACGGTCCCGGTCGGATCGCCCGCCGCGCCCGCCCCGGCCGAGGAGCCGCCGCCCGCGGGCGCCGAGGCGCCGCCCGCCGAGCCCCGCTGAACGAGGCGCGAAGTCACCCTTGGCCGGACGTCCCGACCCCGATCGCATGTCCTTCCTCGAGCACCTCGAGGAACTGCGCCAGCGCCTGCTGAAGTCCGTGATCGCGCTGGCGGCGGGGTTCGGCGTGTGCTGGGGCTTCCACGAGCAGATCTTCCACTTCATGGTGCAGCCGCTGCGCACGGCCTACCCCGGCATCAAGCTGGTCGCCACCAGCCCGACGGAAGCGCTGATGCTGTTCATGAAGATGTCGTTCTTCGCCGGCATCTTCCTGGCCGCGCCGTTCGTGCTCTACCAGATCTGGGCCTTCGTGGCGCCCGGCCTCTACGCGCACGAGAAGCGCTACGTGGTCCCGTTCATCGTCTTCGGCACGCTGTTCTTCGTCGCGGGCGCGGCTTTCGGGCACTACTGGCTGTTCCCGCTGACCTTCCGCTTCCTCGGCGAGTTCGGCGGGGCGGACGTCGAGTACCTGCCCAAGATCAGCGAGTACTACACGTTCTACTCGTGGTTCCTGCTCGGGCTCGGGGTCGTGTTCCAGCTTCCCGTCGTGATCTTCGTGCTGGCGCGGATCGGGCTGGTGACGCCGGGGTTCCTGCTGCGGCACTTCCGCTGGGCGGTGCTGGCGGCCTTCGTGCTCGCCGCGATCATCACGCCGACACCGGACGTCGTCACCCAGTCGCTGCTGGCGCTGCCGATGCTGGGGCTCTACCTGCTCGGGGTGGTCGTCGCCTGGCTGTTCGGCAAGCCGCGGGCGAAGGCCGAAGTCAGCGCTCCGCCGGCAGCGTGAAGCGGAGCACCGCTCCGCCCTGGACGCCGTGCTTCTTCGCCTGCCCGGCGTTCATCTCGACGACGTACTCGGAGGGCCGGAAGGGCGTGTACGAGGGGCACGGCTCCTTCGTGCAGGGCGGGACGTTCTCCGCGAGGTCGACCACCTTGCCCTCCCCGTCGAGCCAGGCGATGTCGATCGGGAACTTGCAGTTCTTCATCCAGATCGAGTGGCGGTCGTTGTGGCCGAACACGAACAGCAGCACCCGGTCCTCGGGCAGCGACGGCCGGTACATCAGCCCCATCGCCCGCTCCGACGCCGAGAGCATCAGCTCGGCCGTGACCTCGCGCCCCGAGGGCAGCGTCAGCTTCGTGGTGGCGGGTCCGTCGCCCGCCGCAGCGAGGCACGCGACGGCGAGGCCCGCGGCGAGGTAGGCTGAGGCGCGCATATCCAATGCCGATCGTAGCATCGAGGACCGGAGAGCTCGCCGACCTGCTGGAGCGGCTGGGCGGCACCGACGCGGTCGCCCGCGACGCGGCGGCGGCGCGCCTGCTGCTGGTCGGCCGCCGCGCGCTGGCGCCGCTGCTGACCTGGCTGCCGGGCGCCAGCGCGTCGGGCCGCGAGGCCGCCGCCGGCCTGCTCGAACAGCTCCCCGGCGCCAGCGCCCTGCAGGCGCTGATCGACCTGCTGGACGACGAGAGCGACGCGGTGTCGGCCCGCGCGGCCGAAGCCCTGGCGGCGCGCAGCGATGCCGCGGCCGCGCTGCCGGCGCTGGAACGGGCGCTGGCGCGCCGCAGCCCCGTACCGCGCACCGCGCTGGCCGCCCTGGGGCGGATCGCGGCGGACCAGCCGGAGGCGCTGGGCCCGATCACCCGTCTCGCGCTCGACCCGGCGGCGCCCCACGACCTCGGGCATGCGGCGCTCGGCGTGCTGAAGCGCCTGGCACCGCGCGAGGCCGCGGCGGTGGAGGCCGAGATGAAGGCGCGGCGCGCGGCTGCGGCCCCGGCGGCCGATCCGGCGCCCGCGGCTCCGGCCCCCGCGCCTCCCACACCTGCCCCGGCGCCGGCTCCCGCCGAGCCATCGCCTGCGGCGACAGGCTCGCTCGAGGAGTTGCGCCTCGCGCTGCGCGAGCCGGTGGCACCGGAGCGCGCGCTGAGGGCCGAACAGCTCGTCTCCGCGCTCGGCGGCGAGGCGCTCGCGGTCGCTCGCGAGGTCGCGCTCGCCTCGCACGATCCGCTGGCGCTGCGGGTGGCCGTCGAGGCGCTGGCCCTCGCCCCCCGCGCCGACGCGGCGCCACGGCTGCTCGACCTGCTGGCGCGCCTCGCGTTCGAGGGCGTCGTCGCGCCGGACGCGCGGGCCGAGATCGCGGCCCGCGCCCATCGGGCCCTGGGCCGCCTCGGGTCGCGCCTCGCCCTGCACGACCTGCGCGATCGCCTGCGGGCGCGACCGCCGGTGGCGCTCCCCTTCCTGCTCGAGGCGGTCGCCGCCCTGCCGGACACCTCTCTGCTCGAGCCGCTGGCGGAGCTGCTGGCCGACGAGGTCGAGCCGCTCGGCGAGCTGCGGGCCACGACGGCGACCCTGTGCACGGCGCTCCAGGTCAACACCCGCAGCCGCGCCGTCACCGCGCTCCCGGAGCGCGCCCGCGCCGCCCTTCGCGTCGCACTGCTGCGCCCGCGCGGGCGGCGGGCCGCGGGTGCGGCGCCCCCCTGACCCGCGGGGTGACCGCCCTCAACCGGAGAGCACCTCCTCGACCTTGCGAGCGAGCGCGTCGGCCGTGAAGGGCTTGGCGAGGAAGTGGTTCTCGCCGGCGGCCACGCCGGCCCGCAGCACGACGTCGTCGGTGTAGCCGGACATGTAGAGCGTGCGCAGGCCGGGCTGGAGGGCGGACATCCGGCGCGCCGTCTCGCTGCCGCTGATCCCGCTCAGCACCACGTCCGTCACCAGCAGGTCGATGCGGCTGCCGTGGGCGCGTGCGACTTCCAGGGCTTCGAGCCCGCTGGCGGCCGAGAGCACGACGTAGCCCTGATCCTCGAGCACCTCGCAGACGAGATCGCGCAGGGCGACCTCGTCCTCCAGCACCAGCACGGTACGCGCGGCCCGCGGGCTCGCCTTCGGGTCGGGTCCGCGGCCCGACGCGCCGGCCTCGACGCACGGAAGCAGCAACTCGAAGACGGTGCCTGTGGCGGCCGAGGTGACCAGCACCTGCCCCCCGGACTGGTGCACGAGCCCGTGGACCATCGCCAGCCCGAGGCCCGACTCGAGCCGATCCGTGGCGCCGAAGTAGAACGGTTCGAAGACGTGGGCGAGCTGCTCCGCCGGGATCGGCGGCCCGTCGTCGGCCACCCGGAGGCTGACGAACAGGCCCGGCTGGACCCCCGGCTCACGCCGCGGGTCGGCCTCCTCGAGCCGGACCAGGCTGGTCTCGATCCTCAGGCTGCCGCCCTGCGGCATCGCCTCGCGCGCGCGGAGCGCGAGCGTGGTCAGCGCCCGTTCGAGCTGCCCCACGTCGGCGCGGATCGGGGACGCGATGCCGAGCGCCGTCTCCACCTCCACGTCCTCGCCCAGGGCCCGCTTCAGCATCGGCACCACGGCCGCCACCACGGCGTTGGGGTCGAGGATCTCCGGCGACAGGATCTGCCGCTGCCCGTAGGCGAGCAGTTGCCGGGTCGAGGTCGCCGCGCGTTGCGCCGCCTGCTCGATCTCCTCGACGTGGCGGCGGGCGGCCGCATCGGCGGGCAGCTTGCGGAGGGCCAGCTCGCCGTGGCCCAGGATCACGCCCAGGGTGTTGTTGAAGTCGTGGGCGATGCCACCCGCCAGGCGGCCGACCGCCTGGAGCCGCTCCGCGTTGCCGAGCCGTTCCTCGAGCGCCCGCTGCTCCGTGACGTCGTTGACGAGGCCGACGAAGTGCGCCACGCACCCGCGGACGTCGAGCAGGGGCGTGATCGACAGCAGGTTCCGGAACGGCGTGCCGTCGCGCCGGTAGTTCAGGAGCTCGACCGTGACGGCGCGGCCCGCGGCCACCGCCTCGCGGACGCGGGCAACCGCGTCGGGCGACGTGTCGGGCCCCTGCAGGAAGCGGCAGTTGCGGCCGAGCACCTCCCCGGGCGGGTAGCCGGTGATCCGCTCGAAGGCCGGGTTCACGTAGATCACCGGGTTGTCGGGTTCCGAGGTGTCCGTGACCAGCACTCCCTGCGAGATGGCCTCGAGCGCCTGAGTCCGCAGGTGCAGGGCGGCCTCGGCGGCCTCGCGTTCGAGGCGGCTGCGGTCGATCTCGCGCGCGTGGCGCAGCAGCGCCCGCAGCCGATGGGCGAGGGCGGGCCCCTTGACGACGTAGTCGGTGGCCCCGGCCTTCATGGCCTCGACCGCGACGTCCTGGTCGCCCTGCCCGGTCACCATCACGATCGGCGTGCGGACGCCCGCCCCACGCAGCCGGCGCAGCAGCTCCAGCCCGTCCTCCGCCCCGAGGCGGTAGTCGACCAGCACCAGGTCGAAGCGACCCGCTCGCGCGGCCTCTTCGGCGGCGGAGGCGCTCGAGACGAGATCGACCTGCGGCGGGTTCGCTTCGCCGGCGGGCAAGGCCGACCGCGTGAGGATAGCGTCGTCCTCGTCGTCGTCGACGACCAGGACGCGCAGCGCCTCCTCGGTCACGCCGCCGGCGCTCCGGGCGGCGTCGGGAGGTCCACGATCTCGAACCAGTAGCGTCCCATCACCTTCATCGCGTCCACCAGACCCGAGAAGGTCACCGGCTTGGTGATGAAGGAGTTGACGCCACTGGCGTAGGAGCGGACGACGTCTTCTTCGGCGCGCGACGTGGTCAGGACCACGATCGGGATGTGGCACAGCACGGAGTCGGACTTGATCGCGCGCAGCGCCTCGCGGCCGTCCATGCGCGGCATGTTGAGATCGAGCAGGATCAGGGTCGGCGTCGGCGAGTCCTCGGACTGCGCCCAGCCCGCACGCCGGTTCAGGTAGTCGAGCAGTTCTTCGCCGTCGTGCACGCGGCGCACGTCGTTGGCGAGCCGGGCCTCGCTGAGCGCGTGGCGGGTCAGCAGGAAATCGTCGTCGTCGTCCTCCGCGACGAGGATCACGACGGGCCGGGCCGGGCTCATGCGGCACCTCCTGGGGCCGGGGGCGCCCCGGCGGGAAGCGTGATCACGAAACGCGCGCCGCGGCCCGGGGCGCTGGTCGCGCCGATCCAGCCGCCGTGGCGCGCCACGATTTTGCGGCAGATCGCGAGCCCCATGCCACTCCCCTTGTACTCGCCGCGGGAGTGCAGGCGTTGGAATGGGCGGAAGATCCGCTCCGCGTACTTCTGGTCGAAGCCGATCCCGTTGTCGGACACGACGATGCCCCAGCCCTCGGGCCCGGGTTCGGCGCGGACCTCGATTTCGGGCGCGCGCCCGGCCTCCCGGAACTTGAGGGCGTTGGCGATCAGGTTCTGGAAGACGCGCCGGAACTGGGACGGGTCGACGGGGAGCGTCGGCAGCTCACCGATGCGGACGGTGGCCCCGGACTCCGCAATCCGCAGCTCGAGGTCCGAGGCGGCGTCGCGGGCCAGGCGGCCGAGGTCCGTCGGCTCCAGCGGCTGCTGGCGGGTCGCGACGCGGGAGAACTCGAGCAGGCTGTCGAGCAGCTCGTTCATGCGCGCGGCGGAGCGCTCCATCCGCTGCAGGTAGTCGAGGGACTGGGCGTCGAGGTTCGGGCCGAGGTTGGTGCGCAGCAGGTCGCCGAACGCCGCGACCTTGCGCAGCGGCTCGCGCAGGTCGTGCGAAGCGACGAAGGCGAACTCCTCGAGGTCCGCGTTGCTGCGCTGGAGCTCGTCCGACGAGGCCCGGAGCATCGCGTAGCTGCGGGCGAGCTCGGCCTCGGCGCGCTCGCGCCGCTCGTCGACGGCCGACAGCTCTGCCGCCGCGAGCCAGACCACCAGCGACAGCGTGAGCATGGTGACGATCTCGCTCAACGTCACGCCCACGGTCGGCTCCCACAACCCTGCGCCCTGGCCCCAGATCCGCAACAGGGCCAGCGCCGGCGGAACGGCCAGCGTCCAGGGCAGCAGCCGCCGCGCCAGCCCGCCGCCGACGCGCGAGCTGGTGACGACGGCGAGTATCCCGGCGCGGGTGGTCCCCGCCAGCGCCCCGGCGGCCCCGGCCACGAGCAGCGCGGCGGCCAGCGGCGGCATGCCGAGGTCGAGGCCCGAGCGCGGGGCCCCGCCTTCGCCGGTCAGGCCCGACACGAAGGAGGCCATGGCGGGACTCGCGCTGGCGAGAGCGAGCACCTGGCCCGCCGCGACGTGGCGCGTCCACAGCGCGAGGCCCAGCAGCAGCAGCCCGACGGCGGTGCCCAGGCGCAGGGCGCCGGGGGCGGCGCCCGGCAGCGGCGAGTCGTCGCGCACGAACCACTGGCCGACGGGAACGAGCTCGAGGCCGAGCGCGCGCAGCACGTGGAGGCCGGCGACGAGGGCCGCCAGGGCTCCGCAGGTACGCGCGGCCGGCGCGCGCCCCGTCGAGCGCAGCAGCAGGCCCAGTCCCAGCAGCGCAAGGCACAGCGCCGCATCGGCCCGCAGCGGCGGCCAGGGCAGGAACGCCGAGCGCCACGCGCTCCAGCCGGTGACCCACCCGGACAGGATCACGACGCCAGCCGCCACCAACAGCGCGCCCGCCGTCCGGCTCACGGACCCGCCGGTGGCGGGCGCGGGCGCGTTCACGACCCCAGCCGGGCGCGCACGAACGCGCGCAGGTCGGCGGGCCCGAAGGGCAACCGCAGGATCTCCAGGCCCGCCAACTCCGTCGGCAGCCCCACCGGCGGCCCGCCGAGGAGCCCGACCCTGAGGCCCGCCCATCGCGCCGGCAGCCTTTCGGCCAGCGTCCGGCCGGTGCCCACCCCCAGATCGAGATCGATCAGGGCGAGGTCGAACGCCGCTTCCGGCCGCCCCGCCGCGGCCGCCGCGACCGCGACGTCGACCACCGCGTGGCCTTCGTCGCGCAGCACCTCGGCCATCCAGTCGCGGGCGGCGGGACTGCCGACGACCAGCAGGATCCGGGCCGGGCGCGCGGAGACCGGCTCGGCGTGGCCCCCGGCATCGACCCGCGGCAACAGGATCTCGAAGGTCGCGCCGGCGCCCGGCGCGCTCTCCACGCGGATCGTCCCGCCGCTCTGCTGCACGATGCCGTAGACGGTCGGCAGCCCGAGGCCCGTGCCCTTGCCCTCGGGCTTGGTGGTGAAGAACGGCTCGAAGATGCGCTGCTGCGTCGCCTGGTCCATGCCCTGGCCGGTGTCGGACACGACGAGGGACACGCAGGGGCCCGGCGGCCGCGCCGTGACGGGCTCCCCCGCGGAATCGTTCACGTCCCCGCTCGCGATCGAGATCCGCCCGCCGCCGGGCATCGCGTCGCGCGCGTTGATCACCAGGTTCATCAGGACCTGCTGGAACTGGCCGGGGTCCACCCTGACGCGGCCGCGGGCCCGCAGGTCGAGGCGGAGCTCGACGTCTTCGCCGATCAGGCGGGCCAGCATCGGCTGCAGATCGGCGATCAGCGCGTTGGGGTCCACCACGCGCGCCTGCAGCACCTGCTTGCGGCTGAAGGCGAGCAGTTGCCGCGTCAGGCCCGCCGCGCGGTGCGCCGCCGCGAGCATCTGCTCGAGCCGCGAGGCCTCGTGGGACCCCGCCGCCAGCCGCCGCTGCAGCAGCTCGCCGTAGCCGATGATCACGCCGAGCATGTTGTTGAAGTCGTGCGCGATCCCGCCGGCCAGGCGCCCGACGGCCTCGAGCTTCTGCGCCTGCCGCAGCTGCTCTCCCAGCCGGTCGCGCTCGGCGACGTCGCTCAGGTCGCGGATCACGGTGAAGCTCAGCGGCTCGGCCCCGCCGATGTCCTGGAACACCACCTGCTGCGACACGGGGACCTCGCGGCCGTCTCGGTGGAGCAGGGCGGTCTCGCCGCGCCAGCTCCCGTGGGCCAGCGCCGCGGGCAGGGCCTCGCGCTGCAGCAGCTCGACCACCCAGGGCGGGTGGAACCTCTCGATGGGCCAGCCCTCGACGCCTTCGTCGTCGTCGAGGCCGACCATGCGCCGGCCGGCGGGGTTGACGTAGACGACCCGGTGCTCGGCATCCGAGACGCCGACGAAGTCCGACGTGGCCTCCACGATCCGCGCCAGCCGGTCGCGGCTGTGCTCCATCTCGCGGCGCTCGGTGACGTCCTGCTTGACCGCGACGAAGTGGGTGATCGCGCCGCTGGTCCCGCGCAGGGGCGTGATCGTCATCTCCTCGTGGTAGGTCGTGCCGTTCTTGCGGCGGTTGACCATGGTGCCGCGCCACACGCCGCCGGAGAGCACCGTCTTCCACAGGCCTTCGTAGAAGGCCGCGTCGTGGCGGCCGGAGCGCAGCAGCCGCGGCGTCTCGCCCACGGCTTCCGCGGCGGAGTAGCCCGTCAGCTCTGTGAAGGCGGGGTTGACCCACTCGATGCGACCCTCGGCGTCGGTGATCACGATCGCGTTCGCCGCTGCCTCGAGAGCCCGGGTCTTCAGCAGCAGTTCGGCCTCTGCCCGGCGCTGGTGGGCCCCGCTTCTCCTCTTCTCGACCGCCGCAGGGATCGCGAAGCGCAGGCGCGCGAGGTACTCCCGGCTGACGAAATCGTCGACGCCCGCGCGCACGCAGTCGCTCGCGAGCTCTTCGGTCACCGGGCCGGCGACGACGATGAACGCCGCATCCGGAAAGCGCGCGCGGACGTGCGGCAGGGCATCGAAAGCGGTGAAGCCGTCGGTCATCCGATGCGCGGAGAGCACGACGTCGAGGCTTCCCGCCTGCTCGAGGAGGGCCTGGAAGCCGGGCCGGTCGTGCGCGATCTGGCACTCCGCGACGCTGCCCGCGCGCCGGACCTCGTCCGCCATGCGCCGGGCTTCGGCCGGCTGGTCGTCGAGCACCAGAACCCTCATGGGTCGCTATGCCTCGCGGGTCAGCCCCCGAGTTTCTCCCCGCACTCGGGGCAGAACTTGGCCTTCGGCGAGATCTTCGCGTTGCAGGCCGGGCAGGCGTCGGACTGTGCCAGCTTCCTGCCGCACTCCGGGCAGAACTTCGCGCCGTGGGTCTCGGCGCTGCAGTCGGGGCACACGAGCTGGCGCTTCCGCATCGTGTCGACCTTCGCGCCGCGGGCGCGGCCCGCCTCGTGGGCCACCTCGCGCGCGCCCTCCGCCTCGCCCGCCGCGCCGGCGGCTTCGGCCTCGACCTCGGCGCTCGGCGCGCAGTTGAAGCAGAGCCCCTTGTCGGCGTTCCAGCAGCGGGCACACACGTACTGCACGCAGCGGGCGCAGCGGTGGAAGTGCTTCTTGGCCTCGGCGATCGCGTCGCGCAGCGCGGCGTCGCGGGCTTCGCCGAAGCCGGACTCCGCCAGCCCGTCGACGGCCTCGCCGACGTTGCCGAGCATGCCGCCCAGCAAGCCGCTGGCCCGGCTCAGCCAGCCGCTGGCCTGGCCGCGGGTGTAGGCCACCCACGGGCTGCGCCAGGTGTCGTTGCAGCGCTCGCAGTGGAAGTCGAACTGGAAGCCGGCATTGACGCCGGAAGAGACCGAACGGTCGGTATGGTTGTCGCTGAACTGGATCTCGCCCAAGGTGTCCTCGCTCCTTCGGATGGAGGCGTTATACCCGAAACGGCGGCGCCTCAGCGGGGCGGTCGTCGCACCTCGCCGGTCATCGGCACGAAGCGCACCGGGATCGAGCGGTGCTGCTCGAGGCGGCCACCGCGGCGGGTCACGATCAGCATCTCCTGCACGTCGTCGCCCACCGGGATCACGAGGCGTCCGCCCTCGGCGAGCTGGGCGAGCAGCGGCTCGGGCAGCCGCGGCGCGGCGGCGGTGACCAGGATCGCGTCGAACGGCGCGTGCTCCGGCCAGCCGGCGTAGCCGTCGCCGGCGCGCACCTCGACGTTGCGGTAGCCGAGTTCCGCCAGCCGCCGCCGCGACTCCTCGGCCAGCGGGGCGACGATCTCGACGCTGAACACCCGGGCCGCGATCTTCGCCAGCACCGCGGCCTGGTAGCCAGAGCCGGTGCCGACCTCCAGCACTGTCTCGCCCCGCTGCACGGCCGCCGCCTCGGTCATGAAGGCGACGATGTAGGGCTGGGAGATGGTCTGGCCGTGGCCGATCGGCAGCGGATAGTCGGCGTAGGCCTCGGCGCGCAGGCGCTCCGGCACGAACATGTGCCGCGGGACGGCGCGCATGGCGGCCAGAGTCGCCGGGTCGCGCACGCCGCGGGCTTCGATCTGCTCGCGCACCATCGCCTCGTGGCGAGCGGCGTACGCGGCGTCGTCCACCTCGGTCATGGCGGTCATGGCGCACGCGAGCGCCGCGACCGCAGTCCCGGCGACCGCGACGGCACGCATCAGCAGAATGCTGCGCCTGCCGCCGCGAGCGTGCAAGCGGCAGGCGCTCGAAGCTCCCTAGTACGCCTGGGCGAACCAGACCTCGCGGCCCTTCTCTCCCGTCACGACGCACCTCGCCTCGATCGGCTCGCCCATCGGCATCACGCGGATCGTGGCCTTCGTCTCTTCCTTGATCCGCTTCTCCACCGCCGGGTCGCCGTTCCAGCCGGCGACGATGAAGCCGCGCTTCTCGGCCATCACCTGCTTGAACTCGTCGTAGCTCGAGACCCGGGTCGTGTTGTCGGCCTGGAACTTCCGCGCGCGCTCGAGCAGGTCGGACTGGAAGGTCGCCAGCATCTCCGGCACCGCGCGCTCGAGGCCGGCGAGCGGCACCGGCGTCTTCGACCGGTTGTCGCGGCGGACGAGCACGCACTGGTCCTTCTCGATGTCCTTGGGCCCCAGCTCGAGCCGGAAGGGCACCCCGCGCATCTCCCAGTCGGCGTACTTGTAGCCCGTCTGGTGCTGGTCGCGGTCGTCGAGGTGGACCCGCACGCCGGCCGCGCGGAGCTGCTTCTGCACCTCGCGCGCCTTGGGCAGCACGGCCTCGTTCCAGTCGCCCTTGCGCGGCGGGATCGGCACGATCACGACCTGGTGGGGCGCGATCTTCGGCGGCAGGATCAGCCCGTTGTCGTCGCCGTGGGTCATGATCATGCCGCCGATCATTCGCGTCGACGTGCCCCACGACGTCGACCACGGCCGCACCCGCTGCTGGTTGCGGTCCAGGTACTCGATGCCGTAGGCCTCGGCGAAGTGCTGGCCGAGGTTGTGGCTGGTGCCGGCCTGCAGCGCCTTGCCGTCGCCCATCAGCGCCTCGATCGCGTAGGTCTTGAGCGCGCCGGCGAACTTCTCCGAGTCGGTCTTGCGGCCGTGGAGCACGGGCATCGCGAGGATCTCCTCGACGAAGCTCTTGTAGACGCCGAGCATCTTCAGCGTCTCCTCCTCGGCCTGCTCCTCCGTCTCGTGCAGGGTGTGGCCCTCCTGCCAGAGGAACTCGGTCGTGCGCAGGAACGGCCGCGTCACCTTCTCCCAGCGCAGCACGTTGGCCCACTGGTTGATCAGGATCGGCAGGTCGCGCCAGGACTGGACCCACTTCGCGTAGGTCGAGCAGATCATCGCCTCGGAGGTGGGCCGGATCGCCAGCGGCTCCTCGAGCTCGGCGCCGCCGCCGATCGTGACCCACGCGCACTCGGGCGAGAAGCCCTCGACGTGTTCCTTCTCCTTCTCGAGGTAGCTCTTCGGGATCAGCAGCGGGAAGTAGGCGTTGACGTGGCCCGTCTCCTTGATGCGGCGGTCCATGTCCGCCTGCATCGCCTCCCAGATCGCGTAGCCGTAGGGGCGGATGATCATGCAGCCCTTGACCGGGCCGTAGTCCGCCAGCTCCGCCTTCAGCACGACGTCCAGGTACCACTGCGAGAAGTCCACGCTGCGCGGCGTGATCTCCTTCATCGTCCGTTCGGGTTCCATCTCCGCCCTTCTCTTTGCTGCGGGCCCGCGGCAGCGGGTCCTGAGGACCTGCGATTCTACGTGAGCGGAGGACTTTCCCCTTGACGCGGGGCCGCCCCGCGCCGACACTGCACTCGGCCTCGCGGAGCGGTCCCGCTCCTCTTCACGACGGGTGTCTCACGAAACACCCGTGGAGAGGACGTCATGACCCGACCGACCGCTCACCTCCTTCTGACCGCCGCCTTCGCCTTCGGCGCGTTCGCCGACAAAGGTTCGCGCCCCGCCCCCAGCTACACCGATGCCGATCTCGCCCGCTACGCCGCGATGCGCGCGCCGGTCGACGCCGCGGAGCCCGCGCCGACGCCCGCGCCGGCGGCCCGCGAACGGGCGAAGAGGGGCCAGGCGGGCCTGGACGACCTCGAGCGCGAGGCCGCCCAGCGCGCCTCGGAGGAGCGCTACTGGCGCCGCGAGGCGGAGAAGGCCCGCGCCCAGGCCCGCCGCCACGAAGAGCGGGCGGCCGTGCTCGAGGCCCAGGTCGCGGAGCGCCGCCGCGCGGCCTCGCGCGCGCGGCCGGGCTCGGCGCCGCCGGCCGTGGCGGCTGCCGAGCGCCGGGCGCAGGCCGAACGCGAGCAGGCGCGGCGGGTGATCGACGAGTTCGAGGAGCGCGCGCGGCGCGAGGGCGCGCTGCCGGGCTGGATCCGCTGAGTGATATGCTGCGCCGCCATGATCGAGGTCCCGGTCGAACTGGGCGCGCGGCGCTACGCGGTCAGCATCGGCCACGGCGCCTCGCGGCTGCTGGGCGGCCTGCTCGCCCCCTTCGCCCGCCGGCCCACCCTGCTCGTCACCACCCGCAAGGTGTGGGCGCTGCACGGCCACCGCCTCGAGCCCGGGCTGCGGGCGGTGGCCCGGCCGCTGCACCGCGCGTTCGTGCCCGACGGCGAGCCCGCCAAGACGACGGCGACGCTGGAGTCGCTGTGGCAGGCGCTCCACGAGGCCCGGATCGGCCGCGACGGCCTGGTGATCGCGCTGGGCGGCGGTGCCGCCTCGGACGTGGCGGGGCTGGCGGCCGCGACCTGGAACCGCGGCCTCGACTGGATCGCGATTCCCACGACGCTGCTGTCGATGGTCGACAGCAGCGTCGGCGGCAAGTGCGCGATCAACCACCCCGCCGCCAAGAACGCGATCGGCGCATTCCACCAGCCGCGGGCGGTGGTCGCCGACCCCGACCTGCTCGACACGCTGCCGCCGCGCGAGCGCCAGAGCGGCGCCTACGAGATCCTCAAGTGCGCGCTGCTGGCGGATCGCGACCTGTTCCGCGCGCTCGCCGAGGCGCCGCCGCGGCTGGTCGGCTGGGACCGCATCGCGCTCGAGAACGCGATCGCCGACGCCGTGCGCGTGAAGGCGGCGATCGTCGAGCGCGACGAGCGCGAGGGCGACCTGCGTCGCGTGCTGAACCTGGGCCACACGCTCGGCCACGCCCTGGAGGCCGTCACCCGCTTCCGCCGCTTCACCCACGGCGAGGCCGTCGGCTGGGGCCTGATCGGGGCGGCCTGGATCGCCCACCGCAAGAACCTGATCGCCACCCGCGGCTTCGACGCGATCGCCCGCGCCGTCGACGCGCTGGGCCCGCGACCGCGGGTTTCCGACCTGGACCCCGGCAGGCTGCTCGCGGCTGTGGCCCTCGACAAGAAGGCCCGCGCGGGCAGCGTCACCTGGGTGCTGCCGGCGGCGATCGGCCGCGTCGTGCTGCGCAGCGACGTCGGCCGCGCCGAGATCCGCGCCGCGCTGCGGGTGATGGCGGCGCGCGAGGCGCGGCGGGCGTGACCGCCGTGGCGATCGCGCCCGGGCCGGAGGACCGGCGGGACGAGCCGCGGGTCTCGCTCGTGGTGCCCATCTACAACGAGCAGGAGGTGCTGCCGCTGCTGCTGGAGCGGCTGCGCGGGCTGCTCGACGGCTGCGCCGCGGGCAGCGAGGCGATCCTGGTCAACGACGGCAGCGGCGACGGCTCGTGGCCGCTGATCGTCGCCGCGGCGCGCGCCGACCCGCGCTTCCGCGGGCTCGACTTCTCGCGCAACTTCGGCCATCCCGCCGCGATCACCGCCGGCCTCGACCACGCGAGCGGCGACGCCATCGTGGTGATGGACGCGGACCTGCAGGACCCGCCGGAACTGGTGCCGAAGCTGGTCGCCCTCTACCGCGAGGGCTGGGACGTCGTGCACGCCCGGCGCAGCGCGCGGCAGGGCGAGACGGCCTTCAAGAAGCTGACGGCGACGGCCTACTACAAGGTCATGGCGCTGCTCGCCGACCGCCCGCCGACGCCCGAGGTCGGCGAGTTCCGGCTGATGGCGCGCCCCGTCGTCGAGGCGCTGTGCGGGATGCGCGAGCGCCACCGCCTCGTGCGCGGGCTGGTCTCGTGGCTCGGCTTCCGCCAGGCGACGGTCGACTTCGAGCGCCCCGGCCGCGCCGCGGGATCCACCAAGTTCCCGTTCTGGCGCATGTTCCGGCTGTCGTGGGACGGGCTCACGGCGTTCTCCGTCGCGCCGCTGCGGCTGTCCTTCGCGCTGGGCCTGCTGGCGCTCGTGGTCGCGATCCCCGCGGCCGGGGTGCTGCTTCTCGGCCCGGGCGGCGGCGCGGGCGCCGCGGCGGCGCTGCTGTGCGGGCAACTGCTGCTCGCCGGCACCACGCTCGTCTGCCTCGGGCTGCTCGGCGACTACGTCGGCCGCATCTACGACGAGGTCCGCGGCCGCCCGCTCTACGTCGTGCGCCAGCGGCTCGGCCTCGAGCCGCCGCGGCGCTGAGCCCGGGAGGCTGCGCTGCGGATCGCAGCCGTGATCCTCGCGGCGGGCGCCGGGCGCCGCATGGGCGGGCCCAAGGCCCTCGTCGAGTGGCGCGGCCGCAGCCTGCTCGCACACGCACTCGTGAACTGCGCGCGACCCTCGATCGCCCTGCGGATCGCCGTCCTCGGCTGTGAGGCGGGCCGCGCGCGTCGGGCGGCCGCCGCGGACGAAGCTGCGGTGCGCTGGGCCGTGAACCCGCGCTGGGAGGACGGGATGTTGTCCTCGGTGCTCTGCGGCCTCGCCGCGGCCGAGTCGGCGGCAGCCGACGCCGTCCTGCTCTACCCCGTCGACCATCCTGCGATCGAGCCGGAGACGATCGACGCCGTGTGCGCCGCGCTGGCCGCGGGCGCCGAGCTCGTGGTGCCGGTCTACGCGGGCCGCCGCGGACACCCCGGGGGCTTCGGTCGTGCGCGCTTCGCAGCACTGCGCGAGGCGCCTCCGGAGGTGGGAGCGAGGGCCGTGCTGCGCACCGCGTCCGTCGTCGAGGTCGCGGCGGGTCCGGGCTGCCTGCGCGGCGTGGACACGCCCGACGGGCTGGCCGCGCTGGAGACACGAGCATGACTCGGCGCCGGCGCGAGAAGACCGCCGAGCCCACGCTGAGCCCGCCCCCGGCCGTCGCCCGGGCAGCGGTGCCGGCGTCGATGGCTGCAGGCCTGCTCCTGTGGCTGCCGTCGCTGCGCGGGGATTTCCTCTACGACGACGTTCCGATGGTCGTGCAGAACCCCGTGCTCCAGGACCCGGGCAACCTCGCGGCGCTGGTGACGTTCGACCCCGCCCGGCCCCTGCTGACGCTGTCGTGGGTCGGCAGCGCGCTGCTCGGCGGCGGCATCGAGCCGTGGGCGTTCCGGATCGTGAACGTCGTGCTGCATGCGGCCACGGCGGGCCTCGTCGCGCGGCTGGCGCTCTGGCTGGCCGCGGCCCGCGGCGAGCCCCTGGCGGCGCGCCAGGCCCTGCTGGCCGGCCTGTTCTTCGCGGTGACGCCGATGGCCGCCGAGACGGTCGCCTACGTCGCCAGCCGTTCGACGGGCCTGTGCGCCTTCTTCGGGTTCGCGTTCCTGGTCCTCGGGGTGCGCGAGCTGGAGGCGTCCAGGCCCTGCCGGCGGGCCGCGGCCTGGCTGCTGCTGCTGCTCGCTCACCTCACCAAGGAGGAGGCTGCAGCCTTCCCGCTGCTGCTGGTCCTGCTCGACCTGCATGGGCCGGCAGCCGGCCGCCTGCGCGACGTGGCCGCGCGCTGGCGGCTCCACGCTCCGTTCCTCGCGCTGCCCGTCGCGGGGCTGTGTGCGCGGCGGGCCATGGTGGGCACGTGGCTGCCGGCCCCCGCCTGGCCGTACGAGGTGTGGCTGCCGACGCAGGCGCTCGAGTTCCCGGCCTACCTGCTGCGAGCGCTGCTCCCGCTCGACCCCGCCCTGCACCGCGGCACCCCGCCGTTCGCCTGGCCGCCGGAGCCGCGTTCGATCGTCCTGGGCGTCTTGCTCCTCGCGTTGCTGGCCTTCGTCGCGCGGCGTCCGCGCACGCGACTCGCTCTCGCAACAGCCTGGATGGCGGCCGCCCTGGCGCCTTCCTCCAGCCTGGTCCCGCTGCGCGAACTCGCCGTGGATCACCGCGCCTACGTGGGCGGCTTCGGCGCCGCGTGGGTGGTGGCGGGTGCGCTCGCGCCCGCGGGCCGCGCGCCACTGGCTGCGGCGGTGCTGGTGGTGATGGCCGCTCGCTCGCTGGCCGAGCAGTCGACGCTGGCCACGGCGGACTCCGCCTGGGCTGCGGCGGTCGAGCGCAACCCGGACCTGCCCGAGGTGCGGCTCGGCGCCGGCCTCGCCCGCCTGCAGGCCGGCGACCCGGAGAGTGCGACCCGCCACTTCGGCCGCCTGACGGAACTCGCGCCGGACGATGCCCGCGGGTGGTCCAACCTGGCCTCGGCGCTGGCTGCCCAGGGACGCTACGCCGAGGCCCTCGCGCCCGCGCAGCGGGCGGCCCAACTCTCGGCCGACGATCCGCACGTCGCCTACAACCTGGGCGTGCTCCAGGCCCAGGCGGGCCACCTCGACCTCGCGGAGGCCAGCTTCGAGCGTGCCGGCGAACTGACGCCGCCCGTGCCCCAGGCCCTGCTCAACCTGGCCCGAATCCACATTGCTCGCGGCGAGCTCGCGGCGGCGGAAGCGCGGCTCGGCAGGGCGGCGGGGCTGCGGCTCAGCGACGACTTGCAGGTCCAGCTCGAGGCGCTGCGCGGAGAACTGGCCGCGCGCCGGGCGCGACTCAGTCCGTGAGCGAGACCTCGCGCGCCCCCAGCCGGTGGCGCGCGAGGAGCGCGCTCCACTCCCGAGCGGAGATGCGGGCTCCACGCAGCACGCGGCGACGCGCCCGCAGCGCCGCCGGTGCGCGCCGCGCCGCGTCGCGCCAGGCTCGCAGCGCCACCCGCGGCAACGCCAGGAGCGATCGGCTCTCGCCGAGGCGGGCCGCGGCGCCACGTCCCGTCAGCGCCCCCCAGGCCATCAGCCCCAGCCGCAACGCGGTCCAGGCGGGGCTCGCCAGCACCCACGACCACGGCAGCAGCGTCAGCAGCACGAGCACGCGGTTGCGCTCGACATGGTACGCCTTGAGCTCGGACCACGCGCCGACCGACTGCGAGTAGCGGTGCCACGCGATCGCCCGCGGCTCGAAGGCGCAGCGCCAGCCGAGCAGGCGCAGGCGCAGGCCGAGCTCGGCGTCGTCGCCGTAGAGGAAGTAGCTCTCGTCGAAGCCGCCCGCCTCGTCGAGCGCCGGGCGCCGGAAGAGCGCGGCAGCGCCGCTCGGAAACAGCGCCTCGGTCTCCGCGTCGTACTGGCCGCGGTCGGCCTGCAGTCGGCCACGGCCGCGGTTGAGGCCGTCGGGGTAGAGCTGGTGGCCGCAGGTGTCGATCCGCGGCGGTTGCGCGCCGTCGTCGAGCCACACCTTCGGGGCGACCATGCCCGCCCGCGGATCGGCCTCGGCGCGTGCGATCAGCCGCACGGCGAGGTCCGGCTCCGCCCGCGCGTCGGGGTTGAGCAGCAGCACCCACGGCGCGTCGCTGGCGCGAAAGCCGAGGTTGCACCCGGCCCCGAAGCCGACGTTGCCGGGGGCGTGCAGGACGCGGACCGCGTCGCCGAAGCGCTCGGCCAGCCGCTGCGGCGAACCGTCGCGTGAAGCGTTGTCGACGACGATCGCCTCGAGCTCGACGTCGCACTGCGCCAGCAGGCTGGCGACGGCGTCCTCCACCAGCCGGCCGCCGTCGTGGTTGACGACGACGGCGACGACCCGCGGACGGCTCACGCCCCCGCGCGTCCCGCCAGGCCGGAGTAGACGGCCTCGACGCCGCGCGCCGCGGCATCCCAGGTCAGCTCCGCCGCCGCGAAGGCGCTCACGCGTTCGGCCTCGCCGGACGCGAGGTCGGGCGCAGCGAGCCGCTCGCCGACCGCGCGAGCCAGCGCGGCGTCGTCGTCGGGCGGAACGACGGCGCCGCCGGCGCGCGCGAACCACTCGCCGCACCCGTGCCCGCCGACGACCACTCCGCCGGTGCCGACCGACGCGCCCTCGAAAGGCACCAGGCCGAAGGCCTCGCCGACGGACGGGTGGACGAGCAGCGCCGCGGAAGCGAAGGCCACCGCCAGCTCGGCGCCGGACAGCACGCCCGCGAAACGGACGCGGTCGCCGAAGCGGTTGAATGCGGCGCGGAACGCCGCGTCGAAGGGGCCGACCGCGACCAGACTCGCCTGCGGCAGCGCCTCGAGCAGCGCCGCCAGCCGCCGCCCGCGCTTCTGCACCCCGCCGTTGCCGACGAACAGCAGGCGACCCGGAACCCGTTCCGGCGGCGGAGAAGGCAGCGCCAGCGGCTCGACGCCGTTGGGCACGACGGTGGCCGGTCGCGGCAGATCGCGGGCCTCGGCTTCGCTGACCGCGACGGCGGCGGTCGCGGCCCGCCACACGCGTCGGCCCCAGACGGCGTCGAAGGCGCCCTTCGAGAGGCGGCGCTGCCCGTGGTGCGGCCAGGTGCCGTGCGCCTCCACGACCAGCGGCACGCCGGAGCGGGTCGCGAACTCCGCGGCGGGAGCGGCGAGCCCGTGGCGGACCCCGTGCAGGTGCACGGCGTCGAAACCGCCGAGCCCGGCCAGCACGCGGGCGACGCCGCGCGGCCACGGAATCCGCGCCTCCACCGCGGCCCGCGGGCCCGGCAAGCGGACCACGCGCACGCCGCCGTCGTCCTCGAGCGGTGGCGCGCCGGGGGCCAGCCGCGCGGTGACGACCGCGACGAGGTGGCCGCGGGCGCGGAGGGCCCGGGCCAGCGCGCGGCTCGCGCGCGCAATGCCGCCGAAGGCGGGGTCCGCGTAGAACGGGGTGACGTGGAGCAGGCGCACGGGGCGGACGTGCTAGGATACCCGGCTTTTCGCTCGGAGGTACCGCAAGTTCATGTCGTTCCGCAACGTCGCCATCATCGCCCACGTCGACCACGGCAAGACCACCCTGGTCGACTGCCTGCTGCGTCAGTCCGGCGCCTTCCGCGCCAACCAGGAAGTTGCCGAGCGCGCCATGGACACGGGCGACCTCGAGCGAGAACGCGGGATCACGATCCTCGCCAAGAACACCGCGATCCACTACGCCGACCTGCGCATCAACATCGTCGACACGCCGGGCCACAGCGACTTCGGCGGCGAAGTCGAGCGCGCGCTGAAGATGGTCGACGGCGTGCTGCTGCTGGTCGACGCCTCCGAGGGTCCGCTGCCGCAGACCCGCTACGTGCTGCGCAAGGCGCTGGAGGCGCGGCTGCCCGTGGTCGCGGTGATCAACAAGATCGACCGCCAGGACGCGCGGCCGCAGGAGGTCCTGAACGAGCTGTACGACCTGTTCATCGACCTCGACGCGACCGAGGAGCAGCTCGAGTTCCCCGTGCTGTACACGGTCGCCAAGACCGGCGTGTGCCGCACCGAGGCCGACGGCCCCGACCAGGACATGCGCCCGCTGTTCGAGGCGATCGTGAACCACGTGCCGGCGCCGAAGGGCGACCCGGCGGCCGTCCTCCAGCTCCTGATCGCCAACCTCGACTACTCCGACTATCTCGGCCGGCTCGGCATCGGCCGCATCTTCCAGGGCACGGTCAAGGTCGGCGACCAGGTGGCGATCGCCAAGCGCGACGGCAAGCTGCAGACGACCAAGGTGACGAAGCTCTACGCCTTCGACGGCCTGAAGCGGATCGAGGTCCAGTCGGCTCCCTGCGGCGAGATCGTCGCGCTGGCCGGCGTCGAAGGCATCAACATCGGCGAGACCGTGACCTCGGCCGAGAGCCCGGCCCCGCTGCCGCCGCTGCACATCGACGAGCCGACGCTGTCGATGGTGTTCTCGGTCAACACCTCGCCGTTCGCCGGCAAGGACGGCAAGTGGGTCACCTCGCGCAACCTGCGGGACCGGCTCGACAAGGAGCTGCTGACCAACGTCTCGATCCGGGTCGAGCCCACCGACTCCGCCGACTCGTTCAAGGTGCTCGGCCGCGGCGAGCTGCAGCTCGCGATCCTGATCGAGCAGATGCGCCGCGAGGGCTTCGAGCTGGCGATCTCCAACCCCGAGGTGCTGACCCGGGTGGAAGACGGGGTGCGCAAGGAGCCGCTCGAGCTGTTCGTGGTCGACCTGCCCGAGACCTTCATGGGCGTCGTGCTCGAGAAGATGGCGATCCGCAAGGGCAAGCTGGTCAAGATGGTCAACCATGGCTCCGGCCGCGTGCGGCTCGACTTCCACATCCCCACCCGCGGCCTAATCGGCATCCGCACCGAGCTCCTGACCGACACCCGCGGCACCGCGGTGATGAACAGCCTGATCGAGGGCTACATCGAGTGGCAGGGCGAGATCCAGCGGCGCCAGACGGGCGTGCTGGTCGCCGACCGCGCGGGCGAGACGACCGCCTACGCGCTGTCCCACCTCGAGGACCGCGGTGAACTCTTCGTCGGCGCCGGCACCGCGGTCTACGAGGGGATGATCGTCGGCGAAAACGCGCGGGCGGCCGACATGGACGTCAACGTCACCAAGCAGAAGAAGCTGACCAACATGCGCGCCTCGACCGCCGACGAGGCGATCCGCCTGACCCCGCACCGGGTGCTGAACCTGGAGCAGGCGCTCGAGTTCATCAACGACGACGAACTGGTCGAGGTGACGCCGACCGCGATCCGCCTGCGCAAGCGGGTGCTCGCCGCCAACATGCGGCCCAAGCGCTGGAAGGAAGACTAGGGCTCCGGCTTCAGTCGCCGCGCCAGCGCCTGCGGGCTGAGGCCCAGGCGCTCGGCGGCCGCGATCCGGTTGCCGCCGGCTTCTGCAAGCGCCAGCCGGATGGCCTCCGTCTCCGCGATCGCGGTCGCGCGCCGCGTGACGTCGGCCAGGGTGCCGGAGAGGTCGATCACGTCCGCGATGTGCGGGCCGCCCTGGGGCGGATCCAGCCGCAGGTCGGCGGGCTGGATCTCCAGGCCGCGGGCCAGGATCGCGGCGCGCTCCACGCAGTTGTGCAGCTCGCGGACGTTGCCCGGCCAGGAGTGCCCGACGAGCGCGGTTCGGGTCGCCTCGGAGAAGCGCAGCCCCTTGCGGCCGAGCTCGCGGGCGTGCCGTTCGAGGTGTTCCTCGGCAAGCCGCAGGACGTCGCCGCGCCGGCGGCGCAGCGGCGGGATCTCGACCGGGAACACCGAGAGCCGGAAGAAGAGGTCCTCGCGGAACTCGCGGGCGGCGACCGCCGCGCGCAGGTCCTTGTTGGTCGCCGCCACCAGCCGCAAGTCCACCGCCAGCGTCTGCAGGCCGCCGACCCGCTCGAACTCGCGCTCCTGCACCAGCCGCAGGATCTTGGCCTGCAGCGCCGGCGCCAGCTCGCCGATCTCGTCGAGGAACAGGGTGCCGCCGTGGGCCAGCTCGACCTTGCCGACCTTGCGGGTGACGGCCCCCGTGTACGCGCCCTTCTCGTGGCCGAACAGCTCGTTCTCCAGCAGTTGCTCGGGGATCGCCGCGCAGTTGATGGCGACGAAGGCGCCCTTCGCCCGCGCAGAGAGCTGGTGCAGGGTGCGCGCCAGCAGCTCCTTGCCCGTGCCGCTCTCGCCCGTCAGCAGCACGTTGACGTCACTCGCCGCGGCCCGCTGCACCGCCTTCAGGCACTCCTGGAACTCGGGGGCGTCGCCCAGCACGCGCGGCAGCCCGTGGCGGCGCTGGGCGTCCTCGCGCAGCAGGACGTTCTCGGTCAGCAGCCGCCGCCGCTCGATCGCTCGCCCCACCAGCAGCAGCAGGTGCTCGGTGTCGACCGGCTTGGTCAGGAAATCGAGGGCGCCGGCCTTCATCGCCCGCACTGCGTCCTCGACGCCGCCGAAGGCCGTCATCACGATCACGGCGGCATCGGCATCGGCCTCGCGCGCGGCGTCGATCACGTCGAAGCCGCTGCCGCCGGGCAGTCGGAGGTCGGTCAGCACGGCGAGGTAGCGGCCGGCGGCGAGCCGGCGGCGGGCCGCGTAGGCATCGGCTGCCTCGTCCACGGCGAAGCCACCCTGGACCAGGGTCCGCCGCAGCACCTCGCGCAGCGACTCCTTGTCCTCGACCAGCAGGATGTCGCTCAGTCGCGACCCTCCAGATCGCGCACGCCTGCCCGCCGCGCGGCCTCTTCGAGTTCGGCGTACTCGCGGCGCAACTGCTCGGCCTCTGCTCTTGCTGCCTCGACCTGGCGCCGCAGGTCCTCGATCGCCGCTGCCCGCTTCTGGAGCCGGTTGGGGTCGAGCAGGTCGGGCGCGTTGGGGTTGTTGTCGAGGCGCAGCTCCTCGATCTGGCGCTCCAGGGCAGGCACCTTTGCCTCGGCCGCGCCGATCCGCTCGCGCAGCGCCGCGGCGCGCTGGGCCCAGCCGCCCCGGTCCGATCCGCGCTCGCCGCGCTCGCCGTCGCCGCCTTCTTCGCCACCGTCACCGCCCTCGCCGCCGCTGCGCCGCTCCTGCGGAGCAGTGGTGAGCTGCGGCATCGGGCGCGTCTGCACGGCCGGAGTCTGCTCGGCACCGGGCGTGGAGACACCTTCTCCTTTTGCCGACTCGAGGTCTTCCTCTGTGAACGTCCGCGTCTCGGGGTTGGCCTTCTTCGCAGCTTTGCGCCGGGCCTTCTCGCGCGCCGCCAGTTCGGCCAAGCTCGGCTCCTGTGCCGGCAACGACCAGGCGCAGCCCAGGAACAACCCCAGGGCCAAGGCCAGGCGCGACTTCACGACGCTGCCTCGCCGCTGGCCGCCGGCGCCGCCGCCGCGGACTCGAGGGCCGCAGCCCGCTGTTCGAGCGCTTTGGCGTCGGGAGCATTGGGAGCCAGACGGCAGTACTCGCGGTAGGCCGCCGCTGCCGCCGACGGCTGCCCCTGCCGCTCGAGCAGGATCGCCAGCGAGCGATGGGGCCCGGGTTGATCCGGCTGGGCGCGAAGCCCCTCGTTGACCAGCGCCAGGGCGGCTTCGGCCCGGCCCGCCTTCCACTCGAGCTCGACCAGACGCGCTCGTGCCGTTTCGGCCGCCGGATCGCCCGCGAGTGCGCGGCGATAGGCCGCCGCGGCGTCCGCATCACGCCCGATCCGCTCGAGAGCGTAGGCGAGGTCGGTGTTGAGCTTGACGCTCCCGGGCTCGAGTTCCACGGCCCGCGTCAGCAGTTCCGCCGCCTCGCGCTGGTCGCCGCCTTCCGCGACCAGCGTGGCCAGCGCGCGCAGGGCCCCGGGTGTGTCGGGCTGGACGTCGAGCAGCGCCCGGTAGGCGGCGATCGCGTCGCCCCTCAGGCCGAGAGCCGCGGCAGCCTTGGCGGCATCGGCGTGGTAGCGAACCGACTGCGGCTCCAGGCGCGCCGCTTCCTGGTAGCGCGCGAGGGCACCTGCGCGGTCGCCGGTGACCCACAGGGCCTGGCCGTAGGCGTACTGGGCCTCGGGATCCTCGGGAGCCGCGTCGGCCGCCGCCTTCAGCTTCTCCAGCGACTCCGCAGCCTTGCCGGTGCGCAGCAGGGTCAGCCCTTCGTCCAGCTCGGATGCCGCCTCCACGCTCGAGGGGGCGGGCGGCGGCAGCGACACGCCGCCGGTCGAGAACGCGGTGGGAGACACCTCGTCGCGCGGCAGCGCGATGCGCGAGGCGGCCCAGGCGGCGAGCACGGCGAGGGCGACGAGGCCGACGACGAGGCCGACCGTCGAACCCGCGCCCGCGGTTGGCGTGCCCTCTGCAGACGCCGGCGCAGAAGCACCCGGTGAGACGAGTGGCGAATCGGCCAGAGACTCCCCGCACTTGACGCAGAACTCCCAGGCGGGCTTGTTGCGGGTGCCACAGGCCGGGCAGATGCGAACCTGTTGCTGGGCCATAGCAGAAGTCTAGCACCATGAGGGACCGCTTGAGCAAATACCCTGCATGCGGTCCTCCTGTCATGCGATTCCCGCTACGATCGCTCCCCGACGGAGGCCCTGGAGACGATGGAACTGAAGGGGCGGAAGATCCTGTTGACGGGTGGCGGCGGTTTCATCGGCTCCCACCTCTGCGAGCGCCTGGTGACGGACAACGAGGTGGTCGTCTACGACAGCGGAGTCCGCGACGCGCTGCGCTTCACCAGCCTTCCCGGGCACCACCGCTTCCGCCTGGTGCGCGGGGACATCCTCGACCGCGCCACGTTGCGCGCGGCCGCCGAAGGTGCCGAGGTGATCCTGCACCTCGCGGCGATCGCCGGCGTCTCCAACTACTACTCGCGGCCAGTCGACACGCTGCAGACGAACGCCCTCGGCACCAACGTGGTGCTGGAGGTCGCCCGCGAGGTGAAGCCCCAGTTGTTCGTCAACTTCTCGACCAGCGAGGTGTACGGCCCGGTCGCTGTGGGCGTGGCCGAGACCGACCCGACGAGCCAGGGCGAGGTGCTCGTCTCGCGCTGGACCTACTCGGTGAGCAAGCTGGCCGCCGAGCACCTGTGCTTCGCCTTCCACCGCCAGCACGGGCTGCCGGTGCTCTCGATCCGCCCGTTCAACGTCTACGGGGCGCGCCAGGTGGGCGAAGGCGCCGTCCAGATCTTCGCGCCGCTGGCGCTGCGCGGGGAGCCGCTCACGATCCACAACGATGGCTCGCAATTGCGCGCGTGGTGCCACATCGACGACTTCGTGGACGGGGTGATGGCCTGCCTGGACCGGGCCCCGGAGACCGTGGGAGAGGTGTGGAACCTGGGCAACCCGATGCAAACCGTCAGCGTCGCCGGCCTCGCCGAGAAGATCGTGGCGCTGTGCGGCTCCCGCTCCGAGATCCGCTACGCGCCGTACCGGCCGGAAGGCGACGTGCGGGTGCGCTTTCCGAACATCGAGAAGGCCGAAGCCCGGCTCGGGTTCCGGCCGCGGGTCACGCTCGACGACGGGCTCGCGCGCACGATCGCCTGGTACAGAAACGTGTTCCTGCACGGCTGAGCGGGGCAGGCCCGGCGCCGCCTGCTATCCTCGGCAGCGGGGCGCCCGGCCCCGCTGGCATGGACATCCTCGGCATCAACCACTCGATCGACGCGGCGGCGGCGCTGGTGCGCGACGGGCACGTCGTGGCCGCCGCAACCGACGAGCGCTTCACGCGTCGCAAGCACTCCCGCGACTTCCCCGCGGAGTCGATCCGCTGCTGCCTGGCGATCGGCGGGGTCGACCTGGCGGGCGTCGACGTGGTCGCCTTCTTCTGGAACCCGGGCGTGCACCTCGCCGGCTTCAACCTGCGCCAGTCGGGCGCCGTGCGCCACCCGCTGGAGTACCTCTTCAACCTGCCCAACCACCTGCTCGCCCAGTACCCGCCGGGGTGGCCCGAGCTCGAGGTCGAGTACGTGGACCAGCGCTTCGCCCTGCGCGGCGCGGCGCGCGACCTGCGCATCGTCTACGTCACCCACCACGAGGCCCACGCGGCCAGCGCGTTCTTCGCCTCGCCCTGGGAGGAAGCCGCGATCCTGACGGTGGACGGCTACGGCGAGCACGCGTCGACGTTCCTCGCGCGGGGCCGCGGGGAGCGGCTCGAGCCGCTCTCGCGCGTCCTGTTCCCCCACTCGCTGGGCGCCTTCTACGCCGCCGTCACCCAGTACCTCGGCTTCGCCGCCAACTGCGACGAGGGCAAGGTGATGGGGCTGGCGGCCCACGGCGAACCGCGCCTGCTGCCGCAACTGCGCGAGCTGCTGGAGCTGCGCGACGACGGAGGCTTCGAGTTCGACCTGTCGTGGTTCGCCTGGCACCAGGAGCGGCCGCGCCGCTACGCGCGCAAGTTCGTGGAGCGCTTCGGGCCGGAACGGCGCCCGGGCGACCCGCTGGAGGAGCGCCACCGCGACCTGGCGGCCAGCGCCCAGGCCCTGCTCGAGGAGGCGCTGATCCACGTCGGCCGCCACCTGCGCCGGCGCACGGGCCTGTCGCGCCTGTGCCTGGCGGGTGGCGTCGCCCTCAACTGCGTGGCGAACTCGCGACTGATCGAGGAGGGCGGCTTCGACGACGCCTTCATCCAGCCCGCCGCGGGCGACAACGGCACCTCGCTGGGCGCGGCGTTGTGGGTCGCCCACCAGCTCCACGGCCAGCCCCGGACCGCGGCCATGGAAAGCGATGCGCTCGGCCCCGAGTGGGACGCGGCCGCGATCGAGCGCGAGTTGCGCGAGGACCGGCTCGCCTACGAGCGCTGCGAGGACATCGCGGCCGCGGCGGCCGAGCGGATCGCGGCCGGCGACGTCCTCGGCTGGTTCCAGGGGCGGATGGAGTTCGGGCCGCGCGCGCTGGGCCAGCGCAGCATCCTGGCCGACCCGCGCACGCTCGACAGCAAGGCCGTGCTCGACGCCCGCGTCAAGCGGCGCGAGCCGTTCCGGCCCTACGCCCCGGCGGTGCTGCGTGCCGCCCTCGGCGACTACTTCCGGGGGCCGGGCGACTCGCCGTTCATGATCAAGAACTTCGTCGTGCGGCCCGAGGTGCGGGAGCGCATCCCCGCCGTGGTCCACGTCGACGGCTCGGCGCGGGTGCAGACGGTCGACCCGCGGGTGCAGCCGCTGTTCGCCCGCCTGCTCGCCTGCTTCGAGCGGCTGACCGGCGTGCCGATCGTGCTGAACACTTCGTTCAACGGCCAGGGCGAGACGATGGTGGCCACGCCGCGCGACGCGCTGCGCTGCTATCACTCCTGCGGCCTCGACGCTCTCGCCATCGGCCCGTTCCTGCTGCGCAAGCAGGGACCCCGCCCCGCGGCGTGAGCGGGCTCACCGTCGTCGTGCCCGCCTTCGACGAGGCAGGCAACCTCTCGGTCGTGGTCGAAGAGGTGGCCCGGGTCGCCTCGGCGCTGCCGCGCTGGGAGGTGGTGATCGTCGACGACGCGAGCACCGACGCCACGCCGGCCGAGGCCGCCGCGCTCGCGCAGCGCCTCCCGGGAGTACGCTGGGTGCGGCACCCGCGCAACCAGGGATCGGGCGGCGCGATCCTCACCGGCATCGCCGAGGCCCGCTGCGAGCTCGTGATGTACGTCCCGGCCGACGGCCAGTTCCACGTGCCCGAGATCGCCGAGTACGTCGCGGCCGCCGAGCACGCCGACATCGTGATCGGGTCCCGCATCGCGCGCAGCGACTACTCGTGGTTCAGGCGGCTCAGCTCCGCCGTCTTCATCCGCCTCGTCGACGCCCTCTTCGACCAGTCGTTCCGCGACGTCAACTGGGTCCACCTGTGGCGCCGCGAGGTGTTCGCCCGCGTGAAGCCCCGGTCGCGCGGCGTGTTCATGCTGGAGGAGGTGCTGGTGCGCGCCCGCCGCGCCGGCTTCTCCGTGACCGAGATCGACTCGCGCTACGTGCCTCGCCGCTCAGGGCAGGCCAAGGGCAGCAACCCCCGCACGATCCTGCGCACCGTGTGGGACATGGGCCGCTTCTGGCTCGACCTCCGCCTCGGCCGCGTGCCGTGACGGCCAACCTGCCGCCGGCTGCCGGCGCCCGGATCGAGGTGCGTGGCGGCGGCAACGGGGCTCCGCGGGTGGCGACGCTGGAGCCGGGGCCGGACCTGCCCGGCGCGCCCGCGCCGTTCGCGCTGTGGCTCGACCAGGAGCTGTCTCCGCCGAGCCCGGGTTCGCGGACGCTGGCCACGCTGGACGGCGCCCCTGCGATCGTCGAGGACGCGCAGGGCGTCGTCTTCCTGTTCGACCCCGCACGCGCCGTCGATGCGCTGCTCCACGAGCGTCACGTGCGACCGCGCCGGCCGCTCCACACACGAGTGCCGCTGCCCTATCAGCTCGTGCCGGGCGAGTTGCGGCTGCGCGCCTTCCGCCTGCTGGCCCGCGCGGACTCCGCGCCGCCGCCCGGCTTCCCTGACTGGCCGCTGGACGACGCGGCGGACGCGCTGGGCGCGACGTGGGTGGCCGCCGCCCGCCGGGCCGGCGCGACGCTCGAGTGGCCCCCGGCCTGGCCAGGCGGTCGCGGCTGGGTGTTCGTGGTCAGCCACGACGTCGACACGGTCGACGGCCTGCAGCGGGCACCGGCGGTCGCGGAGTGGGAGGCGGCGCGCGGCATCCGCGCCGCCTGGTTCGTGGTCGGCGAGGTGATGCGCCGCGACCCGGGCGCGGTCGCGGCGATCCGCGCCGCCGGCCACGAGCTGGGCTTGCACGGTGACCGCCACGACAACCGCCTGGGCTACGCGGCTCCGGCCGCGATCGCCCGCCGCCTCGACGCGTGCGCGGACCTGGTGGCCGACCACGCCATGGCCGGCTTTCGTGCGCCATCGCTGCTCGAGAGCCCGGCGCTGCGCCGCGAGCTGCGGTTCCGCTTCGCCTACGCGAGCCAGGTGCCGGACACCGAGGTGCGCTCGCTGCTGGCGCCGCGGCGCGGCTGCGCCACGCTGCGGCCGTTCTGGCGCGACGGCCTGCTCGAGGTGCCGCTCACGCTGCCGCTGGACGACAAGCTGGTGCTCGCCGGCGGCGGCGAGCGTGAGATCATCGCGGCCTGGCGCGGGAAGCTTGACGCCGTGCGCAGGCGTGGCGGAATCGGCCAGCTCGTGGTGCACAACGAGGCCCACCTGCTGGCGCGGTGCCGCACGGCCTTCGAGCGCGTGGCCGAAGAGGGCCGCGGCGACGCCGGCGCCTGGCACGCGACGCCCGGCGACGTGGCGCGCTTCTGGGACATCGCGAGGAGAGATGGCTGACCTGTTGCCCGACCGACTGGTTCACGACTACGAGCAGGGCTCGGTGCTGTTCTCGGGAGGCACCGACTCGGCGCTGGCCGCGGTCCACCTGCTGGAGCGATGCCGCAAGGTGACCTTGCTCACCTTCGACCCCGGATACGTCTTCTTCGTCGAGAACTCTCGGGTCCATGCCGACCTCCTCCGCGAGCGGTACGGCGCCGAGCGCGTCGAACACGTGATCCGCCCGATCGGCGAGATCGTGCGCCGGATCCTGTTCGGCGACGTCCGGCGCGACCTGCGCGAGTACGGGTTCGACATGACCGCCCTCGTCTGCATGGGCTGCCGGCTGTCGATGCACACCGCAGCCCTGATCCACAACCTCGAGCACGGCATCCCGGTGCTCGCCGACGGCAGCATCGAGAAGCAGGACGCGATCCCGGAGCAGCGGCGCTCGGTGCTGGCCGAGAACCGGGCGCTGTACTTCCGCGACTACGGCGTGTTGCACGTGCAGCCGATCTACGGAGAGCCGCGCTCGGACGAGCGGCTGTTCGAGAGGGGCATCGCCCCCAAGCGCGGACTCAAGAAGCAGTTCATCTTCTTCGACACCCAGGCCACGTGCGTGTTCGGGGTGCCGGCCGACGTCTACGCCCGGATGTTCTACAAGCCGCTGATGGGCGAGTTCACCGACGTGGAGTCGGTCGCCTACTGCCGCGAGCGCCACCCGAAGATGCGCGGCGAGATCGAGGCCTACTTCGAGCGCACGGGGCAGGACCTGCCGGCGCTGGTTGCGCGGCTGCGCGCCCAGCACCCGACCGCGACGGAGACGGCAGCGGAGGCCCGCGATGCCGCCCGTTGACGCCCGCAAGAGCGCGCTGCGCTTCGCGGCCCGGTACGTGATCGCGGCGCTGATGATCCCGGTTGGCGTGGCGCTGGGCGTGGGCGGCCTGATCCAGCACGCCCTGCGCCAATGGCGCGGGAGCCGAGGCCGCGCCGACGGGGCCTGATGGGAAGGCCCGGGCTGCGGCTGCTGGCCGCCTCGCTGCTGAGCGGCGGCCTGTTGCTGCTGGCCCTGCGCGACGTCGAACCGGGGCGCCTCGCCGCCGCGATCGGCCACGCCCGCCCCGGGCCGCTGCTGATGGCGCTCGCCCTCGACGCCCTGGTGTTCACGATCAAGGCGGCCAAGTGGCGCTTCGTCTACGCGCCGGTCGGGCGGCTGCCGCTGCGCTCGTTCTTCGGCGCCATCGCCGTCGGCGCACTCGCCTCGACCGTGGTCCCGCTGCGCCTCGACGAGGTCGCGCGGGCCGCCTGGCTCGCGCGGGAGGCGGCGGCGCGGCGGAGCGTCGTGCTCGGCACGATCGTCGTCGAGCGACTGCTGGACGCGATCGTGCTGCTCTGCGGCTGCGGCGTCGTGCTGCTGGCGCTGGGTGGCCGCGGCACGCTGCCCGCCGAGGCGGCCGTGCCGCTCGCCGCCCTGGCCGTCGGGGCGGCCCTCGCCCTCGCCCTGGTCGCCCGCGGCGCCGACCTGACGCCGTGGGTGCGGCGGCTGCCGCGCTTCGGCGAATCGCTGGCCAGCCGGGTCCACGGCCTCAACGAAGGACTGGCGGCGTTCCCCCGCCGCGCCCGGCTGCTGGCGGTGTTCGCGTTCGGCGTCGCCGAGTGGACCGTGACGGCGTTCGCCATGCAGTCGGTGCTGGCCGCCTTCGGGGTCTCGCTGCCGTGGGCGGGCAACCTGGCGCTGGTCGCGGCCAGCTACCTGTCCTTCGCGCTGCCTTCCGCGCCCGGCGCGCTCGGCGTCTTCGAGTACGTCGTCAAGGCCACGCTGGCCGCGGGCTACGCGCTGCCCGCCGAGCAGGCGCTGGCGGTGGCCCTCGTGCTGCACGCCCTGCTGCTGGTCCCGATCAGCCTGGTCGGCGCGCTGGTCCTGGCGCGCGCCGGCATCGGACCGTGGCGCCTGGCGCGGCTCGGCGCCGAAGGATGAGCACATGCTGCTGCTGACCGGCGCCTCGGGCTTCGTGGGCGGCCACCTCGCCCGCACGCTCCACGCCCGCGGCGTGGCCTTCCGGGCTCTCGCCCGCTCGGCCCGCAACGGCGAGTGGTTCGCGGCGGCGGGCGTGCCGGTCGTGCGGGGCGACCTCGGCGACCCGGGCGCCTGCCGTGAGGCCGTCGCCGGCTGCAGCACCGTGGTCCATCTCGCAGCCGCCGCCGACGTCAGCGATGCCGCGGTCAACCGGCGAGTCAACGTCGCCGGCCTCGACAACCTGCTGAGTGCCGCGCGCGCCGCGGGTGCCCGCCACTTCGTGTTCGTCAGCTCGACCTGCGCCGGCCGCGAGCGGCGCGACGCCTATGGCGAGACCAAGCGCCTCGGCGAAGGCCTGGTGCAGGCGGGCGGCGTTCCGTTCACCATCGTGCGGCCGACGATGATCTACGGCACCGGCAGCAAGGAATGGGACACGTTCGTGGGCGTGATCCGCCGCAGCCCCGTCGTGCCGATCCTCGGCACCGGCCGCCGCGTGGTCCAGCCGGTGTGGATCGGCGATGCGGTCGCGGCGCTCGCGGCGCTCGCAGGCGGCGAGCCGCAAGGCCGCGTCTTCGACCTGGCCGGCCCGGCGCCGATTTCGTTCGACGACCTGGTCCACGCCGTGGCCCGCGCGCTGGGCGTGCGGCGCCGAATCGTGCACGTGCCGGTCGCGCCGGTGCTGCTGCTGGCCCGCGCGCTGGGCCGGCTCTCCACGCACGTGCCGCTGACGGTTGACCAGGTGCTGGCCTTCACGCAGGATACCCAGGTGGATCCCGGGCCGTTGATGCGTGAGATCGCTCACACTCCGCTGCCGATCGAGGTCGGACTCGGGCGCGAGGTACGGCCGGCGCGATGAAGGTCCTGCTCCTCAACCCGCCCTACCCCAAGCGCGTGATGCGGCGCTGGGTGGCCTCGTACCACGCACCCAACTTCCTCAACCCGCCGCTCGAGCTGATGGGGCTGGGCGCGATCCTGCGCCGCTGGAAGGGGCGCGACGACGTGCGCCTGATCGACGCCATCGCCCTCGGCTGGGACGAGGCGCGGGTGCAGGCCGAGATCGCGCGCGACCAGCCCGGGCTGCTGGTGACGCTGGCGGGCTTCAACACGTTCCCGCGCGACCTCGCGTGCCTGAACCGCATCGCGGCGCGCTTCCCGGCGCTGCGCATCGCGCTGTTCGGCTACCTGCCGACCCAGTTCCCCGACCAGGTGCTGGACCGCAGCCGCGTCCACTACGTGATCCGCGACGAACCCGAGCTCGTGTTCTCCGAGCTCTACGACGCGCTGCTCGCGGGGCGCGGCGACCTGTCCGGAGTGCGCGGGCTGGCCTGGAAGGACGCGGCGGGCGGCATCCACGTCAACCCGGAGCGCGGGCGCCAGGCCGAGCTCGACGCGCTGCCGTTCGCCGACCACTCGCTGGTCCCGCTCGAGCTCTACAACGAGTCGTACCTGGAGCGCCCGATCGGCACGATCATGTCCGAGCGCGGCTGCCCGTACCGCTGCAACTACTGCGTGCGCACGTTCGGCGAGAAGCTCTACTCGCGCTCGGCGGACAGCATCCTGTCGGAGATCGAGGCACTGCGCCGCGACCACGGCATCCGCAACCTGCGCTTCATGGACGACACCTTCACGCTCAACCGGGCCCGCACCCTGCGGTTGTGCGAGGGCCTCGTCGAGCGCGGGCTGGACGTCGCCTGGACCTGCCTGACCCGGGTCGACACGGTCGACGCCGAACTCCTGGCCGCGATGAAGCGGGCGGGATGCCGGCGGATGTACGTCGGGGTGGAGAGCGGTTCCCAGCGCGTGCTCGACTACTACAAGAAGGGGCTGACGCTCGACAAGATCCGCCGCCAGATGGCGGTGATCCGGGACAGCGGCGTCGAGTGCTCGGTCTTCTTCATCGTCGGCGCGCCGATCGAGACCGACGACGACGTCGCGGCCAGCATCGCCCTCGCCTGCGAGCTGGACCTCGACTACGTGATCGTCACCAAGACCCAGTACTGGCCCGGCACCGGGCTGTTCGCCGAAACCGGCGAGCAGGTCGACTTCGACCCGTTCACCGAGCGCGAGCTGGTCTACCGGCCCCCGAACTACGACCGGGTCGAGGCCTGGCAACGCCGCTTCTACCGCGAGTTCTACTTCCGGCCGCGCTACTTCGCGAAACGTTTCGGCACGCTGCTGCGCTCGCCGCGCGACACTCTGGTCGGCTTCGGGAAGCTGGTGGCCTACACGTTCGGGCCGCGCACCTCGGACGACTTCATCTGATCGGCGCGCGCGCGGGCGTCGCCTCCGTGCCGCGCCTGGCGTGGGTCGTCGTGGCGCTGGCCGTGGCCGTCACCTCGTGGCCCTACGTCGAGGCGGCCTGGCGCACGCCGCCCGGCCGCGCCTTCCTGGGTCTCGTCGGCCCCTACGCCAACGACCAGGCGTTCTACCTGAGCTGGGGCGCGCGCCAAGCCTTGGACGGGCACCTGCTCTTCGAGGACAAGTTCAACGGCCACGCGGAGCGCCGTGCCGTCTTCAACCCGCTGTGGCTGGCGATGGGCGGGCTGGCCCGGCTCACCGGGCTGCCCCTGATCGCGACCTTCCACCTGGCGCGGGTCGCGGGTGGCGTGCTGCTGCTGCTGGCGGCCCTCGCCTGGTTCCGCCACGCGGGCCTCTCCCCGCGATGGCAGGCCTGGGCGCTGGCGATGCTGGCGTTCGGATCGGGCCTCGGCGCGTACGCGATCCCGCTGGCCCGCTGGGGCGACGGCAGCGGCTTCTCGACGCTGCCCGTCGAGCGGATCACCCCCGATCTCTGGGTCGTCGAGTCCAACGTGTTCCTGACCCTGCTCGGCGAGTGCGTGCTGCCGGCGGCGACGGCGCTGCTGCTCTGGAGCCTCCGGGCCGGGCTCGACGCGCTCGACGGGTCGCCGCGCGATGCGGCCTGGGCCGGCGCCCGAGTGCTGCTGCTGGGCACGGTCTACCCCTACGGCGTGATCTCCACGTGGTCGATGCTGGCGGCCCTGGCATCGTGGCGCGTGCTTTCCGGAGCGCGGCCGGGCGTCGTCGCGCGGCGGTGGGCCACTCTCGTCGCTGTCTCGGCGCCGATCGTCGCCTACGACTACTGGCTCGTGTGGTCCGATCCCCGCCTCACCGTCGGCCAGGCGCTCTACGCCTCGCCCTCGCCCGCGGCGTACGCGATGGGCTTCGGCGTGTTCACCGCGCTGGCGGGGGTCGGCGCGGTGGTCGCCTGGCGCTCGCGGCTGGACTCGCGCCGGGTGCTCGTCGTCTGGGCCGCAGCCAACCTGGGCCAGACCTACCTGTCGATCGAGTGGATCCCGTTCCAGCTCCAGCTCGTGCTCGGGCTCCCGGTGCCGCTGGTAGGGCTCTCGGCGCTCGCGCTGGCACGCCTGTTCGAGCCGCTCGCCGGCGCCGCGAGGAGAGCGGGCGTGGTCGCCCTGGCCCTGCTCTCGCTCGCGGCCTGCGGAACCAGCGTCTTCCACTGGCTGGACGCTCGAGCGGCCACGGGCCGGGGCCGGCTGCCCGAGTACGTCGCCACGGACGTGCTGGCTGCGCTCCGCTTCCTCGACGCCCAGGCCTCCGACGAGGACGTCGTGCTGGCGGCGCCCGCAATCTCGCCGTTCGTCTCGCTCGTCGCGGGCACCCGCATGTTCAGCGCCGACTACCAGGCGCCGACCGCCGACTACCCGCGGAAGGCCGCGCTGGTCCGGAGCCTGGCGGCGCCCAGCGGACTGCACCACGCCGAGGCGCTGCTGCAGGCGCTGCGCAACGAGCGGGTGGCGTGGCTGCTGTGCGAAGGCGAGTTGCGGCGGCTGGGCGATGGCGGCCTCGAGCGCCGGCTCGATCGCATGCCGGGGCTGCGACTCGCGTTCTCGAGCGGAGGCGCGCGGGTCTACCAGGTGCTGCCGCGCGAGGCCAGCCAGATCCAGCCCACCGCCGCCAGCAGCGACGTCCAGAGCCCCGCCGACAGCCCCGGCGGCTGGTAGCGCCATTCGACCCGGTGCCGCCCGGCGGGCACGGTGACGGCGCGGAGGAATCCGTGCGCGACCAGCGCCGGCGCCGCGTCCGCGCCGATCCGGGCCCGCCAGCCGCCCGCCCAGGCCTCGGCCAGCACCAGGAGCGCCGGCTCGCGGGCCGACACGTCGATCGTGACGGTGCGGCCGTCGCGCGCGACGATCTCGGCCCGGTCCTCGCGCGCCGCGTCGCGCGACGGCAGCCAGCGCGGCGCGGACTCGAGCGTCACCCACGACCGCGGGTCCCGCTGATCGCCCCGGGTGAGCCGCGCGAGCGCCTGTTCGGCGCTGGCCACGACCCACTCGCGCGCGAGGAACGCCCGCGGCGCCGGCGCCCGGCGGCACCACACGACCGGAGGGCCGCTGACGCACGCCTCGTAGGACGCGGCGAGCCAGTCCGGCGCGAAGCCGTCGGCAGGCCCCACCACCCGCTCCACGCCGAGCAGGTCCAGCACCCGCGGCCCCGGCTCTGCGAGCGCGGCGCGCGAGCGCCACAGCGTGGCCGTGTGGCGCAGGTCGAACTGGGCCGTCGCCGCGAGCCCGGCGAGCAGGTGGAGGTTCGGGGGCGCGGCGCGAGCGACGCGGTGGAAGCTCTCGGCGTCCTGAGGACGCGACGGCGCGTCCCAGACCTGCAGCGGGAGCAGCCGCCCTTCGGCCCCGAGCCCCGGGGCCAGGCGCGCGATCTCGGCTTCGGCCCTCGCGTAAGCGTCGGCCGCCAGGCCCTCGGGCCGCGGCCCGAGGGCGACTCCGCCGGCCAGGATCGCGAAGAAGGCGGCGGCCGTGGCTGGGCGCCCCAGGCGATGGCGGGCCGCGACTGCGGTCCCGCCCACGAGGCTCGCCAGAGCCAGCGCCAGCGCGTCCTCGCGCCGGGCGCCCGCCAGCCCCGCGTCCGCGCTCGCCGTGAACGCGATCGCGGCGAGGCCGAACCCGACGATCGCACCAGCGGCGGCCAGGCGACCGCGGCCTAGCGGTTGGCCGCTCAGCACCCGCTCCAGCCCCCGCGCGGCGAGCACGGCCGCGGCCACGACGAACCAGAGCAGCACGTGGCCGGGCCAGCGGAAGAAGGCGAACGGCGGCCAGCCCCACAGCCAACCCGCCACCGCGTGGAGCTCGCGCGAACTGGTCGCGACGGCCAGCAGCGCGACGGCGCTCCACAGCGCGCTGGCGCGATCGCGAGACAGGCCGAGCGGGGCCAGCAGCAGCGTGGTGAAGCCGGTGAAGAACAGCAGGCCCTCCTCCCACACCGGAGGCTGTGGACCGCGGTAGCTCGAGAAGCGCTCGCCGTGGAAGCGGGGCGACCATGCGGTCAGCGCGAGCGAAGCCGGCAGGAAGTGCTCCCGGGGGGCCGCGGCCCGGCCGGCGTCCGCACGCGTGCTCTCGGCCAGGAACGCCGCCGTCGGCGCCAGCTGGACGGCCGCGAGCAGGCTGCCGAGCACGAGCGGGACCAGCAGCGCGAGCAGCCGCCGGCGCCAGCCGGCTGCGCCGGAGGCGAGCATGCAGGCGGCGAAGAGCAGCGCCGCGAGCCAGGTCCCCAGCGGGTCGCCGGCGAAGTGCATGGTGGCGACCACGGCGGCGGCCGCGGCGAGCCAGCGCGGACGCCCGTGGTCGACGAAGCGCTGGCCGCAGAACAGCAGCCAGGGCGTCGCCGCGATCACCGCGAGGAAGCCGGGCAGCACGTGCATCACCAGCGCGAAGCTCGAGAACGTGACGGTCGCGGCTCCCAGCGCCGCCGGCACGCGGCCGCTCCGCTGGCGCAGGAAGAGATAGGCCCCGAGCGCGAGGGTCACCTGGTGGAACAGGATCGTCGCGTTGAGCGCGGCCTCCCGCGGCAGCGCGAGGTAGAGCCAGGAGACCGGGTGGAGCAGCGCGGCCTGGCCTTCGGCGAAGAGCGGAAAGCCCGCGAGCAGGTGGGCGCACCAGAACGGGAACTCTCCGTGCCGCAGGTGCTCGAAGGCGTGGGCGCGCAGCGGGTGGTCCATGAACGCCAGGTCCACCTGGTAGAACACCTGGCGCAGCGTCGCGAACGGCCAGGAGCAGGCGAGCACGGCGAGCGCAAGACCCGCCATGGCCGCCGCGTCCGCCCGCGTGAGCGGGAACACGGTCGTTTCGTCGCGGCGCGCCGGGCCTTCCACGGCGTGTACGATACACGCGCGAGATGAACGCTCAGTCGACGGCGGGGCGGGGCGGGGCACCACTGCTGCTGGGAGCCATCGCGCTGCTGGCGGCGCTGGCCGCCGGTCTCGACCGGCCGATCCACATCGACGACGACGTGTACCTGTGGAGCGCGCGCCGGATCCTGGCCGATCCCGCGGACCCGCTCGGCGGCGAGGGCACCTTCATCGGCGAGCGCGGGCCGCTGTACCACTTCATCCAGCACCCGCCGCTGCTGTCCTATTACCAGGCCGCAGTGACCGCGCTCGCCGGCGGCGAGCGCGAGCGCGCGCTGCACCTCGCCTACTGGCTGTTCCCGATCGGCGCCGCGGTGGCGCTGCGCGACCTCGCACGCCGCTTCACGTCGCTGCCGCTGGCGGCCACCGCGCTGGTGCTGTCGACGCCGGCCTTCCTGGTGATGTCGCACGGGCTGATGACCGACGTCCCGTTCCTGGCGCTGTGGCTCGGGTCCGTCGCGGCCGGCGTGCGCGCGGTCGACGGCGGCGGCGCGGGCGCCCGCCTGGCCTGCGGGGCGTTCGCCGCCCTCGCGACCTTCGTGCAGTACCGCGGGCTGCTGCTGGTGCCGCTGCTGCTCGTGTACCCGTGGTTGCGCGGGCAACCGTTGCGCCCGCTGCTCGCCGCGCTGCTGCCGACGCCGCTGCTGTTCGCGGCGTGGTGCCTGTGGACCTGGCGCACGCTGGGCGTCGCCCACCCGCTCGACGCCGGCTCGTGGATCCCGTTCGACGGCGGCCGCGTGACCTTCGACGCCGTCGCCTACGTGGCGCTGCTGGGAGGCACGACGGTCTTCGGCCCGCTGTGGCTGCTGGTCGCGCACCGGCTCGGCGCCGGGGCCCGCAGCTTCGGCCTCGTCGTGGCCCTGACGGCGGCCGCGACGTTCGCCTGGACGGGCGAGTACACGCCGGCACAACGGTTGGCGTTCGCCGCCTTCTTCGCCTGCGGCGCCGCGGCCCTCGTCTCCCTGGCCGCTGCCCGGCGCGGCCTCGAACGCGAGGCGGGCCGCGACGACGCCTTCCTGTTGCTGATGGCGGTGGTGCCGCTCGTCTCCCAGGTCGCGCTCAACCTGTTCGCGTCCGCCCGCAGCCTGCTGGTCGCGCTTCCTTTCGTGGTGCTGGTCACGCTGCGCGGGCTCGAACGCCGGCAGCCGGCGCCCGCGCTCGCGCGCGACGCCTGGCTCGCCGCCGGGGCGACGCTGCTGCTCGCCGCTGCGGTGGCAGCGGCCGATTACCGGTTCGCGCAGGCCCAGCGCGAGGTCGCGCAGCAGGCCGCAGCGCTGCGCCCGCGCGGCGGCGGCCGCTGGTTCACCGGCGAGTGGGGCTTCCGCCATTACATGGAGCGCGCGGGCTTCCGCCCGCTCGCGTCGGACGGTGCCGGCATCGCCGCGGGCGACCTGGTCGTGATCCCGGAAGTGCCGTGCCCCGCGCCGCTGGCCGACGAGCTGGCCGCGCGGCTGCGGCCCGTCGCGGAGCTCTCTCCGCGCACCCGCTTCCCGCTCAAGGTGATGAGCTTCGAGGCGCGCGCCGGCTTCTACTCGAACTTCCACGGGCTGCTGCCCTTCGCGCTCTCCGCGGCGCCGCTGGAGCGAGCCCGGGTCTACGCGGTCGCTGGCCCGCCGCGCCCCCCCGGAGACCCGTGGTGAAGCCGGGCCCGATCGTGGTGGCCCAGCTCGGCTGCGGGTACTGGGGACCCAACCTGCTCCGCAACCTCCGCGCCCAGCCCGACTGCCGCGTGAAGCGGGTCTGCGAACCGCGCGCCGAGCGGCGGGCCTACGTCGCCGAGACGTTCTCCGGCGTCGAGCTCGCCGGCCACGCGGCGGCAGCCCTGGACGACCCCGAGATCGCAGCGGTCGTGGTCGCGACGCCGGCCGACACCCACCACGCACTGACCCGCGCGGCGCTGCTGGCGGGAAAGCACGTGCTGGTGGAGAAGCCTCTGGCGCTCGAGGTGAACCACGCAGAGGAACTCGGTGCGCTGGCCGCGGAGCGCGGCCTGGTGCTCATGGCAGGGCACACCTTCCTCTACAACGCCGCGGTGCGCTTCGTGCGCGAACTGGTGGCGGCCGGCGAGCTGGGCGACCTGCTCTACGCCTACACCCAGCGCCTCAACCTGGGCCAGGCGCGCACGGACGTCAACGCCTGGTGGAACCTGGCCCCCCACGACGTGAGCATCCTGCTGTACCTGCTGGGCGGTGAGCTCCCCGAGTCCGTCGCGCTGCACGGGGCCTGCCGGATCCAGCCCGGCATCGAGGACGTGGTCTTCGGCCTGCTGCGCTGGCCAGGCGGGCTCACGGCCCACGTCCACGCGAGCTGGCTCGACCCCGGCAAGGTCCGCCGCGTGACCCTGGTCGGCAGCCGCAAGATGGTCGTCTACGACGACATGGCGGAAGCGCGGGTGACGATCGCGGACAAGGGCGTCGACCGCGTGCCGCGCGCAGGCGAACGCATGGACTACGACCGGCCCGACGGCTGGCACCTGCTCCACCGCGCGGGCGACGTGGTGATCCCGCGGATCGCCGGCGAGGAGCCGCTGCGCGTCGAGGTGCGCCACTTCCTCGACTGCGTGCGCAGCGGAGCGACGCCGCTGACGGGCCCCGGGCACGCCCGCGACGTCGTGGCGGTGCTCGCCGCCGGCGAGCAGTCGCTGCGCGCCGGCGGAGCAGAAGCGCCGGTCGCGCCCAGGCGGCCGGAGTAACATCGGCGAACGATGGAATCCCCCGAGACCGGGCCCAAGGCGCAGCTCGCCGAGCGCGCGCGGGTGGCACTGCGCGCCTTCCTGGATTCGGGATCGCGGCTCCGGCTGGACGACGCCACGGAGCCCGACGTCAGCGTCATCCTCGTGCTCTTCAACCGGGCGGAGCTGACCCTGCGCTGCCTGCGCTCGGTGGCCGAGAGCCGGGTCCCGCTCGAGGTCGTGATCGTCGACAACGCGTCGTCCGACGAGACGCCGGCGCTGCTGCGGCGGATCGCGGGGGCGCGCGTGGTGGTCAACGGCGAGAACCGCGGGTTCCTGCGAGCGGTGAACCAGGCGGCCCGGCGCTGCCGCGGGCGCCACCTGCTGCTGCTCAACAACGACGCCGAGCTGCTCCCCGGCAGCCTGGAGGCCGCGATCGAGACCCTCGAGTCCGGCCCCGACGTCGGTGCGGTCGGCGGCCGCCTGCTGCTGCCCGACGGCACCCTGCAGGAGGCCGGCTCGATCGTGTGGAACGACGGCTCGTGCCTCGGTTACGGCCGCGGCCAGGCCCCGGACCGCCCGGAGTTCATGTTCCGGCGCGACGTCGACTACTGCTCGGGGGCGTTCCTGCTCACGCCCCGGGCGCTGTTCGAAGAGCTGGGCGGCTTCGACGACAACTTCGCCCCCGCCTACTACGAAGAGGCCGACTACTGCCTGCGGCTCTGGCGGACCGGACGGCGGGTGGTCTACGAGCCGCGCGCGACGGTGCTGCACTACGAGTTCGCGTCTTCACCGTCGATGGCTCACGCGGTGCGGATGCAGGCCGAGCGCCGCACGCTCTTCGTGCGCAAGCACGCCGCCGAGCTGGCGGCGCAGCAGCCGCCCGCGGCCGAGCGCGTGCTGGCCGCACGCACGCGCCGGCGGACGCGGGGGGCGCGCGTGCTGGTGCTCGACGATCGCGTGCCGCACGACGCGCTGGGCGCCGGCTTCCCGCGCGCGCGGCGGCTGCTCGAGACGCTCGTCTTGCTGGGCCACGAGACCACGCTGTTCCCGCTCTCCCCTGCCGAGGAGAGCTGGAGCGAGGTCTACGCCGACCTGCCCCGCACGCTGGAGGTCGTCAAGCACCCGGGCGTCGCCGGACTCGGCCCCTTCCTCGCCGAGCGCCGCGGGCACTACGACCTCGTGCTGGTCAGCCGGCCTCACAACATGCTGCGGCTGCGCGCGGCGCTGGCCGCGGACGCGTCGCTGCTCGACGGGGCGGCGCTCGTCTACGACGCCGAGGCGCTGTTCGCGCTCCGCGACGTCGCGGGCCGGCGCCTGCGCGGGGAGCCGGTCCCGGCCAGCGAGGAAGCGGCGCTGGTCCGGCAGGAGGTCGCGCTCGCCGGCGCGGCCGACGTCGTGTTCGCGGTCTCGGAGGCCGAGCGCGACCGTTTCGCGGAGGGCGGGCACGGCGACGTCAGGGTCCTCGGACACGCCCTGCAGGCAGCGGAAGCGGCGCCGCTCGACGGCCGCGAGGGCCTGCTGTTCGTCGGCGCAGTCCACGGCGACGACGACCCCAACGCGGACGCCCTGACCTGGCTCGTGCAGGAGGTGCTGCCGGCGCTCGCCGCCCGTCGCGATCCCCCGCCGCGGCTAAGGGTGGCCGGCCTGATGCGCTCGCCGCGGGTGGCGCGCCTGTCGAGGCCCGGCGTGCAGTGGCTGGGTCCGGTGGCCGAACTCGAAGCCGTCTACGCCTCCGCGCGCGTGTTCGTGGCGCCCACCCGGTTCGCGGCCGGCATCCCGCACAAGGTCCACCACGCGGTCGCGCACGGGCTGCCCGTCGTCGCCACGTCGCTGCTCGCCCGCCAGCTCGGGTGGGAGGCGGGGCGCGAGCTGCTGGTCGCCGACGACGCCGCCGGTTTCGCCGAAGCCTGCGCACGGCTGCTGGCCGATGCCGGGCTGTGGCAGTCCGTGCGCGAGGCCGCGGAGCGACGCCTGCAGCGGGAGGCTTCGCCCGCGCAGTTCGCGGCCACCCTGGGCGCCGGGCTCGAGGCGGCCCTGGTTCGTGCGCGGGGGCGGCGGGATGGCCGCTGATCGGCCCGGGGAGTTCTCCCCGGAGCAGGTGGCCAAACTCGAGGCCGACCTCGCCTATCGCGTCCGCGAAGTCGAGACGCTCAATGCCGACGTGGCGGAGCTGACCGCGGCCCTGGCGACCCGCGCCCGCGAGGTCGAGACGCTCAATGCCGACGTGGCGGAACTGACCGCAGCCCTCGCGACGCGCGGCGCGGAGGTCGCGCAGCTCGACGCGAGCGTGGCCGAGCTGAAGCGCGCGCTCGCCACCCGCAGCCACGAGGTGACGGACCTGGCGCGGGTCGTCGACGCCCGAACCCGCCAGGCGGCCGAACTCGAACGCGCCATCTTCGCCACCGCGGCACCCACGGCGCCCGACCCTGTCGTGGCGCCGGCCGCCCCCCCGGACGCCGCCACGGCCGTCCCCTCGTTGCCGTCGGCCCGGTCCGCAGCTCCCCGCCTGGACTACCTCGGCGCAGCCTGGACCCTCGTGCGGACCGACTTCCGCATCCGCTATCACGGCACTCTCGGTGGCTTCCTGTGGGCCCTGGCCAAGCCCGTGGCGATGATCGGGGTGCTCGCCAGCGTGTTCTCCTGGCTGTTCGCCGCGACCCCTGACTACCGCCTCAACCTGCTGGTCGGAATCGTGTTGTGGGACTTCTTCGCGGAAGGCAGCCGCACCGGCATGCTCTCGCTGCTGGCCAAGGCCCACCTGATCGGCAAGACGGCATTCCCTCGCTGGCTGCTGGTCGTCACCTCGCTGGCTACCCCGCTGCTGACGCTCTCCGTCTTCACGGCCGGGCTGCTGGCGGTGCTCGCGCTGGCGGGCCGGCTGCCGGGACCGCTTCCGCTGGCTGCCTTCTTCGGCGCCCAGCTCGCGATGCTGGCGATCGTGCTCGGCGTGGCGTTCGGCACCAGCGTCGTCGTGCTCCGCTACCGCGACCTCAACCAGGTTTGGGACGTCGTGCTCCAGGCCGGCTTCTTCCTGGCGCCGGTCGTCTACCCGCTCTCGGCAGTGCCCGAGCCGCTGCGTCCGTGGTTGATGCTGTGGCCGCCCACGGCCGTGCTGGAGTACGCGCGGGCCGCGGCGGTCGGCGCCCGCGTCCCCGAGTTGGCCGCGGCCGGGCCGCTGCTGGTGATGGTGGCCCTGTCGCTGGGGCTGGGCCTCGCGCTCTACCGGCGGCACGCGCCGGCCGCCGCGGAGTATCTGTGACCGGGGCCGCGATCGTCGTCGACGCGGTCTCCAAGGCGTTCCCGCTGCCCGAGGCCCGCGTGCGCACGGTGCGAGAGGCCGTGCTGCACCCGTGGCGGTCACCCGCAGCCTCACGGCTCCAGGTCCTCGACGCGATCTCGTTTGCGGTCGGCCGAGGCGAGACGCTCGGCATCATGGGCCGCAACGGCTCGGGGAAGAGCACGCTGCTCAAGCTGCTGGCCGGCATCTACCGGCCCGACTCCGGGCGCATCGCGGTCGCTGGCTCCGTGACGCCGATCCTGGAGCTGGGCGTGGGCTGGAGCCAGGACCTCGACGCGGTCGACAACGTCCTCCTGCTCGGCACGCTGATGGGCCTGCCGCTCGCCGAAGCGCGGGCGGCGATCCCGGAAATCCTGGCCTTCGCCTCGCTGGAGCGATTCGCGCGGGTGCCGCTGAAGCACTACTCTTCCGGGATGGCGGTGCGGCTCGCGTACTCGGTGGCGTTCCGGGCGGCCCGGGACATCCTGCTGCTCGACGAGGTGTTCGCGGTGGGCGACGTGGGCTTCCGCTCGCGCTGCGAGGAGCGGTTCCGGAGCCTGCGCCGCTCGGGGCGCACCATGATCGTCGTCAGCCACGACCCGCGCACGATCCGCGACTTCTGCGACCGCGCGCTGGTGATCGACGCCGGCCGCATCCAGCGCGAGGGCAGCCCGGCGGCCGTCGTCGAACGCTACCTGGAGCTGGTGGCGCAGGCCCCGCTGGCGGCCGGGGCGAGCGCATGAAGCCGGTCACCGTCGCCATCGTCTGCCGCGACGAAGGCGCGCTGCTCGAGGACGCGGTCGACTCGGCCTACGCCCAGCGTCCTGCGCCCGCCGAGATCCTGGTCGTCGACGACGGATCGCTCGACCCGCGCACGCGGGAACTGCTCGACGGGTATCGCTGGCCCCGCCTGCGCGTCGTGCGCCTGCCGCGGCCCCACGCGGCCGGCGCCCGCAACCGCGCGCTGCAGGAAGCCGCGACCGAGTCGGTCTGCATCATGGCTGCGGCCGAACGCCTCCAGCCCGGGTTCCTCGCGGCCGCGCATGCCGAACTCGAGGACCGTCCCTCGGCCGCGGGGGCCACCGCCTGGTTCCGCACGAACGGCGCCTTCGAGACCGAGGTCCGGGCCCCGGACGCGGGGCCGGCCGCGGTGCTGGCCGGACTGCTGGCCGAAGCGACGCTGTGGCGGCGGGCGCCCGTCCTGAAGATCGGTGGTTTCGACGGGGGGCTCGAGGACGGCGACGAGACGGCAGACCTGCGGCTGCGGCTGTCGAAGGCCGGCCACGAAACGCGGCTCGCGCGAGACCTGCTGATCGCCCGTCACCTCGGCGCCGGCTCGGCGCCGGCCGGCCACTCCGCCGCGTTCGGCGCCCGCCACTCGGACCTCTCCACCCTGCACGCGGCCGAGATCGCCGGCCTGCGCGCGGAACTGCTCGCCGCGCTGTGGAGCGCGCGGCCCGCTCCAGCCCTGCCGCCGGGCACCGATGCCGCGTTCGAGCTGGCCGAGGCGCGCCGGCACATCGCGGGCCTGGAGCACGCCCTCTCGCACGCGCATCGCCGGCTGGCCGACCTCGGCGCCTCGTGGAGCTGGCGGGTGACCGCCCCGCTGCGCGCCATGCACGCGCGGCTGACCCGGGGTCGCAGCCCTCGATAGGAGCCTGTTCAGCCAGCCCGCCGCCAGGCGAGGGCGAGCGCGAACGCGGCGGCCAGCGAGAGCGCGAGACCGCCGCGGAACGAGCCGGGTCGGTACTCGAAGCTCACGACGTGCTCGCCGGCGTCGAGGCGGACCGCGCGGAACAGGCCCTGGGCACGCACGATCGGCAACGACACGCCGCCCGCGCGGGCGATCCAGCCCGGGTAGTGGACCTCCGAGATCACCAGCCAGCCTCGCCGCTCGAGGCGGGCCCGGACCACGATCCGCTCGGGTTCGGCTCGTTCGACGCTCGCGGTGCCTGCCGGCGTGGGATGCGGGAATTCGTCGCTCGGCCCTCGCAGTCCCACCGGCGCCTCGAGGGCGACGTCGACTCGCGGGTCGAAGCCGCCCACCTCGAGACGATCGATCGCCTGCTGCGGCGAGTCTGCCCAGGTGGCACGGCGGGCGACCCAGGCTCGCGGCCCGACCCGGGTGTTGCGGTAGAGGCGAAGCGGGAAGCCGTCGGCGGGGAACTCCTCCCGCATCAGCATCCAGCGATCGCCCGCCCGCGGCTCCGCCAGCAGGCGCACCTCCTTGACGACGAGCGCCGTGCCGCCCGCGCCGACGTGGCGCAGCAGGATGCGGCGGACGGGACCCGCCAGGTCCCCGCGCAGCTCGGCCCGGTAGTAGGTCCGACGCAGGGCGCCGGCGTCGCGCACGTGGACGAAGTGGCGCACGTCGATCCGCTCGGCCGCCTGCGGCGGCGGCCCGCCCGCCAGGTGACCCGACTCCATGCCGAGACGCAGCGGGTGGCGGCGGGCGGCACCGCTTTCCCCCGCCACCTCGACCTCGCCGATCGTCGAACCGGGAGGCTCGCCGCGCGGGTCGATCGTCAACACCAGTTCCAGTCCGTCGACCACGAATTCGGGATCGACCGGGAGTTCGACGGCGGCGCCGCGAGCCAGCCACAGTCCCTCCTCCGTGACCAGGTTGGGACCCGGCGCGCGGATCGACTGCGACCGGACTTCGGCCAGGTAGCCGACGTGGAGCAGATCGAGCAGCGGCGAGTCGTGAGAGCGGATCGCCGCCTGGAAGCGCTCGTAGGCGAGCAGGTGGCGGCCGGGGCCCGACTCCGCGGGCACGCGGTTGACCAGCAGGCGGCCCGGGTTCGCGTAGCGGCTCTTGAGACGGAGGTCCGTGCCTTCCGCGGCGACGATCCGGTCGTAGCGCGCGTCGTCGCGGCCCAGCGTCGCGACCATCTCCTCGCGCCGGTGCAAGCCGACGCCGCGCCACTGCACGGCGAGATCTATCACGAGCACGGCACAGGCGGCCCAGCCGGCGGCAGCCCGGACCCGGCTCCGGCCCGCCAGCAGCAGCCAGCCGGCCGCCAGCGCCAGCGACCCGGTGCTGGCGAGGAAGGCAAGGCCCGCCACGGGGCGTTGCCAGGCCTGGAGGCCCGCAGCTCCGGGTGCGAGGTGGTGGCCCACCCACAAGGCCACCAGCCCGAGCCCCGCCAGCGTGCGCCATCGCCAGGCGGCCAGCGCGCGGCGAGTTCCCCGTGCGATCGCCAGGTCGAGGCCGTGGCTCGCGAGCAGCGCGAGGCCCACCGCCCACAGCGCCAGGAACCGGCCGGGCGCCCGCATCTCGCCAACGACCGGCACGAGATAGAGGATCTGGTGCAGTCCGCCCGATCGGCCGAGCGCCAGCCACAACCCGGCCCCGGCAAGAACTGCCCAGGGCCGCACGTCGCCGCCAGCTCCGCGGGTCAGCGCCAGCCACGCGAACGCCAGCGTCAGCAGGCCCGCGTAGCCGCCCAGCTCGGCAAAGTTGGGCGGACCCCAGTACGCCGTTCCTTCGTAACGCAGCCAGCCGAAGGCCCGCGGAACCGCCAGCAGGACCAGGCTGTCTGGGTCGAGTGCATAGGCGGCGACGTCGTCGTAGCTGTAGGCCGACCGCTCGGAATGCTGGACCAGCTCGCGCATGGGCAGCAGTTGCGCCGCCCCAAGCGCGGTCCCGCCGATCGCCACGGCGGCGACGAGGCCGAGCGCCCTCGCGGAGGCCACCCATGCCTCGCGGGTGCCCCCGCCGCACCCGCCGATCGCGAGTGCGACGGCGCCCACCGCGGCCACGACGACCGTGGAAGGGCTACCCGAGAGGGCGATCATGCCGAAGCCCGCGCACGCCCACAGCGCGGGCCGGAGGCGTCCGGAGCGGAGGCTCGCGTGGAGCCCCCCGAACACCAGCGGCAGCCACGAGATCGCGCACACCAGGGAGACGTGCGACGCACGCGCCACCAGCGCACCCGACAGCGCGAAGGCGACCCCGCCGAAGGCCGCGGCCCACGCGCTGCGCCCGAGGAAGCGGGCAAGGCCGTAGAGCGACAGGCCGGCCCACACGAGGTGCAGCAGCGTGAAGGCCTGCAGCAGGTCGAACAGCCGCACGGGGTCGCAGCCAAGGGCGTGCAGCAGCAGCGACGGCGGGTAGAGCGTGCCGTGGTCGGCTTCGCCCATGAAGGGCATGCCGCTGTCCGAGTAGGGATTCCACAGCGGCAGCGCCCCCTGCCACAATCGCGTGGAAGCGAAGTGGTGGCTGGGCACGTACCAACTGACGAAGTCGCCCCACAGCACCTCGCGGCCGGCCCACAGCGGCTCGAACGCGAGCAGCACGGCGAGCGGGATCAGCAGCGCCGGGGCGTGCGATCGCAGCGTGCTCGAGGAAAACCAGCGCGCGAAGTCGGGTCCGAGGAGTGACATGTCGACGTTCGTCCGGGATTCTAGCGTCGGCACTCCGTTCAGGACGGCGGGCTGTGCTGCGGCGGCCTGCGGGGCCCTCGCGCTGGTGACCGGCTGCGGGCTCGCGACCGATCGCCCGCGCGCGTCGCCTTCGGTCGGGGGCGGCGATCGGCTCCTCGCGGAGCTCGCCCGCCTGCCCGCGCTGACGGCCCGAGACGGCGGACTCACGTCCGTCGACGTCGGATGGGAGCGCCGTCCCGCTCTCGTGCTCGACCCGGGGAGCCACTTCGACTGGACCGCTGCCGGGGCCGGCGACCTGCGGCTGTCAGTGAGCGCCGCGGGGCAGCCCGGCCGCGTGGAGATCTCGTTCTTCGACTCCACAGGCCGGCCGACCGGTGTGCCTCGCGGCCTGCAGGCCGTGCCGGGGCGGTGGACCGGCGAGCGCCTCGGCTGGCCCGAAGCCGCGCGCCGGGTTCGGTTCACGGCCGCGCAGGGCCGGGTGCTGCTCTCCGACCCGCGCCGTGAGCCCTCTTCCCGCCCGGGCCCGGACGTCGTGCTGGTCTCGCTGGACACGGTCGGGCGCAACCGGATGTCGCTCCACGGCCACCCCCGTGCGACTACTCCCCACCTCGCGGCCTGGGCCGCGCGGCAGGCGGCCGTCTTCGACCGCGCCCTCGCCGCGGCCGGTGGCACCCTGCCCTCCCACGCGAGCCTGCTCTCGGGCCGCTCGCCGCTGCGCACGGGCGTGATCGAACACGCGCTGGCCGGGCTCGCGCCGGACCTGCCCCTGCTCGCCGAGCACTTCCGGGATCGCGGCTATCGCACCGTGGCGCTGACCGGCGGCGGCTTCCTGCACCCCGACTTCGGCTTCGCGCGGGGCTTCGATCGCTACGAGTGGACCGAGCGCGAGGCCCTGGCGGCCTTGCCGGACCAGATCGCGGAGGCGGTCCGGACCCTGGGCGAACGCGAAGGGCGCCCGCTGTTCCTGTTCCTGCACACCTACGCGGCCCACGAGCCTTTCGAGGCCCGCGGCCACTTCCCCGCGCCGCCGGGCTGCGGCCCGGCCGGCACGCGCCTGCGTTTCGCCCTCGCGCCCGACCAGGTGTCGCCCGCTCGCCCGCAGTTCGAGGACGCTGACGGCCGGCCGGTGCCGGCGCCGGATGCCCCCGAGCGCTGCGTCGAGTGGCTCTACGACGAGGGCCTGGCCGCGCTCGACGCCGCCCTCGAGCCGCTACTCGACGCGCTGGAGCGGCATCCGCGCAGGCTGGTGGTCGCGATCACCTCGGACCACGGCGAAGCGACCGGTGCCGGCGGCCTCTACGGCCACGGCTGGATCGACCCCGCCGTGTTCCGCGTCCCGCTGCTGGTCGCTGGCCCCGGCTTCCCCGCCGGCACCCGGCGCGACGACCTCGCGTGCGGTCAGGACGTCGCCCCGACTCTGCTGGAGGCCGCTGGAGGGGGCCGCCCCGCCGGCCTTGACGGCCGTTCGCTGGCCGCGACGACGGGCTCCGTGGGCTGTGATCTGATCGCCCCCAACCCGTGGCTCACGCTCGCGCATCATGGTCCGCTCCAGGGGCTGCTCCGCGTCAACGTCGCTCCGGGCGCCGGCCTGCAGCGGGCGTGGTACCCGCGCTTCGACCACGCGGGCCAGGCTCCGGTGCGCCCCCCTCCTGCCGATGCCGAGTCGAGCCCGCTGCTGGCGGAGGTGGCGCGCCTGGCCGCAGCTCGGGGGCTGGAGATCGTGCACGACGGCAGCCGGCGGATCGACGTGGAGGTGCGGACGGCGCCCGAAGGCGCCTGGGTGGAGTTCCCACCGGCGGGGCTCGTCGACGCCGCCGAAGAAGACGCCTACCGCGTGAGCCTCGGGCGGAGCGCGACGCTGTGGCTGGGCTTGACGGCTCGCGCCCGCGGACGCTTGACGCTGCGCCTCGACGGCCGGCCGTTCGCGGTGGAACTCGACACGGCGGCCCGCGCCCTGGAGTGGACCCGGTCCGGTACGGGGTGGGTCCAGCGCACTCTCGCGGATCCGGGTCCTCGGCCGGGGGTGCGACTGCGCTGGCCCGGCGCGACCCCCGCGCCGTCGCCGCGCGACGACGCCCACCTGCGCGCGCTCGGCTACGTGCGCTGAAGGCGGGTCCCCGGGGAGCGCCCGGGGACCCGCGTCAGGTCAGAATCGGCAGACCGACGTGCCCGGGCGCAGGGCGGTCACGCTGATCCGCGCCGGCTGCGGGGACGCCGGGGTGGGCATCGCCGAAGGCGGCGGCGGCGGCCCGGGGGCCTCGTCGAGGTTGCCGCTCTTGGAGTAGATGACCTGGCCGCCGGCCGTCTGAACGCTGCCGACGCGCTGGCCTTCGATCCGGGTGAACAGGTCCGCCGTGCCGTCGTCGTTGAAGTCGTACGCCGCTCCGCCGCTGGCCGCGCCGAGCGCGAACAGCAGGCTGTCGAAGCGCGACAGACACGTGATGTCGGGCGGCACGAAGCGGGCGGCCACGAAGAAGACGCGCCCGTTGCCCGCGTCGTTGAAGGCCGTGGCCGGCTGGGCCGTGCTGTAGTACCGGTTGCCGCTGCCATCCACGAGCGAGCGTCGGAATCCGGCCACGTTGCCCGTGTCCGTCGGGTCGATCGGCAGGCTGCCCAGGGGGATCGTGGCGAGCAGGTTGTTGGCCGCGGTGGAGTCGGGCATGCCATAGGCATAGAACGTCGTCGTGCGCGGCACCCGGTTGTCGTTGCCGGAGGCGAGGAACACCCAGGGCTTCTCGGTGCCGTCCACGTTGAGCTTCAGCAGGCCGGCAGCGTCGCCGAAAGGCTGAGTCGGCCCCGCGTCGAGCAGCTTCGCGGGCTGCGGGATGCCGGAGGAGGCGTCGAAGCGCCAGACCCGGCCGTGCACGTCGGGAATGTAGACCCGGGTGACGCGATCCTCCCCGCGGGTAGCTGCGTTCGGCGGGTCGAGCTGGAACGGGTTGTAGGCCGACGGCGCCGCAACCAGGGCGTTGAACGCCGCGTAGGTCGCCGTGCCCTGGGGCACGGTCGTGCTCGACAGGATCGTGCCGCTCACCGGGTCGAGCACGTAGAACGTGCTGCCCTCGCTCGCGCTCGAGCCGTAGCCCGAGCCCGTGAACGCGAGCCAGTCGAGGTGGCGGCCCGTCACCTTGCCGATCGCCGGCGTCGACCAGGTCTGGCCGAGCGCGTCCCAGCCGACGTCCGCGCTCTCGTTGGGCGCCGGCACGAAGGCGTCCTCGTTGCCCTTGTTCCAAAGGACCCAGGGCAGGTTGGTGTCGAGGGCGTAGCGGGTGTAGGGGCCGGGCGCGGTGACGTCGAGCGCCGTGTAGAACTTGCCGCCCGGGCCGCGCCCGAACAGCAGCAACGTCCGCCAGCGCCCTTCGTAGGTGACTCCGTCACGGGTGAAGGCCCCGGGCACGAACACGTCCGAGACGCGCGGCGACGACGAGGTGATGTAGACGTGGGGGGTCTGGCGCTGGCCGCCCTGCGCCGTCAGGGTGTAGAGCTTGTGGATCTGGTCGATCGGGACGTAGTGCCACAGCTCCTGGCTGCCATTCTCCGGGCAGGAGGGCACGCCGCCGCTCAGGGTGCCGCAGTTGGGACCCGCCCGGAAGGCGTGCAGCCCGTCGTTGAAGGCCGCGTAGACCACCGTCATCAGAGGCTTGAGGTCGGCCTTGCTGGCCGGGTTGGCGTCGTCGAAGTCCGGGTTGCGCAGGCCGAAGCCCTCGTCGATCTCGTTGATGCCCTGGCGGCTGGCGTTGCGCCGCCCGTCACGGAACAGCAGGAACTCCTTGATCTTGTCGTTGGGCGTGTTGCGCAGCGGCGGCGAAACGACCGCCGGCTGGGCCAGCGTCGAGTCGACCAGCAGCCAGTCGCGATAGGCGTAGAGCAGTTGCCCATCGGTGTGGCGGATCGGATAGCCATCCGCGTCCGTGCGGACCCGGGCGCCCGCGACGAACGCGAGGATCATCTGGCGCGCTTCCTTCTTGGCCGCGGCCAGCCGCTCGGACGCGTTGGCGGACTGGCAGCTCGCGCTGGGCGCGCCTCCCGACGTGGGCGAGAAGAGGCAGGCCTTGAGGTCGAGCTCCAGGTTGGCGATCGTCTTCGTCGTCAGCCCCAGCGCCTCGTCCAGCGGACCGACGATCCCTTCGTCCGGGTCGATCACGATGCCCTGCGCGCGCAGGCCGTCGGAGGTCGGCGGCCACAGCGACACCACGTTGGTGCCCTGGGCCGAAGACGAGTCGTAGTCGGCCTCGGCCGTCCGCGGGAAGTTCCGGTTGTAGACGGACAGCCCGGAGCCGTCGGTCGGGTGCGAGGTGAAGACGCGGCGCTTGATGCGGGCGTTCGAGGTGCGGATGTCCTTCGGGGTGGCCCCGTCGTGCAGCTCCTCGAACGTGAAGCTGTTGGCGCCGCGGCCGGTGACGTCGTCCAGCATGCCCGCCTTGAGGCTCTCGTGCATCGTCTCTGCAGCGTCCCAGATGCCGCTCGGGTTGTCGGAGCCGACGGGCTGGAACGAGCCATCGTTGAGGTAGGCGTAGAAGTGGCCGCTCCAGCTCGGCATCTCGACCGTCGCCTGGTACAGCACGTTGACGCGGGCGTTGTAGCGGGTGTTGGGATCGTCGGGGTCGACGGTCGCGTCGACCAGCGGGCCCAGCTCGAACACGGTCGCCAGCGTGGCCGGCGAGGCGGACAGTTCGGCCGACCCCACGGTCAGCTCCAGGGCCGCCGAGAGCACTCGCTGCAGTTCCTCCTCGTTCGAGGCCGTGAAGGCGTCGCGGCAGGGCCGGGCCGGATCGCCGACCGGGCAGGTGACGGTGCCGTCGGCTTCCACGTGGCCGCCTGAGCCCGCACGCGCGATCCAGTTGGCGCGGTCGATGTCGACCGCGTCCGCGAACGCGATCACGATCGTCTCGGCCTGGTTGCGCGGGCTGCCCGTGTTGTTGAACAGGGCCTCGGCCTCGCGGGCGGCGTTGATCGCCCGCTCGTCGTTGTTGTCGCCCGAGGCGCAGGTGTCGTCGCCGTCGGTCAGCAGGATCACGTAGTTCTTCTGCACGCCTTCGACTGCAGCCGGGCGCGCGGGGAACAGCGGCGAGCCCGTGGTCCGCACTTCGTTGAGCGACCCGGCGAGCGGCGTCGCCTGGGCGGCGCGCAGGCCGTTGAGCGTGGGCGCGACGCCTTCCAGCGTGGCGGCGCTGTTGGCCGCGGGCAGGCCGCTGAGCGAACCGTCGGCGTTGACCAGGATCTCGAGCTGCATCGCCAGGTCGATCGCCTGCAGGGCCAGCGCACCGGAAGCCGGGTCGCAGGTCGCGACGTTCGTGATGGTGGCGGTGCCACCGCAGCTCGTGCCGCTGCTGTTGGCGAAGGTGCCGGAGGAGTAGAAGAACGTGGCCACCGCGCCGGTCTGCCGGTTGCGCATCTGGATGCAGGGCCGGTTCGGGTTGTCGTCGCTGAACTTCCCGTCGAGCGCAGCCGCATTGGCCGTGTAGTACGCGGAGCAGTCGATCGTCTCCGTCGCCGTCAGCGACGTGGCCATCGTCGCGGCGGTCATGTCCCACTCGAACCGCACGTCGTTGCGCAGGAGCCGGGACTGCAGGTAATAGCGGCAGTCCACGCCGGGCGTGCAGCCCGTGGGGTAGGGGTCGCGGAAGCGCGCCGGAGTCACGTCGTTGCCGTTGCCGTCGACGGAGTTGTTGTAGAAGCTCTGGTAGACCTCGGTGCTCGAGGTCCCGTCGTAGTCGGCGAGGTCGATGTCGACCTGGCAGAAGTAGCCGTCGCGGGTGGTGCCGCTGGCAGGACAGGTCCGCGGCTCGTAGAAGGACGCCGCGGCGGCGTCGACCGACACGTAGATCAGCGGGCCGTCGAAGTTGTCTCCGGTGGCGCGGTTGCCGTTGAAGTTCTCACGGCCCGAGATGTTGCCGTTCAGGAACTTGCTGGCGTTGGTGACCTCGTAGCTGGCGAGGCCGAAGTTGAGGCGGTCGGAATTCTGGCTGACGACCTGGAGCACGGCCTCCTTGGCCTGGTACATGCGGCTCATCGGGTCGTCGGCGCCGACCGTGAAGTTGTCCTGGTCGACGGGCCACTTCATCGAGCCCGAGGTGTCGACGATGAACAGCACGTTGTTCTTGACCGTCAGCTTGAGGATCTCGAGCGGGTCGATGCCGCCGTCGATCGCGGACTGGGTCCGCGCGCTGTCGCCGACGAGCAGCAGGGCCAGGGCGCCCGCGAGCCCGGCCAGGGCCGCGCGCCGCGCCCGCCGCGAGCCGCGAGCGACACCTGCAGTGCCGCGGGACTCCGTGTTCGCCACCGTTTCGTTCGTCATTTACTTGAGCCCCGTGTTGACTTCGTCCGCGCCGCCGGCCACGCCCCCTGGCGAGACCACGTCGCACTGGTCGTATCCACTGCCCGAGGGACCGCTGCCCGCCTGGGCGGAGCGGTTCTCGCAGTCGTTCGGGTCCTGCCGGGTCAGCTCGACCTCGATGTAGCGAACCGCGCGGTTCATCATCTGATACGTTCCCGTGGCCCCGCCCTGGCTGAAGGGCGCCGTGCCTTCGGCCGTCAGGATCACGCGGGAGTCGGCGTCGGGCAGCTCGTAGGGCACGTAGGTCCCGCTGCCGTCGTCGCGCATCTCGATCTTGCGCCGGACCCAGAGCGTGATCGTGCCGTTCAGGGCGGTGCCCAGGAACTGCGAGCTGTTCTGGAACGGGAACGCCTCGTTGAGGTCGTCGAGCACGACGCCGAAGCCGACGTTGCCGCCGAGGTTTGGGTCCGTGTCGCAGTCCTGCAACTCGAAGTTGCGGCTGGGCTCCCCCTCCGGGCCCGTGCGCGCGGGCAGGTTGACCGTGCTGGGAGCCGTGTCGACGCCATACTCGCGGCTGGGCCACAGCAGAATCCGCCAGTCGAGCTGGCGCAGGTAGCGCTTGCCGAGCTCGATGCCGCTCTCGGCGTTGTGGTAGGCCTGCTCGCTCCAGCGGTAGTTGGTCGCGATGCGCAGCTCCGTAGAGGTGGTCGCGGTCAGCGTCAGGCCCAGAGTGGTCAGCAGCACCAGCGCCATCAGCGCCAGGATCAGCGCGAAGCCGCGCTCGCCCTTCGACACGGGGACGGGGTCGGGAGAGGCCATCATCATCGTCTCCTGTGCAGCCTTCATTGCCACGGGGTCGGCGCCGCCGAGAGGTGGAACAGGGTGGCACGCGGAGCGACCACGGTCGTCATGCGCCCGCGGATCACGCGGCCGTCCGCACCGGTGCCGGCGCCACCGGTCGTCCGCGCCGAGAGGGTCACGCGCACCTCGCGTACCAGCGTCGCGTAGTCGCCATCCGTCACCGTGCCCGGGGTGTCGGACCAGGTGCCCGAGCCGTTCCGGTACTGGACCTGGAGGTCCTCGACGCCGCGCGCGAGCAGGGTCCAGCCGATGCCCGGCGGCGTGTCGTCGACGTTGCCGGTCGCTCCGTCGATGCCGCCGGTCGTCGTGCGGTAGAGCCCGGGTTGTCCGTCGACGTCGGCCCCGATCGCGTAGCGATAAACGGAGATCGCAAGGAGCTTGCGCGGCTCGCTCGGGTCGGTGATATCGGCCTTGGCCTGGATGTCAGACCACGTCGGCTGCTGCCCGATCGGGAAGTTGAGCTTCGTCTTGGCGTGAATGTTGTGGCCCCAGCCCTTCTTCACGACACCCCCGTCGTAAAGCATGTAGGTCATGCCTGGTTCCGGGTAGCACGATGGAATCGTGTCGACCGTGTTCACGTTGGTGCCGTTCGTCGGGGCATTGGCCGGTGGGTCGTTGATGATATGGACCTCAGGACACAGCCCGTCGTTGCCCAGGAACTCCAGGATGTCGCTGTCCTCGCCGCTCACGATCGGCGACGGGAAGGCGGCGTCGCCCACATTGTCTAGGCCATCGGTGAAGACCTGGACGAACGCTCCCATCGACATGCCGGCCACCGACAGGTCCTGCCGGATGCGGTCGATCGCCACGCGGATGTTCTGCTGCCGCTCGGAGATCTCGGGATCGCGGCGGAACGAGTTCTGGCTGTTGGCGATCAGGCCGTAGATCGAACCCGAGACGATCAGCGTGATCGCCATCGCCACCATCAGCTCGATGAGGCTGAAGCCGGCCTCACGGACCGTGTTGCGCATTTCTTCGTTCCCCCGCCCCTAGAAGGGGCAGCCTCCTTCGGTTCCGAGAGTGCAGGTCCGGAAGGAGCTGTACTCGGTCCGCGTCCGCGAGCCCGAAAGCGTGCCGATCGCCTCGGAGCGGACCCGGATGAACAGCGTGTCGGGCCCGCCAGCCCCGGGCCGCGCGATGGACCACCGGGTGCGGATCCGGCCGACGCCGAGGATCTGCCGGGTGGCGTTGAAGTTGCCCGCGATCACGCAGTTGGTCGTATCGTCGTTGCAGGACGTGTTCGAGCCGGCGTTCGCCTCCAGGTTGCCGCCCGTCGTGAGCTGGCTGAACGGGATCGCCTTCAGCCGCTCCAGCACCTCGTTGGCCTGGGTCACCGTCGCCGAACTCTGGTTGGCGATCTGGTTGGAACTGGCGCTGACGATGAACAGGTTGGCGACCGCCACCAGGCCGAAGCTCAGCAGCAGCACTGCCATCAGGGCTTCCATCAGCGAGAAGCCGGCTTCGGCGTCCCGGGGGCGAACGGGGCGGGTTCCCTCCATGTGCATGGCTCCTACTGGACCAGGACCCGGCCGCCGGTCGAGATCCTGACCTGGCGGGTCAGGCCGGTGCTCGGCTGCTTGAGCCGGATGATCGTGCCGCTCGTCGAGTTCACGAAGGCGTTGACGACGGAGAGCGACCCGGGGACCAGGGCGGGACAGGAAGGGTTCGAGGACGTCGGGTCGCACCAGGCCCCGAGGCGGTCGATCCGGAAGCCGCTGTCGTTGGCCCCGCCGAGCTCGAACTCGACGCCGAGCGGGAGTTGCCGGACCTGGCCCCGCTGCGCCTCGTCGTCCGCCAGGGTCCCGAGGTCGGGCCGGGTCGCCGCGTTGATGGGCGGCACCATGTCGTCCTCGATCAGGTACTGGTAGCTGGTCGACGAAAGGGCTACGAAGACCACTCCGAACCCGACGTTGCGGGCGATGGCCCGGCCGCGGGCGGCCTGGATCTCCGCCTGGATCTCGCTGGCCGCGGAGCGGATCCGGGAGGTTCGGACGTACTCCATGATGTTGGGCAGCGCGATCGCGGCCGCCAGCGCGATGATGCCGGCCACCGTGAGCAGCTCGATGAGCGAAAAACCGGACGCCTTCCCGGGTCGATTCATTCCTACCTCGTCTCTGCCGCTTGCAAGGCCCGGGCCGATCTGGGCCAGAGCCCGGAACTCACTCTGAAGAAAGACCTTGTCCTGCTCGGTCGGGGGGCGCACCTGCGCCTGGCTCAGCTCCGACGTTACCGTTCTCTACCGCCGGGCCCTGGAGAGGGAGGCTCAGGACGACTCGCAGCCCTCCACGGGGGACCGGCTCGAAGCGGATGCTCCCCCCGTGCAGGCGCACCAGCTTGTGCGCGAGCGCGAGGCCGAGCCCGAGGCCACCGGGCCGAGCGCTCCGGAACGGGCGCAGCGCCTCGGAGGGACTGAGCGCCAGGCCAGGCCCGCTGTCTTCCACCACCAGTTCCGCGAAAGCGCCGGCCACACGCCCCTCGAGGCGCAAGGTGGCGTGGGGCGGCGACACCTGATAGGCGTTGCGCACGACGTTCTCCAGCGCCCGCTCGAGCAACGACTCGTCGCCGGGCAGCGTCAGGCCCGGCTCCACGGCGACTTCCGCGCGCACGTCGTCGCGGGCGCGGCCCTCGCGGCCGGCCACCCGCGCGAGCAGCCCGGCGACACCGATCGGGGACACGTCCAACCGCTCCTGCCGGACGTAGTCGACGAAACGCCGGACCACGCCCTCGAGCGACTCGCACTCCTCGCGAATGCGCAGCCCGGCCTCCGCCGCGGCGCCCGGGTCGCGTTCGAGCATCCGCGCGTAGCCGAGCACGGTGCCGAGGCCGTTGCGCACCTCGTGCACGACCCCTGCCGTCAGTTCGCCCGCCCGCGCCAGCGCCTCCAGTTCCTTGAGTTCCCCCTCCATCCGCTGGCGTTCCTCGTCGTGCTCGCGGGAGCGCGTCTCGCCCTGGCTGCGCAGCCTGTCGAGCGCCTGCTCGTAGGCGCGCAGCGCGCCGCCGCGGCCCGGCTCGGAGGGCACGGGTGCGAAGGCCAGCAACCCCGCCGCCAGCGTCAGGCCCAGGACCGCGGCGTGGGCGATCAGGTCGGCGCGGTGGGCGGAGGGCAACGAGGAGGGTTCGGCGCTGACGGGTCGCGCCAGCCGCAGCAGCAGGGCCTGCGGCTCGCGGCCGAGTTCGGCGTAGACGAGGATTCGCGGTTCCGGCCCGGCCAGCGGGCCGATCGCGAGCGGGACGGCCCGGGCCCGGGCGCGCTGCGCCGCCGAGAGCCGGTGGGTGACGCGGGGCGAGCGCGGCACGGCCGCCAGCCGCCGCCCGCCGGCCTCGAAGACCTCAGCCTCGGCGCCGAGGCCACGGCTCACCGCGAGCGCGGCCACCCGGCCCGGCCCCTGGACGCGCGCGACTTCCTCCAGCAGGGCCCGGTCGCGGGCCACCGCCGCGCGAGCTTCGTGGAGCGCGCCCTCCCATCGCTGTGAGTAACGCTGCAGAGACTGAGTCAGCGCCACCACTTCCGAGACGCCCAGCAGCAGGCAGGCGGCACCCAGCGCCAGGCGGGGCGACACGGTTCAGAGCCCGCCGGGATCGAGCAGGCCGCGGTACCAGGCCATGATCGGCTCCCCGAAGAACAGCGCCACGACCCCACCGGCGCAGAGGAAGGTGCCGAACGGCAGCTTCATGCGACGGCCCCCGCGACCCGAGAGCAGCAGGGCACCGCCGACGAGGGCCCCCGCGAGGCTTCCCGCGAACACCGCGAAGAGCGTGGACTGCCAGCCGAGCGCCGCGCCCAGCATGGCGGTCAGTTTCCAGTCGCCCTGGCCGAGCGCCTCTTCCCCGTAGTAACGCTCGGCGGCGCGGGCCACGGCGGCCATCGCCAGCCAGCCTCCCGCGGCCGTGAGCGCGGCTTCGGTCGGCGAGATCGGCCAGCCCGGGATCGCGGTGGCCAGCAGGGCCAGCGCGGTCACCGGCAGCGTGAGGCGATCCGGCAGCAGTTGCAGCTCCGCGTCGATCAGCGCCAGGGCCAGCAGCGCGGTCAGCAGCACGAAGGCGAACAGGCCGCGGGCGGTCGGCCCGAAGTGGACGGCCGCCCCGGCCCACAGCAAGGCGTTGGCCATCTCGACGGCGGGATAGCGCGGCGAGATCGGCGCCCGGCAGGCGCGGCAGCGACCGCGCAGCCACAACCAACCCAGCACCGGCACGTTGTCGCGGGCGAGGATGCGAGCGCCACACGCCGGGCAGCGGGACGGAGGGAAGGCGACGGGCAGTTGCCGCGGCAGGCGGTGGATCAGCACGTTGGCGAAGCTGCCCACGGCCAGCCCGAAGACTGCGGCGACCAGCGGCCACACCTCCGGTTCGAGCCAGAGGCGCACGGCGTCGGGGAAGCCCATCGGCCCGAATCCTCCCCGCCGCTCCCCGGGCCGTCAAGCGGCGTACGTCACGGCAAGCGGCGGAGCCTTTCGGCGACGGCCTCGAGCTCGGGGCTGTCGGCCTCCTCGCGGGCCAGGCGGCGGGCCTCCTCGATCAGCGCACGCGCGCGGGTGAGATCGCTCTCCGGGGGGGCGTCGGGGGCGGTCAGCAGGCGGGCCAGGTCGATGCGGGGCTGCGCGGTCGGCGCGGACTCCTCGCGCAGGACCTGCTCGAGCTCGGTTCGCGCTTCGGAGGCCCGGCCCAGTGCCGCGAGCAGCAGCGCGAGGTTGTTGCGGAGCCGGGTGTCTCGGGGCCGCAGCGCGAGGGCCTGGCGGACGGCCTGCTCCGCCTGGGGCAGGCGGCCAGCGGCCGCGTTGACGGCGCCGAGGTTGGTCCACAGCCTGTGGTCGGCGGGGGCCAGCTCGAGGCCGCGCTCCAGGGCGGCGATCGCGGAGCCGTGGTCGCCAGCCGATTCGAGCGCCCGGGCCAGGTTCAGTTGGACCATCGGCGATGCGGGGAGCCGGCGGGCCGCGTCCTGCCACGCGCGCACCGGGTCGCGCAGCGTCCACTCGAAGTGTGCGGCCCGCAGCCCGAAGACGACCACCGCGGCACCCCCCGCGGCGGGCGGCAACGCCCGCAGCCCGAGAGCCAGCGCATGGTGCGCGCCGGCCCCGCCGAGGTAGGCGCGGTGGTCGACGACCATCTCGTTGAGCGGGACGAGCGTCGACGACGGAACCAGGCCGGACGCCATCCACGCCACGGCGAAGGCGAAGGCGGAGGCGCGACGCCGGGCGAAGACGATCGACGCCAGCAGGCCCGCACCGGCGGCCGCCAGCACGAGGATCTCGGGCGGCGGCGGCCACGACGCCAGCGCGTGCTCGCGATACAGCGCCGGGTCGAGCGGCAGGAACGCGCGGCCCAGGTAGAGCGGGAAGGCGGCGAGCTGAGTGAGCAGGTAGTCGCCGAGCGGAACGGCTCCCGGCGGCAGCCACTCGCCCGTCATGGCCCGGCGCGCCAGCAGTCCCAGCGCGGGGAGTGCGAAGAACGACAGGTGAAGTCTCCAGCGGCTCCGAAGCGGCCCCTGACCGGCGGCGGCGTCGAGCGCCAGCAGGTAGAGCGGCACCGACGCGGCCTCCTCCTTGCTGAGCAGGGCCAGGACGAACCAGCCGAGAGCGGCGAGCGGGAGCCGGCCGCCGGGCGTCTCCAGTGCGCCGCGGCAGCGCAGCAGCGTCAGCAGCGAGAACAGCGCGCATTGTGCCGTGGAGCGGCTGGCCACGTAGGCGACGGTCTCGACCGCCATCGGCGTCAGCGCGAAGAGGGCGCCGCCCAGCAGCGCGTGGAGCCGGGCCCGTTCTGCGCCCTGCCCGCGGGCGAGCCAGGCGAGCAGCGAGGCGACTAGCCACGCGTTGGCGGCATGGAATGCCACGTTGACGAGGTGGTAGCTCCAGGCGCGGTCGCCGCTGATCGCCCAATTGAGTGCGAAGCCCGCGGCCAGCAGCGGCCGCGTGGGGTCGGAGAGCAGGATGGTCAGCGGCCGGCCGAGGTCGCGCAGGCCGTAGTTGTCGAGCACGACGCGGTAGTCGTCGTAGAGGAACCCGCCGCCGAGCGAGGGCAGGTAGAGGGCGATCGCCAGCAGCGCGGCGATGGCACCCGGGTGGCGCAGCGCGAAGGCCTTCACGCGCAGCCCGCGAGAAACTCCGCCAGAGCTGCGACGATGCGGTCGACATCCCCGGGCTGCATGCCCGCGTGCAGCGGCAGCGCCAGCCCCGAGTGGCCGAGGCGCGCCGCCACCGGATTCGAGCCCGCGCTCCAGGCCCTCCAGTCGCGGGCCACGGCTGGGGCGTGCAGGCAGACCGCCCCGGGTCCAGCTTCGACTCCGGCCCGGGCCAGGGCGGCGATGGCGCGCTCGCGCTCCGCGAACTCGGGCAGGACGACCATGTAGGTCTGCCACACGTGGCCGGCGACCGGCGCCGGCCGTTGGACCGGCAGCGATGCGAGGAGCCGGGAGTAGCGCTCCGCAAGGGCGCACCGCAGCGCGCGTTCGGCCTCGAGGCGCGGGAGCTGGACCCGGCCCAGGGCCGACTGGAACTCGGTCAGGCGCAGGTTGAGGCCGACCGACTCGAACCCGGAGTCGCCGCGGCCGTGGTTCCGCAGGCGCCGCAGACGCCGCGCCAGCTCCGCGTCGGAAACGGCGATCGCGCCGCCCTCCCCGGTCGTCAGCGGCTTGCGCGGGTGGAAGGAGAAGCAGCCAGCGGCACCGAACGTTCCCACCGGACGCCCATCGCTGCGGGCCCCCAGGGCGCACGCGGCATCCTCGACCAGCCACAGGCCCCGCTCTTGCGCGAGGCTCGCGAACGCGGCGGGGTGCGCGGGTGCCCCGAACTGGTGCACGGGCATCAGCGCGCGCGCGCGCTCGGGACCGCGGAACGCGTCGAGGGCCTGCCGCACCCGCTCGGGAGCCAGGTTGAACGTGTCGGGCTCGACATCGACGAGCAGCGGTCGGGCCCCGAGCGCGGCGACGGCGTTGGCGGTCGCCGGGAAAGTGAAGTCGGGGACAACCACGGCGTCCCCGGGCCCGAGGCCGAGCGCCCACAGGGCCAGGTGCAGGGCGGCGGTCCCGGAGGAGACCACGACCACGTCGTGGCCTTCGAGCCGCTCACCCAGCTCGCGTTCGAAGGCCTCGCCTTCGGCGCCGTGCACGAGCCGTCCTGTCCGGAGAACCGCAGCGACGGCCTCGATCTCGGCCGCACCGAACGACGGCTGCGCGAGCCGCAGCATCCCGCCGCCCGGCCCCACCCGCCGCAAGATCGCCACGGCGGCACCGTAGCCTCGCGCAGCGAACCCGTCAACAACCTGCTAGATTTCCGGGCTCATGGATCTCCGCGCGCGGCGCATCGTGGTGACCGGGGGCGCGGGCTTCCTCGGCAGCTACGTGTGCGAGGAGCTGCGGCGCCGCGAGCCGGCCGAGGTGTTCGTGCCGCGGCGGCGGGAGTACGACCTGGTGCGGCGCGAGGCCTGCCGGGCGCTGGTCGCGGACGCCCGCCCCGACCTCGTGGTGCACCTGGCGGCGGTGGTCGGCGGGATCGGCGCCAACCGCGAGAACCCCGGCTCGTACTTCTTCGAGAACCTGATGATGGGCGTGCAGCTCGTCGAGGAGTGCCGGCTGGCGGGGGTGGAGAAGGTGGTGACGGTGGGCACCATCTGCTCGTACCCGAAGCTGACGCCGGTGCCGTTCCGCGAGGACGAGCTGTGGAACGGGTACCCGGAGGAGACCAACGCTCCCTACGGGCTTGCGAAGAAGATGCTGCTGGTGCAGGGCCAGGCGTACCGCCAGCAGTACGGGATGAACGTCGTGCACCTGCTGCCGGTGAACCTCTACGGCCCGCGCGACAACTTCGACCCGGGCTCGTCGCACGTGATCCCCGCGCTCGTGAAGAAGTGCGTGGAGGCGCAGGAGGCGGGGGCCGCGGAGCTCGAGGTGTGGGGCACGGGGCGGGCTTCGCGCGAGTTCCTGTACGCGGAAGACGCGGCGCGCGGGATCGCGCTGGCGTGCGAGCGCTACGACGGGGCGGAGCCGGTCAACCTCGGGGCCGGGTTCGAGATCACGATCCGCGACCTGGCGCACACGATCGCGCGGCTGTGCGGCTTCACCGGCGCGCTGCGCTTCGATCCGGAGAAGCCGGACGGGCAGCCGCGGCGCTGCCTCGACACCTCGCGGGCGGAGCGGCTGTTCGGCTTCCGCGCGGAGGTGGGGTTCGAGGAGGGGCTGCGGCGGACGATCGACTGGTACCGCGCGGAACGCGGCCGGGCGCCGCGGACCTGAGCGTGGAGGCCCCGCTGCCCGAGCCGGCGCTGGATCCGCTCGCCGAGCGGGTGCGGGCGTTCTACGAGGACAACCACGCCGGCATCGCGCGGGCGCGGAAGCGGCGGGCGTACTACTACGGCTACCTCGCGCGGGTGATCCGGGCGCGGGTGCCGGCCGGCCAGCGCGTGCTCGACCTCGGCTGCGGCGCCGGCGACCTGCTGGCGGCGCTGCAGCCGTCGAAGGGGGTCGGCGTCGACCTGTCGCGGCGGGCGATCCGCGAGGCGCGCGAGCGCCACGCGGGCGAGCCGCTGCACTTCCTCGAGGGCGACGCCTCCGACCCGGCGGTGCTGGCCCAGGCCGGCGGGCCGTTCGACGTGATCCTGCTGGTCAACGTGGTCACCCACCTGACCGACGTGCAGGCGCTGTTCGAGCGGCTCCACCCGCTGTGCCACCCCGGCACGCGGCTGCTGATCTACAGCTACTCCCGGCTGTGGCAGCCGGTGCTGCGGCTGGCCGAGATCCTGGGCGCCAAGTACCGGCAGCCGCCGGAGTCGTGGCTGCCGCCGGAAGAGGTCCGCCACATGCTGACGCTGGCGGATTTCGAGCTGGTGCGCTCCGACGCCCACGTGCTGTGCCCCGCGGGGGTGCCCGGCGCGGAGCTGCTCAACCGCTACGTCGGCAGGCTGCCGCTCGTCGAGCACCTGTCGCTGATGTACGGGATCGTGGCCCGCCCGGCGGCGTTCCGCTTTCCAGGACACCGGAAGAGCCGGCCGACGGTGTCGGTGGTGGTGCCCTGCCGCAACGAGGCGGGGCACATCCCGGAACTGGTGCGGCGGCTGCCGGACCTCGGCCCCAACTCCGAGTACCTGTTCGTCGAGGGCCACTCGAAGGACGACACGGAGGGGGCGATCCGGCGCGCGATCGAGGAACACCCGGAGAAGCCGCTGCGGTTCCTGAAGCAGCCCGGAAAGGGCAAGGGAGACGCGGTGCGCCACGGCTTCGCCCACGCCCGCGGCGAGGTGCTGGCGATCCTCGACTCCGACATGGGCGTGGCCCCGGAGGACCTGCCCAAGTTCGTCGAGGCGCTGGTGCGCGGCAAGGGCGAGTTCGTCAACGGCTCGCGGCTGGTCTACCCGATGGAGGGCCAGGCGATGCGGTTCCTGAACCTGCTCGCCAACAAGTTCTTCGCGCTGCTGTTCACCTGGGTGCTGGGCCAGCAGGTGCGCGACACGCTGTGCGGGACCAAGGTGCTGTCGCGCGAGAGCTACGAGAAGATCGCCGCCCACCGCGCCTACTTCGGCGACTTCGACCCGTTCGGCGACTTCGACCTGCTGTTCGGCGCGGCCCGCCTCAACCTGCGGATCGTCGACCTCGCGGTGCGCTATCACGCGCGCACGTACGGCGACACCAACATCTCGCGCTTCTCGCACGGCCTGCTGCTGCTGCGGATGAGCGGCTTCGCGGCGCGCCGGCTGAAGTTCCTCTGAGCGCATGATCCTGCGGGCACGGGTCTGGGCGTGAGCCTCGACACCCTGCTCGAGCACCGCCGGATCTGGGCCTGCAAGCCGGTGCTGGCCGCCGTCTACCGGCCGTGGTTCGAGCGGCTGCTGGCGGGACTGCCCGCCGGGGCGCGGGTCCTCGAGGTCGGCGCCGGCCCGGGCTTCCTCGCCGCCCACGCCCGCGCCGCCCGCCCCGACCTGCGCTACGTCGCGACCGACGTCGTGGCGGCGCCGGGTTCCGGCGTCGTGGCCGACGCGCTGCGGCTTCCCTTCCGCGACGGCAGCCTCGACGCCGTGCTGCTGCTCGACGTCGTCCACCATCTCGCACGGCCGTGGGACTTCTTCGCGGAAGCGGCGCGCGCCCTGCGCCACGGCGGCGAACTGCGCGCGATCGAGCCGTGGATCACGCCGCTGTCGTACCCGATCTACCGCTTCTTCCACCAGGAGGACTGCTCGCTGCGGGTCGACCCGCGCGCCCCGTTCGGCGCCGGCGACAAGCGGCCCTTCGACGGCGACCAGGCGCTGCCGTGGAAGCTCGCGCGCACCGCGAGCGCCGCCGACTGGCAGCGCTGCGGCCTGTTCGCGCCGCGGGTCGAACGCCTCAACGGCTTCGCGTACGTGCCGAGCCTCGGCTTCCGCGAGCGCTCGCTGCTGCCGCCGGCTCTCGTCGCCCCGCTGCAGGCGATCGACCGCGCCCTGCAGCCGCTGGCGCCGCTCTTCGCGCTGCGCGCTTCGATGTGCTGGACCCGGGCATGAACCCGGAACGCCGACGCGAGGCGGCGTGGGCCGCTGCCGGCACGCTGCCCGCGCTGGTGGCACTCGAGGGCGTGCTGCGCGGCGGCGCCCTCTTCGAGCGCGACGTACACCTCTCGTGGCACGCCCACGCCTGGGCGTTCAAGCGCGCGCTGGCCGCCGGCGAGCTGCCGCTGTGGGACCCGCTGTGGGGCTTCGGACAACCGCACTGGGCCAACCCGCAGACGCAGTCGGCCTACCCCACCACCTGGCTGCTCGTGGCCCTCGAGCCGTGGGCCGCGTACTCGGCGATCGTCGTGCTGCACGTCGCCTGGGCGGCGCTCGGAGCTCACGCGCTGGCGCGGCGGCTCGGCCTCTCGCCGCCACTCGCGGCTCTCGCGGGCGCCCTCTTCTCTGCGTCGGGACCGCTGCTCTCGATGGGCAGCCTGTGGCACCAGTTGTGCGGGGCCGCCTGGCTGCCGTGGATCGCCTGGGCGGGCCTGCGCGCCCTGCACGCGCCCGGGCCGGGGAGCGCTGCCCTCTGGGGGCTCGCGCTCGCCTTCCAGGTGCTCGCGGGCTCGGGCGAGATGGCGCTGGGCGGCGCCGCGCTGTCCGCGGCGCTGGCCGTGACCGGACTGCTGCGAGCGGGCCCGCGCCGAACGCGCCTTGCGACCGCAGCGGGAGCGGCGTTGCTCGGTCTGACGCTGAGCGCCGTCGTCTGGTGGCCCGCGCTCGACGTCGCGGGGCGCTCGGCGCGCGAGCAGCTCGAGCCCGCCGCGCGCACGTACTGGTCGGTGCGGCCCGGCGCCCTGCTCCAGCTCTTCCTGCCCGTCCCGGTCGACACCCTGCCGCGGCCGGCCGGCGACCCGCTGGTCGTGCGCGAGGACGCCGAGCCGTTCCTGGCTTCGCTCTACATGGGCCTGCCGGCGCTCGGCCTGCTCGCCGCGGCCACGGCGTCGACGCGTCGCCGGACCGCGGCGGCGATCGCGGTGGCGACGCTGCTGCTGTTGGCGTTCGCGCTCGGCCGCCACGCGCCGTTCCACTCCGCCATGGAGGCGCTGCTGCCGCCGCTGCAGGCGCTGCGGTTTCCGGTCAAGGCGATGCCCGCAGCGGCGCTCGGCTTCGCGCTGCTGGCGGCGCTCGGCGCCGAGGCCTGCGCCGCGGCCGGCGGCGGTGCCGCGCGCCGCCGGGCGCTCGTCGCGCTGGCCGCCGCCGCGGCCGTCGCGGCCACGCTGGCCCTCGCCCCGCTGCCCGAGGTGCCGTTCGCTCGGCCGTTCCCGTCTCCCCGCGCTGCGCCGTGGGCACCGTTGCTGGCCCTCGCCGCCGCGATCGCCATCGGCGGGTTCGCGCTGCGCGGCAAGGCAGCAGCGGGCGCGCTGCTGGCGGGCCTCTTCGCCGCGATCGAGCCCGCCGGCGCCCACCGCGGCCTCAACCCGCTGGCGCCGCCCGGACTGCTGCGCTTCCGGCCGCCGACGCTCGAGGCACTGCCCGCCGCGGCCCGCATCCACGTCTGGGACTACCGCGCGCGCCCCGCCGGCAAGCGCTACCCCGAGCGCGACCTGCGCGGCTTCTTCCTGGAGACGCCGCGCGGCCTGCCGCCGGCCTTCGCCCGCGCGCTGGGCCTGCAGCACTACCTGTTTCCCTCGATCGGCCCGCGCCACGGCCTCGCGGGGAGCTTCAGCCACGACCTGATGCGCCTCTACCCGCTGCCGCTGCGGGACCTGGTCCAGCTCCAGCGCGACTCCGCGGAGACGCCCGGCTACCTGCGGCTGCTGCAACTGGGCTCGGTCGACGCGGTGCTGGCGCTGCACGGCGAAGGACACCCGGGGCTGGAGGAGCGGGCCGTGCTGCCAGGCGGCTTCGCGGAGCCGATCCACGTGTTCGGCGTGCCAGGGAAGCTGCCGCGGGCGCGCGGCGTCGGCGGGGCCCTCGTCGCCGACGGCTGGGACGCCTACCGCGCACTGCTCGACCCCGGCCACGACCTCGCGGCCGTGGTCGTGCTGGCGGAGGGCTCGGCGCGCCCCGCGCCGCCGGGCTTCGCCGCGGAGGTGCGCGAGAAGACGCGCGGCTCGGACCACGTCGAACTCGAGACCCTGCTCTCGCACGACGGGTGGGTCGTGCTCGCGGAGGCGTGGGACCCCGGCTGGCGGGCGGACGTGGACGGGACGCCGCAGCCGGTGCTGCGCGCGAACGTCGCGTTCCGCGCCGTGGCCGTGCCGGCCGGCCGCCACGTCGTGCGCCTCGCCTATCGCCCCGACGCGTTGCGGCACGGGGCCGCGCTGGCCGCGGCCGGGGCGCTGGCCCTGGCCGCGGCGCTGGCGCTCGGGTTCAGGCCCGGAACACCTCGCCCAGCTTCATGAGGTCGAGCGGGCCGACGTGGCACTCCTCGACCACGCCGCCGGGCCCGACCCGCAGGGTGGTCGGCACCTGCCGGACCTTGAACGCCTCCGCGAAGGCCCGGCGCTGGTCGACGTCTGCGGGCGCCACGCCCGGCCCGCGGAACACCGGGAAGCGGATCTGGTAGGCGTCGAAGAAGCCCGGAGGCTCCATCTCCAGCGCGACGCCGACCGCCTCCAGCGACGCCGGCTTGCGGGCGAAGGCCTGGTTCCAGCGCGGGAACATCGTGTGGCAGACCGAGCAGCTCGGCAGGAAGAACATCACGACCGTCGACTTCCCCGCCGGCCAGTCGAGCTTGCGCGGCAGGCCGTCGAGTGCCGTGATGTGCAGCGGCGGCACGCGGTCGCCGGGCTTGAGGCCCGGCGCGCCGGCGGGGCCGGCGGCGCGGGCGCGGAGCGCGGGGGCGAGCGCGGCGAAAGCCAAGAGCGCGTCGCGTCGGGTCACAGGGCCTTCCATCGATCGAGCCTCCACAGCGGCGACAGCCGCGCGATCCGGACGCGACCCGTCGTCGCGTCGTAGTCCCAGGCCACGCCCGCGGCGTCGGTCAGCAGCGCACGGTCGCGGACCACCTCGGCGAGCGACCGCGGCCAGCGCCCCTGCGCCTCGTGGAAGCGGTCCACGAGCGCCTGCAGCGCGTCGCGGCGGTCGGCCGCGTCGAGGTAGTCGAGGTGGAGGCGGGCGTTGCGCCGGATCGGCGCCGCCTCGGCCTCGTCGTGGATCTGCTGCCAGAGCTGCCGCGCGAACCCGCGCTCGCCGGGGGCCTTGCTCTTCATCGCGGCCGCGAGCGTGCGCAGCCAGTACGGCGCCTCCGGGATCTCGGCGGCCTCGAGCAGGATCCGGGCCCCGCCGGCCGGGTCGTCCATGAACAGGTGGCGGAAGTAGCCCGCATCCCAGCGGATCCGCCAGGACTGCGGCATCTCGCGCGCGCCCTTCTCCAGCAGCCGCAGCGCCGCCTCGGCCTGGCCGGCTCCCTGCGGCCAGGGCTCGGCGAGGAAGATGGCGCCGTAGCGGTACGCGAGCTCGAAGCGCGGGTCGAGCGTCGTCGTGATCTCGATCAGCGGCTCCAGCAGGTCGAAGCGCTTGTCGCGGTCGAAGGCGCGCTGGCCGCCGAAGTACTGCACGGTGCGCAGCCAGTACAGGTCGGCCATCACGTTCTCGAGGCCCGGTGCCATGCGGCGCACGGCGGTGCCGGACCACACGAACAGCGCCTCCTCGGTCGCGCGGTAGCGGCCGAGGCGGGCGTCCAGCTCGCGCTGCACGCCCGCGATCAGCGGCAGCAGCAGGAGCAGCAGCCAGGGCGTCCGGCGGCGCACGGGATCGCTCAGTGGAAGTCGCGGCCGCGGAACGCGGCAGCGGCCGCACCCAGCGTCAGCGCGAGATAGAGCAGCCAGTAGACGGTCACGAAGCCGAGGTCGTTCCAGCCCACCGGGTCGCCGTAGACGACGCGGTTCTTGAAGTCGAAGTTGCGGAAGTTCGGCATCGCGTAGTACAGGCCCTCGATCAGCCACGTCGGCGCGTCGGGGACCACGTCGCGCATGTTGCGCACGACGTCCGAGTAGCGACCCGCCACCACGACGCACACGGTGCCGACCGCGGCCAGCGCCGAGGAGGTGACGGTCGAGAACAGCACGGCGATCGCCACCACCAGCACCAGGCCCTGGTAGATGGGCAGCACCGCCTTGAGCAGCGCGGGATCCGCGCCGCGGCCCGTGGCCAGCAGCGTCGCGTACAGGCCCGCCGCCATCACGCTCACGTTGACGAACAGCGTGAACGACAGGCCCAGGAACTTGCCGGCCAGGAACTCCTCGCGCGACAGCGGCTTGGCCAGCAGCGGATAGAGCGAGCGGCGCTCGATCTCCTTGCTCATCAGCGAGACGCCGAGGAAGACCCCGATCAGGGTGCCGAAGACGTCCATGGCGGCGAGGCCGATGTCCTTGATGATCTTCTCGTCCTGGCGGATCGAGAGCTGGCCCAGCAGCAGCCCGGACAGGATCATCACGATCGCGAAGAACACGAGGTTGTAGAGCACGCGCTCGCGCACGGCCTCGCGATGGGTGTTCGCGGCCACGGCCGCGATCCGGCTCAGTCGCCCAGCGTCCACGGGTCCCTCGCAGTGTCGCCGCCCATCTCGCGGAAGAAGTACTCCTCGAGCGACTCGCGCACGGGCTGCACGCCCAGCACGCGGGCGCCGGCAGCGGTGACGGCGGCGACCAGCGCCGGCAGCGCGGATTCGTCGATCTCGACCCGCCAGCGTTCGCCGATCTCGCGGGCGGCGCCGGCGCCCGCTCCGGCAGCGGCCTCGCGGGCCGCCGCGCCGCCACCGGAGCACAGCACCTCGAAGTGGGAGATGTCGATCGACAGGATCTCGTCGAGGCGCCCCACCTTCAGCAGGCGCCCCGCCCGCAGCAGCGCCAGGCGGTCGCACAGCGTCTCGGCGTCGGGCAGGATGTGGGTCGAGAAGAACACGGTCTTCCCGCGCTCGCGCAGGCCCAGGATGATGTTGCGCACCATGTGGCGTCCGATCGGGTCGAGGCCCGACATCGGCTCGTCGAGGAAGACGACCTCGGGGTCGTTGAGCAGGGCCTGGGCCAGCCCCAGGCGCTGCACCATGCCCTTCGAGAACCGGCGCATCGGCACGTCGCGCGAGTCGGAGAGACCCACGAGGCGCAGCAGTTCCTCGCTGCGCGCCGCGATCAGCCCGGCCTCCAGCCCCAGCAGGCGGCCGGCGTAGCCGAGATACTCGGCCGGCGTCAGGTAGTCGTAGAAGTAGGGGTGCTCGGGGAGATAGCCGGCCCGCCGCCGCCAGGCCGGGTCGGCGAGCGGCAGGCCGAGCACCTCGACGGTGCCCGCGTCGGCCCGCACGAGCCCCATCAGCACCTTCAGCGTCGTCGTCTTCCCCGAGCCGTTGGGGCCGAGGTAGCCGAAGATCTCGCCCCGCCGGACCTCGAGGTCGAGCGGGTGCAGGGCCTGGCGCGTGACGCGGCCGGTCAGCCCCAGGCGATAGGTCTTGGTCAGGCCGGCGATGCGCAGCGCCGGTGACGACGAGGACTGCACGCGGACACACCTCCTCGCTTCGATTCTATACGGAGCGAGACGGCGTCCCCCCGCCCGCGGCGCGCGCTTTCTAGCGGACGGGCGAGCAGGTCCCGTCGAGACGCGCGCCGCTGAGCGGCGGCACCGCACCGCTTGCGTCCTGGCAGACCATGCCCTTGTCGTCCACGGCGAACCCGCGGGTCCCCGTCTGGCCGACGCTGGAAGGCGTCGCCACGTACACCCAGGACTCGAGGCCGTCGGTGTCCACGCTGCCGCGGCTCGTGGAGCCGGGCACGAACGAGCGGTTGTAGCCGCTCTTGGTGGCGAGCGAGGCGACCATCGAGTCGACGAACGCCGTGGTGCCGGCGGCGAAACCGCAGTTGACCGGCGTGCCCAGGCAGGACATGTGCCCGTAGGCGCTGCCGTTGGCTCCCGCGTATGCGTGTTCGGCCGAAGCGACCACCCGCGAGTCCGCGATGGCGCCCGACTCGTTGGCGGACATCCGCGAGCGCAGCAGGCTGGGAATGGCGATGGCGGCGATGATGCCGATGATGCCGACCACGATCAGGAGTTCGATCAGGGTGAAACCGGCGGTGCGGCGCGACTCGGACATGCGACCTCCCTATTTGGCGGTCTCGCGACCGCGCGGACTTCCTGGATCTCAGCCCGGAACCCGAAGGATCCAGGGGCCGGTGGGCGGGAGGGCGCCCGAGGGGTACGGAGAACGGCGTCTTGCGAAAGGGGCTTTCGGGGCCTAGCGAACCGCGGAGCAGGTCGAGGCCAGCACCGAGCCGGTCGACGGCGGCGCCGCGCCATCGGTGGTGAAGCAGATCATCCCCGAGGCGTCGATGCCGAAGCCCTTGTTGCCCGTCTGGGCCACCGTGGTGGGCGTGGCGATGTAGAGGTAGGAGTCGATGCCGTTGGTGTCCATCGTACCCGCCATCGTCGTGCCGGGGACGAACGAGCGGTTGTAGCCGCTCTTGGCGTCGAGCCCCGCGATCGCGGTGTCGATGAACGGCGTGGTCGAGGCGAAGAAGCCACAGGAGCTGGGCGTTCCCAGGCAGGAGATCACGCCGTAGGCCATCCCGTTGGACGAAGCATAGGCGTGCTCGGCCGAGCCCACCGACCTCGAGTCGCCCATGGCGCCCGACTCGTTGGCCGAGATCCGGGCCCGCAGCAGGCTGGGGATGGCGATCGCGGCAATGATGCCGATGATCGCGACCACGATCAGCAGTTCGATCAGCGTGAAACCGCGTTGCCTGTGCACAGGTCGGCTCCTTGTCGTTTGCGAGTCCGGGGTACGACGGCCGGCAGGCACGGGGCCTGCCGGCCGCGAAGGTCGTTTACTTGACCGGGTTGCAGGTGGTCTCGAGGCGACCACCGGACGACGGAACCGCCACGCCATCGGTCGTGAAGCAGATCAGACCGGAGCCGTCGATGCCGAAGCCCTTGTTGCCGGTCTGGGCCACGGTGATCGGGGTGGCGTGGTACACGAAGCCGTCGAGGCCGTTCGTGTCGACCGAGCCGGCGAGCGTCGTGCCCGACTCGAACGAGCGGTTGTAGCCGCTCTTCGCGCCGAGGCCGGTGATGGCGGTGTCGAGGAACGGGGTGGTCGCGCCGGCGAAGCCGCAGGACGAGGGCGTGCCCAGGCACGAGATCTGACCGAACGCGCCGCCGTTGTTCGAGGAGTAGGCGACCTCCGACGAACCCACCGAGCGCGAGTCACCCATCGCACCGGACTCGTTCGCCGAGATGCGGGCGCGGAGGAGGCTCGGGATGGCGATCGCGGCGATGATGCCGATGATCGCGACCACGATCAGCAGCTCGATGAGGGTGAAACCCTTCTGATTCTTCATTGTCCTAGGATCTCCTTGGTTGCCAGTGACTGGCTTGCGAGCACTTAAAGCAACCGGCGTGCCACCCTAGGACGAAAGCTAAGTCGTTGATTTTGAAGACTTAGTGATGAAGATCACGGTGACAAAAATTGTCTCGGCATTCAATTTTTGTCACGCCTCGCCGAGTTGGTGCTTCCCGATCAGGTAGCGGAGGGAGCGGGTCGAGACGCCGAGGAGGCGGGCCGCCTGGGATCGGTCCCCCGCCCCCTTCTCGAGGGCGAGGCGCACCAGCCGGGCTTCCTCGTCCCGCAGGTAGGCGTCGAGATCGAAACCCTCGCGGGGCTCGACCGCCCCGGAGACCGTCGGTCGCGGCCGCCCGAGATCGCGGGGGAGCCGCTCGGGCAGCACCACGGGCGAGGTCTCGAGGGCCACGGCCCGCTCCACCACGTTCTCCAGCTCGCGGACGTTGCCGGGCCAGTCGTGGGCCTGCAGGCGGGCGAGCGCCTCCTCCGACAGGTGGGTGACGCCCTTGCCCATCTCCCGGGCGAAGCGCTCGAGGAAGTGGGCCGCGAGCAGCGGCACGTCCTCGCGCCGCTCGCGCAGCGGGGGCAGCCGGATCGGGATCACGCTCAGCCGGTAGAAGAGGTCCTCGCGGAAGCGCTCCTCGGCGACGAGCTGCTCGAGCGAGCGATTGGTCGCCGCGATGATGCGGACGTCGATCTCGGTCTCCTCCGTGCCGCCGACGCGGCGGATGCGCTTCTCCTGCAGGGCGCGCAGCAGCTTGACCTGCATCGCCGGGGTGGTCTCGCCCACCTCGTCGAGGAACAGCGTGCCACGGTGGGCCGCCTCGAACAGCCCCTTGCGGCTCTGGTGGGCGTCGGTGAAGGCGCCGCGCACGTGCCCGAACAGCTCGCTCTCCAGCAGCGTCTCGGTCAGCGCCCCGCAGTTGACGGACACGAACGGCGCGCCCTGGCGCGGCGACTGGGCGTGGAGCGCCTTGGCCACCAGCTCCTTGCCGGTCCCGCTCTCGCCGGTGATCAGCACGGTCGAGGTGGTGGACGCCACCGAGCGGATCATCTCGAACAGCGCAGTCATCGCCGGCGAAACGCCGAGGATGCGGTCGAGCCCCGCCCGCGAGCGGAACTCCGCCTTGAGGATGCGGTTCTCCTCCTGCAGCCGCTGCCGCTCGAGCGCGTTGCGCAGGACGATCTTCAGCTCGTCGACGTCGAAGGGCTTGACCAGGTAGTCGTGGGCGCCGAGCTTCAGCGCTGCCACGGCCGTCTCGGTCGAGCCGTAGGCGGTCATCACGATCACGACCGTCTCGGGCGAGGCGGCCTTGACGTGGCGCAGGATCTCGATGCCGTCGCCGTCTCCGAGGCGGACGTCGGTGATCACCGCGTCGGCGGGCGCGCGCGACAGGGCGGCCGCAGCGGCCACGCGGCCCTCGGCGGTCTCGATGGCGTAGCCCTCCTTGCGCAGCATGATGGCGAGCATCTCGCGCATCGACGGCTCGTCGTCGACGATCAGGATCCGGCGGGTGTCTCCCATCGAGGCGGCGATGCTAGCAGCCCGCGGCCGGCGGGCGCGCGCTCCGCAGCGCCAGCGCGACCAGCGCGAGCGCCGAGCCGAGCGCCAGCCCCAGGCCCGGCGCGAGGCCCGACGGCCGGTACCGCAGTTCGACCACGTGACGTCCGGCGGGCACCTCGACGGCCCGGAACACGAGGTCGACCACGGCGACCGCCGCGCTCGTTCCATCGACCCGCGCGCTCCAGCCCGGGTAGGCTGCTGCGGCCTCCACCAGCACGCCGGCGTGGGAGAACTCGACCTCGTACGACGCGGCCGCCGGTCCCGCCGCGAGCGCAGTCACCCGTGCCTCGAAGCCGTCGGGGCAGGCCCGCGGCGCCAGCTCCGCCGCGGCGACCTCTCGCGTGGAGTCGGTGGCGGGGTCGACCAGGAACCGCAGCGCGGCGGCGTCGTCGAGACGACGGACGCCGCACGCGGCGCGCACCGGCGCGAGCGGCGGTGACAGGCGGAACAGGCGCACGGGCTCCCGGAACACCGAGGGGAAGGCGGCGACGGCGACGGCTCCCGCCACCGGCGGCCGCTCCTCGAGCGTGACGACGTGCGACACCCCGCCCCAGCGCAGCAGGCGCGCCCTGGCCTCGTGCGCGCCCGCGCCGACGGCGAACGCCGCGAGGGCCGACGTGGGCCGCGGCGCGAGGCCGGTGAAGTCGCCGTCGAAGCTGCCGCGCAGGCCCCAGCGTGCGGCCGCGGGCGGCAGCAGCAGGTCCTGGAGGCCGAGCACGAAGCGCGGTTCGGGCTCCCAGCCGGCGGGCCCGAAGCGCAACTCGTCCTCGAGCCGCTGCGACCCGCGGCGGACCAGCACGCGGCTGGCCTCCTCTTCCTGCAGCGCCCGCACGACCGGCGGCCGATGTCCAGGCAGTCCCGGCGGCGCCCACGCGTGCTGGGCGAGTGCGAAGAGCCCGAGGTCGAGCAGCGCCACGGCGGCGATCGCCCGCGGCGCCAGCGAGCCGGGCCGCGCCGCGTGATGCCGCATCAGGAGCGCCGTCGCAGCCGCGACGAGCGCCGCCTGGCCGAGCCTCGCCGCCGCGGCCACGGCGGCGGCTCGAGGCTCGATGCCGGCCGCGAGCCACGGCGCCAGCGCCTCCGGCCGGACCACGAGCACGACCACGAGCGAAGCGAACAGCGCCGCCGCCCCGAGCCCCGCCCGCGCCACCGCCGCCACAGCGGAAGCCCGCGCACGCGGCAGCGCGTGCGCGCCGAGGGCCGCCAGCAGCGACGCCAGCAGCGGCACCAGCCACAGGTACTTGGCGGGATAGCGCAACTGCGCGAAGCCCGGCAGGGCCAGCACCCCGGCCAGCAACCCGTGACGCCCGAGGGCGAGACCCAGCAGTACCAGAGCCGCCAGCGCGAGCCCCCGGGCGAGGTGCCGGCGCTCCGCGGCGAGCAGGGCCAGCGCCGCCAGCATCAGCACGCCGGTCCCCAGGTAGAGGCCCTCGATCAGCGGCTCGCGTCCTTCGTACAGGGCAGCGCGCGCGCCCGCGCTCCACGGCATCGACGCGAGCAGGCGCGGCACGGCCAGGTCGACGAGCGACGCGGGATGCAGCGACCAGTACAGGCGCGCCGACTCGGGCAGCGCGCCGCGCAGGCCGGCCGCCAGGACGTGGGCGGTGGGCAGCCACTGGATCGCGGCCAGGCCTGCGGCCAGGGCCGCCGCAGACGCGGCCCCCGCCGCGAACGCGGGACGAGAGGGGCTGGCCGCGAGCAGCGCGGGGAGGCGGGCGAGCGCCAGCAGCAGGATCATCAGGCATGCGTCGGCCGAGCCGGCGAGCGCAGCCGCCCCGGCGCAGGCGCCGAGAGCGGCGACGCGGCGCGCGCCCGGACGGGCGGCGAGCCGCTCCAGCGCCAGCAGCACCCAGGGCGCCCACGCCACCGTGCAGTAGTGGTGCCACAGCGTCGCCGAAGAGAGCCACGGCCCGGCCCAGGCGAACGCCAGACCCGCCAGGAACGAGGGCCCCGCGCCGGCCCCGGCGGCCGCCGCCAGCCGCCGGGCCCCGAGCGCGCCCCATGCCGCGTGGCTCGCGACCAGCACCGCGAACGCGAGGCCGGGGGGCAGCAGCAGGTTGAGCCAGGTGGTCGGGTAGGCCCACTGGAAGTTGGGGTCGGCCCACAGCGGAGCGCCAAAGCCGACGCCGGGGTTCCACAGCGGCCACTCTCCCGCCGCGGTCTGGCGCACGAAGGTCTCGACGGTCGGCAGCCAGTAGTTGATCACGTCGCGCTGGAAGAACACGCGCGCTCCCACCAGGGCCGGCAGGCTCGGCAGTGCCGCCAGCGCGGCGAGGGCCAGCGCCTGGCGCCGGCGGGTCACGCGACGGCGACCAGCGGCAGCAGCGGAAGCCGGACGCGGACGTCGGTGCCTTCGCCCGGCCGGCTCTCGACCTGGATGTCGCCGCCGTGCTCGCGCACGATGCGGTAGACGATGGCGAGGCCGAGGCCGGTGCCCATCTCGCGGCCGGTCTGGAACGGCTCGAAGATGCGGCGCTCGGGGCCCCCGGCGAGGCCGTGCCCGTCGTCACGGACCGAGAGCACGACCTCGCCGCCCTCGCGACGCAGCGAGACGCGCAGCCGCCCGCCTGCCGGCATCGCCTCGAGGCCGTTGCGGGTCAGGTTCCAGAACACCTGGAGGATCTGGTCGCGATCGGCGCGGCAGACGAGCGGGCCGGCGCCGGCCTCGAACCCGATCTCGTGCACCGGCAGCACCTCCGGCGCGTTGCGCAGCAGCTTGACGGCCTCCTCGATCGTCGGCACCAGGTCGAGCGGCTCCAGCCGTGCCGGAGTCGGCCGCGCCTGGCGCAGGAACTGGGTCAGCGCCTCCGACAGCCGCCGCGACTCGCGGCGGATGATGTCGAGCAGGTGCTGCTGCTCCTCCGAGATGCCCGGCTCCGCCATCAGCACCTGGGCCGAGCCGCTGATCGATCCGAGCGGGTTGCGGATCTCGTGGGCGAGCGCGGCCGCCATCTCGCCGACGGCCGCCAGGCGCTCCTTGATCCGCACCTCGCGCTCGAGGCGCTTGACCTCGGTCAGGTCCTGGACGGCGAGCAGGTAGCCCCAGCCTTCGCCCAGCACCGACACCGAGACCCCCAGCTCGCGCGCCTCGCCATCGGGCCTGCGGTAGGCCACCGCCATCGGCACCAGCTCGGCGGTCGCGGCCCGCATCCGCAGCCCCGCATCGTCGAAACGGGGATCGCCCAGCACTTCGGCCAGCGCGCGGCCGCGCAGGGCCGCGTAGGGCAGGCCGAGCACCGTCTCCGCGAAGCGGTTCGCGTAGCTGATCCGCCCCCCGGCGTCCGCGGTCAGCAGGCCCGAGTGGATGCTGGCGACGATGACCTCGTTCAGTTCCTTGAGGCCTTCCACCTCGCCGGCGGTGCGCTCGAGCTGCTGGCCGGCGGCGCGCAGGCTCTCGGTCAGGTAGGAGCCGATCAGCGCCACCGTGGTGCACGCCACGCCGGTCACGAACACCGAGTAGGCCAGCCGCGTCTCGGGCAGGAACAGGACGTCGGAGAGGCCCTCGGGGGGCAGCGCCCCGACCCGCACGCCCCACACCACGGCGGCGTAGGCCGCGGTCGCGAAGGCGGCCAGGTCGAGGCCGCGACCGCGCTCCAGCAGCACGGTCCCGGTCAGCACCGACAGCGGGTAGAGCAGCATGAACCCCGCGCGCACGCCGCCCGTGATCCACACGAGCGCGGTGATGATCGACAGGTCCGACAGCGTCTGCAGGTAGACCTGGACGCGGTACGGCAGGACTCCCAGCGCCAGCGCGTGCAGCACCGTGAACGCGTAGGTCGCCACGATCACGAAGTACATCGGGTTGACCGGGGCCAGGTCGTCGGAGACGGCCTCGATCGAGGCGGCCACCAGCAGCAGGGTGGTCACCATCACCAGGCGGAACCCCATCAGGCGCTTGAGCACCTCGAGGTCGCCGTGGGCCGGCGAGTCGGACTGGGACTGGGGCTCCGGCAGCACGGTGGGGGTGGAGCGCCGCCGCCCGCCGGCGGCCCCTGGCGGGGCGGCGCGGCGGGCGGCGCGGGTTCCCGGCTAGCCCGAGAGCTGGCTGATCATCGCGAACAGCGGCATGTACATCGCGATGACGATGCCGCCGACGGTGCCGCCGAGGAAGAAGATCATGATCGGCTCCATCAGCGTCAGCATGTTGGCGACGGCCTGGTCGACTTCCTCCTCGTAGAAGTCGGCGATCTTGGAGAGCATCGCGTCCATGGCGCCGGTCTGCTCGCCGACGCCGATCATCTGCACCACCATCGACGGGAAGATCGCCGACTCGCGCAGCGGCTGGGCCAGCGTCAGGCCGGATTCCACGCCCTTGCGCACGAACATGATGGTGTCCTCGATGATCGCGTTGCCGGCGGTCTTGGCGGTGATCTCGAGGCCGTCGAGGATCGGCACGCCCGACGAGATCAGCGTCGACAGCGTGCGGCAGAACTTGGCGACCGCGATCTTCTGGAAGATGGTGCCCAGCACCGGCAGCTTGAGCATCACCTTGTCGACCACGCGGCGCCCGGCGTAGGTCGCGTAGTAGCGCTTGAACACGATCACGAAGCCGATGCCGAACACGACCAGGAACGGCAGCAGCCGGATGAACCACTCCGACGCCATGATCACCAGCGCCGTCGGCAGTGGCAGCTCGGCGCCGAGGCCCGCGAACATCGCCGCGAACACCGGGATGACCTTCCACAGGATGACGGCGATGACCACGGCCGCGATGCAGATGACCGCGACCGGGTAGACCATCGCGCCCTTGACCTGGGCCTGCAGCTTGACGTTCTTCTCGATGTAGGTCGCGAGCCGCTTGAGGATGGTGTCGAGGATGCCGCCGGCCTCGCCGGCCGCGATCATGTTGCAGAACAGCTCGTCGAAGGCCTTGGGGTGCCGGCGCATCGCCTCCGCGAGCGAGGCGCCGCCTTCGACGTCCATCCGGGTCTGGGTCAGGATCTTGGCGAAGGTCTTGTTCTCGTTGGAGCCGCCCAGGATCTCCAGGCACTGCACGAGCGGCAGGCCGGCGTCGATCATGACCGAGAACTGGCGCACGAAGATGGCCAGGTCCTTGGCCGGCACGCTGCCCCCCATCTTGGGGACCGCGACCTCCTTGCCCTTCTCCTTGACGGAGGAGACCAGGATGTTCTCGCGGCGGAGCATCGCCATCACGGCGTCCTTGCTCTCCCCCGCACGTTCGCCGGAGACCGCGGACCCGTCCCTCGCCTTGCCCTTGAACACGAACGTCGGCATGGCTGCCTCCTCCCCGTTCTCTTAACGGCCCGCCGGCCGTTGCGGCGGCCGACCGGCCTGCGGCGTTGCGAGGCCCGCGCCGCGGTTGATCATGTCCTGCAGTTCGTCGGGCAGCGAACTGCGGCCGAGCGCCGTCTGCAGCGTGATCTGGCGGGCGAAGTACAGGCTGGCCAGCGACTGGTTGAACGTCTGCATCCCGTACTTCTCCTGGCCCGTCTGCATCGTCGAGTAGATCTGGTGGATCTTGTCCTCGCGGATCAGGTTGCGGACGGCCGAGTTGGGGATCAGGATCTCCATCGCCATCGCGCGGCCGGCGCCCGAGGCCTTGGGCAGCAGCGCCTGACACATGATCCCCTCGATGACCAGCGAGAGCTGGGCCCGCACCTGGGCCTGCTGGTGGGACGGGAACACGTCGATCACGCGGTTGATGGTCTGGGCCGCCGAGTTGGTGTGCAGCGTGCCGAAGGTGAGGTGGCCCGTCTCGGCGATGCGCAGCGCCGACTCGATCGTCTCCAGGTCGCGCATCTCGCCGATCAGCACGACGTCGGGGTCCTCGCGCAGCGCGGCGCGCAGCGCGTTGGAGAACGAGTGGGTGTCGGCGTGGACCTCGCGCTGGTTGACCAGGCACTTCTTGTGCTGGTGGATGAACTCGATCGGGTCCTCGATCGTGATCATGTGGTCGTGACGCTCGTTGTTGATCTTGTCGAGCATCGCGGCCAGCGTCGTGGACTTGCCGGAGCCGGTCGGGCCGGTGACCAGGATCAGGCCGCGCGGCTTCTCGCACAGGCCGGCCACGATCGGCGGCAGGCCCAGGCTCTTGAAGTCCTTGATCTCGTACGGGATGGTGCGGTAGACGGCCGCGACCGCGCCGCGCTGCATGAACACGTTGGCGCGGTAGCGGGCGAGGCCCTTGATGCCGAACGAGAAGTCGAGCTCGAGGTTTTCCTCGAAGCGGTGCTTCTGCGCGTCGGTCAGCACGCTGTAGGCCAGCGCCTTGGTGTCGGTGGCGGTCAGCGGCGGCACGTCCATCGGCCGCAGGTGGCCGTCGACGCGGATCTGGGGCGGCGAGTTGGTGGTCACGTGCAGGTCGGACCCGCCGAGCTCGGACATCGTCTTCAGCAACTGGTGGAGGCTCAGTGCCACTTTGTCTCTCTCCCCTCTCGCGCGGGCCGCCGCACTACGCCACGGTCTCCCGGAGTACCTCTTCGACCGTCGTGATCCCCTGCTTGAGCTTCTCGATGCCGCTCATGCGCAGGGTCAGCATGCCCTCCTCGACCGCCTTGCGCCGGATCTCGGGCGAGGTGGCGCCCATCAGGATCAGGTCGCGCAGCCCCTCGGTGATCTCCATGACCTCGTAGAGGCCGACACGGCCCTTGTAGCCGGTGCCGTTGCAGGTGCCGCAGCCGCGGCCCTTGAAGAGCTTGATGCCGCCGACGTCCTCGGGCGGCACCCCGATGTCGACCAGCGTCTTGGCCGGCACGTCGCGCACCTCCTCCTTGCAGCCGGAGCAGACGCGGCGGATCAGGCGCTGGGCCTGGATCAGGTTGACGGCGGTGCCGACCAGGAACGGCTCGATGC
>JAANMY010000090.1_pt1 | contig 112025 bp, 114 predicted proteins | sample 7279691 | NCBI WGS metagenome assembly JAANMY01 (sample SAMN14094543, study PRJNA606508) | bioreactor metagenome | isolation source: A lab-scale SPAN reactor treating ammonium-rich wastewater day 388 | place: Ireland: Galway | collected 2018-02-07
GAAGGCGACAGCGTCGAGAAAGACCAGGTGCTGCTACGCATCGACGACACCCGTGCCACCGCGATGCTGCGCGAACTGCAGGCCAAGACGCACGCGCTGGCCGCCTCGGCGGCGCGCGCGCGTGCCGAGGCCTACGGCGGTCGGCTGGAGTTCCCGGCCGAGCTGCGCGGCTCGCGCGAGTTGATCCGCCGCGAAACCGAGGCCTTCAACGCGCGCCGCCGCGCGCTCGACGACAGCGTCGAGGCGCTGCGCCGCGGCATGAAGCTGCTCGATCGCGAGATCGAGATCACCGAACCGATGGTGGGCCGCGGCCTGGTCTCCGAGGTGGAACTGCTGCGCCTGAAGCGCCAGCGCAACGACCTCGCGCTGCAGATGTCCGACCGGCAGAACAAGTTCCACACCGACGCCGCCGCCGACCTGATCAAGTTCGAAGCCGACCTGGCGCAGTCGCGCGAGACGCTGGTGGCGCGCGCCGACGCCGCGCAGCGCACCGAGATCCGCTCGCCGATGAAGGGCACGGTCAAGAGCATCAAGGTGACCACCATCGGCGGCGTGATCCAGGCCGGCCAGGAGATCATGACCATCGTGCCCACCGAAGACACGCTGGTGATCGAGGCCTACGTGCGGCCGGCCGACGTCGCCTTCATTCACCCCGGCCAGAAGGCGGTGGTGAAGATCAGCGCCTACGACTACGCGATCTACGGCGGGCTGGACGGCACGGTGGAGCACATCAGTCCCGACACGCTGCGCGACGAGCGCCGCGCCGGCACGCCGGTGGCCGACGTGGCCGACGAGGCCAACTCGTACTACCGCGTGCTGGTGCGCACGAAGACCAATGCGCTCACCACCCCCGACGGCAGGGTGTTGCCGATCATCCCCGGCATGACCGCCAGCGTGGAAATGCTCACCGGCCGCAAGACGGTGCTGCAGTACCTGATCAAGCCGTTGAACCGGGCGAGCGAGGCACTGCGCGAGCGCTAGCAGCCCCATCGAACAAGGCCATTCGAAGCACAGGTGTGGAAGGCGTCACGGCAAACGCACGGCGACGTGCATAGAGTGCCTGGCACGTGGTGCCGCAACATCGGACACCGTTCGCCCCGCTGTCGCGGCGAGGCCTGACACCGAGGAGACCGTGATGGTCGTGACGTACCCGACCGCGCTGAAGAACCTGTTGGCAGCCACCGACGCCGGCACCGTGACCACCAGCCAGCAGGCATCCACCTTCGTTCTGACGGAGATCGGCAAGACGGCCGCCCAGCTCGAGGTCGACCACGAGGCCTGGGGCGCGGCGCAGTAGCATCGACTCCGGGTCGCGCGCGGCGCGGCCCGGTCGTGACCGGGATCCAGATGACTGGCAGCATGGTCGAGTACGTCGAGCGATCGGGGATCCAGGAGATCGTCATCGTGTCTCCACATCTCGATGACGCCGCGTTCTCGACCAGCGGGCTGCTGCTGTCGAAGGTGTCGCACAAGTGCCGCGTGCTGACGGTGTTCACGCAGTCCAATGCGCAATCCGATTCGGGGTGGGCGCAGGCAGCTGGTTTCACCGACCCGGCGCAGGAACACGCCACGCGCCGCCAGGAGGATCGCGACGCGATGACCCAGGCCGGCGTGCGCTTCGCGCACCTGGGCTTCGGGCCGGGTGAATTCACCCCGGAACACGCGGCCGAACTGGCGCGGCGCATCGCGTCGCAGGACGCCGAAGCGACCGGCCCCTCGTCGCCCGAGCGGATCCTGTGCCTGCTGCCGGCGGGTGCAGGGCTTTCCGACCGACCCGGAAACTGCACGTACCGCTGGCGACGCCTCACCGGCAGACACCCGGGCGCCTCCGCTCATCCCGAGCATCTGGCGGTGCGTGACGGGCTGCTGCAGCATCTGATCGTGCACCGGTGTCAGGTAGGCTTCTACAATGAATTTCCGTACCTCTGGCGCGACTGGACATGGCGCGTGCAGCGGCAACTCCGGACCCTGTCGGTACGACCCGTGAAACGCTTCACGACGCCTGCGGATCGGGAGTCCAAACTGCGCCTGGTGGATGTCTACGCGTCACAGGTGGCACTCGCCTTCGGCCCGAACAGGCCAACGCTGATTCGCGCCATCGACCGTGACGAGGAGTACTTCGTCGCCCGTCCGGAGTATTGAGGTCATGAGCCCGGGTCCAGCCGTATCGGTCATCATCCCGGCCTACAACACGGCCGGCTACATCGACCGCTGCCTGGATTCCGTCCTCGGGCAGTCGTTGCGGAACATCGAGGTCATCGTCGTCGACGACGGCTCGACCGACGACACCGCCGCGCGCATCGAGACGCACGCCGAGCCGCGCCTGATCCTGCTGAGGAAGGCCAACGGCGGCCCGTCGAGCGCGAAGAACCTGGGCCTCGATCGCGCGCGCGGCGAATTCGTGCTGCTGCTCGACTCCGACGACTGGCTCGAGCACACCTGCCTCGAAGAAATGGTCGCCAAGGCAACAGCGGACGGTCTCGACATCGTCGGCTCCGACGCCTGGTACGACTACCCCGGCAAGCCGCCGCTGCACTGGCCGTCGTCGCCGCCGGCCAGCGAGTGGACATCCCGGGAATCGGTGCTGCGCGACGTGCTGGCCATGCGCAACGCCTCGTGGATGGCCACGCGGCTGTACCGCCGGGCGCTGTTCGAAGAACACCAGTTGCGATACGACGAGCAGATCCACTACTCCGAAGACCGGCTCCTCGACCTGGTGCTCTTCCATCACGCGCGCAAGGTCGCCAAGCTGGACCGCGCGTACCTGCACTACGTGCAGCGCCCGGGCAGCCTGACCAACCGGAAGGACATCGACTTCTTTTCGGACATCGCGGCGCACGACGCGATCGTCGAGTTCATGTCCCGCCACGGCCTCGTCGAGAGCCACCGCACAGAACTGGACTACCTGGAGTACCGGACGGTGTTCATCTCGCTGGTGCGGGCGTCGCCGGACGACCCGCGCCACGCCGGCGAATTCGCGAAGATCGCGACGCACATCGCCGGCTATGCCGACAATCCGCTCGTGAAGTCGTACGCAACATCGATGCCTGCGCGCACCCGATGGCTGGCGCTCGTCTATCGGATCGACTACCGGCTTGGCTGCCGGGTGCGCCGGGCGATCGAGCGGGCGAGGTCGTGGCGATCGACCGCCTCACCGGCCGCGTGCCACGGCGTCCGTCGGGAACAGCGCTCGTCATCGGGGCAGACTCGCCGCGAAAGCGGCGCCTGACGATCGACGCGGCAGCTTCACCGGGGCCGGGGTCGCCCGGCCATCGAGCGCAGCAACTCGATCTCGGCCGCCCCGAACGGGCGTGCCGCCGCGAGACCGACCGCGAAAACTGCCACCGCAACCGCTTCGGCCAGAAACCATCCACTGCCGGCCACGCGCACTGCGAGCGCCGTACCCATGGCCAGGCCTGAAGCCGCCAGCAATCGCGCGAGATTCCCGAGGTCCAACCGGAAATCGAATCCTTCCTGGCGCAGGCGCCACACCAGGACGCCGCAGCCGAGCATCGCTCCGGCCAGATTCGCCGCCGGCAGCGCGTAGACGCCCACGACCGGCAGCATCGCGACCCCGGGCACGAACGAAAGCAGCATCAGGCCATTGCCCCAGATCAGCGGGCCGTTGCGCTCCAGCGCGTGGCAGAGTTGATCGAGCACGGTGCGCAACGAGAACATCAGCAGCAATGCGCACATCAGCACCAGCAGGCCCGGCACGCCCTCGGTGTACTTGCCGCGGGTCAGCGCATCGAGCATCGGCATGCCACCAGAGAAGATCACGACCGCGGCGAGGCAGATCAGAGTGGCATTGATCTTGAAGATCAGGTTGGCTGCGAATTGAAGGTCGGCGAAGCGCCGATCACGCACGTAGCGCGCCGTCAGCACCGGCCGGATGACACCCGCCAGAAGATTCACCGGCATGTACCGGTCGATCAGGTCGATCGCCGACTGCGCAAAGCCGAACAGGGCGACCTCGGCGCTCGCCAATGCGCCGCCCACCAGCAGCCGGTTCGTCGACCCGGCGAAGGGCAGGATCAGCAGGTGCTGAACGTAGCCCCTGCCGCCGAACCCGAGCATCCGGCGCAGGTTCTGGCGTACCCAGTCCTTCCCGTCCAGCGGGTCGTCGGGCGCGGCGCGCGGCATCTTGCGCAACAGGCCGATCAGCATCACCCCGCACCCGACGAGGTCGGTGGTCAACTCGATCAGGATCACCTGACCGAGGTCGAGCGCGCCCTGGCTCGACACCAGCGCGAGCAGCGCAAAGCGCAGCACCGTGACCACGCCGAAGCCCAGTTGGGCCACCGCCTGCAGCAGCATCGATTCGAGAACACCGAACAGCGTCGTCTCGGCAACCCGGACAACCACCACGGCGAGATAGGCCTGCAGGGCCCATTCCCAGTCGGCCAGCCCGATCAGCGGCGCGATCGCGGGTGCCAGGGCATAGACGGTTGCCAGGAACGCCGCAAGAACCGCAATCCGCGCCGCGAGGGCCAGACCCACCAGTCTGCGCAACGCCACGCGCCGATGCTCGACGTAGAGCTCGGGCACGTAGCGCGAGAGGATCTGGCCGAGACCGAAGCCGGTCAGGCCGTCGACCAGTTCCACCATCCCGAACAGGATCGAATAGGCGGCGAACTGCTCCACCGGAAGTCCGCGCACCAGAACGAGGAAGGTGCCGAACCCGGCCAGGGCCGTCAGGGCCTTGCCGCCGATCAGGTAGGCGGCGCCACGCCGGATTCGCGTTGCGCTGTACGGGTCCACGCGACTCATCGGCCGGGGCGCTTCGGAACATTCATCGATGGGGAAGCGGTTCGATTCCAGGGGATACCTTGCGACAAAGCGAAACCCGAATCAGACGAACCGGACAATCGTCTCACGAGGCATACCGGGCCGACAGGCCGTATTCCACAATGGCAACCTCTGTGAGCGCAGACGAAGCGATCCACTCGCCTCCCAGGGCCGCAACGGGTGATTCGATCACGCTCCGGAACGCATCCTGTGGGGATAATGCAGGACTTCCGGAGTGACACGAAAGTGCCTGATCACGTCGACATCGCACCATCGGTCTCGTTCATCGCCATCGGACGCAACCAGGCCCGAACCCTGCGCCCGTGCCTGGAAAGCGTGTTTCGCGCCGCGCGCCAGGCCGGGCTGGAATCCTTCGAGGTGATCTTCGTCGACTCCGGTTCCTCGGACGAATCGGTCCCGCTGGTGCGCAGCCTGTTCGGCGCGTCGGTGCGGATCGTCAGCCTGACCGGCGCCATGAACGCAGGCATCGCGCGCAACGTCGGCGCCCGCACGGCCGCCGGCAAGGTGTTGTTCTTCATCGATGGCGACATGGAAGTGGATGCAGGCTTTCTTCGCGAAGCCCTCGACCCGGGTCACGCGCTCGTACACCCGGTGGTCACCGGGCAACTCCCGGAGAAGCTCTACGACCCGAGCGGCAGACCCGTCGGCGACGCGTCGGATCGGTATCGCATCCGGATGCGGCACCATCGTCCCGAACTCGGCGGGGTGTTCCTGATCGACCAGGCGCTGTTTCGCAGGATCGGGGGCTTTGCACCGGAACTCCGGTGCAACGAGGACCTGGACCTGGGCCTGAGACTCGCGCGCGCAGGGGTGCTGACGCTGGCGTTGCCTTGTCCGATCGCCATCCACCACACCGTCGAGTATCTCGAATGGGCCAGGATGCTTCCGATGATCCGCAACGGCAGCCTGCTGTACCCGGGCGCCCTGTTTCGCCGGCACGTCACGAACCGGCACTACTGGCCGATCCTCGCGTCGCACCAGCGCGCCACCGCCGTGCTGCTCGCCTCGATCGGGCTCGCGCTCTGGCTGGATCCCCTGTGGCTCGGCCTGTATCTCGCGTACGTCGGCGCCAAGAACCTTCGCCGCCCGGGCGTGTCCCTGCTTCAGGATCTCGTTGGCACCACGGCACGAAGCATCTGCTTCCTGATCGGCGTCGTGGCATTTGCCCCGGCGCGCGTTCCGGCCGAGTCGATCACCTTTGCCGTGTCGAACAGCCCGCCGTGACGAGGACGGGCTCCGGCACCCGATCGGCGCCCGGATGAAGCCCGGCGACCGGCGTGCTTCCCGGCCCCCCGATGCCTGCGAGTTCCCGCAGAACGCGTCTGCGCAGCGCCGCACCCGGATCGTCGGCGAACTTGCGCGCGAAAAAGGCGGGCGTGGCCTTCAGACGTTCGAGGTCAGCCTCGCCAACCTGCCCCGGATGTGCCTCATCAAAGGTGTGAACATAGTGGTTCGACGGGCCGGCGCTTGCACCAACGTGCTTCAACAAGGTCGGGATCAGGAACTCGTCGGCGATCAGGAGACGACTGAAGTAGTCGCGCACGCCCGGGGCTCCGAACGCCTCGACGATCCTGGCGACCGCCTGACGCCTGGCGCCGAACCAGGTCGAACCGTACCAGGGGCGGAACTGCCCGGTGAAAACGTGGCGCCCGACCGCCGGACGACTGAGCGCCTCCGTGGCAGCCAACGCGCAGCGGGCGAGGAGCGTCATGCTGCCTCGCCCGTTGGTTGCGTAGCCGGAACGCAACCAGATACCGGCCAATTCGCGCCGGCCGGCGGAACGACCGAAGTATTCGACCGACAATCGCCGCATGATCCGGTGACGCAGCGAACCGCTCGGGGTAAATGCGCGCCACCCGACCGACATCAACGCATCCCGATCCGCCAACAGGTCGACGCAACTGAAATGCGCCTCCACGCCGCCACTGACGTGCGCCTCGAAGTGCCGCAAAGGCTTGATCGGCAGGCAAGTCGGGCTGAGCAGCTGAAGATAGTCGAAATCGAGGTGCTCCAGTGCGTGCCGCAGCGAATGAAAAATACCGTCCACGAACCCGAAGTGGGCCCAGCCCGTACGCCTTGGATCGGGCACGAAGCGAACGTTGGGCGCCGCCAACCCGAAAGCCGGCGTCTGGGAGAAATCGTGGTGAACCAGAACAATGTGCGGGGCGAGCGCCTGGGCCAGTTGATCCACGGTGCCGGCCCGGTGAACGGCCGACATCACCACGAACACGATTCCCGGTTTCATCTGGATGGGGGACGTCACGACTGGCATGCGCAGATCGTCTGCATCGAATCGCTGCATCGTACCTCGCGTTCCACCGGCGACACGTGAGATACGTCCGCCGCTGCCGCTGACCATGAACGACAGTCTGCAGCGGGGTTCCCGCCACGGGGATCGGATGCGCGGGGCATGTTAACTTATGCGCACACAACGGGATCCGGCTGGCCGAGGGCGGTGCGCACCCGGCCACAGCACGCCGCCGACAGGCGTGATGAAGTGCCTTGCGCCTGCACAGACCAGTTCGGACACTTGAGGCCTTCGACGGGCGTCGTGCGCTCGTAATCCGGGGACTGTCATGCATCTGGGTATGTTCTTCCGAATCCTTCGTGCGCGCTGGGCGCTGATTCTCGCGATCCTGGGCATCACGCTCGGCACCGCGGCGATCGCCAGTTTCACGATGCCGAAGGTGTACAGCCCGACGGCAGTCATGTTCGTCGACGTCAAGGCGCTCGACCCGGTACTTGGCGGTGCCGTGAACTCGCCGCAGTCGGTTCGCAGTACCCTGGCGACGCAGGTCGAGATCATCAAGAGCGACCGGGTGATCCACGGCGTGATCCGTCAGCTCGGCCTGGACAAGCGGGCGGAGATCCAGGAGGCGTGGCGAAAAGATACGAACGGCGAAGGCGAGATCCTCGACTGGCTGGCCAAAGCCATGCTGACGCGTCTGTCGGTCACTCCGTCGAACGAAGGTTCCACACTGGCGATCGTCTACGAGAGCAGCGACCCGAAGGGCGCAACGGACGTCACCAACGCGATCGCACAGAAGTACCTCGAGGCCACGCTGTCGCTTCGGGCCGGACCCGCCAGGCAGAGCGCCGCGTACTTCGAAGAACAGATCGCCGAGTACCGCAATCGCCTGAAGACCGCGCGTGCCGAGATGTCGGCCTTCCAGCAGGCGCACGGCATCGTCGCGATGGACGGTCGCGTCGACATCGAGAACCAGCGACTGCAGGAACTCTCGACGCAACTGGTTCAGATCCAGACGCTGACTACGGAGAGCCGGTCACGCCGCGCGGCCATCGGGCGCGAGGGCCGCGAGTCGATGCCCGAGGTGGTGCAGAATCCACTGGTGCAGGCCTTGAAGACGGAACTCGGGCGAGCCGAAGCGCGCCTGCAGGAGTTCTCTTCGCGACTGGGATCCAATCACCCTCAGTACCTGAGCGCCCAGGCGGAGGTCGAAGCCCTGCGCGCGCGCCTGAATGCGGAGATCGACAAGGTTTCGCGCAGCATCGTGGCCAATGCCACGGTGAACCTGCAACGTGAGAGCGAGATCCGCGCCGCGCTGGATGCCCAACGCGCCCGCGTGTTGCGACTGAAGAAGGACTACGACCAGCTGGCGGGCCTGCAACGCGAAGTCGACGAGGCCCAGAAAGCGCTCGACCTGGTCGCCCAGCGGCTCACGCAGACCAACATCGAAAGCCACGCCCCGCAATCGAACGTCAGCATCCTGGCCCCGGCCCTGCAGCCATCCGAACCCTCGCGGCCCAAGCCGTTGCTGAACATGGTGGTCGGCGCCTTCGTGGGGCTCCTGCTGGGCCTGCTCGCAGCGCTGTCGATCGAAGCTTTCAAGCGTCCGGTGCGCAATGCCGACGACCTGTTGCAGGCCGTGGCCGTGCCGGTGCTGGCGGTACTGCCGCCGTCGGCCACCCGACGCGCACAACGCCTGATCGGCAGCACCGGACCGACGATCGCGCCGCCGAACCTGCGGCTGGGCAACTAGCCCGAAACCCAGAGACAGCCGATGAAAGACACGGGAACACTCCAACAGGTGGCGCCGCCCCCCACATCCGCGTCGCGGCCTGCCACGGCGCCGTCGAGAGCCGTCGCCCAGGCCAGGAGATCGCTGAAGATCGGCGAGATCCTGATCGCGGGCGGAAAAATGGGCCAGGAGCAGGTGGACATCGTGCTGAAGGCACAGGAGTCCAGCGATCTGCGCTTCGGGGAGTTGGCGCTCGGGTTCGGATTCGTCAAACCCGACGACGTCGAACAGGCTCTGTCGATCCAGTTCGGCTACGCATCGGGCGAAACGAGCCCGAACCTGCCGTCGAACCTGGTTGCCGCGGTGTCGCCGTCGGCCCCATTCGCCGAGGCAGTACGCGGGCTGCGCAGCCAGTTGATGATGCGCTGGTTCGACGGCACACCGGGGCAGAGCGCCCTCGCCGTCACCAGCGTCGATCGCGGCGACGGCAAGAGCTTCATTACCGCCAACCTGGGCGTGGTGTTCTCGCAACTGGGCGAGCGCACGCTGATCATCGACGCCGACCTGCGCCACTCGACCCAACACAAGATCTTCGGGCTGCGCAACCGGATGGGGCTGTCGGGCATCCTGAGCGGTCGAGCCGGATTCGAGGAGATCGCCCGCATCGAGCACTTCCCCGAGCTGGCGGTCTTGCCCTCCGGCCCCCAGCCGCCGAACCCCCTGGAACTGCTGGGCCGCGAGGAATTCGCTCTATTGCTGAACGAACTCTCCAGCCGTTACGACGTGATCCTGATCGACACCCCGTCGGCTCAGCAGGCGGCGGACGCCCAGGTCATCGCCCGGTGCGCCAGGGGCGTGCTGATCGTCGGCCGCAAGGACGTCACGAAGAGTCCGGAACTCGGGCAGCTTGCGTCGATCCTCTCGGGTTCGGGAGCAACGGTGCTGGGCACCACGCTGAACGAGCACTGACCCCGGGTACCCGCGATGCTGCTTCGGCTCGACAACCGCTTCGCCGGATTGCGCCACGACGCTCTCGCGGGCAGCCTGATCGTGGCGGCCTTCGTCGTGGCCGCGTTGTTCATCGGATTCGTGATCGCGACCGGCCGGCCGATCCCGATCATGCTCGCGGTCGGCGCCATTGTCGGCGTTGCATTGCTCAATGCGCTGCCGCTCGTCATCTGGATCGTCCTGGTCGGCGTGCTCCTGGTGAGCGGGCCGGTGACGATGTTCGTGCCCGCGCTCGAAAAGGCGGGCTGGCTGTTTTCGCTGCTGGGCTTCTACCTCACCGGTGCCGCGATCCTGTATGCCGCAGTCGGCAGGGAACGATTCGCACGACCACCGCCGGCGTTCGTCATCATCGCCGTGCTGTTCTTCGTCACGGGGCTGCTGTCGATCGCCCACTCGGATGGCCCGTTGATGGAAGGCATCAGGGCCATCAAGCGGTACTACCAGTACTTCGGGCTGTTGTTCGTGCTCGCCGCGGTTCCGTTCGCTGCGGCCACCGTTCGACGCTGGTGGGGGTTTCTGGTCCTCCTTGCCTGCCTGCAATTTCCGATGGCCCTGTATCAGCGCGTCGTCCTCGTTCCCGCACGGGAAGGCATGCCCAATGTCGAAGCCATCGACATCATCGTCGGAACCCTGGAAGGCTCGCTGAAGGGGGGCGGCAGCAACGGCGCATTGGCCCTGCTGCTGATCACTGCGCTCGCCTACCTGCTGGCCGCCTACCGCGACGGAGTGCTGCCGATGCGGCGTCTGTTGCTGCTGGGCACTCTCGTCACGCTTCCATTGATGCTGGGCGAAGTCAAATTGATCATCGTCCTGATACCCCTGGCCTTCGCGGCGGCCAATTTCGATCTGATTCGCGCCAACCTGTTCAGGTTCGTGTCGAGCACGCTGTCCGCGCTGGCGCTGCTCGCGGCATTGGGCTGGGGATACCTGCTGATCAACACCCAACCGGGCGAGTCGGTCGGCAGGATCGTGGAAGCCACCATCGCCTACAATTTCGGCGACGTCGGATACTTCGGCTTCGGCCTGAACCGGACGTCGGTCTATCCATACTGGCTGGAACATCAGCGCCTGTCGGATCCGGTCGGCATCGTTTTCGGCCACGGACTGGGCAGTTCGTTCGACGCCCTCGGCGAACCCGATGCCGGACACATGGATCAGGCACACCGCGGGATGCACATCGGCCTGACGGCGGTGTCGGCGGTTCTCTGGGACCAGGGTCTGGTCGGCCTGCTGCTGCTCGTCGGCATGCACGGCGCGGCAGCCATGTCCGCTTTGCGGCTCATGCGATCTGCCCGGCCGGGACCCGATCGCGCATTTTGCCGGGCATTGTTCGCCCTGACATCGATGCTGATCCTCATGCTGCTGTACGACAGTGCGCCGATCTCGCTACCCAGCCAGCAACTGCTGGCGGCACTCTGCCTTGGCCTGATTGCCTGGCGTTGGCGTAGGTCCAACAGGATAGAGAACCCATGACCCATGCGATGGTCGGCCGCCAGGTCGAGACATGCGACTCGCGCTTTTCGCGCTTGCCACAAGCAGTCTGGGCAGCGCTCGCATGTCCACAATGCGGTGGAAATCTAGCCAAGACCGCGACTGGAATGCGGTGCAGCGATTGCCATAACCTATTCGACGACACTCATGACGGGAATGCCGATCTCCGGATCCGTTCCCCGAAATGCTATCCGGTGAACTATCAAATTGGAGGGGAGTTACTGCCGGTGGGATTCAGATTCGCACCGCTTGAAATAAAGCCCAACCCGGCAGTTGACTTCTCGCAGATCAGCCCCCCCTGGCACCTCAGCCGCGCGCTCTTGTCATACTTCCCGAAAGCCAAGTCAACGAAAAGCGTCGCGCTCGATCTTGGTTGCGGCACTGGGCTTCATCGTGAGGTTTGTGAGCACGCCGGCTTCCAGTGGGCCGGACTGGACTACGCGAATCCGCAGGCGCCAATTCTCGGAGATGGTCATGCGCTGCCATTCCGCTCGAACAGCGTCGAACTCGTGGTGTCGCTGGCGGTGCTCGAGCACATTCGCCACCCATCAGTAGTGGCGCGTGAAGTGATAAGAGTGCTTGCCCCGGGTTGCTGCTTTATCGGCACAGTGGCCTTTCTCGAACCTTTTCATGGCGACAGCTTCTATCACCACACACATCTGGGCACGTTCAACACGCTGCAGTCTGCCGGGTTCGACGTTATCCGGGTTGCACCAATCCGTAACTGGTCCGGCATGCGCGCCCAAGCCACGATGAGCCTGTTTCCGAGGCTCCCAGGTCCGTTGGTAACCACCCTCATCGGGCCTGTAGAGGGTCTGCACAAATTGTGGTGGCGTCTCGGCCGCTTATTCAGCCCGGCCGCAAGCGAGCTCTCACGGCAGTTAGCCAATGCAGGTTCCTTCGAATTCGTCGCGCGCAAACCTGCTGGCTGAATAGCAGCCACTCACCTGCGCGAATGGCCAGCATGCGGGTTATTTCGGCATGCCGATGAACGGCGGTGGATTCGCCCGGATCCGGGCCTCACTCAAATTCGTCCAACTGAACAACTGCCAGTCTTTGGTTACGTACTTCAATCGAGCGAATCCCATGTAGATAACGTTCTCACCCTGAACCTTGAACCCCGAGATTGTAGCCTGATCTCGGAAGTAATCGCCCGCGCCTGCGGACAGAATGTGCGCGAGATGTCTGTCGTCCGGGCCTTTCGGATTGTCAAGTATCAGGCGCGAAAAATACGCGGTTGCAACGCCGACCGCGTTCACTGGAATCCGATGAGGCGAGGCCCACGTATGCCAGAGATGTCGTGCATAGGATTCGCGCCCGATGCTGCGCATCGAGGCTCCGCCTCCGTTATTTGTCTCATCGCGCCAGATGTCGGTCCCGTTGATATCCGTGCCTTCAGCCCAGTCCAGTGGATACATGTTCGGGCCAGGGCTCTGGTTGTGCGAGCCGAGTACCCACTGTCCACTATCAAGCAACCACCACATCTGGATGTCACGCTGCTGAACCCGGGTGTTCGGCGCCTGATTGCCGGTATAGGGGCCCGCCACACGCCATGGATATCCATTGCCATTCACATGGTTCGTGTCGGCCATCGTGTGCGTCCACGGAGTTGCGTACTGCCAGCCCGACGGCTCACGCGCTTTCGCTTCTGGAAACGAAGCGCCAGATCCCCAGCCTTTTATGGTCTCCAAGACTGCGCTTGGCCCATCGTGGAACCATTTCATGTCGCTGACCATGGTATCGACCAAATTGATCGAACTGGGCACCGAAGCCGACGTCTTTGGTAGCACCGTCGAAGCAGCGGCGAGCGACCCGGATTCGGCGGTAGCGGGAGCGCTAGTCGCCGTAGGTTCGGTTATATCCTTCATGTCGGACAGGACCGGCTTTTCGGAATAGTCCTTCGGCGCAAGCGTCGAAAGTGAGGCTTCCGCAAGTGGCGGAGCAGTGCCACCATCACTTGGGTCTACCAGACCACAGCCCGAAATGATCAACGAAGCCAAACAAGCACTCAGCACACCTTTGTTCCCTACCGAGCAAATCCGTAATTCCTTCTTGAACAGCGTAGCATCTTGCGGTTTGGCACGCTGGAGCTTTTTCATGACGCATTTCTCCACTTCATTCACGTTGCTCGCCGAACCAGTCGCCAAGGCTGCAAGTGCACACACCGAGACCGGAACGTGACCGATGTCACGAACGCTAGTTCGGAAGTCCGGTCAGTCTAAGAAGACGTCGACGGGTGGCCATCTAACGCGGATAGATGGGGGGGATCGGTCGACTACGAGCGACAGACGGCATGTGACCGACGTAGTGCCTTCAGGCTGGCGGCAAGTACCGATCCGGTTAGCGGCGGGCGTAATTTGCACACTCGCCCCCGCTGCTCACTCTGTGGACGAACGTGGAGCTACCGCTCGTCTGTGGATCAGCCGACGAACCGTCTACTACTGGATCGAGTCGGGACAGCTCGATTTACAGCCCGACGAGGAGTCAGTCAGCGAAGCCGAGCGAATCATCGAGGCGAAAGAACCTCGCGATAACCGACCCAGGTGAGCGCTCTCGAAATTGCCGAGAAATGCGTACGCCGATGTGTGGAACGTAGGTCAGTAAAAAGTTACTGGCGCATAAGGCGAAACTCGTCCGGTGCGCGCTGGAACTTACGAGTAGTGCGGATGTGGGTCCGATTGGGTACAACCGCGATCGCTGGACGAAATCGGTTACAGGCGCTCGCTCAGAGCATCACGGTAGAACTGGACCGTCTGTTCGGCAATTCTCGACCAATCGTATTCCTCATGAACGCGCGACTGCAGCGCCTTCCAGACCTGCGGCGGAACCGCATTGGGAATCCTGGACATCGCCGTGGCCATTGCGTCGACATCGCCCACCTGGAAATAGCAATCGGCGGGCAATTCGATTTCATGGTTTGCCGGAATGTTGCTGGCGACCACGGTCCGCCCCGCACTCAAGGCTTCCAGTAACGCGATGGGTAGTCCCTCGATGGCCGAGGGCAGAACGAAGCAACCGGCATTCGTGAACAATGTCCGGAGATCCACGCCGCTGCGGAATCCAGCAAGTACAACGTCAGCACGCCCCGCCGCCATTCGTCGAACGCGTTCGCTGTATGCGTCGTCGCCAGACAGGTCTCCCACCAATACCAGTTTCCAGCCCGGCAGTCGTGTCCGGGAAAACGCCTCGATCAGATCGTCCTGACGCTTGTCCGGGATTGCACGGCCCACGTGAAGCACATAACGACTCGAATCCAGGCGCAATTCGTCGAGGACGGCGCCCGAGTCGGTCGGACCCATGAATGGCACACCATTGAAAATCACGACCGGTTCGCGGCCATACAGACGATTCAACTCGGCCGCTCCGTGTCGGGAAACGCTGATCACCTGGTTGGCATAGCGCATGGCCATCCGCTCGCCGGTCTCGAGGATCCATTTCCCGAGCCTTCCCCACTTGGCCTGTACGTAGTCCGGTGCGTGATGCGTCACCACAACGTGAAGCCCCAAGAGTCGTGCCAACGGCGTGAAGATTGCCGGACCCACCGAATGCAGATGCAGCACGTCGGGACGATGCATCGCCGCGTAGAGCACCCCGAGAAATGTGTGCAGGATCACCTCCATCCCGGATTTGCGCGGGGACCACAGACGCTGGATCCGCACGCCGCGCCATTGCCTCGTTGCAGTGCGCGCGACATAGGCGCTTCGCACGAGGATTTCGACGTCGACACCGGCATTGGCAATCAACGGATACAGGTGCTCGCAATGCGACTCCACTCCGCCCGCGATACCGGGCAAGGCACGCAAACCGAGGACCATGACCTTCATCAGGAGATCCTCGCACCCGCCAATCGATACGCTTCGATCAATCGTTCGACATGTCTTCGAACGGTGAAGTCGCGTTCCACCCAGGCGCGCGCCTGGCGTCCCTGAGCTTCGACTTCCTGGTCTGGCGCCTGCTCAAAGTGCCGCAGAACCCGGGCGAGATCGTCGCTGTCGCCACTTTCGAACATGTCGCCCGTCTCGCCTGCGCGGATCAACTCGGGTATGCCCCCAATCCGGGCCCCCAACGCCGGCTTGCCGCAGGCGTAGGCCTCGAGGATGGAGAGCGGGGCGTTTTCGTACCATTCCGAGGGCAGAACTACTGCTCTGCTGCTGCGGATCAGATTCCATAGGGCTGCGCCCTTCTGGAACCCGCAGAAGCGGATACGCGCACCGGACACTTCGGCCTGACGGCGGAGATCCGCTTCCATCGGTCCCGTGCCCACCAACCACACCTCCACTCCCGATTTTGCTGCTGCATCCAGAAGCGTGACGAGACCCTTCTCCTTGCTGAGCCGGCCGAAATACAGGAAATGTCTTCCGGGCTCGAACGATGGCGTAAGCGATTCCACGTCGGCGAAGTTCGGTATGTGGCTGAACGGAGGGTCGGTCCAGCCCCATTCGCTGAATTTGTCGATGAAGAACCGGCTCGGTGAAATGAGCCTGTCGATCGAGTTCCGGTAAATGCCGGACAGGGCGTGGAGACTCGATTCCGCGAACACCAGCGAGCTGAGCGCCAGCGAGCCTTTCAGGCACCGCTTCCTCACGACCGAGAAACGTCCCGAGATTTTGCACTCTTCGCAGATCTCGCCGTTGGACAGCATGCTGATTGCCGGACACAGCAGCTTGAGGTCGTGCGTCGTCAGCAATACCGGGATGCCGCATTGCCTGGCAGCGCGAACAACGGAGGGCGACAGGTGATGGTAGAGATTGTGGGCGTGTACGACGTCTGGACGTTCACGCTGAATCAGGTCCCGGATCTTTTTCGCCGCTTCGAATGAATAAATGACTTTGGCCGCATGGCGCAGTTTCGTGAAAGTGCTGTAGTCGTGGCCATACTCGATCTCCTCGGAAAAATGTTCCGCGAACTCGGATGGCTCGTTCTTCGGGTGACGCATGGCGAACTCGGCTACTCGCCACCCCATCTCGCGGAGCAACCGGCCCTGCTCCAGGTAGACCACGTCGGCCCCGCCACGTCGGTAGTGGTAGCTGTTTATGAGGAGAATCTTCGGCATCTCGGTTTCCTGCGCCTGGTCAAGGTTCTGATGTCCATATTCTGAGGTCGATGACCCACAGGAGCGCGTCGGAATGATACACAGCGACCCGCGAAGATCGGTTCACCGGCTCCGTTCGTCGGCGGCGGGCACCCTGTCGGTCACTCGAAAGATCACCCGGATGTGGCATCCGACATACTGCCCCGAGAGGACTGAACACGGCGGTGTAGCCAAACAACACAACATCAGCCATCCTTTCCCCAGCGGAGCCATCGAATGATCCGGGTCGGAGTGGCCGGTCTGGGCAAGATGGGCCTGTCCCATCTCGCGATGATCAAGACACACCCTGACGTTGAGGTCACGGCGGTCTGCGACCCGGCGGGCTACGTCGTCGACGTCCTCGGCAAGTACACCGGCGTGCGCTCGTTCACCAGCGATCCGGCGATGCTGGCCGAAGCCGAACTGGACGCGGTCCTGGTTTCGACGCCTTCGCGTCTGCATTCCGGCATGGTCCGGGCGGCGCTGGATCGCGGTCTGCACGTCTTCTGTGAAAAACCGTTCGTCCTCGATCCGGGCGAAGGTGATGAGCTTGTCCGCCTTGCCGAGGCCCGGGGACTCGTGAACCAGGTCGGGTATCACTACCGCTTCGTGGCCGCCTTCCAGGAAGTGAAACGGTTGCTCGAGATGGGTGCGATCGGGGAGGTCATCCACGTGAAGGCCGAAGCCTACGGGCCCGAGGTCCTCGAGCCGAAGGGATCGACCTGGCGCACCCAGCGTGCGGAGGGTGGCGGCTGTCTCTACGACTACGCCGCACACCCGATCAATCTGGTCAACTGGTATTTCGGCGCTCCGATCGGCGTGGGCGGAACGGCACTGAACAAGATCTTCTCCCGGGATACCGAGGACGAGGTCTATGGAACGCTCTATTTCGATGGCGGCAAGACCGCGCAGATCTCGGTCAACTGGAGTGACGAGTCGTTTCGGAAGATGAGCACGCAACTGACGATCTGGGGCACGGCCGGGCGCATCTACGCTGATCGTCAGGAGTGTCAGATCTACTTGCGCGATGGCGCCGCGGTACCCGAAGGCTACCGGCCTGGCTGGAACGTGCGCTACACGACCGACATGACTCCGCCCGTATGGTTCTACGTCCGCGGCGAGGAATATTCGGCGCAACTCGACTACTTCGTGCGGCGCGTCGCCGCGCGCGACACCGGGAACGTCAACTCGTTTCGCAGCGCGATCATCACCGACCGCGTGATCGCGGAAATGATCGCCGATGCCGAGGCCGGGCCGCGTACCGAGCGGGGTACGCGCGCACCGGTTCCACGGCGAACGGGGTGGATGTCATGGCTGCGACCGGCAGCGGGAGTGAAATGATGGACAGGCTGCTGTTCGGCGACAACCAGTTCTTCGGCGTGAACCACATGTCCGAGGAGAAGGCGCGGGCGCAGGCGATGCGCTTCCAGGATACGCAGGCGATCATCGACGTGCTGGACACTGCCTACGACGAGGGGATTCGCACCTTCATGTGCACCACGCACGACCGTATCGCGGAAATCGCCTCGCATGTGCGCGCCCACCCGGCCCGTTACCACGACTTCCTCTTTTATCCGTGCATGCCGTACGCGCACAAGTACGCGAACGCGATGACCGACTACGGAATGCTCGGTGCGGTCAAGCGCTTCCTGCCCGACGAGGGCCTGCTCGATGCGGCGATGCGCGGCGGCATGTCGCTGGCGAAGAAAGACATCGAGGGAGTCACCACGCTGCTGATCGATGCCGAGATGAAGATGTTCCAGGGCCTGAAGACGCCGGTGGTCTTCCTGCAGAACGTGGTGGTCGACTTCCTTCTCGGCCTGGGCTTCAAGGAGGCATTGAGGATCTTCGCCAACCACGTCAAGGCGCGCTACAGTGCCGAGCCCGGCTTCATCACGATGAACCTGCCGATGCTGCTCGACGTGCTCGACGAGGTGGACATCGACCACCCGATCGTCTGTGCCAACATCAACAAGATCGGCTTTCGCATGTGCGGGGGCATCGAGGCGTACGAGCGCGCCCTGCGTGAGCGGCGCTTTCGCGCGATCGCGATGTCGGTGTTCGCGTCGGGCGCGATTCCGCCCGAAGAGGCCATCCAATGGATCTGCGCGCATCCGCAGATCAGGTCGGTCGTGTTCGGCGCCTCGAGCCGCGGCAACATCCGCAGCACACGCGCGCTGATGGAACGGTACTCGCGCGAACTGTTGGCGGCCTGACCGGAATTGCAGAGACATCACGATGGTCGTGCTTCAATCGGTCCCTTTGGCAGGATGACCTCGACGAGCGTAGCGTCATCGATCCACGCGTTCGAGGAGCCGCCGCCGGAAGAGCTCGAACAACACTTCGTGGCCTTCGTCGTTGACGAGCCGCCCATCCCCGGAGTCGAACGGAACCATCAGCCTTCGGCCTGCGGCCTCCGACTGGAAGTAACGATACAGCGGCAGAAAGGTGCTGCCGAGCGCCGCCGACGCGCGGCGTTCGAGATCGAGTTGACTGGCATCGATCTCAGCCGGAAGCGCATCGACCGGCTGCTGGCCTCCGATGATGCAGGTGGCGCCGCTCGACCGACAGGTCTCCGCAAGCTGGCGATAAGCGTCCAGCAGCGTGTCGACCGGGACTCCGGATGCGAGATCGGCATACGGATAGTGGACGAACACCACGGCACCGGGCTTGCGTCCGAGCTTCTCGCGCATCCCGGCCACATCGTCCACGAAACGCCCGTTGTCGCGCGCGAACACTTCGAACGCAGGGTTCTCGTGGCAGATCCGCGCGAAGAACAGGCGCAACCGTGCAACCAGCCCATTCGTTGCCGGCGCAGTCACGCCCCGGCCCAGCACGGTCGCATCGCCGAACACCATCACCGGTCGCTCGCACGGCACCGCAGGAGCGGTTGTCGCCGGATGCGCCGAGACCGCAGCGAATGCCAACAGCAGTGCGACCAGAAACCTAGACACGGATGCCGAAGCGCCGAAGGAGCCAGGCGATCGCGAACGATGCCGCCATCGAGATCGCGAACACCGCCAGCATGAATCCGAGCGAAGCCCGGAACGAGAAGAAGATCGGTGGCATGTTCACGTGAACGGTGCCGGCGTACAGCATCGTGACGACCACCGTCACGATGGCGATCACGGGAAACTGGACCAGGTACGGCACGAACAGGTAAGTGGACCATCCCGGCGGTTTCGTGTGCCGGCAGATGCGATCCGCGATCGCCTTCAGCACCAGGAAGCAGGCCACGCCGTAGACGATCCGCAGGACCACGTCGATGGCCGGATATGCCGGCTGGCCGTAATCGTCGAGCCAGGTACGCGCGACGTAGACCAGCGCGGCAACGGCGAACGCCGCCACCGGATTCGCCTGTCTTCCATGCAACCCGGTGCCGATCGCCATGCAGACGAAGGCGAGACTGATCGTCTGCAGGATGTAGGGCGACAGGAGCCGGTTCGCCGGAAACATGATGAACAGCAGGCAGCAGGCCGACGTCCAGAGCACGCCGCGGCGATCCAGGCTCAGCAGCAGTGGCCCGGCAAACGCGTAGGCAACGAAGAACCACAGGTTGCTGTCGTAGAGCGCGGCGTAGAAGTGGTGCTTCAGCGACTGGGGTTCGCCGCCCTTGGCGACGGTGAACAGGATGTCGAACGCCGCCAGTGCCGCCGCCGCGACGGCCAGCTTGAGCAGGTTGCTCGGCATCTTCGCGCGCGGGTTGGCGAGCATCTTGCCCTTCAGCGACACGCCGGCCAGCAGGAAGAAACCCACCGCGCCGAAGTCGCGCAGCAATTGCGCCCAGACCACCCACATCCGCTCGTCGAGGAAATCGTAGCGGACCTTGACCGTGTGGTTGAACAGGATCGACGAAAAGAACGCGATCCGCAGCCAGCCGGCGATCACGCGTTCGCGCGACGCATCGAACGGCTTCACCCACGCGCGCAGGCCCTGCGCGAATGCGCCGCGATCGCCCGCCAGCAGCGTGGATGGAGTCTCCGGAAATGGCACCTGGGCAAACCTGCGAATGAACGTGTGACCCGGCCCGGCAAGGCGGCCGGCCGGCGCAAGAGAATTCTATCGTCATCGACTCTCGCGCTTTCGTGACGAACGTCGCAGGCCGGCGCGACGGGCACCACACAACGGGCGACGGACGGCTAGAATCCAGCGACCGTCAATGCACAGGGCGCGCACTTCGTCGACGCCACTCACCATGAAGCAAGCCGTGACCTCGAGCCGAATCGATGCGCCCTGCACGGTCGCCATCGCTCCGACGGCGATCCGCCGGCGTGTACGCCTCTCGATCTGCGTGGCGCTCACGGCCCTTTTCGTTGCCGGATGCGGTGGCGGCGGATCGACTGCGACCCCGGAACCGACGCCGACCCCTACACCCGCGCCGACGCCCACACCCGAGCCCCCGCCACCTCCACCTCCGCCACCGCCTCCCCCACCACCGCCTCCGCCTCCGCCGCCGCCGCCCGTCAGCCTCACGGTGAAGTCGCTGTCGGCGCCGCCCGCCATGGTCAGCGGTGACGACGTGCTGTTGCAAGTTGACGTGCCTGCCGGCAGCGACCCGGCCAAGGTGTCGGTGCTGCTGAACGGCTTCGACGTGACCGGCAAGTTCCGCGCGAAGACGGGCGAGAACGCATTGATCGGGCTGATGGACAAGTCGGAGGCGAAGTACACGCTCAGGACGGGATCGAACCTCGTCGTGGCGCGCTACGACACCGACAAGGGGAGCGGCGAGCTGACGCTGTCGAACCACGCGGTCTCGGGGCCCGTCTTCTCGGGTCCGCACGAGCGTCCGTTCGTCTGCGAGACCGCGTCGTTCGTGTTGCCCGATGGCAGCCGCCTGGGCAACCCGCTGAACTGGGACGTGTGCTCGTCGTCCACCCGCACGCAGTACGTCTACTGGTCCACGTCGCAGCAGCGTTTCGTTCCTACGACGACGCCCAACAGTCTGCCCGGCGACGCCGGGTGGATCACCGTCGAAGGGCGCAACGTGCGCTTCGTGGTGCGCATCGAAACCGGAACGATCAACCGGGCGATCTACCAGATCGCGATCCTGCACAACCCGGCCGCCGACGCTGCACCGTCACCGTTCGCACAGCCTTCGGGCTGGAACCGCAAGCTGGTCTACTCGTTCGGCGGCGGCTGCAGCGCCGGCTGGTACCGGCAGGGCACCGAAGTCGGCTGGGACAGCGGGTACTACGAGCGGAACGGTCCGATGCAGTTGCTCGACCCGGAACTCCTGAAGCGCGGCTTCGCGATCGCGTCGTCCACGCTGAACGTCTTCGCACAGAACTGCAACGAGGTGCTCGCCGCCGAAACGATGGCGATGGTGAAGGAGCACTTCATCGAAGCCTACGGCGTGCCACGCTACACGCTCGGCTGGGGTTGCTCGGGCGGCGCGTACCAGGAGTACCAGATCGCGGACAACTATCCGGGGCTGCTGGACGGCCTGATCGCCGGCTGCAGCTATCCTGAGGTGAGCTTCACGACCGTGCACTTCATGAGCGATGCGCGCCTGCTCAACCGCTACTTCAACGGCGTCTACCATCCCGGGCCGTCGTTCTCGGATGCGCAGAAACACGCGATCAGCGGCATGGTGAGCGTGGGCACGCTGCAACTGATGGATGACGGCGCGGCCGACCGCATCGGAGTCGGCGACTGTCCGGCGGTCCTGCCCTGGGAAGATCGCTATCGTCTCGGCGACAATCCGGGCGGTGCGCGCTGCGGCGTCTTCGACCACAGCGTCAACGTCTGGGGCACGCGGCCGAATCCGCTCGATCCGGCGTACACGATCGCGAGGCGCCCGCTGGACAACACCGGCGTGCAGTACGGCCTGAAGGCGCTCAACGCGGGCACCATCGGCGTCGACCAGTTCCTCGACCTGAACGAGAGGATCGGTGGCTTCGATTCCGAAGGCAATCCGACCGCCGAAGGGGGTGCGCTGCCGGCGCCGCGCTCGGTGGCCGACGCGGCAGCGCTGCCGATCGCTTACCGAAGCGGACGGATGCTGTACGGCGGCTGGGGCCTGAAGAACGTGCCCATCGTCGACTATCGCGTCTACGAGGACGACAGCGCGGGTGGCGGGTTTCACCTGCGCTACCACTCGTTCGTCATCCGCGAGCGACTGCTCAAGGCGAACGGCACCGCGGCCAACCACGTCATGCTGCTCCAGGGGAGCGCGCCGACGGTCTTCAGTTCGCAAAGCGCGCTGGTGCGGCACGCACTCGACCAGATCGACCAGTGGCTGACGGCGATTCTCGCCGACTCCACAACGGACGCGCAGGCGGTGAAGGTCGCGCGCAACCGGCCGGCCGCGCTGCGTGAAGGTTGCGTGCCTCCCGGTTCGAGTTACCCGGACTTCCGGGCGGAAACGCTGACACCGGGCTCCGGTTCGTGCGCGGGCTGGTATCCGGTGAGCTTCGGCACGCGCGCGGCCGCCGGCGCTCCGGCCGTGCTCGACGTGGCCAAGTGCCAGCTCAAACCGGTGGACACGGCGCTGGGGGACGGCACCTACGCACCGGCGCTGACCGTGTCGCAGCGCAATCGCCTGAGGTCCATCTTCGCGTCGGGCGTGTGCGACTGGAGCCAGCGCGGCGAGGGCCAACCGTCAGAGGCCGAGTACCAATCACTTCAGCCCTGGCAGACCTTCGACTGAATCACGGCGCGAAGCAGGGTGCAATCGTCGCGGTCATCTGCGCCGCACATCGACAGGCACGCGCTGGCGGCGATCGCCGGCGCGTACGCTCCTTGCCCGTAGCACCCCCAACAGCAGCACCGCAAGTGCCGCGCCAGCAAAGTCGGCCGCGAAGTCCCTGGCGCTGACGCTGCGCCCCGGCAGGCGCAGTTGCGCGACTTCGTCCAGCAGGCCGATGCCGGCGGCGATCGCCAGCGCGCCCACGTGCGCACCGGCTCCCCGGCCGCCGAAACCGATCCACGCCAGACCGGCGATGCTGCCGAAGAACGCCAGGTGCACCAGTTTGTCCCATGGGGGCGGGAACAAGCCGACCGCCCAAGGCTTGGCGCCGAGGTAGAAGAGGTTGGCGATCAGTGCGAGCACCAGCGCTGCGGCAGTGAACCGCAGCGAAACGGGGGGATCGATCAGCAGGTCGGCGAGGCGTTCGAGCGCGTCTTTCGGATCGGGCATCGGCGGATCATAAGGCAAGCGCCTGCCGCACCGCCCGCTCCCAGCCGCCCATCAGTTGCTGCGCGCGCTCGCGGCTCATCGTCGGCACGAACGTGCGTTCGGCGCGCCACTGGCCCGACAGTTCCGCCGTGCTCCGGTAGACGCCGCAACTCAGGCCCGCGAGGCTGGCGGCACCGAGCGCGGTGGTCTCGATCACCTCGGGTCGCACCACCGGGATGCCCAGCACGTCGGCCTGGAACTGCATCAGCAGGTCGTTGGCGCAGGCGCCCCCGTCGACGCGCAGCTCGGTGATCGGCTGGCCGGCGTCGCGCCCCATCGCACCGAGCAGTGCGGCGCTCTGAAAAGCGATCGATTCGAGCGCAGCGCGCGCGATGTGCGCCACCGTGCTGCCGCGGGTCAGGCCCGTGACGGTGCCGCGCGCATCGGGCTGCCAGTACGGCGCACCGAGCCCGGTGAACGCCGGCACGAAGACGACGCCATCGGCATCGGGCACCGACGCCGCAAGCGCTTCGACGTCGGACGACCTCTCGATCGCGTGCAGACCGTCGCGCAGCCAGTGCACGAGCGCGCCGGCGACGAAGACGCTGCCTTCGAGCGCGTACTGCCTGGCACCGCCCGGCTGCGCGGCCGCGGTGGTGAGGAGGCCGTTGCGCGAGGGCTCGAAGCGGCTGCCCGTGTGCATCAGCATGAAGCAGCCGGTGCCGTAGGTGTTCTTGGCCATGCCGGCCTCGAAGCAGGCCTGGCCGAACAGGGCCGCCTGCTGGTCGCCGGCGATGCCGCCGATCGGCAGCGGCGCATCCAGCAGCGCGGCGTCGGTGTCGCCGAAACGGTGGCTCGACGGCAGCACCTCGGGCAGCAGTGAACGAGGCACGTCGAGCGCGGCGAGCAGCTCGTCGTCCCACTGCCCGCGGTGGATGTCGTAGAGCATCGTGCGCGACGCGTTGCTCACGTCGGTGACGTGCCGGCGCCCGCCGGTGAGTTGCCAGGCGAGCCAGCTGTCGATGGTGCCGAACGCGAGCTCACCGCGGCGCGCGGCCTCGCGCGCGCCAGGAACGTTGTCGAGCAACCAGCGGATCTTGGTGCCCGAGAAGTAGGCATCGATCACCAGGCCGGTGCGCTCGGCCACCATCGCCGCCAGGCCGGCCTCGCGCAACTCGCGACAGATCGGCTCGGTGCGCCGGTCCTGCCAGACGATCGCGTTGTGGATCGGCCGGCCCGTGGCGCGTTCCCAGATCACCGTCGTCTCGCGCTGGTTGGCGATGCCCAGGCCGGCGATCGCACCGGTCGCCAGGCCTGCCCCGGACAGCGCCTCGCGCGCGGTGGCAAGCTGCGTGCGCCAGATCTCCATCGGGTCGTGTTCGACCCAGCCCGGTTGCGGAAAGATCTGGCGCAACTCGCGCTGCGCCATCGAGACGATGCGGCCGTCCGCATCGAACACGATGCTGCGCGAGCTCGATGTGCCCTGGTCGAGCGCGAGCAGAAAGCTCATGGCGAATCCCCCGGCTGCCGGACTGCCACCGCGATCGCCGGGATCGCGGGGATCACGGAGAGCCGGTCGCAACGGGCGATCATAGCGTGGCAGCGATGCGCAATTGGAGCCCGTCCTCGACCTGGCGCGGCTATCCTCGGGCCTCGGGCACAACGCCAAGGGTGCAATTCCCCGGGCGCCAGATCGCCGCGACAGGTGACCAAATGGACCGAAACGACGCCTTCCTCGACATCGCAACGCTTCTCGAAGCCCAGCGCAGCGCGCATCGGCTGGCGCCGTTCCCGGAGTGGGACGTGCGCCGTGACCGGCTGGAACGCCTGCGCCGGCTCGTGGCCGACAACGAGACGGCCATCGAGGACGCAATCGACGCCGACTTCGGCGGACGGCCACGCATCGAAACGCAGGCGGCCGAAGTGTTCCCTTCGTTGGCCGAGATCCGTACCGCGCTGCGTGGGGGCCGGCGCTGGATGAAACCGCGCGGCGTGTGGGTCTCGAAGTGGTTCCTGCCCGCGCGCGCGTGGATCATGCCGCGGCCCGTGGGCGTGGTCGGCATCATCGTGCCGTGGAACTACCCGCTGTTCCTGACGATCGGGCCACTCGCCGGCGCACTCGCCGCGGGCAATCGCGCAATGCTGAAGCTCTCGGAATCCACGCCTGCGTTCTCGGCGCTGCTGCACCGCCTGGTGGCGCAGCGCTTCTCGCCCGAAGAGATCGCGGTGGTCACCGGCAGCGCCGACGTGGCTGCGGCGTTCGCAGCCCTGCCCTTCGATCATCTGCTGTTCACCGGCTCGACCGAGGTCGGACGCAAGGTGATGGCGGCCGCGAGCGCCCACCTCACGCCGGTCACGCTCGAACTCGGCGGCAAGTCGCCGGCGGTGGTCGCGCCCGGCTATGCCGTCGAGCGCGCCGCCACGCGCATCATGGCCGGCAAGCTGTTGAACGCCGGCCAGACCTGCATCGCTCCCGATTACGTGCTGGTGCCGCGCAACGCGTTGGCCGCCTTCGTCGAGCAGGCGCGCGCGCAGGCGCAGGCGATGTACCCGGCCGGGCTTGCCGACCCCGACTACTGCAGCATCGTCGACGCGCGTCACTACGAGCGGCTCCGCGGCTATCTCGACGACGCGAGCGCCGCCGGTGTGCAGTCGGTGGAACTGTTCCGGGGCCCCGTGCACGACGACGCGGCGCACCGTCTCGGGCCGGTGATCCTCGTCGATCCGCCGCATTCGCTGGTCGCGATGAAACACGAGATCTTCGGGCCGATCCTCCCGGTGTTGCCCTACGACCGGCCCGAGGACGCGGTGGCGTTCGTCAACGCGATGGCGCACCCGCTGGCGCTCTACTGGTTCGACGACGACCGGCGGCGCGCCGAGTGGGCGCTGAAGCAGACGCACGTGGGCGGGGCCTGCATCAACGAGACGCTGCTGCACATCACCCAGGAGGCGCTACCCTTCGGCGGCGTCGGTCCGTCCGGCATGGGCCACTACCACGGCAGGTGGGGCTTCGACACGATGAGCAAGCTCACGCCGGTGTTCCGGCAGGCGCGCCTGAACGGCATGGCGCTGTTCATGCCGCCCTACCGGCCGATCGCGCGCCGGCTGCTGGAACTGATGAAGCGGTTGTAGTTCGACATTCCCGGACGCGGGCGACTCCGACGCATGGCGCGGAGGTTTTCAGTGACTGCGTCGGCGTGGCGCCAGACGCTCAGGTCCAGGCCGGTCATCTGCCGAAGCGCTCATGCTCGCCCTTCTGCACGCGGGCATCTTCGCCCTGCAGCCTCCGGTGCTTCGCCAGCAGTTGCTCGTGCGTCTCGCGGCGGTCGGAATCGAACGGGATGCAGTCGACCGGGCAGACCTGCCGGCACTGCGGCTCGTCGAAGTAACCGACGCACTCGGTGCAGCGATCCGGGTCGATGCGATAGATCTCCGGGCCCGGCGAGATCGCGCCATTCGGGCACACCGTCTCGCAGACGTCGCAATTGATGCACTCGTCGGTGATGATCAGTGCCATCTGCAGCCCGTACTCCGGCTCAGGCCGGACTCGCGCCGAGCTGGATCAGTTTCTTGCGCAGCCACTCCTGCACCGAAGGCGCGACGAACTTCGAGACGTCGCCACCCAGCAGCGCGATCTCGCGCACCAGCGTGCCCGAGATGAACTGGTATTTGTCGGTCGGGGTCATGAAGATCGTTTCGACTTCGGGCATCAGGTGGCGGTTCATCCCGGCCATCTGGAACTCGTATTCGAAGTCGCTGACCGCGCGCAGGCCGCGGATCACCACGTCGGCCTTCTGCTGGCGCACGAAATTCACCAGCAGCCCGGAGAAGCCGACGATCTCGACGTTCGGGTGCTGCGCGAGCGTTTCGCGGGCGATCGCGAGACGCTCGTCGGGACTGAAGATCGGGTTCTTGCCGCGACTGTCGGCCACCGCGACGACCAGCGAGTCGAACAGGCCGGCGGCGCGGCGCACGAGGTCCTCGTGGCCGCGCGTGAGCGGATCGAAGGTGCCCGGATAGATCGCCCTGGTCATCGTCAGCTTCCCCGTGGTGTGTGCCCGTCGGCACGACCGATCAGATGATAGTGGACGTGGCCGGCGCGCGCGGCGCGCTCCAGGCGCCAGCCCGGCGGCGGCGCCAGCGGTGCGTCGGTTTCCACGTAGACCCGGGAACCGGGCGCCAGCAGCGGCTCGACCAGCGGCAGCGCCCGTTCGACCAGGCCCTCGCCGAACGGCGGATCGAGCAGCACCAGGTCGAAACGCTCGCCGGCGCCCGCCAGCCGCCGCAAGACGTCGAACGCGTCGCCCGTGACGAGTTCGACCGCATCGGCCTGCAGACGTTCGATCGTCGACCGGATCGCCGCGGCAGCGACGCGGTCGCGCTCGACCGTCACCACGCGGGACGCACCGCGCGAGGCCGCTTCGAGGCCGAGCGCTCCGGTGCCGGCGAACGGATCGAGGCAGGCGCGGCCCTCGAGCGACTGGCCGAGCCAGTTGAACAGCGTCTCGCGGACCCGGTCCGGCGTCGGCCGCAGGCCGGGGACGTCGGGCACCGCGAGCGGCGTACGCTTCCACTGGCCACCGACGATGCGCACGCGCTGCGCCGGATACCCGGTGCGCGCGCTGCGGCCGGAGCCAGGCCCGGTCGGTGCGCGCCTAGCGGACGACGCGGCCACCGGTGGTCGCCGGCGCGGCCGGGGCATCCGGCGCAGCCGAAGCGCCCGGCGTGGCCGAGGCTGGCGGCGCGGCCACGGCCTCACCGTCACCGACCACCACCGTCACCAGCGCATCGGCGTTCACGTGGCGCGCGAACGCCGTGCGGATCTGCGCCAGCGTGACCGCCTCGACCCGTGCCGTCCAGTGATCGAGGTAGTCGAGCGGCAGCCGGTAAAAGCCGATGGTGGCGAGGTTGCCGAGGATCTTGCGGTTCGAGTCGATGCGCAGCGCGAAGCCGCCGACGAGGTTCGCCCTGGCCGCCTGCAGTTCCGCTTCGGTGGGGCCGTCGCGCAGGAAACGCGCCAGCGTCTCGCGCACCACCGCGAGCGCGACCGCGGTCTGCCCGCGTTGCGTCTGCAAGCCGATGGTGAACGGCCCCGGCTGCAGCATCGGGGAGAAGTACGAGTAGACGCTGTAGGCCAGGCCGCGCTTCTCGCGCACTTCGTCGTAGAGCCGCGAGACGAATCCGCCGCCGCCCAGCACGTAGTTGCCCACCAGCAGCGCAAAGAACTCGGGGTCGCCACGCGCGAGCGCGGGCTGTCCGATCAGGATGTGGCTCTGCGTGGCCGGATGCTCGATGCGACGCTCGATGGCCTGCGCCGGCGGCACCACCGGGCCGATCGTGCGCGGCGCACCACCCGCGGGCAACTCACGCGTGAGCTGCTCGGCGATCGCCTGTGCGCGCTCGCGACTGACCGCCCCGATCATCGAGACGACCGCGCTGCGCGCGTCGTAGTGATCCCGGTGAAAGGCGGCGACGTCGTCGCGGCCGATCGCGGTCACCGACGCGGGCTCCGCGTGCGCACCGTACGGGTGACTGCCGTACATCGCACGGTCGAGCGTACGCTGCGCGATGGTTTCCGGCTTGGTCCCGGCTTCGCGCAGCGCCTGGATGGTGCGTTCCTTTTCGCGCGCCAGTACCGCCGCCGGAAAGTCGGGGCGCGAGACGACGCGCGCCAGCAGGCCGATGGCTTCGTCGAGCTCGGACTCGCTGGCGAGCGTGCGCAGCGTGACGCTGGCGCGATCGTCGCCGGCCCCGCCGCTGCGCTGCGCGCCCACGCGGGCGAAGCCTTCCGAGATCGTCGACTCGTCCAGCCCCGCGGCGCCCCGCGCCAGCATGGCGTTGGTCAGCGCGGCCAGCCCCTCGCGCCCGGGCGGATCGAAGCGGCTGCCGGCATCGAAATCCAGGCTCACGTCGAGCATCGGGATGGCGTCGGCGCGCACGAAATAGACGCGCGCGCCGTTGGCGGTCGTCCAGTGCTGGATCGGCAGCGCCGCGTTGGCCACGACCGGTGTCAGGGCTCCCAGCACGACGCACGCTGCCAGCAGACGAACGACGCCGCGGCCCAGACAGCGCGTGACAGACATCGGCGGCACGGTTGGCACGGTGGACCTCATCGGTGGCGCGCGCCGGCCGGCGCCTCGCGCGTTGCACGCCCGTCGAGCGGCTGCGGCAGCAGCGTGACGATGGTGAGCGCGTCGTTGCCGAAGTACCTGCCCGCGACCGCCTGCACTTCGGCGGGCGTGACCGCGCGGATGCGCTCGAGGATGCGGTCGGCATCGCCGTGGGAGAAACCGGAGATCTCCAGGTTGCCGATCTCCATCGCCTGCGCCATGATCGAGTCGCGCTTGTAGATCTCGCCGGCCACGTACTGGTTCTTGATCCGGCGCAGTTCGTCTTCGCGCACGCCATCGCGCGCAATCCGCGCGATCTCGGCGCGCAGCGCCTGCTCCACGTCTGCGGTGTCGTGCCCCTTCGCCGGCGTGCCGTCGAGCACGAACAGCGCGGGGCCACGCGCCACCAGGCCGTAGCCGGCGCCCACCTGGTTGGCCACGCGCGATCCGCGCACGATGTCGCGGGTCAGGCGCCCGTTCTCGTCGGCGTCGAGCACCGCCGACAGCACTTCGAGCGCGAACGGCTCGGTGTCGCGCTCGACGTCGACCATCCGCGGCACCTTGAACCCGAGGATCACGTACGGATTTTCGGCCGGCGCTTCCACCCAGGCGCGGCGCAAGCCGCGCTGCGGCGGCTCGGTCTGCGGCTTGCGCTCGGGCAGCGCGTGCGGCGCGATGCGCCCGTAGCTGCGCTCGGCCAGCCGCCAGACCTCCTCGCCCGACACGTCGCCGACCACCACCAGGACGGCGTTCGACGGCGTGTACCAGCGGTGGTACCAGGCGGCGGCATCGCCGGCGCGCATCGATTCGAGGTCGCTCATCCAGCCGATCACCGGCACGCGATAAGGCGACGCGGTGAACGCGCTGGACATCAATTGCTCGTAGACCAGTGCCTGCGCGCGATCCTCGGTGCGCAGGCGCCGCTCCTCCATCACCACCTTGATTTCCTTGTCGAACTCGGTGGCCGCGAACGCGAGATTCGACATCCGGTCGGCTTCGAGCCGCATCACCTCGGGAAGGTGGCGACTGCCGATCTGCTGGAAATAGCCGGTGTAGTCGCGCGTGGTGAACGCGTTCTCGCGCCCGCCGAGCGCGGCGACGCGGCGCGAGAACTCGCCGGCCGGCACCGTCTTCGTGCCCTTGAACATCATGTGTTCGAGCACGTGCGCCACGCCGGTCGTGCCGTTCACCTCGTCCATCGAGCCGACCCGGTACAGCACCAGGTGCACCACGGTGGGCGCGCGCCGGTCTTCGCGCACGATCACCTTCATGCCGTTGGGCAGCGTGCGCTCGAACAGGCCGACACCGAACGTGGAGCCGGAAGCCGCGGGACGCATCCCGGCAGGCACCGATGCCGGAAGCGCGCAGGCGCCGAGCAGTGCGGCAGTGACGATGGCGACGAACGCCCAGGCGAGACAGACACGAGACATGCCCGGAGACGAGGCGGTGCAGGCGAGCGGCATCGGTGGCTACGGTGAAGTCCAACCCGAGTGTAGCCACATTCGGCTTTCTGCGTCGCCGGGGTTTGCCTCAGCGCCGGTACGGCGGCAGCGGCATCACCTCGTGCGTCTCCACGAAGCCAGGATACCGGGCGAGCGCCTGTGCAAATGCTTCCGTCGTCTCCATATTGGTGATGAGCGAGCAGCCGAACTGCACCGCGACCTGGCGGATTCGCGCGCCATGGCTCATTTCCCGTCGCTGCAGGTTCTTCGGGATGTTGATGACCAGATCGACTTTGCCTTCGCGGATCGCCCCGAGTACGTCGTCAGCACCCTCGCCCGGCCAGGCGAGGCGCGTTGCCTTGATGCCGTGCTGCTCGAGGAACGTGGCCGTGCCTTCCGTCGCGTAGATCGGCAAGGCCATCCTCGCGAAATAGGCGGCACAGTCGAGGAACTTCATTTTCTCGTGTTCCGGGCCCGCCGAGACGAGAACGCCCTTGGCCGGACGCCGGCACTTCGCCGCCTCCAGCGACAGAAGCAGCGCTTCGTGGAAATCGCGGCCGATGCAGCCGACCTCGCCTGTCGACACCATTTCGACACCCAGCACCGGATCGGCACCCGCGAGACGGGTGAAGCTGAACATCGGCGCCTTGACGCCAACGTGCGGCAAGTCGTCCTCCGCAAGCCGGTACATCCTCGGTTCGTGACCGATGAACACGGCCGTTGCCACATCGGCGAGGTTGAGCCCGATGACTTTGGAGACGAAGGGGAAGGAGCGTGCCGCGCGCGCGTTACACTCGATGACCTTGATGTGATTCTGACGGGCGAGGAACTGGATGTTGAACGGTCCGTTGAGGTTCAAGCCCCCGGCGATCAACCGGCCAGCGGCGCGGACCCGGCGGACCGTCTCGACATAGAGATTCTGCGCCGGAACGACCATGGTGGCGTCGCCCGAGTGCACGCCGGCGTTCTCGACGTGCTCGCTCACCACTGAAGTCAGAATCTCGCCATCCTTCGCCACGCCATCCAGTTCGATCTCGCGGGCACCGACGAGGAACTCCGAAACGACCACCGGGTGTTCCTTCGAGATGTCGACGGCGAACACCAGGGATTTGTCCAGGGAGTCCCGGTCGTAGGCAACGCGCATGGCAGCGCCGGAGAGAACGTAGCTCGGCCGCACAAGTACCGGGAATCCGACTTCGTCGATGAAGCGGTCGACCTCCACCTGGCTCGTTGCAGCCACCCAGCGCGGCTGGTCGATCCCGAGCCTGTCGAGCAACGCCGAGAAAAGACTGCGGTTCTCCGCCATGTCGATCGTCTCCGGGCTGTGACCCAGGAGGCGAATGCCGGACTCGGCCAGCGGCAAGGCGAGCCTGTTCGGCAGCTGGCCGCCCATCGAGACGACCACGCCCATCGGCTTCTCGGACTCGGCGATGTCGAGAAGACGCTCGAGCGTCATCTCCTCGAAGTAGAGCCGGTCAGAGCTGTTGTAGTCGGTCGACACCGTTTCGGGATTGCAGTTGATGATGACCGAACGGTAACCGGCTTCCTGAAGTTCGCGACTGCAACTCACGGCGCACCAATCGAACTCGACCGAGGTGCCGATACGGTAGGCACCACTGCCCAGCACGACGATTGGCGTCTTGCCGTCGTCAGGCAAGGGGTCGTCGAACATCCCGCCGTAAGACATGTAGAGGTAGTTCGATGGCGACGGATACTCTCCGGCGGTCGTGTCGATCTTCTTGACCACCGGGATGACACCCAGGTGCCTGCGGAGTCCACGCACGGCGTGCGAGGCCTTCTGGATTCGCGTCCCGGATTCCGCCGCGTCCGTGCCGAGGACCAGGGCTGCAATCTGCTCGTCAGCAAAACCGGCAGTCTTCCACCTTCGCCAGATGACCTCGTCGACGCCGGAGAGCGCGGTACGCACCAGGTCGGCGTCGACACTCGGGCCTTGTGCGCTGCTGGATGCAGCAAATGCCTCGATCACCTTTTCGAGATCCGTCACCTCTCGCAGCCTGGCCAGGAACCACTTGTCGATCGCGGTCAGCGCGTGGACCTCCTCGATGCTCCATTGGCGACGCAGCGCGTTCACGACGTCGTAAAGGCGCATGTCGGTTGGACTCGCCAGTGCGCCAGCCAGTTCGCTGTCCGTCCTGCCATCGACGCGGAATGCGCCGAGACCCTGCCCGGTCTCGGTCACCATACGCACCGCCTTCTGGATCGCCTCGGCGAAGCTTCGGCCGATGCTCATGACCTCACCGACCGATTTCATCGTCGAACCCAGCTTCCTGGAGGCTCCGCGGAACTTTCCGAGATCCCATCGCGGAACCTTGATCGCCACGTAGTCGAGCGCGGGCTCGAGATAGGCGTAGGTGATGCCGGTGACCGGGTTTTTCAGTCCGAGAAGGTCGTGACCGAGAACGACCTTCGCGGCGACATAGGCGATCGGGTAACCAGACGCCTTGGACGCAAGCGCCGACGAGCGCGAGAGACGCGCGTTGATCTCGATCACATGAAACTCATGACCGAACGGATCCAGCGCGTACTGGACGTTGCATTCGCCGACGATACCGCAGGCTTCGACGATCTTCCGCGCGGCGTTCCTGAGGATCTGGTACTCGTCGTCGGAGAGCGTCTGGCTCGGACACACGACGATGGAGTCGCCAGTGTGGATGCCAAGTGGGTCGAAGTTCTCCATGTTGCAGATGGTGATGATGTTGCCCTCGCCATCACGCATGACCTCGTATTCGACCTCTTTCCACCCTTTGAGCGACTTCTCGACGAGCACCTGCGGCGAGTTGGCGAGCGCCGGTACGACCAGCGCGGCGAGTTCCTGGCGGTTGCTGGCGAAGCCGGAGCCCAGACCGCCGAGTGCGTAGGCCGCGCGAACGATGACCGGATAGCCGATCTGGTCAGCGGCTCTTTCGGCTTCCCTCAAGGTCGTGGCGGCGTGGCTCGGCGGAACGGGCATGCCGATCTCGCGCATCTTCCGGGCGAAGTCGTCCCGGTCCTCGGTCATCCTGAGCGTCGTGACGGGAGTGCCGAGATTGAGGACACCGTGTTCGGCGAGCGCGCCCCGGTCGTGCAGTGCGATCAGACAGTTCAGCGCTGTCTGGCCGCCGAAGCCGGCGACGATAGCGTCGGGTTTCTCCGCAGCGATGACTTTCTCCACCCACTCGGGTTCGACCGGGTAGAGGTAGACCGTCAGGCCCGGCTCGGGGTTGGTCTGCACGGTCGCGATGTTCGGATTGACCACGACGACCTCGCAGCCTTCTTCGCGCAGCGCCTTGATCGCCTGCGTACCGGAGTAGTCGAACTCGCCTGCCTGGCCGATCGAAAGACCGCCAGAGCCCAGCAGGAGCACTCGGGGTGCGCGTCCCAGCGATTCGAGCTCTGGACGAATGGGCATCAGGCAGCCACCTCGGCGACGAACTCCTCGAGGATCCAGTCGGTATCGCGCGGTCCGCCGGCCGCTTCCGGGTGGAACTGGACGGACCGGAAGTACTTCGACTTGTGCCGGATACCCTCGTTCGTCTGGTCGTTTGCGTTCCTGAACCACGGCTCCCAGTCCTCGGTCAGCGACGTCTCATCGACGACGTAGCCGTGGTTCTGGCTGGTGATGAAACCCTTGCGCGTGCCCACCAGATAGACGGGCTGGTTGTGGCTACGGTGGCCATACTGCATCCTGCAAGTCCTGGCGCTGGCGGCAAGCGACAGGATCTGGTGACCGAGACAGATGCCCAGGAGCGGGCGATCTCCTTCGAGAAGCCGCGCGACGCGCGCCACGAGGTCACCGGTCTTCGTCGGATCGCCGGGTCCGTTGCTGAGCACCCATGCGTCGCAGTCGATGCCGGCGAGGTCGGTGTCCCATGGCAGCAACTCGATCTCGCAGTCGCGTTCGACCAGCCGGCGAATGATGTTCCACTTGACGCCGCAATCGACCAGCCCGATGCGGGTCGAGCCCTTGCCGATCAGACGGCGTTCACGTACCGAAACCTCCGCGACGACTTCGTGCTGCCCGGGGTCGAACCAGGTCCGGGTCGCGGCGTCATCAAGCTTGTCGCCCTGGTACCTCACGCCTTCAGGCGCCTCCGGCACCACCCTGGCAAGGAGACCCGGCGTCTGGCGTATGAGGTGCACGAGATGGCGGGTGTCGAGCCCGACGATGCCGGGCACGCCCTGCCGCGTCAGCCAGGCGTCGACGGTCTGCATCGAACTCCAGTGGAATGCCTCCGGACTGTCAAAGCCGAGGATGACGGCGGCCGCGTGCACGCGATCGCTCTCGAAGCCGTGCAGGGTGGGTAAGTCGCGCGCCCCCGGCAACCCTGGAATGCCGTAGTTGCCGATAAGCGGGTAGGTGAAGACGAGGATCTGTCCAAAATAAGAGGGATCCGTCATCGCCTCGCTGTAGCCGACCATTCCCGTGGTGAAGACGAGCTGCCCGCTGGTGCACAGAGGCGCGCCAATCAACTCACCATCAAACCGACTGCCGTCGGACAACTGCAGCCTGCATCTCTTCCGGCCCTGGGAATCACCTCGTCGCATGCGGGCGCCTCATGGTCTGTATCGAAGCACTCGCAGGACGCGCATGCATCGTTCAGTTGGCAGCTATACCAAGGGGAAACCGGAGAGCGCCACGCCGGACTGCCGGGCGGACGTCTGCCTCATGCCGGGCGGTATCGCGTTCGTCGTCGAATGGCATCCATTCCGGGCGTTGCCGGCATTCCGCGCCTGCGCGCTGGCCGGACGGGTTTGTCTGCCCGGCCTGCGGGGGGTGCTGGCCGAACCTGCTTCGAGCGGGGCGGGCTGCGCTACTGGCAGTGCGGCGACTGTGCCCACCAGTGCAGCCTGATCAGCGGCACGATTTTCGAAGCCAGCAAGCTGCCGCTGACCCGGTGGTTCCTCGCGATGCAGCTGCTGACCCAGGCCAGAAACAACTTCTCGGCGCTCGGGCTCATGCGCCAGTTCGGGGTCAACACTGATCCGGCTTAGGGACTCAATGCTCTCAGTGAGAATCGCCCGATCGCTCAGCTGCCTCCCTGATCATCCCGGCGACGAGCCTGTATCCGCGAGGCGACAGATGGCTACCCTTGATCGAGTAGTCTTCGCGCCCCCGTACGTCGATCACCTCGGTCGCATCGATAAATCGCACGCCTTTGGCCGCAGCGTAGCCCTTCAGCGACTTCGCATACCCCTTGGCAAAAGGATCGACGTGCCAGAAGGCGCTGTTCGGAATGTAGGCGACCACGGGAATACAGCCGGCTTCCCTGCAACTCGAGACCAACGTATCGATCGCGAGCCTGGAAGAGAACGGGATCTCCTGCTCGAGCGATCCGAAGAGCACCCTGACCTGAGAACGAATATGGGGAAGTGAAAAATACGGCACCATCCTCTTCAGGAGACTTCCGCGCTCGAAGAAACCAGTCCGCTCGTCCTCCTCCCCGATAATGGTTTCAATGACAGCCCGGGCTTCGGAATAGAACTTCATCACGTCATCGCCTGGCATCAGGCGGCCAGCCTCGTGCTTGAAGTACCTGCCGTTGCTCCCGAAGTAATGCGAGTAGAAGTATGACCCTATGTTCCCGGCATCATTGTCGTTCGGATAGAAGACCATCACGGCCACGCGCGGTTTGATCTCCGGGACGAAGGTCTTCGTCAGTGCCGCATAGTGAATCGGGTCGTTTGCGGCGGTTCCGAGGTTAAGAGCATTGAAGCGGGGCAGAAGTTCACCGGAGATCGTTTCACGATCCTCGACGCAGGCACCGTGGACGAAAGAATCACCGATCAGGACGATATCCACCCTGGAGTCCCAGCGGGCATCGTCATTCCGGAACCCGAACCGGTCTGTCCGATAGGTGATTAGACCGTAGCCTTCATTGCAGAAGTAGATCTTCGTATCGGGTTGCGGCGCCAGGGGTGCCACCCCGTGCCTTTGTGCAAGCGCCTGAAGTTCCGGATAACGATCCAGAGAACCCGGGTAGAACATCGACCTGAAGCCGTTCTGCCTGGCGACATCCCGCAATGGGCCATCCTCGTCGCGAATTCTGGCCTGCTCGATCCGGGCCGGCTCCGACTGCTCCCACAGATGACGCACATACTTGAAGAAAGCGTAGTCGGCGACCACGAGCAGGAGGTAGACCATCGTGGCCATCAGCAAGAGCGAGGCAGTCCACAGCCCGAAGGACCTGGTACGGCTCATATCCATCGTGGTTCTCCGCTCGTCACGCAGAGAAAACCCAACGTGTCACCGGACGCCGATTCAGTCCAGTTCATACTCGAACTTATAATCGGCTGCCAACGCTCTTGACTGGGCTGTCTTTTCCAGGATCGCATTGCCGACGACGAGGACATCGAGTTCCGTTCCCATAAAGCAGCGAAACGCATCCTCGGGCGAGCAGACGATGGGCTCCCCACGGACGTTGAACGAGGTGTTGACCAAAACCGGGCAACCGGTCAGTTCCTTGAATCGCTCGATCAGTCTGTGGTAGCGGAGGTTGGTTTCCCGGTGCACCGTCTGCACCCGGGCAGAATAGTCGACGTGTGTGACCGCAGGAATCGATGAACGGGAAACATTGAGCTTGTCGATCCCGAAAAGCTGCTGCTCCTGCGGCGTCATGGTCCTCCGATGCTCGTCGAGGACATCGGCCACGAGAAGCATGTACGGGCTGTCGCAATCGAGTTCGAACCAGTCCGAGACGTCTTCCCGAAGCACGCTAGGCGCAAACGGCCGAAACGACTCCCGGAACTTCACCTTGAGATTCAACTGCTTCTGCATGATCGGCGAACGCGGATCGGCCAGGATGCTCCTGCCCCCAAGAGCGCGTGGTCCGAATTCCATCCGGCCGCTCATCCACCCCACGGCCTTGCCACTCGCCAGCGCCTGCGCCGTCTTTTCGATGACTTCATCATCGCTGCAAGTGGTGAATACCGCACCACATTGCGTCAAACGCTCCGTGACTTCAGCCTGGCTGAACTGCGGGCCGAGATAGGAGCCCCTCATCGCATCGAGGCCGCTCGAAACGACGCGCGGTTGTCGGAGCATGAGGTGATATGCACCAAGAGCGGCCCCCAGTGCACCCCCTGCGTCTCCGGCTGCGGGTTGTATCCAGACATTGCGGAATGCCTTCTCTCGCAGGAGTTTCCCGTTTGCCACGCAATTCAGTGCCACCCCCCCTGCAAGGCACAGATTCTTCTGTCCGGTGCTCGCCGCAATTCCCCTGGCGAGTTTCAGCACCACTTCTTCAGTGATCGCCTGAATCGATGCGGCCAGGTCCATATCACGCTGGTCGAGAGGCGTCTCCGGTTTTCGAGGCGATCCACCGAAAAGTGCATCGAACTTTTCGTTCGTCATCGTCAACCCGGTGCAATAGTCGAAATAACTCATGTCGAGTGCGAACGAACCGTCTTCCTTGATGTCGACGAGATGATCGCGAATCAACTTCGCATACCTGGGTTCGCCGTAGGGCGCCAGACCCATTACCTTGTATTCGCCAGAATTCACCTTGAAGCCGGTGTAGTAGGTAAAAGCCGAGTACAGTAGCCCGAGGGAGTGCGGAAAATGAATCTCCCGGAGCACGGACAGGTTGCTCCCTGCACCGATGGCGAGCGACGTCGTCGTCCATTCACCGACGCCATCCATCGTGAGAACGGCAGCAGTTTCGAACGGTGACGGGAAGAACGCACTCGCTGCATGGCTGACGTGGTGTTCCGAGAACAGCAACTTTCCGGCCCAATCCGTGTCCCGATCCAGATGTTCCAGCAATGCATTCGAGATCGCGGTCTTCTGGAACAATTTGTCCTTGACCCAGATCGGGAGCGCCGCAGCGAAGCTCCCGAAGCCCCTGGGCGCGAAGGCCAGGTACGTTTCGAGCAATCGCTCGAACTTCAGGAATGGCTTGTCGTAGAAGACGACATAATCGAGATCCCGAGGAGCAATGCGAGCCTCTGCCAGGCACCAGGTAATGGCGTTCGACGGAAACGAAGCGTCGTGCTTTCTTCGCGTGAATCGCTCTTCCTGAGCAGCGGCAACGATCGATCCGTCCGTCACGAGACATGCGGCCGCATCGTGATAGTAGGCAGATATGCCGAGGATGTGCATGGCGGTCGCGTCAGAACAGCGTGTAGATGAACGGGGCAAATACAGATCCCTGGGCGACGATCAGCAACCCGCCCATGACGACGACCAGGATGATGATCGGCAAGAGCCAGAGTTTTTTTCTCGCTCTCAGGAACGAAAGGAGTTCTTTCAGAAATTCCATACGCGTGCGCTCAATATTGGTTCCGGAAGGATTCCGGCGGCGGTCCCGGCGGATCCCTGCTTGTCCAGTAACTCGCAACGGACCGTTTCCTCATCAAGAGGGGATCGCGTCCGAATGCGCGTCCCAGCAGCGCAACGGGAGTGATCAGCAGGAAGAAGATCACCCCGAGCACGATCGGATTGACGAAACGCCCCAGAAGTATTCCGAACGCGAACCAGAGACGATTCAGCGGTGCGAGCACCTGCGGAGCCAGGATCGTGGCAACCGCGAAAAACGCGGCAACAGTCAGGGCCGACCAGGCTTGCCATTCAGGCCCGCGCCACGCGAGGTAGCCAGCCACCAAGGCGAACATGGCCGCAAAGACGCAGCCGAACCGTCGATTGCTGGGCAGAACAGGCGCGTGGAAACCAGACGATTTCGTGGACATCAGGAACGATCCAATGTGGCGTCTCAGGACAATATTGCGGGGATCAGGCTACGGCAAGAGGGTAATTCTCACGTCCGACGGTCCGCATCTGCCGATGATCAGCTTTTGTCACCGCATCCGTGCGGTTTGCCCGGCATGCGTGTCGGGTGTCTGGAGTACCGGAGCCCACTTTGCGCCCGTCAGATCCGGCGTAATCCTTGATATTCTGTCTCGGAGCCGCTCGGTACCGCATTGGGCGACAAGTCGCCCGGCATCCCGCCCTGTGATCGGCCACGCTTGCGCATCAATGCCTCCCGCGGAATGCGGAATGAAGCACCCGAGAAGGTAAGCATGTTCGGATTCCTACGTCGCAAGAAGCCCACGGAGGCGGGTACCCCCGCCTGCGCCCCGGCACCGGCCGACGAACGGGCGATGGCGGACGTCACGACGCCTGCGGCGGTGGAGGTGCCGGCTGCCGCGGAGGTGCCGGCTGTCGCGGAGGCGCCGGTTGCACCGGTGGCACCTGCCGCCCCCGAGCGCCGCGGCTGGATGAAGCGCCTGCGCGCGGGCCTGTCGAAGACCCGCGGCAATCTGGCTGGCCTGTTCTCGAACGTGCGCGTCGACGATGTGCTGTTCGAGGAGCTCGAAGCGGCGCTGCTCGCCAGCGATGCGGGCGTGGGCACGACCGACTGGCTGATGCGCGAGTTGCAGCAGCGCGTGCGCCGCGAGCGCCTCACCGACGGCGAGCAGGTCCGCCAGGCGTTGCGCGCGCTGCTCGTCGAACTGCTCGAGCCGCTCGAGCAGCCGGTGGACATCGACCGCGCCGAACCGCTGGTGATGATGATCGCCGGAGTCAACGGAGCCGGGAAGACGACCTCGATCGGCAAGCTCGCGCACCACCTGCGGCGCGAAGGCAAGTCGATCCTGCTCGCCGCCGGCGACACCTTCCGCGCGGCAGCGCGCGAACAGCTCGCCGAATGGGGCGCACGCAACCAGGTCGACGTGATCGCCCAGCAGGGCGGCGACCCCGCGGCGGTGGCGTTCGACGCCGTGAGCGCCGGCCGCGCGCGGCGCACCGGCGTGGTCATCATCGACACCGCGGGCCGGCTGCCCACGCAGCTGCATCTGATGGAAGAGCTGAAGAAGATCCGCCGCGTGCTCGCCAAGGCGATGGACGGCGCACCGCACGAGACGCTGCTCGTGCTCGACGGCAACACCGGCCAGAACATGCTCGCACAGGTCAAGGCCTTCGACGAGGCGATCGGCCTGTCGGGACTGATCGTGACCAAGCTCGACGGCACGGCAAAAGGCGGCGCGCTCGCGGCGCTGGCCTTCACGCGCCGCGAGCGCGCGATTCCGGTCTACTTCGTCGGCGTCGGCGAAGGCATCGAAGACCTGCAGGCCTTCTCGGCCGAGGAATTCGCCGGCGCGCTGCTCGACGCGTAGACGTCGGCGCCGATGCCCATCCCCGCCTTCGGCTTCGACAACAGCTACGCGCGCGAGCTGCCGGGCTTCTACGTCGCCTGGAAGCCCGATCCGGTGCCGGCGCCGCGGTTGCTGTACCTGAACGCGCCGCTGGCCGGGGAACTGGGGCTGGACGCGGTGGCGTTGGCCGGCCCCGATGGGGCGGCACTGTTCGCGGGCAACGTGGTGCCGGAAGGCGCCGAGCCGATCGCGCAGGTCTACGCCGGCCACCAGTTCGGCGGCTTTTCGCCGCAGCTCGGCGACGGCCGCGCGCTGCTGCTGGGCGAGATCGTCGACCGCCACGGACGCCGCCGCGACCTCGCCTTCAAGGGTTCGGGGCGCACGCCGTTCTCGCGCGGCGGCGACGGCAAGGCCGCGGTCGGGCCGATGCTGCGCGAGGTGCTGATCGGCGAGGCGATGCACGCGCTCGGCATCCCCACCACACGGGCGCTCGCGGTGGCGGCCACCGGCGAGCAGGTGTTTCGCGAGCAGGTGCTGCCGGGCGCGGTGCTCACGCGCGTGGCGGCGAGCCACCTGCGTGTGGGCACCTTCCAGTTCTTCGCGGCGCGCGGCGAGCACGACGAAGTGCGCCGGCTGGCCGAGTATGCGATCGCACGACACGACCCGGCGCTCGCGGGCGAACCCGATCGCTTCCTGGGGCTGCTGGACGCGGTGATGCGCCGGCAGGCCTCGCTCGTGGCGCAGTGGATGAACGTCGGCTTCATCCACGGCGTGATGAACACCGACAACATGGCGCTGTCGGGCGAGACGATCGACTATGGCCCGTGCGCCTTCCTCGAGACCTACGATCCGGACGCGGTGTTCAGTTCGATCGACCACGATGGTCGCTACGCGTTCGGCCGGCAGCCGCAGATCGCGCGCTGGAACCTGGCGCGGTTCGCCGAGTGCCTGGTGCCGCTGATCGCCGGCGATCCGGAGCGTGCGGTGGCGCAGGCCAACGAGGTGCTCGGGCGCTTCCCGACGCTCTGTCGCGCGCGGCTGCTGCAGGGGCAGCGCGCCCGTCTGGGCCTGCGCATCGCGCAGCCCGACGACCACGGCGTGGACGCCGTCGACGCCGACGCCGACGCCGACGATGCCGCGCTCGCCGACGACTGGCTGGCGCTGCTTCAGCGCGAGCGCGTGGACTTCACGCTCGGCTGGCGGCGGCTCGCCGACGCCGCCGAGGGCCGCGGCGACGCGCTGCGCGCACTGTTCACCGATCCGCAGGCGCCCGAGGCATGGCTGGCGCGATGGCGCGCGCGCTGTGCGCGCGAGGACGCGCCGGATGCCGGGAGACACGCCGACACTGGTGCCGGCACTGGCGCCGGCACCAACGCCAGACAGGCGCAGCAGCGTGCGGCAGAAATGCGCCGCGCGAGTCCGCGCATCATCCCGCGCCACCCGCACGTCGAAGCCGCGTTGGAGGCGGCGTCGGGCCACGACGATCTCGCCCCGTTCACGCGCCTGCTCGACGCGCTGCGCCGGCCCTTCGACGACGATCCGTCGCTCGACGCGTTCGCGCAGCCCGCGCCACCCGAACTCACCGCCTGCTACCGCACGTTCTGCGGCACCTGACCGGAGAAATCCATGTCGATCGATCGCATCGTCGCCGCACTGCTGGTCGCGGCCGGCCTGTCCGCCGCGGGCTGGACCGTTTCACAGGGCCTGGAGCGCTTCCGGATGTCCGAGCGCACGATCACCGTCAAGGGCCTGGCCGAGCGCGAGGTCGACAGCGACTTCGCAGTCTGGACGCTCACGTTCCGTCGCGCCGGCAACGTCTTCGGCGACGTGCAGAAGGCGCTCGCTGCCGACCGTGAGCAAGTGGCCGCGTTCCTGCGCAAGGCGGGCATCGAGGACGCCGAAGTGGAAGTGCGCCCGCTGCAGGTCACCGACGTCTACTCGCGGGAGTACTCGCAGTCGAACCAGCCGATGCGCTACACCGGCAACGGGCAGGTGCTGGTGAAGTCGGCGCGGGTCGCCGAGATCGGGAAAGCCGCGCTGGCGATCGATCCGCTGATCCAGTCCGGGCTGATGATCGAGGGGGGCAGCGGTCCGCGCTATCAGCTGCGCGGCTTCAACGAAGTGAAGGCGCCGCTGCTGGCCGAGGCGACACGCAACGCACGCGAGCAGGCGTCGAAGTTCGCGGCCGAGGCCGGCGCCACGCTCGGGCGACTGAAGAGCGCCAACCAGGGCGTGATCCGGATATCGGGCGACGGCGACGGTGGCGACGGCGACTTCGACGACGGCAGCGCGCGCGTCAAGCGGCTGCGCGTGGTGAGCACGTTCCAGTACGAACTGCGGTAGTCAGACGATCGCCACTTCCTGCAACTGCGCCGCGATGCGCGCGTGATCGGACAGCTGCACGCCGCGGCGCAGCGCACCCACGCCGCCGCGACCGCCGACGGGGGCGAGCAGGTCGATTTCGGGGTGACGCTCGCTGAAGAAGAAGTCGTGCAGCGGATGTCCGGCCTGCAACGAACGCTGGTGTGCCTCGAACACACCGAGCGTCATCAGACGGTGCGACGCGCCGGCGCGGCCCTCGGGCGCAAAGTGCAGCGGCCCGGAGTGCGGATCGCGAAAACCGAGCCATTCGTACTGGCGATCGGCCGGCGCGCGCACGGCGATCAGCATCGTGTCGATCTGCGCGGCCAGGCAATAGCGGTGAAACGCCTTCCACAGCATCAGGCGCACGAGGGTGGCATCGCGACCGGCGCGCACCGCGAGACGCGAGGCTTCGGCGAGCGGTCCGGCGATCGACGCCGCGTGCAGGTCGACGTGGTCCTCGACGACCAGCCTGCCGCGCTCGCTCGCGAGGATGCGCAGGCTTCCGAGCGCCTCGCCGTCGATCCGCGACTCGGCCAGCAGCAAGCTGGCGTTGGGCCGCAGGTCCCAGGGTTCGGGCGCGCCCGGTGCGGGTTGCGCACCCACCCCGGTGGAGGCCGGGACACGCACGGCGAGCACCTTGCCCAGGTCGGCGTCGCAGTGCGCCACGCGAATCGTCACGGGCAGGTGATGGCGGGTTGCGGCTGGCATGGGCGCTTTCCGTTGATTGTTCGTCGACACGCGGCCCCGTCCTGCGCAGCAGTGTGGGCGCGTCCCGGGGTCCGGTCAATGCTATGACGCGTGGCGGGCGCGTCGGCATCCGCCGATCGGCACTCGGCAGCCGTTCGAACGGGCACCTGCCGCACCGGGCAGCGGGATTCAAGGGCTTTTATTGGCACTCTCGGCCAATGAGTGCTAAAGTACGGGTGTGCCCAGAACTGACTGGTGAGTCATCAAAAGAGGAAAGCGTACATGTCCAAACGGAATTCGACTGCCCTCGTGCCCGCCGGCCGCCCCGGCGCGGTCATGGCGTTGCCGGCCGTCGGGAACCTGGACGCCTACATCTCGGCGGTACATCGGTTGCCGATGCTCACCGCGGAACGCGAAGTCGACCTTGCCCGCCGCTACCGCGACCAGCAGGATCTCGAAGCCGCGCGCGAACTGGTCATGTCGCACCTGCGGCTGGTGGTCTCGGTGGCCCGCCAGTACCTGGGCTACGGGCTGCCGCACGGCGACCTGATCCAGGAAGGCAACATCGGACTGATGAAGGCCGTGAAGCGCTTCGACCCGGAGCGCGGCGTGCGGCTGGTCTCGTTCGCGCTGCACTGGATCAAGGCCGAGATCCACGAGTACATCCTGAAGAACTGGCGGATGGTGAAGGTCGCCACCACCAAGGCGCAGCGCAAGCTGTTCTTCAACCTGCGCTCGCACAAGAGCGGCGCGCACACGCTCACGCCGGCCGAGGTCGAGGCGATCGCCCGCCAACTCGAGGTCCGCGAAAAGGACGTCGTCGAGATGGAAACCCGCCTCGGCGGGCAGGATCTCGCCCTCGACGGCCAGGTGGAGGACGGCGAGGAGAGCTACGCGCCGGCCGCCTGGCTGGCGGCGCCGCACGCCGAACCCACCCAGGTGCTCGAGGCGCGCGAGTACGACCGGCTGCAGAGCGACGGCATCGCCCGCGCCCTCGGGACGCTCGATGCGCGCAGCCGGCGCATCGTCGAAACGCGGTGGCTGCGCGACGACACGGAAGGCGGGACGTTGACCTTGCACCAGCTCGCCGACGAGTTCGGCGTCTCGGCCGAGCGGATCCGCCAGATCGAGGCCAAGGCGTTGCAGAAGATGAAAGGCGCGCTCGCCGCGTACGTCTAACGAGAGCGTCGCGGCCGTGCCGCGGCGTTCCATTCGTTCTTTCCTCCCCCTCTTTGCCGCCGCAGGGAAACCGAAGGCGGCATTCTTTTCGGCCTCGCCCCGCGGGCTGCGCAGTCGCCGGCTTCGGCTATCCTCGGCGCCCATGTCTGCGTCCACCCCGAATCCCCCGGCTGCGCGGGCCGTGGCGATCGGCTGCCTGCTGCTCAATGCGCTGGTCTGGGGCGTCTCCTGGTGGCCGTTCCGGCAGCTGAACGCGCTCGGCCTGCACAGCCTGTGGGCCACCGGTTTCGCATTCGGCTTGTCCACCGTCCTGATCAGCCTGTGGCGCCCGTCGGCCTGGCCTGCCATGCTGCGCCGCCCGCAACTGCTGTGGATGGTCCTCGCGGCGGGCGTCACCAACGCCGCATTCAACTGGGGCGTGATGATCGGCGAGGTGGTGCGGGTGGTGCTGCTGTTCTACCTGATGCCGGTCTGGTCCCTGCTGCTGGCGCGCTGGCTGCTGCACGAGCCGATCACCGGCGCGGCACTCGGGCGCATCGCGCTGGCGATCGGCGGCGCGGCGATCGTGCTCTGGCAGCCGCAGACCGGGTTGCCCCTGCCGTCGACGCTGGCCGACGGGCTCGGCATCGTCGGCGGCGCGAGCTTCGCGCTGGTGAACGTGCTGGTGCGCCGCCACCGCGAGGTGCCCGACGAGACGCGCGCGCTGGCGATGTTCGTCGGCGGCTTCGTGGTGGCGACCGGCCTGGCCGCCGCACTCGCCGCCGGCGGCACGATCGCCGCCCCGCCGGCCGCGGCCTGGCCGTGGATCGCCGGCAACCTCGCACTCGCGCTGGTACTGCTCGGCGGCAACTTCGCGCTGCAGTACGGCGCGGCGCGTCTGCCCGCGGCCGTCACCGCGATCGTGATGCTCTCCGAGGTGGTATTCGCGGCGCTGTCGTCGGTGGGGCTGGGCGGCGAGACGCTCGGCGCGCGTACCATGGCAGGCGGGTTGCTGATCCTCGCCGCCACGCTGCTGGCTTCGCTGCCCACCGCGGCGTCGGCGCACGCTGCCCGCGCCCCCGGAGAATCTCGATGACCACTGTCAACGACTTCAACGCCGACACGATCGATGGGCGCGCACGCGCGCTTTCGCGCTACCGCGGCAAGGTGCTGCTGATCGTGAACACCGCCAGCCAGTGCGGCCTCACACCGCAGTACGCCGGACTCGAGGCGCTGTACCGCGAGTACCGCGATCGCGGCCTCGAGATCCTCGGCTTCCCGTGCAACCAGTTCGGCGCCCAGGAGCCGGCGGGCGAGAGCGAAATCGCGACGTTCTGCGAGACGCAATACGGCGTGAGCTTTCCGATGTTCGCCAAGGTGGACGTGAACGGCGACGCCGCCCACCCGCTCTTCAAGTGGCTGCGCAGGCAGGCGCCGGGGCTCCTGGGCTCGGAAGCCATCAAGTGGAACTTCACCAAGTTCCTGGTCGATCGCGAAGGGCGTGTCGTCGAGCGCTTCGCGCCGACCAGCGCGCCGGCCGACCTGGCGCCGGCGATCGAGAAGTTGCTGTAGGGCGCATTCTCGCGCTGCTTCGGGGGCGCTGCGCGCGCCGGGCGATCCGTCCTTCTCAGCGGCCCGCTGTCCACAGGCCGCGATAGTCGGCCGCGATCGCATCGAGTACCGCGTCGCGCTCGCCCAGCACCGGCCAGAGGTCGATGCGCAGACCCGGATGCACGGCACAGACGCGAGCGAGCAGCGCCGGCACGTCGCGCTTCAGGTGCCCACCCTGCGCCCAGAACACCGGCGCAACGGCGATCCGCGTCGCACCCGCGCCAACCGCCGTCGCGACCGCGTCGTCCAGCGTCGGCGGCATCGACTCGAGAAAGGCGGGCACCACTTCGACCTGCGGCAGGCTTGCGCGCAGCCGCCGGGCCAGCGCGTCGACCGGGGCGCGCCAGGCGGGATCGCGTGCGCCATGCGCGAACAGGATCAGCACCGTCGTCAAGCGCCGTCCTTCAGCAGCAGTCGCAGGTCGTGGACGATCGGCTCGGGCCCGGCACCGTGCTTGACGAACAGGCGCAGCTTGCCCTGCGGATCGAAGACGTAGCTGCCCGCCGTGTGATCGACGGTGTAGGTGTCGGGCGTCTTGCCCGGCACTTTCTGATAGAACACCCGGAACGCCTTCGCGGTGCGCGCAGTGGCTTCGGCGTCACCGTGGAGCCCCAGAAAGCGCGGATCGAAAGCCGGCACGTAGTGGGACAGCAATTCCTGCGTGTCGCGCTCGGGATCGACGCTGACAAACAGCACCTGCACACGCTCGGCGTCGGGGCCCAGTTGCTTCATCACCCCGGCCAGTTCGGCCAGCGTGGTCGGGCACACGTCGGGGCACTGCGTGTAGCCGAAGAAGATCACCACCGCCTTGCCGCGAAAGTCGGCGAGCGTGCGCGGCTTGCCGTCGTGGCCGGTGAGCGCGAAATCGCCGCCGAAGTCGGCCCCGGTGACGTCGGTGTTGCGGAACTCCGGCTTGCCCTGGCAGCCGGCGAGCACGAAGCCGAAAGCCAGTGCCAGCGCCCAGGCGGCCCGGCGCGCGCACTGCGCGAAGACGCGCGGACGGAAGTGCCGGAACGCTTGCCGGGGCAGGAGCAGGTCGGTCATGGGGACGGGCAAGCCTTTGCGCGCCGGTTCAACGCAGGTAGTGGTCGAGCAGCAGCGCGCCGAACAGCGCCGCCAGATAGAAGATCGAGTAACCGAACGCCTTGCGCGCCAGCATGTCGGTGTAGGCGCGCCACATGCGCCACGCGTAGCCGAGGTAGACGGCGTCGAGCGCCAGCACGCTGGCGAGGTAGAACAGGCCGCTCATGCCGATCAGGTACGGCAGCAGCGAGGCCGCGGTGAGCAGCAGCGTGTAGAGCAGGATGTTCAGCCGCGTGAACTCGGGCCCGTGCGTGACCGGCAGCATCGGCAGGCCCGACTTGCGGTAGTCCTCGACCCGGTACAACGCGAGCGACCAGAAGTGCGGCGGTGTCCAGACGAAGATGATCAGGAACAGCGCCAGCGCCGGCGCGCCGACATCGTCGACGACTGCGGCCCAGCCCAGCACCGGCGGCATGGCGCCCGAGGCGCCGCCGATCACGATGTTCTGCGGCGTGGCCGGCTTGAGCAGCACCGTGTAGACGAGCGCATAGCCGACGAAAGTGGCCAGCGTGAGCCACATCGTGAGCGCATTGACGAAGACGTGCAGCAGCACGGCACCCAGCACGCCGATCGCGCCGGCGAACGCCGCCGCAGCGGCAGTGCCGACCTCGCCGCGTGCCAGCGGCCGGCCGCGCGTGCGCGCCATGCGCGCGTCGATGCCGCGCTCGATCAGGCAGTTGAACGCGAAGCCGGCGCCGGCCAGCAGCGAAATGCCTGCCGTGCCGAAGACCAGGATCTGCCACGGCACCCGCGAGTCGGCCGCCAGCAGCATGCCGATCAGCGCGCAGAACGCCGCCAGCATCACGATGCGCGGCTTGGTAAGCGCGAGGTATTGCCCGCCCAGATGGCGCCAGCTGGCGGGTCCGAGCTGCGAAACGTCCATGCTCACACCTGCAGGCGCGCCTGGCGCGCCCGGAAGTACAGCGTCAGCACGAGGGCCAGCAGCAGCGCGGCCCCGCCGTTGTGCGCGACCGCCACGGCGATCGGCAGGCTGAAGTACACGTTGGACAGCCCGAGCAGCCACTGCAGCGCCAGCACCGCGAGCAATGCCGCACCGAGCCCCTTCGCGCCGTCGGTGCGCCACGCGCGCCAGCCGAGCCAGCCGAGCCCGCCGGCGACGACCACCGCGCCGATGCGATGCATCAGGTGGATCGCGGTGAGCGCCTGCATCGGCAGGTTCTCGCCGTCGCCGGTCTTGCCGAGTTCGCGGACGAAGTGGAACGCGTCGCGGAAATTCATTGGCGGCCACCACTGCCCCTGGCAGGTCGGCAGGTCGGTGCAGGCCAGCGCCGCATAGTTGGTGCTGGTCCAGCCGCCGAGGAAGATCTGCGCGCACACCACCACCAGCCCGAGCAGTGCGGGCGCGGCGAGCGCCGCGATCGGCTCGGCATCGACGTGACGCGGCGGCGGCCGTTGCCTGAGCCACAGCCACAGCAGCATCGACAGCGTGAGCAGGCCGCCGACCAGGTGGCCGGTGACGATCGCCGGCTTGAGCAGCAGCGTCACCGTCCACATCCCGAAGAGGCCCTGCAGGATCACCACCCCGACCAGCGTGATCGGCAGTGCCGGCGACTGGCGCAGCGCGCTGCGCCGCCGCCACGCGATCACCGCGATCGCGATGATCATCAGGCCGAGCGCCTGCGCGAAGTAGCGGTGGATCATCTCGCGCCAGGCCTTGCCCATCGACACCGGGCCGTGCTCGCCGCCCTGCTCGGCGACCGCCTGCGCGATGGCGTCCCTGGCGTGCAGCGGCGTGAGCTTGCCGTAGCAGCCCGGCCAGTCGGGACAGCCCAGGCCCGCGTCGGTCAGGCGCACGTAGGCGCCGAGCATCACCAGTCCGAAGGTGAGCAGCAGCGCGGCCGCGATCAGACGTCGATAGCCATCGTGCCGTGCGGCCGGCCGCCCCGCGGCGGGCGACGAAGATCCGGGAATCGTCGCGCTCATCTCACCCCACCCTCGAAGCGCGCAGCAGTCTGGACAGGTCTTTCTTCATGCGGCTGGGATCGGCGTCTTTCGGAAAGCGCATCATCAGGTATCCCAGCGGGTCGATCATGTAGACGTGATCGGAGGCCGTGGTGCCGGGTTGCGCCGGCAGCGCGCGCGCAAGCGTCGCCGCGTCGGTGCGCATCAGCACCAGGCCTTCGTGCTGCGCGAGCAATGCCGGATCGGGCGCGCCGCCATCGTCGATGATCCACACCCGCTCGACACGGTCGCGATCCTTGCCGGCGGTGAGCCGCACCTGCCGGATTTCGTACAGGCGCTCGCGACAACCGGCGTCGCAGGCGGCCGGCCCGGTCACCAGCAGGATCCAGCGGCCGTGCAACGAAGCGATGCCGTCGCGTGCAGCGGTGGCGCGAGCCGCGACGGTCGCTGGCGCTGGCGCTGGCGTCACGGTCGCTGTCGCAGTCGTCGCCGGCAACGTGCCAAGCGCACCGACGTCGCGCAGCGGCGTGATCAGCGTGCCGTAATTGGTGCGGGCCTCGGGGCGCACCACGTAGTAGGTGTAGTACGACGCGACCACCGGAGCGGCGCAGACCAGCAGGACGCCCAGCATCTTCCAGCGCCCGGCGCGCACCCGCCGGCCCGTGTCGGCCGGTGCGCGCGCATCTGCGTGGGCATCGGCCAGCGCGGTTCCGGCATTCGTCGATTGCAGCATCACCTTCCGGCCTTCCTTGTTCCACACAGCACGAAGCGTACCCACAGCCCCGCCACCAGCACGGCCAGCGCGTACCACTGGAACGCATAGCCGAGGTGCTTGTCGACCCCGCTGCCCGGATCGGGCCAGTCGCGCACCAGCCCATCGTCCCAGTCGGCGCCGCCGATCCGCGGCGTCACCGTCTCGCGGACCACCAGCGGTTGCATCGCCAGTCCGGACCAGCGCGCGAACGAGGCCACGTCGGCGTTCTGCCACAGGCGGTCCCGCGGACCCGGTGGCGCCGATCGGCCGAGTTCGAGCGCCTGCTCGAGGTCGCGCTCGGCGATCCCCTCGATCTCGACCTCTGCGGCCGGCGTCGCGAGTTCGGGCAGCCGCGTGCGCTCGCGCGGATCGCTGGCGACCCAGCCGCGCAGCACCAGCACGTGGCGGTCCGAAGCCGTGATTCTAAGCGCAGAAAGCACGTGGAATCCGGCAATCCCCTTGTGTGTCCGATTGTCGACGAACACCGTGCGCTGCGGCAGCCAGGAGCCGCGCACCACCACCTTGCGGCCCTGCAGGCGGGACGCATCGAGGTCGTCCGCGGACATCCGGATCGCAACGGCGTGCGCCGCCGCCTCCCGCATCGCGTGCAGCGCGCGCTTTTCGTCGGCGCGCCGCATCTGCCAGTTGCCCAACGAAACGGTGACGACCACCAGCGCCAGTGCCACCAGCGTCGGCACCCGATCGCGCAGCCTCATCGAGGTCGGCCACCCGCCAGAGGGCCTAGAATGACCCATGCGCCAACGGAGCCGTCCGTGAAGTGGATCATTGCCGCCGGATTCGCCCTGATCATCGGCAGCCTCGCCTCGGCGCTGGTCTTCCTGATCCGCGATCGCGGGCGCACGCGCAACACGATGCGCGCGCTCGCGTTCCGCGTCGGCTTCTCGATCGCGCTCTTCCTGTTCATCCTCTTCGCCCACTGGATGGGCTGGATCCAGAGCACCGGAGTGCCGATCGCCACCCGGTGAGGCGCCCGCCGGCACCCGCCCGCTACAACCAGTAGACGACCACGTACAGGCCCAGCCAGACGACGTCGACGAAGTGCCAGTACCAGGCGGCCGCCTCGAACGCGAAGTGCCGCTGCGGCGTGAAGTGGCCCCTCAGGATCCGGAACAGCACCGCCGACAGCATGATCGCGCCCACCGTCACGTGGAAGCCATGAAACCCCGTGAGCATGAAGAAGGTGGAGCCGAAGATGCCCGAGGACAGTTTCAGGTTCAGCTCGCTGTACGCGTGCACGTACTCGTAGGCCTGGAAACCGAGGAAGGTGAATCCCAGCAGGATCGTGACGAGCATCCAGAAGGCCAGTGGTGCCCGGCGATTGTCCTTCAGCGCGTGGTGCGCGATCGTCAGCGTCACACCCGACGTGAGCAGCAGCGCCGTGTTCAGCGTCGGGATCGGCCACGGCCCGATCGTCTGGAAGGGTTCGACCACGCCCGCCGGGCCGGCGTTCGGCCAGGTGGCCTGGAAGTCGGGCCACAACAGCGAGCGATGGTCGAGGTCGCCGAGCCAGGGCGTGGCGATCGAGCGCGCATAGTAGAGCGCGCCGAAGAATGCCGCGAAGAACATCACTTCGGAGAAAATGAACCAGCTCATCGACCAGCGGAACGACACGTCGACGCGCTCGCCATACAGCCCGCTCTCCGATTCACGGGCCACCGCGCCGAACCAGCCGATCATCATGTATGCGAGGATCGCGATGAAGATCGCGAACAGCCACGGACCGAACGGCGCGCCGTTCACCCAGCTGGCCAGGCCGAAGCCGAAGAAGGCCAGCGCGATCGCCCCGACCATCGGCCACTTCGACGGGTGCGGCACGAAGTAGTAAGGCGTGCCCGAGCTCGTAGCCGAAACCATGTCGCTGTCTCCCCGAAAGAATTCCGTTCGAATTCGTGTTCAGCCCGCCGCCATCCGGGCGACCGTGACGAGCACCAGCACGAACAGCGCCGCGGCCAGAAGCCCGGCGACGATGACGCGCACCGGATGAAGCCCGGCCAGGTCGCGTTCGTGCGAACCGCGCCCGCGCACGCCGAAAAACGATGCGCCCACCGCCTGGAAGGTGGCGGCCATCCCGGCCTTGCGCCGCGACGCCGGCTGCCGGTCGGCCTGCATCATCCGCCCAGCCCGCGGCCGGCGCCGCGCCCCGGCTGCGGCGCTGCGGCCGCCGCCTTGCCGCCCACCTCGAAGAAGGTGTACGACAACGTGATCGTGTTGACGTCCTTCGGCAGCTTCGGATCGACCACGAAGACCACCGGGAAACGCCGCGTTTCGTTGGCGCCGAGTTCCTGCTGCCTGAAGCAGAAGCACTCGAGCTTGCGGAAATACGCGGCCGACTGGCGCGGCGCGTAGCTCGGAATCGCCTGCCCGGCGGTGGGCGCCGCGCGCGTGTTCTCGAGGTCGTAGACGACCGTGACCAGCTCGCCCGGGTGCACCTCGAGCGAGGCGACCTCGGGCCTGAACTTCCACGCGCCACGGCCGTTGGCGTCGAACTCGACGACGATGGTGCGCGAGCGGTCGACCTGCGTGTTGCGGGCAAACTCGGCCGCGCCGCGGTCGGCCCTGGTGAGGCTGTTCAGGCCCGTGACTTCGCAGATCCGGTCGTACAGCGGCACCAGCAGGAAGCCGAAGCCGAACATCACCACGGCGACGACGACGAGCCTGCCGAACATCCGCAGGTTCAGCGCGCGCGTGTCCGGGGCGGGCGGACGGTCGTTCACTGCCCGAGCAGCCAGCGGTTGACGATCACGCCCACGAAGAACGCCAGCGCGATCGACGCCAGGATCAACGCGGTGCGCAGGTTGTCGCGACGGCTCACTTCACCACCGGGGGGGTCTCGAAGGTGTGGAACGGCGCCGGGCTCGGCACGGTCCACTCGAGACCGTGGGCGTTCTCCCACACGCGGTCGCTGGCCCTGGCGCCGCCCTTGATGCAGCGGATCACCATCCACAGGAAGATCAGCTGCGACAGGCCGAAGCCGAAGGCGCCGATCGTCACGACCGCGTTGAAGTCGGCGAACTGCATCGGGTAGTCGGCGTAGCGCCGCGGCATGCCGGCGAGCCCGAGGAAGTGCATCGGGAAGAAGGTGATGTTGAACGTGATCATCGAAGCCCAGAAGTGCCACTTGCCGAGCCGCTCGTCGTACATGTGGCCGGTCCACTTGGGTATCCAGTAGTAGGTGCCGGAGAACAGCGCGAACAGCGACCCGGCCACCAGCACGTAGTGAAAGTGCGCGACGATGTAGTAGGTGTCGTGGATCTGGATGTCCAGCGGCGCCACCGCCATGATCAGCCCGGTGAAGCCCCCGATCGCGAACACGAAGATGAAACCGACGGCGAACAGCATCGGCGTCTCGAAAGTCATCGAGCCGCGCCACATCGTCGCCACCCAGTTGAAGATCTTCACGCCGGTGGGCACCGCGATCAGCATCGTCGCGTACATGAAGAACAGCTGGCCGGTGACCGGCATGCCGGTGGTGAACATGTGGTGCGCCCAGACGATCATCGACAGGATCGCGATCGACGCGGTGGCGTACACCATCGAGCTGTAGCCGAACAGCGGCTTGCGCGCGAAGGTGGGGATCACCTCGCTGATGATCCCGAACGCGGGCAGGATCATGATGTAGACCTCGGGGTGCCCGAAGAACCAGAAGATGTGCTGGTACATCACCGGGTCGCCGCCGCCGGCCGCATTGAAGAACGACGTGCCGAAGTGGCGGTCGGTGAGCACCATGGTGACCGCGCCGGCCAGCACCGGCATCACCGCCAGCAGCAGGTAGGCGGTGATCAGCCAGGTCCAGCAGAACATCGGCATCTTCATCAGCGGCATGCCGGGCGCGCGCATGTTCAGGATCGTCGTGATGATGTTGATCGACCCCATGATCGAGCTGGCGCCCATCAGGTGCAGCGCGAGGATGGCGAGATCCATGCCCGGGCCCATCTGCACCGACAGCGGCGCGTACAGCGTCCAGCCGGCGGCGGTGGCGCCACCCGGCACGAAGTACGAGACGATCAGCAGCGACGCCGCCACCGGCAGCAGCCAGAAGCTGAAGTTGTTCAGGCGCGCGAAGGCCATGTCGGAGGCACCGATCATCAGCGGTACCTGCCAGTTGGCGAACCCGACGAACGCCGGCATCACCGCGCCGAACACCATGATCAGGCCGTGCATCGTCGTGAGCTGGTTGAAGAACTCGGGCCGCAGGATCTGCAGGCCCGGCTGGAACAGCTCGGTGCGCAGCAACAGCGCGTTCACGCCGCCCACCAGCAGCATCGCGAACGAGAACCACAGGTACATCGTGCCGATGTCCTTGTGGTTGGTCGCATACAGCCAACGGCGCCAGCCGCTCGGGTGGTCGTGCGCGTGGCCGTGTGCGTGGTCACCGGGGTGGTCGAGGACGGCGCTCATGTCACTGGGCTCCTGCTGATTCGCTTCGTTCGGTTCGCGGCGCGCCGGCGGGGCCGCGGTTCACCTGCGCGCAGCCGTCACTTCGGACGGCTGCACGACGTTGTCGCTGGCCTTGTTGCCCCAGGCATTGCGGGTGTAGGTGACCACCGCCGCCAGCTCGACGTCGGAGAGCTGCCTGAACGGGGCCATCGCGGTTCCGGGTCGGCCGTGCAGCACGACGTCGAGCTGTGCCTGCGACTTGCCGAGCACCACCTTCGAGCCGTCGAGCGCCGGGAAGCTGCCGGTGACGCCCTTGCCGTTGGCCTGGTGACAGGCCACGCAGTTGGCCGCATACACTTTCTCGCCGCGGGCGTTCAGGTCGGCGAGTTGCCACTCCCGGGTCGGGTCGTCGGTCCGCGCGAGCATTTCCTTCTTCTTTTCTTCGACCCACTTCAGGTAATCGGCCTCGGTGCGCACGTCCACCACGATCGGCATGAACGCGTGGTCCTTGCCGCACAGTTCGGCGCACTGGCCCCGGAACACGCCGGTCTTCTCGGCCTTGAACCAGGTGTCGCGCACGAAACCGGGGATCGCGTCCTGCTTGACGCCCAGCGCCGGCATGTACCACGCGTGGATCACGTCGTTGGCGGTGATGACGACGCGGACCTTCCTGTTGACCGGCACCACGAGCGGGTTGTCGACCTCCATCAGGTAGGTCGGGTTCTGCTCGCGACGCGCCTTCGCATCGGGGTAGTTGCGGTCTTCGATCTGGTCGCGCGGGGTCGACAGCATCGAGAGGAACGAGATGCCCTCGCCGTCACCCTTCAGGTAGTCGTAGCCCCACTTCCACTGGTAGCCGGTGGCCTTCACCGTCAGGTCCGCGTTGGAAGTGTCCTTCTGCTCGACCACCATGCGCGTGGCCGGGATGGCCATGCCGACGATGATCAGGAACGGCACCACCGTCCAGGCGATCTCGACCGCGGTGCTCTCGTGGAAACTGGCCGGCGCATGGCCGCGCGACTTGCGATGCTTCCAGACCGCGTAGAACATCACGCCAAAGACGGCGACGAAAATCGCCACGCAGATCCACATCACGAACCAGTGGATCCAGTGCTGCTCCTCGGCGATGCGCGTGACCGGCGCGGTGAGGTTCAGCTGGTTGACCTTCGGCCCGCCCGGCATGTCGCCAATCGCCGCCGCGATCGAGGCCCAGCCGCCCAGCACCGCCACGGCCAGTGCATCGGCCATCCGCTTCGGTTTCATCGCACCCATCTCCCCGCCATTGCCCGTTCTTCGATTCGGTCGGCACGACCGCTGCCGGGCAAGCACGTCGTACGGTGCGTCTTGTCCTGGATCAATGCGTTCGTTGCGGCCACGGATTATAGAGGCGGCCACGCCGCGTCAGCAAATGGCCCGAAATCCGTTACTGCGCTCGCGGGTATCGGCCGATCGCGGCGCGCGACACGAACTCGACCGGCACGAGGCCGTCGGCCCGCCGCTTGCGCTGCGGGCACCAGGCGTGCCCGTACACCAGTTCGACGCTCGCGTGCAGACGGCCGTCGGTGCGCCGCAGCGATTCGAGTTCGCGCAGCCACGCGTGGCGCTGGGCGCGCCCGAGCAGGCCGCGAAACCGGCCGCGCAGCGCGTTGCCGCCGAGCGCGCGCAGATCGGCGAGCATCGCTGCGGCGTCGGCCCACGACAGTGCGAGACGCTCGCTGTCCATCACCGGCTCGGCGAAGCCTGCGGCACCGAGCAGGTCGCCGACGTCGTGCAGGTCGTGGAAGTGCATCGTGCGCGCCCCCAGCGCGCGCAACCCGGCGAGCGTGTCCACGCCGAAGAACGAGAAGTGGAGCAGCGCACCGGGGCGCGCGATCCGATGAAACTCGCCGAGCGCGCGTTCGGGCGACTCGAACCAGTGCAGGGCCAGATTCGACCAGACGAGGTCGACGCTTGAATCGGCCAGCGGCAGCGCATGGGCGTCGGCCGCGACGATGTGCGCCACCGGTCGAGCCTGCAGCGCACGCGCGCGCAGGCGCGTGAAGAAGCCCGGTGCCGGCGGCGCGAGCGCGGCACGCGCGGCGCGCGTCATGCCCGGCGCGAAATCCAGCCCGACGAGTTCGGCCTGCGGATAGCGCTTCTTCAGCGCGAGCAGGCCGCGCCCCGCTCCGCAGCCGACGTCGACGACGCTGCGCGGCGCGAGCCGCACCACGTCGAGTCGCCCGAGCATGCGCGCCTCGACCTCGGCGAACAGGAAGTCGGCGCGACCCGGTGTGGCGGCGCGACGCGAAAACTGACGCCGCACGGCCAACGGGTCTAGGTCGGGCGCAACAAGCATCGTCGGCAGTATAGGTCCGCAATCGGGTTCAATGACGGTCATGGAATTCCGCGCCAGGGTTTCGCCTGACGACGGCCCGGCGGCCGCGCTGCGGCGCACCTGCGCGCACTTCTTCGACGCCTGGCTGCCGGCCGCCTGCATCGTCTGCGGCAACGCGCACAGCGATGGCTTGTGCCCCGAATGCGAGAACGCGCTGCCGGGACGCGCGACCATGCGCTGTGCACGTTGCGGGCTCGCATCGCCGGCATCGCAGCCGTCGCCGGCCCCGGGGCCGGCGCACTGCGCCGCCTGCCAGGCCGATCCGCCCGCCTTCTCGGCCACCGTGGTGCTGGGCGACTACGCGCCGCCACTCGAGCGGCTGGTGCAGGCGCTGAAGTTCGGCCGCGACGCCGCACTCGCGCCGCCACTGGGCCGTGCACTGGCGCGCCGGCTCGAAACCGCCCTCCCCGATGGCGCGCGGCCCGACGCATCGGACGCATCCGGCGGCCCGGGCGCACTCCCCGGGACCATCGTCACCGCGATCCCGCTGTCGGTGATCCGCCTCGCCGGACGCGGCTTCAACCAGTCGCTGGAAATCGCCCGGGCGCTGGCGCGTGCGCGGCGCCTGCCGCTCGGGCACCGGCTGCTCGCGCGCACCCGTGCGGGCACGCCGGCGTCCACGTTGCACGCTGGCGAGCGCCGCCTCGCGCTGGCCGGCGCGTTCGCCGCGTCACGACCGCTCGCCGCACGCACGGTGATCGTCGTCGACGACGTCATGACCACCGGTGCGACGCTGCGCGCTGCCGCCGACGCGCTGCGTGCCGCCGGAGCCGCGCATGTGATCAACTGCGTGGTCGCCCGTACCCCGCCACCCGATGCAAGACACGATCGTCCACGTCGTCCTGGTTAACCCCGAGATCCCGCCGAACACCGGCAACGTGATCCGGCTGTGCGCGAACACCGGCGCACAGCTGCACCTCGTCGAGCCGCTCGGGTTCTCGCTCGACTCGGCGAAACTGCGCCGCGCCGGCCTCGACTACCGCGAGTTCGCCGCCATCCGCGTGCACGCGAGCTGGGAGGACTTCGTCGCGCACGAGCGCCCGCGACGCATGTTCGCGCTCAGCACCCGCGCCCGGCAGCGCCCGACCGAGGCCGCCTTCGAGCGTGGCGACTATCTGGTATTCGGTCCGGAGACCCGCGGGCTGCCCGATGCGATCCTTGCGCAGTTCGTACCCGCGCAGCGTCTGCGCCTGCCGATGCGCCCACGCAATCGCAGCCTGAACCTGTCGAACGCGGTCGCGGTCACGGTGTTCGAAGCCTGGCGCCAACTCGGCTTCGAGGGTGCTGCCGACGTCGCGGCGGGTCACCCGCTCAGGCCCTGAAAAGCCGTCCGGGCAGCGCGTGATCGCGTTGGTCACGACGCGCGATCGTGCTCGTTGCGCGGCTCGCGCGACAACAACGCCAGAACCGCGTCGCGCGCCTGCTGACGCCCGGCCAGGACGGCGTTGACGGCCGACACGATCGGCATGTCGACCCGGTGCGCGCGCGCGAGCGCCTCGGCGGCCTGCGCGCAGTGCACGCCTTCGGCGACGTGTCCGAGCCGCGCGACGATCGCGGCGAGCGACTCTCCGCCCGCCAGCGCCAGCCCGACCTGGCGGTTGCGCGACAGGTCGCCGGTGCAGGTGAGGACCAGGTCTCCGAGCCCGGTGAGGCCCAGGAAGGTTTCGATGCGCGCGCCAATGCACGCGCCCAACCGGACGGTTTCGGCCAGGCCACGCGTGATCAACGCGGCGCGGGCGTTCTGGCCCAGCGACAGGCCGTCGCAGATGCCGGCGGCAATCGCCATGACGTTCTTCAGGGCGCCGCCGAGTTCGACGCCGACCACGTCGTCGCTGCGATAGATGCGCGCCGGCCCGTGATGAAAGGCCTCGACGGTTGCCGCCTGAAGCGCGACCGAGGACGAGGCCACGGTCAGGGCGACCGGCAGGCCGGCGGCGACCTCCTGGGCAAAGCTCGGACCCGACAACACGGCCGCGTCGTGGCGATGCAGTTCTTCGGCGGCGACCTCGTGAGGCAGCCGTCCGGTTGCGGCCTCGATTCCCTTGCAGAGCCAGACGACGCCGCGCACCCCATCGGGCAGCGCAGCGTCGAGCGCGCGCAGCGTCGGCCGCAGGCCGGCCAGCGACGTGGCCACGACCGCCAGCGAACCGGGCGCGTCGAGCCAGCGGCATGCCGCAGCCGCGTCGTCGGTGAATTCGATCTGCGGCGCCAGCGCGACGCGCGGCAGATAGCGTTCGTTGCAGCGCGCGCTGCGCAGCGACGCGACCAGTGCGGGATCGCGCGCCCACAGCATCACCGGTTGCTGCCTGGCCGCGTGGACCGCCAGCGCGGTACCCCAGGCGCCGGCCCCGAAGATCGCGATGCGCATGCGCCGCGCGTCCGTCAGCGGCCCCAGACTTCGTCGGCGCTGACGAATCCGCTGGCGCCACCGCGATGACGCACGCGCAGCCAGCCCGCCGGCGCGCCTGCACCGACCACTTCGAGCAGCACGCCGCGCTCGACCTGCACGACCAGTTCGCCGTTGGGCTGCGCAGTGCGGCGAAGCGCCGCGAGCGTGCTGGCCACCACGTGCCGCGATTCGCCGAGGTCGTCGCGATGCACCCACAGCACGTCGCCGCTCATGTCGCGCACCTTGACCCACTGGTTCAGTGCCGACAGCCACTCGAGCGGGGTACCCCGCACCACGATGAACAGCTTGCGCGCGCGATCGGACGGGCCGTCGTAGAGGATCGCCGCCGGACTCGTGATCTCCCGGTAGCCGGGCCCCCGCTCCTGCGCCGGCGCCGCAGGCTGCGCCGGCGCCAGGGCGGGCACCGCGGCCCCTGCCGTGGCCAGGCACCAGACGGCTGCGATCCGTGCACCCCGCATCAGTGCGCACCCGGCACGATGATGCCCGAACCCTGCTCGGCGGCGCCCTGCTGGGCCAACCGCTGCTGGTAGAGCGCCTCGAAATTGATCTCGGCCAGGTGGATCGGCGGAAAGCCGGTGCGCTGCACGGTGTCGGCGAGGTTCGAGCGCAGGTAGGGGTAGACGATGTTCGGGCAGATCACGTTCAGCAGCAGTTCCATCTGCCCGGCCGGGATGTTGCGCATCTCGAAGATGCCGCCCTGTCTGCCTTCGATCAGGAACGCCGTCTTGTCGCCGACCCGGGTGGTGACGGTGACCGTCACCGTCGATTCGTAGACGTCTTCGGCCAGTTGCTCGCTGCCGACGTCCATCTGGATCTCGACCGACGGCTGCTGCGTGTCGAGGAAGATGCGCGGCGCGTTCGGAATCTCGAGCGAGAGGTCCTTCAGGTAGACCCGCTGGATGGCAAAGACGGGGGCTTGCGCCTGCTCGCTCATGGATGTTCCTTGGTGGGTGCCGGCAGCCGGCCGGCGGAATCAAAGGGGGAAGGTCGCGCTGTGCGCCAGGAGCCCGTTCACAGGCCCTGGCCGCGCAGCAGCGGAACCAGTTCGCCGTCCTGGTCGAGCTCTGCGAGGTCGTCGAAACCGCCGACGTGGCGCTCGCCGATGTAGATCTGCGGGACGGTGCGCCGGCCGGTGCGCGCGATCATCTCCTCGCGCCGCGAAGGATCGAGGTCGATGCGCACCTTGTCGATCGCGGCCACGCCGCGCGCCTCGAGCAGCCGCTCGGCGCGCACGCAGTAGGGACACGTCGCGGTGCAGTACATCAGGACCGGTGCGGACATGGGTCGCTTTCCTGGCTGCTCGGGCTGCTCGGGCTGCCCGGGCTACTTGACCACCGGCAGGCCGGCCTGTCGCCACGACTGCAGTCCGCCGCCCAGGTTGAAGACGTCCTTGCGGCCGGCCTTGCGCAGGATGCCCGCGGCGCGGCTGGACGTGACACCGCTCGCGCAGCACAGCAGCACCGGCTTGTCGGCGGGCAACTCGCCGACGCGCTTTCCGAGTTCGGCCATCGGGATGTTGCGCGCATTCGGCAGGTGTCCGCCGGAGTAGTCGGCCTGCGAGCGCACGTCGAGCACGACCGCTCCGGTGTCGTTGATCAGGCGGGTCGCACCCAGCGTGTCCAGCGACGGACCGGAGGCGCCGCGCAGCACCATCGGCCAGACCAGCATGGCGCCGGAGACGAAGGCGACGGCAATCAGCACGATGTTTTCGGTGATGAAGTCCACGGCTCGGCCATCGATCGATGAAACGGTGAATTATAGAATAGCGCTCTGCCCGTCCACCGCGACCCCCACATCGACCCGCGACGACCCATGACGATGACGTACCGACTCGTGCTGCTGCGCCACGGCGAGAGCCAATGGAACCTCGAAAACCGTTTCACCGGCTGGACCGACGTCGATCTCACCGAAACCGGCCTCGGCGAAGCGCGCCGCGCCGGCCAGTTGCTGAAGGCCGAAGGGTTCGACTTCGACCTCGCCTTCACCTCGGTGCTCAAGCGTGCGATCCGCACCCTCTGGACGGTGCTCGACGAAATGGACCGGATGTGGATCCCGGTGGTCCACCACTGGCGGCTGAACGAGCGGCACTACGGGGCGCTGCAGGGCCTGAACAAGGCGGAAACCGCAGCGCGCTTCGGCGACCAGCAGGTGCTGGTCTGGCGCCGCGCCTACGCGATCGCGCCCGATCCGCTGCCCGCCGACGACCCGCGCGGGGCCGAGAACGACCCGCGCTACGCCGGCCTGCGCGCCGGCGAGATTCCGCGCACCGAGTGCCTGAAGGACACCGTCGCGCGCGTCGTGCCGTACTGGGACGAGACGATCGCCCCGGCGATCCGGCTGGGCAAGCGGGTGGTCGTGGCCGCGCACGGCAATTCGCTGCGTGCGCTGATCAAGCACCTCGACGCGATCGGCGACGACGAGATCGTCCACCTGAACATTCCCACCGGACGCCCGCTGGTCTACGAACTCGACGAGGCGCTGCGTCCGGTGCGCAACTTCTATCTCGGCGACCAGGCCGAAATCGAGGCGGCGATGGCCGCCGTCGCCGCCCAGGGCAAGGCGCATCCGCCCGGCTGACGCGAGCCCCCGGGCGGCCGGCAATGGCCGCCGGCCGGACCGGCGATCGGCCACGCGCGAACCAGCGGCGGTTTATACTCGATCGGTCGGCAGACGGCGTGCGGCGCGAGGTGAATCGCCGGCCGCTCTGCCCGCGGGATCATCGATGAAGGGCAAGCTCAAACCCCTGGGTCTCCTGTCGGCCGGCGCGCTCGCCGGCGTGCTGATCAGCCTCGGCCTGACCGCGGTCGCGCAGCGCGAGCCCCGCACCACGCTGCCGCTGGACGAACTGCGGCAGTTCACCGACGTGTTCGGGGCGATCAAGGCCAACTACGTCGAGCCGGTCGAAGACCGCAAACTGATCACCGGTGCGATCGACGGCATGCTCTCGAACCTCGATCCGCACTCCGCGTACCTCGACGCCGAAGCGTTCAAGGAGTTGCAGGTCGGCACGCAGGGCGAGTTCGGCGGCCTGGGGATCGAAGTGGGTACCGAAGACGGCTTCGTGAAGGTCGTGGCCCCGATCGAGGACACCCCCGCGGCACGCGCCGGCGTGAAGGCCGGCGACCTGATCGTGCGCATCGACGACAAGCCCACCAAGGGCATGTCGCTGAACGACGCGGTCAAGATGATGCGCGGCAAGCCGAAGACGCCGATCACGCTGACCATCTCGCGCAAGGGCGAAGCGCAACCGATCGTGGTGCGCATCGTCCGGGACGTCATCAAGGTCCAGTCGGTGCGCTCCAAGGTGCTCGAGCCGGGCATCGGCTACGTGCGCGTCACGCAGTTCCAGGAGCACACGGTCGAGAACCTCGCCAGGCATCTCGACACCCTGGCAAAGCAGAACGCGCTCGGCAGCATCGTGCTCGACCTGCGCAACGACCCGGGCGGCCTGCTGCACGGCGCAGTGGGCGTGTCGGCAGCGTTCCTGCCTCCCAATGCCGTCGTGGTCACGACCGACGGGCGTACCGAAGACGCGCGGCGCAAGTACGTCGCGAACCCCGAGGACTACCTGCGCGGCAGCCGCGACGACGTGCTGCGGCGCCTGCCCGCGGTCGTGAAGACCGCGCCGATGGTGGTGCTGGTGAACGCCGGCTCGGCCTCGGCCTCGGAAATCGTCGCCGGTGCGTTGCAGGACCACAAGCGGGCCGTGGTGCTCGGCACTCAGACGTTCGGCAAGGGCTCGGTGCAGTCGATCCTGCCGCTGTCGCACACCACCGCGATCAAGCTCACGACGGCGCGCTACTACACGCCGAACGGCCGCTCGATCCAGGCCAGGGGCATCACACCCGATTACCTGGTCGAGGAAACCCCCGAGGGCGACTCGGGGGCGTTCCGGCTGCGCGAAGTCGACCTGAATCGCCACCTGAGCAACGACAAGAGCCAGGAAGGCAAGCCGGTCGTGCCCACGCCCACCAGCGAGGCGCATCCACCCAGGGAGCGCAAGCCGATGGAGTTCGGATCGGCCGACGACTACCAGCTCTCGCAGGCGCTCAACTTCCTGAAGGGGCAGCCGGTGGTGATCGCCAGGGCGCGCGACGACACGCTGCCCGACTCGTCCGGCGCCAAGGCTCCGGAAGCCCGATGACACGCTGCCCCGGCGGGCCGGCGCCGGGCGCGGAACACGCGAAGGCTTCGACCGTCCACGCGGATCGAATGCTTGCGGTGCACGCACGGCTGGTGGCGCTGCACCGGCCGGCCATGCCATGAACGACGAACAGCTGCTTCGCTACAGTCGCCACATCCTGCTCGACGAAATGGGCATCGACGTGCAGGAGCGTCTGCTCGGCGCCACCGCACTGGTGGTCGGCGCCGGCGGGCTCGGCTCGCCGGCCGGGCTGTACCTCGCGGCGGCCGGCATCGGACGGATCCTGCTGGCCGACGACGATACGGTCGACCTCACCAACCTGCAGCGGCAGATCCTGCACCGCCAGGACCGCGTCGGCCAGCCAAAAGCCGAATCGGGGCGGCGCTCGATGCTCGAGATCAACCCCGGCATCGAGGTCGAGGCGATCGCGCGCCGGCTCGACGGCGCCGCGCTGCGCGAAGCCGTGGCGCGCGCCGGCGTGGTGCTCGACTGCTGCGACAACTTCGCCACCCGGCAGGCGGTGAACCGCGCCTGCGTGGCGCTGCGCAAACCGCTGGTCTCGGGCGCCGCGATCCGCTTCGACGGACAGATCGCGGTATTCGATCTGCGCCGCGACGACTCGCCGTGCTACCACTGCCTGTTCCCGGAGGGACAGGACATCGAGGAGGTGCGCTGCGCGACGATGGGGGTGTTCGCGCCGCTGACCGGCATCGTCGGCACCACACAGGCCGCCGAAGCGTTGAAGCTGGTGGGTGGTTTCGGCGCGCCGGCGGTCGGCCGCCTGCTGATGCTCGACGCGCGTGCGATGCGCTGGCACGAGGTCAGGGTGCCGCGCGACCCCGGATGCGCGGTCTGCGCCACGCGCCCGGTCGCGGTCGACGCCCGATGACCTCCGGCCACCCGGCCGCGATCGATCGCGACGCGCTGGCCGTCCTGAACCGCGTCTTCGGCTTTGCGTCGTTCCGCGGCCCGCAACAGCAGATCGTGGCGCACGTCGCCGGCGGCGGTGACGCACTGGTGCTGATGCCCACCGGCGGCGGCAAGTCGCTGTGCTACCAGATTCCGGCGCTGCTGCGCGACGGTATCGGCGTCGTGATCTCGCCGTTGATCGCGCTGATGCAGGACCAGGTCGAGGCGCTGCGCGAACTCGGCGTGCGCGCCGCATTCCTCAACTCGTCGCTCGGCACGCGCGCAGCCGCAGCGGTCGAGCGCGCGGTCGCGGCCGGCGAACCCGACCTGCTCTACGTCGCGCCCGAGCGACTGCTCACCTCACGCTGCCTCGAACTGCTCGGGCGCTCGCGGATCGCGCTGTTCGCAATCGACGAAGCGCACTGCGTGTCGCAGTGGGGGCACGACTTCCGCCCCGAGTACCTGCAGCTCGCGGTGCTGCACGAGCGCTGGCCGCAGGTGCCGCGCATCGCGCTCACGGCGACCGCCGACGCGCTCACGCGCCGCGAGATCGTGGAGAAACTCGCGCTCGGGTCGGCGCGCGAATTCGTCTCCAGTTTCGATCGCCCCAACATCCGCTATCGCATCGTCGAGAAGAACGACCCGAAGCACCAGCTGCTCGACTTCGTCGGTGGCGCCCACGCCGGGCAGGCCGGCATCGTCTACTGCGCCACGCGTGCCAGGGTCGACGAGATCGCCCGCTGGCTGTCGGCGCAGGGCATCGCCGCGCTCCCCTACCACGCGGGGCTGGACAGCGCCACCCGCAGCGCCCACCAGGCGCGCTTCCTGCGCGAGGACGGCGTGGTTATGGTGGCGACGATCGCATTCGGCATGGGCATCGACAAGCCCGACGTGCGCTTCGTTGCGCACCTGGACATGCCCCGGAGCGTGGAGGGCTACTACCAGGAGACGGGCCGCGCCGGACGCGACGGCGAGCCTGCCGAAGCCTGGATGGCTTACGGGCTGGCCGACGTCGTGCAGCAACGGCGCCTGATCGATCAGTCGCAGGCCGACGAAGCGTTCAAGCGGGTCTCGGGTGCGAAGCTCGACGCGATGCTCGGGCTCGCCGAGACCATCGCCTGCCGGCGCATGCGCCTGCTCGCTTATTTCGGCGAGACCGGCGCGCCGTGCGGCAATTGCGACAATTGCCTGGACCCCCCCGAGCCCTGGGACGCGACCGAGCCCGCCCGCAAGCTGCTCTCGTGCATCTACCGGATCCGGCAGGCCAGCGGTTTCGGATTCGGCGCGCAGCACGTCATCACCGTGCTGCGCGGACACACGGGCGAGCGCGTGCGCCAGCACGGGCACGACGCCCTGAGCACCTTCGGCATCGGCACCGAGCTCTCCGAAACCGAATGGCGTGCCGTGCTGCGCCAGCTGATCGCGCAGGGTCTGGTCTCGGTGGACCACGCGCACCACCAGGTGCTGGTGCTCACCGAGGCCAGCCGCGCGTTGCTGCGCGGCGAGCGCACGCTGTCGATGCGCCGCCCGAAAACACGGCCCGCACGACGCACGGGGCGCGGCGCCCGTGGCGCGCACGATGGCGCCACGGCAGGCACCGCAGGAGGTGCCGGCACGACGGACGGTATCGTGGCCGGCAGCACCGCCGATGCCGCCGTCGAAGCGCTGTTCGAACGACTGAAATCCTGGCGGCGCGCGACTGCGATGGCGCGCGGCGTTCCGCCGTACGTGGTGTTCCACGACGCGACGCTGCGCGGGATCGCCGAGCGCCGGCCGGTTTCGCTCGCGGAGCTCGCCGCGGTCAGCGGTGTCGGCGAGAAGAAACTCGACGCCTACGGCGCCGAACTCATCGCCCTGATCGACCCGGTCGGCCCCTGAAGCCGCCGACGCCGCGCGGTCGCGCGACCGGCGCCAGGCCGGGCGCGGAGCGCGCCGGCGTGGCGATGGTCGCGGGCGGCTGCACGGGCGGACTCGCCGTCGGGCGTGCGCCGCCGTGACCGCCAGCGAAAGCACGCGCGCCCTGCCGTGGAGCGGTGCGCGACGCATCGCCGCGCACCGGCCGGCGCGGTGGCCGCGGCGGTCGATCGTCGATTTCCGGTTCGTTGCGCGCATGCGGATCGAGCTCGAAGCCGGCGATCGTCTGGCGCGGGATCTCGCGCCGGATCAGGCCCTCGATGTCGCGCAGCAGGCCGAACTCGTCGGGCGACACCAGCGACACCGCCTCGCCTTCGGCACCGGCGCGTCCGGTGCGCCCGATCCGGTGCACGTAGTCTTCGGGCACATGCGGCAGGTCGAAGTTGACGACGTGCGGCAGCTCGACGATGTCCAGGCCGCGCGCGGCAATGTCGGTGGCCACCAGCACCTGCAGGCTGCCCGACCTGAACTCGCCCAGCGCGCGCGTGCGCGCGTTCTGGCTCTTGTTGCCGTGGATCGCGAGCGAGGCGATGCCGTCCTTCGACAGCTGCTCGGCGAGCCGGTTCGCGCCGTGCTTGGTGCGCGTGAACACCAGCACCTGGAACCAGTTGTGTTCGCGGACCAGTTGCGACAGCAGTTCGCGCTTGCGCGCCTTGTCGACCGGCAGCACGCGCTGGCGCACCGTGTCGGCGGCGGCGTTGCGGCGCGCGACCTCGATCAGCGCCGGGCGGTTCAGCAGGCCGTCGGCCAGCGCCTTGATCTCGTCGGAGAAGGTCGCGGAGAACAGCAGGTTCTGGCGCTGCACCGGCAGCAGCTTCAGCACGCGGCGGATGTCGTGGATGAAGCCCATGTCGAGCATCCGGTCGGCTTCGTCGAGCACCAGCACCTCGACGCCGGAGAGGTCGACGGTACGCTGGCCGGCGTGATCGAGCAGCCGTCCCGGCGTTGCAACGAGGATGTCGACGCCGCGGCGCAACCGGTCGATCTGCGGATTGATGTTGACGCCACCGAACACGACGGTCGACGAGACCTTCAGGTACCTGGCGTACGCGGCGACGCTTTCCTCGACCTGCGCGGCGAGTTCGCGCGTGGGCACGAGGATCAGCACGCGGATCGGTCGCGCGCCTGCGGCAGCCGGCTTGCGCGCCGCGGTGGTGGACAGGCGCTGCAGGATCGGCAGCACGAAGCCGGCGGTCTTGCCGGTGCCGGTCTGCGCGCCGGCCAGCAGGTCGCCACCGGACAGCACCGCCGGTATCGCTTTCGCCTGGATCGGCGTGGGTGAGGTATAGCCGCGTTCGGTCACGGCACGGACGAGGGCTTCGGACAAGCCCAGGGCAGCAAAGCTCATGAGACTCCAACGACATCGGCCACGGTCACCACGGCGCCTCGGCGCTTGCGGCTGCGACGCCAGTCGCGGGCAGACGAAACAGGGTGAGGAACTTCCGGAACGGCACCTGCCGTGCAAGACGCGGCGCAGAGACTGGCTGTCGGCACCGCTGCGGGGCATCGCATCGATGCCGCACTGCAGCATGATAGCCGAAATGCCGGCGGCGCGCGCCGCCGGCCGACGGGCGGCGCGTCGTCAGCCCCCGAGTACGCGCCGCAGCAGCGCGAAGCTGACGAGCGCCATGCCGAGCAGCAGCGCGAAGAAGATCAGCGAGCGCTGCGCGAAACGGCGTCCCGCGCGCCGCTCCATCGCGTCGAGCAGGCGGTCGGCAGCCACGTACAGCACCACCGCGGTGATCGTGAAGTAGACGATTTCCACGGCACCGGCCCTCAGGCGATCAGCAGCGGCGCCTGCTGGTCGAACAGGTCGCCGGGCGAACGCCGGAAGCCGCTCTTGGCAAAACGCAGCCAGCGCCCGAGCACGTAGGCCAGCACGATGCCGGCGCGCGCCGCGGCGTCGGTTTCGCCGGGCAGCCGCCCCTGTGCGACGGTGACCCTGAACGCCTGTTTCAGCGAAGCCTCGATGCGATCGATCAACTGGTTGATGCGGTCCTGCAGGCGGCCGTCCTCGGTGACCAGCGCGTCGCCGATCAGCACGCGCGTCATGCCCGGATTCTTCTCGGCGAAAGCGAGCAGCATCGCGATGATGGCGCGCAACTGGTGCAGCCCGTCGTCGTGCTGCGTGGTGATCTGGTTGATCAGGCCGAAGATCGTCGACTCGATGAACTCGATCAGGCCCTCGAACATCTGTGCCTTGCTCGCGAAGTGGCGATACAGCGCCGCTTCGGAAACCTGCAGCCTGCCGGCGAGCGCCGCAGTGGTGACGCGATCACCGCCCGGCTCCTGCAGCATCGCGGCCAGGGTCTGGAGGATCTGCAACCGCCGCTCGCCGGGCTTCGGTCGGGGCGGCTTCGACGCAGACGTCGTCGGATCGTTCATCGGAGGGTGGTGGCGGATCGCAGGGCCTTGCGCGGCAGGTGCGCGACCGATTGTACTTGAACGTCGATGCGACGAGACGGTCCGGCGCGCGCGCGGCGCGACGGATGTTGCGAACGGTGACTGATGCCGGTGACCAGCACGGTGCGCAACCCCACGTGCCGCGCGCCCGCCAGATTGACGATCGAATCCTCGACCAGCACGCAGCGCGACGCGGGTACCCGCAGGCTCGCGACCAGTCTGCGCAGCATCGGCCGCGACGGCTTGGGCTGAAGGCGCCCGGCGAAGAACATCGCCTCGATCGAAACGATCGACTCGATCTGCGAGCGGATCCCCAGCGCGCGCACCACCTCCGACGCATAGTGCAGTGGCGCGTTGGTCACCACGATGCGCCGCCCCGGCATCCGGCGCAGCGCCTGCACCAGGCGCAGGTCGCGCCTGACGATCTCGCGCAGGTCCGGAAACGGGTGGGCCTCGCGCAGGAAGTGATGCGGGTCGGTGCCGTGGTGCCGGATCATGCCGAGCAGCGTCGCGCCATACCGGCGCCAGTACTGCGTGCGCAGCGCGTTGGCGGTCTCGTGCTCCAGTTCGAGTTCGCGCGCGAGGAATTCGGTCATCGCCCGGTTGATGCGCGGGAAGATCACCTGCAGCGCATCGTGCAGCGTGTTGTCGAGGTCGAGGAGCCAGACGCGCGTCATGGGGTCGCTCGCCGCTCAGGGCGAGCGGCGCGGGCGCGGGGTCTGAGCGGCGAGCGACCCCATGACGCGCGTCTGGCTGGTGGGGCGAGGGAGAGTCAGTCGCTGCGGATCATCGTGCCGACGCCGTGGTCGGTCATGATCTCGAGCAGCAGGCAGTGGTCGACACGCCCGTCGACGATGTGCACCGAGTGGACGCCCGCCCTGGCGGCGTCGAGCGCCGATGCGATCTTCGGCAACATGCCGCCCGAGATCGTGCCGTCGGCGAACAGGGCGTCGATCTGGCGCGCGCTCAGCCCGGTGAGCAGCTGGCCGCTCCGGTCGAGCACGCCTGGCGTGTTCGTGAGCAGCACCAGCTTCTCGGCCCCGAGCACTTCGGCGACCTTGCCGGCCACGACGTCGGCATTGATGTTGTAGGTCTCGCCTTCCTCGCCGGAGCCGATCGGCGCGATCACCGGGATGAAGCCGTTGGCGGTCAGCGTCCGGATGATGCCCGGGTCGATGCGCTCGACTTCGCCGACCTGGCCGATGTCGATTCTCTCGTCCGGCCTGTCCTTCGAGGCGATGCTCATGCGCCGCGCGCGGATCAGCCCGCCGTCCTGCCCGGTGAGCCCCACGGCGCGCCCGCCCGCGTGATTGATCAGTTCGACGATCTCCTTGTTGACCTGGCCGGCGAGCACCATCTCGACGATGTCCATCGTCTCGGGGTCGGTGACGCGCATGCCCTGGACGAACTCGCCCTTCTTGCCCACGCGCGCGAGCAGTTGCTCGATCTGCGGGCCGCCACCGTGCACCACCACGGGCTCGAGACCGACCAGCTTGAGCAGCACCACGTCGCGCGCGAAACTGCGCTTGAGGTGTTCGTCGGTCATCGCGTTGCCGCCGTATTTCACGACCACGAACTTGCCGTGAAAGCGGCGGATGTACGGCATCGCCTCGGCCAGGATCGCCGCCTTCAGCGACGGCGCGACCGCCGACGACGTTGCGGTGGGCTGCTGCTCGGCGCTCATGCGGCTCCTCGGGCGAACGGGTGGAATCGGCGGGCAATTCTAACCGAGCACTGGCGCCGGGGCCGCGCCGCGGCGCCACGCCCAGCACGCGGCGCGGCACGCGGCGCGCCTTTACCCCACGGCGACTTCGTGCTGAGATCGCTGCTCCGCAATCGAACCCGCCGATGAACCTCAGGCAGCTCGAATACTTCGTCCACGTCGCCGAACTGGGCAGCTTCAGCAAGGCCGCGCTGGTGCTCGACATCGCCCAGCCTGCGCTCAGCCGCCAGGTGCGCGCGCTCGAGACCGACCTGCGCGAGACGCTTCTGCTGCGCAACGGCCGCGGCGTGCAGCTCACCGAGGCCGGGCAGCGCCTGTTCGAGCACAGCGTCGGCATCCTGCAGATGGTGTCGCGCGCCCGCGAAGACATGGGCGCAAGCCGCGACGAGCCGGTCGGGCGGATCGTGATCGGCCTGCCACCGAGCATGGGGCGCCAGCTCACGCTGCCGCTGATCGATGCGTTCCGCGCGCAGCTGCCGCGCGCGCGGCTGGCGATCGTCGAGGGGCTCTCGGCGCACATCACCGAATGGATCGTCACCGGCCGCGTCGACCTCGGGCTGCTGCACAACCCGGAGGCGGCGCCCGCGCTCGAAATCACGCCGCTGCTCGACGAGCCCCTGTGCCTGGTGCAGCCGGCGCCCGGCGGGCGGGCGCGCGGCCGCGGGCGTGGCCGCACGGCGCGCGGCCCGCTGCCGCTGCGCGAGCTGCCGGGCTTCCCGCTGATCGTTCCCGACCGCTCGCACGCGATCCGCAAGCTGCTCGAGACGCAGGCGATGCTGGCCGGCCTCGAACTCGACATCGCCTGGGAAGTCGCCAGCGTGCCGTCGATCATCGACCTGGTCTGCGCCGGTTACGGCTACGCGGTGCTGTCGGCCGGCGCGGTCGCGGCTTCGGGGCGCGCCGCGGAACTGGCGGTGCGCCCGCTGGTCGCGCCGCCATTGAGCAGCGTGCTGTGCCTGGCCAGCTCCGCGCACAAACGGCGGACGCCGCTCGTACGCCACGCGTCACGGCTGCTGCGCGAGCGGGTCGCGGCACTGCCGATGCCGCGGCTCGCCATGCCGGTGCGGCATAGCTGATATCGGCCGGCCTTGCTGAAACGGTGGGAGCCGCGTGCGAGAATCGCGGATCCCGCCCGGTTCGAGAGCCGATCCATGCAGACCGCCATTCCCTGCCTGTTCATGCGCGGCGGCACCTCGCGAGGCCCGTTCTTCGACGAGGCCGAGCTGCCGTCGGACATCGCCACGCGCGACCGCGTGCTGCTCGCCGTGATGGGCTCGCCCGACCGCCGACAGGTCGACGGACTCGGCGGCGCGCATCCGCTCACCAGCAAGGTGGGCATCGTCCGGCGCAGCACGACCGCCGGCGTCGACCTCGACTTCCTGTTCGCGCAGCTGCAGCCCGACCGCGACACGGTCGACACCACGCCGAACTGCGGCAACATGCTCGCGGCGGTCGTGCCGTTCGCGCTCGAGACCGGGCTCGCCGACGCGCAGGGCGACACGACCACGCTGCGCGTGCTCACGCTGAACACCGGCATGCAGTGCGACATCACCGTGCGCACGCCGATGACGCCGGGCGGCCGCCACGTCGCGTATGCGGGCGACGCGCGCATCGACGGGGTGCCGGGCAGCTCGTCGCCGATCACGATCAATTTCCTCGACACCGCGGGCTCGGTCTGCTCCGGGCTGCTGCCCACCGGCCGCGTGCTCGACGAGATCGACGTGCCGGGTGTCGGCCGCATCCCGGCCACCTGCATCGACAACGGCATGCCGATGGTGCTGTTTCGCGCCGCCGACATGGGCCGCAGCGGCTACGAGCCGGTCGCCGAACTGAACGCCGACGGCGAACTGAAGGCGCGCATCGAGGCATTGCGGCGGGCCGCCGGGCAGCGGATGGGGCTGGGCGACGTGACGACGAAGACCTACCCGAAGATGTGCCTGGTCGCGCCGCCGCGCGCCGGCGGCAGCCTCGCCACGCGCTGCTTCATCCCGCACGTCTGCCACGATGCGATCGGCGTGCTGGCGGCGGTCACCGTGGGCACGGCCTGCGTGCTCGAAGGCTCGGTCACGCAGGGGATCGCGAGCCTGCCGCAGGGCACCGTGAAGACCGTCTCGGTCGAGCACCCCAGCGGCGAGTTCAGCGTGGAGCTCGGGCTCGACCCGGCCAATCCTCAGAACGTGGTGCGCGCCGCGCTGCTGCGCACCGCGCGGCTGATCATGCGCGGCGAAGTCATGATTCCCGCATCGGTCTGGAAAGGAAGGCAACGATGATCATCGACATCCACGGGCACTACACCACCGCGCCGAAGGCGCTCGAAGACTGGCGCAACCGGCAGATCGCCGGCCTGAAGGATCCGTCGCTCGCGCCGAAGGTGTCCGAACTGAAGATCGGCGACGACGAGCTGCGCGAGTCGATCGAGAAGAACCAGCTCGCGAAGATGAAGGAGCGCGGCAGCGACCTCACCGTGTTCTCGCCGCGCGCGAGCTTCATGGCGCACCACGTCGGCGACTTCCGGACCAGCGCGACCTGGTCGGCGATCTGCAACGAGCTCTGCTACCGCGTGAGCCGGCTCTTCCCCGACCACTTCATCGGCGCGGCGATGCTGCCGCAGTCGCCCGGAGTCGACCCGAAGACCTGCATCCCCGAGCTCGAGAAGTGCGTGCACGAGTACGGCTTCGTCGCGATCAACCTGAACCCCGATCCGTCCGGCGGCCACTGGACCTCGCCGCCGCTGTCCGACCGCCACTGGTACCCGATCTACGAGAAGATGGTCGAACTCGACATCCCGGCGATGATCCACGTGAGCACGAGCTGCAACGCCTGCTTCCACACCACCGGCGCGCACTACCTGAACGCCGACACCACCGCGTTCATGCAGTGCCTCACCTCCGACCTGTTCCGCGACTTCCCGACGCTGAAGTTCGTGATCCCGCACGGCGGCGGCGCGGTCCCGTACCACTGGGGACGCTTCCGCGGGCTGGCGCAGGAGCTGAAGAAGCCGCTGCTGAAGGATCACCTGCTGAACAACATCTGGTTCGACACCTGCGTCTACCACCAGCCGGGCATCGACCTGCTGGCCAGGGTGATCCCGGTCGACAACATCCTGTTCGCCAGCGAGATGATCGGCGCGGTGCGCGGCATCGATCCCGAGACCGGTCACTACTACGACGACACGAAGCGCTACATCGAGGCGTCGGCGCTCTCCGCCGGGGACCGCCACAAGGTCTACGAAGGCAACGCGCGGCGCGTCTACCCGCGCCTCGACCGCGCGCTGAAGGCGCGCGGCCTCTGACACGAAGGAGCGACCCATGCCCATGTACAACCTCGGCATCGTCAAGCGCAACATCGCGCGCGCCGACCCTGCCGCCGTCGAAAAGCTCGCGCGCTTCGGCGTCGCCACCCTCCACGAGGCGATGGGCCGCACCGGACTGATGAAGCCCTATCTGCGACCGATCTACACCGGCGCGCACCTGTGCGGCACCGCGGTGACGGTGCTGCTGCAACCGGGCGACAACTGGATGATGCACGTGGCCGCGGAACAACTCAGGGACGGCGACGTGGTGGTGGCTGCCTGCAGCGCCGACAGCGAGGACGGCTTCTTCGGCGACCTGCTCGCCACCTCGTTTCGCGCCCGCGGCGCCCGCGGCCTGGTGATCGACGGCGGAGTGCGCGACGTGAAGGACCTCACCGCGATGCAGTTCCCGGTGTTCTCGCGCGCGATCAGCGCCAAGGGCACGATCAAGGCCACGCTCGGCTCGGTCAACGTGCCGGTGGTCTGCGCCGGCGCGATCGTGAACCCTGGCGACGTGATCGTCGCCGACGACGACGGCGTGGTCGTCGTGCCGGCCGCGATGGCGCAGCAGGCGGCCGACGCCGCCGAGGTGCGCGAGGCCAACGAGATCGACAAGCGCGCGAAGCTCGCCGCCGGCGTGCTCGGGCTCGACATGTACAAGATGCGCGACGCCCTCGAGAAAGCCGGGCTGAAGTACATCGACTGAGGCGCCGGGCCAGCGAAACCATGGGCATTCCGACCGATCCCCTGCAGTGGCGCATCGGCCTCGCCGGCTACGGCGAGGTGGGCCGCATCCTCGCCGAGGACCTGCGCATGCGCGGCGTCGCGCAGATCCGCGCCTACGACGTCAAGCTCGGCACCGCCGGCGAAGGCCCGCTGCGCGAGCACGCCGGCGCGCACGGCGTGACGCTCGCCGGCTCGCTTGCGGAACTCGCCGCCAATGCCGACTTCATCGTGTCGGCGGTCACTGCGAGCCAGGCGGTGCCGGTGGCCGGCGCCTGCGCGCCGTCGCTGCGCAGCGGCGCCTGGTTCCTCGACTTCAACTCCGCGTCGCCCGGCGCGAAGCAGCACGCCGCGACGCTGATCGACGGCGCCGGCGGGCGCTACGTCGAGGGCGCGGTGATGACCTCGATCCCGCCGTACCGGATCCGCGTGCCGCTGCTGCTCGGCGGCCCGCACGCCGCCGCACTCGAGCCGCTGGCCAACGCGCTCGGCTTCGACGCGAAGCTGGCCTCCGGCCGGCTCGGCATCGCTTCGGCCACCAAGATGTGCCGCAGCGTGATGATCAAGGGCCTCGAGGCCATGGTGATCGAGAGCTTCACCACGGCGCGCGCCTGGGGCGTGGAGGACGCGGTGCTGGCCTCGCTGGCCGAGACCTTCCCCGGCGTCGACTGGGAGAAGCAGGGCAGCTATTTCTTCCAGCGCGTGATCGAGCACGGCCGGCGTCGCGCCGAGGAAATGCGCGAGGTCGCTCAGACCGTGCGCGAGGCCGGGCTCGAGCCATGGTCGGCCGCCGGCACCGTCGAGCGCCAGGCCTGGATGGCCGACCTGGCCGACGCCGGGGTGTTCGGCGACCGGGCCGGGCGCCGCGAAGACTGGCGCGTCGAGGCCGACCGCATCCTCGCCGCAGTGAAACCTGCCCGCGCCAACCGGGAGCGTTGAGCGCGCCGACGAGCAGCAGGGGACGACGATGGAATTCCAGATGACACCGGGCTGGCTGCCCTTTCACCCGAACCCGTCGACGCCGCGTCTCCGCGTGCCCTCGGGCGCGATCGACGCGCACTGCCACGTGTTCGGCCCCGGCGCGCAGTTCCCCTATGCGCCCGAGCGCAAGTACACGCCGTGCGACGCGTCGAAAGACCAGCTGTTCGCGCTGCGCGACCGCCTCGGCTTCGCGCGCAACGTCATCGTGCAGGCGACCTGCCACGGCAGCGACAACCGGGCGCTGGTCGACGCGCTGGTGCATTCGGACGGGCGCGCGCGCGGCGTGGCGACCGTCCGGCGCGACGTCGCAGACGATGCGCTGCGCGCGATGCACGGAGCCGGCGTTCGCGGCGTTCGCTTCAATTTCGTCAAGCGGCTGGTCGACTTCACGCCGAAGGACGAGCTGATGGAGATTGCCGCGCGCATTGCGCCGCTGGGCTGGCACGTCGTGGTCTACTTCGAGGCCCAGGACCTGCCCGAGCTGTGGGACTTCTTCACGGCGCTGCCGACCACCGTCGTGGTCGACCACATGGGCCGACCCGACGTGCGCAAACCGGTCGACGGCCCCGAGTTCGAGCTGTTCGTCAGGCTGATGCGCGAGCACCCGAACGTCTGGTCAAAGGTCAGCTGCCCGGAGCGGCTCAGCGTCTCGGGGCCGCCGGCGCTCGACGGCGAGCGCGACGCCTACCGCGACGTGGTGCCGTTCGCGCGCCGCATCGTCGAGACGTTTCCCGACCGCGTGCTGTGGGGCACCGACTGGCCGCACCCGAACCTGAAGGACCACATGCCCGACGACGGCCTGCTGGTGGACTTCATCCCGCACGTCGCGCCGACCGCCGAGCTGCAGCGCAAGCTGCTGGTCGACAACCCGATGCGGTTGTACTGGCCCGAGCAGGCGTCGCGATGACGCCCCGCAACCCGGCGGTGTCGACGCACGTCGCGCCGGGCGGCTGCGCACCGCGCAGTGTGCCGCGCGGCGGCGACAGGCGCCGGGTCCGCGGCCGGCGCCTGTCGCCGTTTGGCGTCCCGCTCCCCGGCAGCCGGCACCTTTGCCCGCGCAGACCTTTCGTGCGCCGCGCGCCGCAGCAACCAAGGAGATAAGGCATGGCACTGGCGAAGCCGTACACGGACATTCCGGGCACGACGATCTTCGACGCCGAGCAGTCGCGCAAGGGCTACCACCTGAACCAGTTCTGCATGTCGCTGATGAAGGCCGGGAACCGCGCGCGCTTCAAGGCCAACGAGCGCGCCTACCTCGACGAATGGCCGATGACCGAGGACCAGAAGCAGGCCGTGCTGGCGCGCGACCTGAACCGCTGCATCGAGCTGGGCGGCAACATCTACTTCCTCGCCAAGATCGGCGCGACCGACGGCAAGAGCTTCCAGCAGATGGCCGGCAGCATGACCGGCATGAGCGAGGCCGAGTACCGCGACATGATGGTCCAGGGCGGGCGTTCGATCGAAGGCAACCGCTACATCGGAGAGAAGAACTGATGGCATCGATCACCGCAAGCGTCTACACCTCGCACGTGCCGGCGATCGGCGCGGCGCTCGACCTCGGCAAGACGCACGAGCCGTACTGGCAGAAGGTCTTCTCGGGCTACGACTTCTCGAAGCAGTGGCTGAAGGCCGACACGCCCGACGTGATCTTCCTCGTCTACAACGACCACGCGAACGCGTTCAGCCTGGAGATCATCCCGACCTTCGCGATCGGCACCGCGGCCGAGTTCACGCCGGCCGACGAGGGCTGGGGCCCGCGGCCGGTGCCCAAGGTGATCGGCCACCCGGAGTTCGCGTCGCACATCGCGCAGTCGGTGATCCAGGACGATTTCGACCTGACGATCGTCAACCGGATGGACGTCGACCACGGCCTGACCGTGCCGCTGTCGCTGATGTGCGGCAAGACCGAGGCCTGGCCCTGCCCGGTGATCCCGTTCGCGGTCAACGTCGTGCAGTACCCGGTGCCATCCGGACAGCGCTGCTTCCGGCTCGGCCAGGCGATCCGTCGCGCGATCGAGTCGTACGACGAGCCGCTGAAGGTGCAGGTCTGGGGCACCGGCGGCATGAGCCACCAGCTGCAAGGCCCGCGCGCCGGGCTGATCAACCGCGAGTTCGACAACGCGTTCCTCGACCGGCTGATCGCCGATCCGCAAGGACTGTCGACCGTGCCGCACATCGACTACGTTCGCGAGGCCGGCTCCGAGGGCATCGAACTGGTGATGTGGCTGATCGCGCGCGGCGCGATGGCCGACGTCGCAGGCGGCAAGCCGCCGAAGGTCGTCCACCGCTTCTACCATGTGCCCGCGTCGAACACGGCGGTCGGGCACCTGATTCTCGAGAACCCGCGCTGATCGCATCGGCGCGAACGGACACGGAGCAGCAATGAAGACGATCAGGGTCGCACTGGCCGGCGCGGGCGCGTTCGGCGTCAAGCACATCGAGGCCATCCGCAACATCGACGGCGTCGAGGTCGTATCGCTGGTCGGGCGCGAACTCGACAAGACCCGCGAGGTCGCGAAGAAGTTCGAGATCGGGCACGTGACGACCGACCTCGGCGAGAGCCTCGCGATGAAGGACGTCGATGCGGTGATCCTGTGCACGCCCACGCCGATGCACGCGTCGCAGGCGATCGCGTGCCTGAAGGCCGGCAAGCACGTGCAGGTCGAAATCCCGCTCGCCGACAACCTCGCCGACGCCGAGGCGGTGGTCGCGCTGCAGAAGCAGACCGGACTGGTCGCGATGTGCGGCCACACGCGCCGCTTCAACCCGAGCCACCAGTACCTGCACCGCAGGATCGTCGCCGGCGAACTCGCCGTCCAGCAGATGGACGTGCAGACCTACTTCTTCCGGCGCACCAACATGAACGCGCTGGGCCAGCCGCGCAGCTGGACCGACCACCTGCTGTGGCACCACGCGGCGCACACCGTCGACCTGTTCGCGTACCAGGCCGGTGGCGAAATCGTCGCCGCCAATGCGCTGCAGGGTCCCATCCACCCGGTGCTGGGCATCGCGATGGACCTGTCGATCCAGCTCAAGGCGAGCACCGGCGCGATCTGCACGCTGAGCCTGTCGTTCAACAACGACGGGCCGCTGGGCACCTTCTTCCGCTACATCTGCGACAACGGCACGTTCGTTGCGCGCTACGACGACCTCTTCGACGGCAAGGAGCAGAGAATCGACGTCTCGAAGGTCGACGTGTCGATGAACGGCATCGAATTGCAGGACCGCGAGTTCTTCGCCGCGATCCGCGCGCGGCACGAGCCGAACGCGAGCGTGGCGGCAGTGCTGCCCTGCTACCGCACGCTGCACCGGCTCGAGCAGCAGCTGGCTGCCGGCTGACGCGCCCGGATGCGCGCCGGCCGCAGCGCACCGATCCGCGCGCCTTCGCGCCGCGCGCTGCTCGTCGCGCTGGCCGGGGTGGCGGCGTCGCCCGGCGCGCTCGCCCGCCGCAGCTATCCGCAGCGGCCGATCACGCTGGTCGTGCCGTTCGCCTCCGGCGGCATTGCCGACCTCACCGCGCGCGTGGTCGCGCGCACCATGGGCAGCGCGCTCGGGCAGCCGATCGTGATCGACAACCGGCCGGGCGCGGGCGGCATCGTCGCAACGCAAGCCGTGGTGCGGGCCGCGCCCGACGGCTACACGGCACTGCTGCTCAGCAATGCGAATGCGATCAGCGCGAGCCTGTTCCGCAGGCTGCCGTTCGACGTGACGCGCGACCTCGCGCCGGTCGGCACGCTCGGATTCTTCGACCTGGTGCTGTGCGTCGATCGGAATTCGCCCCTGCGCACGCTGCCCGACCTGCTGGCCCACGCCCGCGCGCATCCCGGCAAGCTCACGATCGGGACGATCGCGATCGGCTCGACGCAGCACCTCGCCGCCGAGCTCTTCCAGTCGCGCGCCGGCATCGACGCCGTCATCGTGCCTTACAAGGGTACGCCGGCGGTGCTCGGCGCATTGCGCGGCGGCGAGATCGACCTGGCCTTCGAGATCCTCGGCCCCGCGTTGCCGCAGATCGCCGGCGGCGCGCTGCGGCCGCTGGCCGTGAGCGCCGCGCGCCGCAACCGCGTGCTGCCGACGACGCCGACCGTGCAGGAGGCCGGCGTCACCGGCTACGACGTGGCGTCGTGGAACGCGCTGGCAGTGCCCGCGGGAACGCCGCAGCCCGTCGTCGTGCGGCTGAATGCCGCGATCCGCGACGCGCTCGCCGTGCCTGCCGTCGCCCAGCGCCTGCTCGAGATGGGCGTGCGCCCGCAGGCCGGCACGCCGATCGAGCTCGAGACATTGCTCGCCAGCGAGATCCGGCGCTGGCGCGCCGTGATCGTGGCGGCCGGCATCACACCGCAATAAGCGATCTGCGAAACGTGGCTATTGCGCGGCGTGCGCTGCAGCATCGGTTAACGTCGTGCGAGGCTCCCCGGCCCGGAGGCGCGCGATGAAGACAGGCAGGCGGCAGATCCCCGGCACGACGATCTTCGACGGCGAGCAGGCGCGCAAGGGCTACGCCCTGAACAAGATGTGCTACTCGTTCAACGACGCGGCCAATCGTGAAGCGTTCCTGCGCGACGAGGACGCCTACTGCGCGAAGTACGCGCTGAATCCGCAGCAACGCGAGGCGATCCGCGCGCGCAACGTGCTGCAGCTGCTCGAGGCGGGCGGCCACGTCTACTACCTGGCCAAGTTCGCCGGCATTTTCGGGCTCGACGTCCAGGACATCGGGGCGCAGCAGACCGGCATGACCAAGGAACAGTTCAAGGCCATGCTGGTGGCCGCCAGGGGGTAAGCGCCATGGCACGGATCATCGGGGGCATCACCACTTCGCACGTGCCGGCCATCGGCGGCGCGATCCACCGGCGCCTGCAGGACGATCCGTACTGGAAGCCGTTCTTCGACGGTTACCCGCCGGTGCGCAAGTGGCTGGCCGAAGCCCGGCCCGACACCGTCGTCGTCGTTCACAACGACCACGGGCTGAACTTCTTCCTCGACAGGATGCCCACCTTCGCGGTGGGCGCCGCGCCGCAATACCGCAACGCCGACGAAGGCTGGGGCATCCCGACCCTGCCGCCGTTCACAGGCGATCTGGATCTCTCCTGGCACATGATCGAGTCGCTGGTGGCCGACGAGTTCGACATCGTCACCTGCCAGGAGATGATGGTCGACCACGGTTTCTCGCTGCCGATGGCGCTTCTGTGGCCGACCCAGGACTGGCCGGTGCGCGTCGTGCCCGTGGTGGTCAACACGGTGCAGGCGCCGCTGCCGACGGCCGCGCGCTGCCTGCGCTTCGGCGAGGCGATCGGGCGCGCGATCCAGTCGTGGGAGTCCGACCGGCGCGTCCTGGTGATGGGCACCGGCGGCCTGTCGCACCAGCTCGACGGCACGCGCGCGGGTTACATCAACAGGGAGTTCGACCTGAAGTTCATGGCAAGCATGATCGACGACCCGAAGTGGGCCACGCAGTATTCCATCGAGGAACTGGTGGAACTGACCGGCACCCAGGGCATCGAACTGCTCATGTGGCTGGTCGCGCGCGGCGCGCTGCCCGGAAAGGTCCGCAGGCTGCACTCCAATTACCACATCCCGATCTCGAACACCGCCACGGGGCTGATGCTGATGGCGGCCTGACGGCCACGAACGCGAGGCGCGCCGCAGGACCGGCCGGTCGTGAGCTACAGGATGTAGCGCGCCAGGTCCTCGCTCTTCGCGAGGTTCGCCAGGCGGGCGTCGACGAAGGCCGCGTCGATCGTCACCGTCTCGCCGCTGCGCCGCGCGGCGCCGAACGAGACTTCTTCGAGCAGCTTCTCCATCACGGTGGACAGCCGTCGCGCACCGATGTTCTCGGTCTTCTCGTTCACCGACGAGGCAATCTCGGCGAGCCGGCGCACGCCGTCGGGTGTGAAGACGAGCCGCACGCCCTCGGTGGCGAGCAGCGCCTCGTATTGCCGCGCGAGGCTGGCGTCGGTCTCCACGAGGATGCGCACGAAGTCATCGGCCGACAGCGAACCGAGTTCGACGCGGATCGGCAGGCGGCCCTGCAGCTCGGGGATCAGGTCGGACGGCCGCGACAGGTGGAAAGCGCCCGACGCGATGAACAGGATGTGATCGGTGCGCACGACCCCGTAGCGGGTGTTGACCGCGGTGCCCTCGATCAGCGGGAGCAGGTCGCGCTGCACCCCCTGGCGCGAGACGTCGGCGCCGTGCGTGTCGCCGCGCGAAGCCACCTTGTCGATCTCGTCGATGAAGACGATGCCGTTCTGTTCGACCGCGCCGAGTGCCTTCGCCTTGATCTCGTCGTCGTTGACCAGCCTGGCGGCCTCTTCGTCGGCGAGCAGCTTCATCGCGTCGCCGATGCGCAGCTTGCGCGGCTTGCGCCGCCCCGGCAGGTTCGCGAACAGCGACTGCAGCTGCTGGGTCATCTCCTCCATGCCGGCCGGTCCCATCAGCTCCATCGCCGGCATCGACATCGACAACTCGATCTCGATCTCCTTGTCGTCGAGCTCGCCCTCGCGCAGCTTCTTGCGGAACTTCTGGCGCGTGGCCGAGTCGGGCGACTCGCCGCCCTCGGACGAGCCGAAGCCGACGTTGCGCGGCGGCGGCAGCAGCGCATCGAGCACGCGGTCTTCGGCGGCATCGAGCGCGCGCTGGCGCACGCGCCCCGTTTCCTGCTCGCGCACCTGCTTGACGGCCATCTCGGCCAGGTCGCGGATGATGGTGTCGACGTCGCGCCCGACGTAGCCGACCTCGGTGAACCTGGTCGCCTCCACCTTGATGAACGGCGCGTTCGCGAGCCGCGCCAGGCGCCTCGCGACCTCGGTCTTGCCCACGCCGGTGGGCCCGATCATCAGGATGTTCTTCGGCGTGATCTCCTGGCGCAGCGGCTCGGCAACCTGCTGCCGGCGCCAGCGGTTGCGCAGCGCGATGGCCACCGCGCGCTTGGCTGCGTCCTGCCCGACGATGTGCTTGTCGAGCTCGGAGACGATCTCTTCCGGTGTCATCGGGGTCATGGCAACTCGCGCGCGCGGCCGGGCGTCAGCCGAGCGTCTCGATCGTGTGGTGCTGGTTGGTGTAGATGCAGATCTCGCCGGCGATTGCCAGCGCCTTGCGCACGATCGTCTCCGCGTCGAGCCCGGTGTTCTCGAGCAGCGCGCGCGCGGCCGACTGCGCGTACGGCCCGCCACTGCCGATCGCGATCAGACCGTGCTCGGGTTCGAGCACGTCGCCGTTGCCGGTGATGACCAGGGACGCTTCGCGATCGGCCACCGCGAGCATCGCCTCGAGGCGGCGCAGCATGCGGTCGGTGCGCCAGTCTTTGGCGAGTTCGACGGCCGCACGCACCAGATGCCCCGAGTGCTTGTCGAGCTTCGCCTCGAAGCGCTCGAACAGCGTGAATGCATCGGCGGTGCCACCGGCGAAGCCGGCGAGCACCTGGTCGCCGTACAGGCGCCGCACCTTGCGCGCGCCTGACTTGATGACGACGTTGCCCAGCGTGACCTGGCCATCGCCACCCAGGGCGACCGCGCCATTGCGCCGCACCGAGACGATCGTGGTGCCGTGGAACTGTTCCATGGATTCGACTATGGGGACGATCGGCGCCGCGACAAGCCCCCGGCCCGCGCAGCGCGCCGGCAGCGGACGTGCCGGGCCTAGATCTTACGCCGGCGGATTTCCGCGAGTTCCTGGATGCCCATGACGAGCATCAGCGCATAGACCAGGTAGTTGGGCTCGATGAACTGTACCTGCTTGCCGGCCGAGCGCATCGCCACGACTTCGTTGAGCAGGTCGCCGGCCGCGACGAACTCCATACGCCGCAGTCCCCGGCAGTCGACCAGCACCGTGCCGTGAGGCGCCGCATGCGCGCGCAACGCCGGCAATTCTCCGTGCATGCGCCCGAGCATGTCGCCGCGCAGCGCAAACGCCTCGGGCTCGCGCGCCGCCGGCAGCGGCGGAGCCCCGCCGGCCTGCAGCGGTGCATCGGCGGCGGCGGCGCGGATCGCGCCGCCGATCGGCTCCCACGATGGCGGGGAAACCTCGTAGGTGACGCAATACTCGATACTCAGGTCCTCGAAGGCCTGCTGGCGGCCGAGCACGCGCAGCGCCTGCAGCGCGAGCATCCAGCCCGCTTCGGACGGATCGCGCCGCCCCGGTTCGATCGTGTTGCGGGCGGCCGAGAACAGCGCCTCGGCGCTGCGCACGACCAGGGCGTCCGGCGCCCGCTCGAACTGCGCGAGCAGTCGCAGCAGCGCCTCGGCGGCGGCGATGTCGATGGCCTCGAGCCTGCCGAAATCGACGATCGTCTCGCGTCGCCGCCCCGATGTGGCGATGATCGATTCGACCTGCGCGGCCACCGAACCGTCCAGCCGCGCGGCGAACGCGACGGCGGCGCTGCCGTTGACCGCAGCGCGCGCGGCGCTCGCCGGCGCGCCCAGCGAGTCGCTCCAGCCGGGTGGCGACGACTCGAAGCGCGCCGCGTATTCGAGTGCCAGCGACTCGAATGCGGGCCGGTCGCCCGCCGCCTGGTGCAGGTCGAGCAGCATCAGCCAGGCCAGCGACTGCCAGGCGCCGAGTCCCGGATCGGCCAGCGCCTGGCGCAACGCCACCGAGGCCGGCTGCGCCTGGCCATTGGAATACAGGATCGCAGCCTCTTCGAGCACGCTGGGCAGCGCGGAACGGTTCACGTCGATCGCCAGCGCGTCGGCCTGGTCACCGGGCAACGCGGCACTCGGGTCGGCGTGGGCGGCGGGCGTTGCCGGCCTGGCGACCGTGGGCGGCTCGGCGCGCTGCGCGCTCGCCGGGCCCGGCGGCACGCGCTCGCCACCCGCGCGCGCGACCACCGCCGCGGCGATCATCTCCGACTCGATCTGGTTGATTTTCTCTTCGGTGCGCCGCGCGGCTTCACGCTGGGCGGCCAGCGTATCGGGGCTCGGGCCGGGTCGCGAATCGGCGGTTCGCGCCAGCAACGCCTCGCGCGCCCGGCGCGACTCGTGCCTTTCCTTGCGATTGAACAGCGAAAAGACCACCTGGACCTTTCGATACGGCGCTGAAGGCAGGCCGTGGCAGCAGGTGCCACAACCGTTTCGGAGTGCCGGGCCAGTCTAGCACGCACCCCTTTGCGCCGATCGTGCAGCGGCCGACCGCGAGTCGGCCGTCAGCCGCCTGTCATCGGCGGTCAGTCTCCGTAGAGTTTCTGCCGCAGTTCGCGGCGCTGCTGCGCCTCGAGCGAGAGCGTGGCGGTGGGGCGCGCCAGCAGGCGCGGGACGCCGATCACCTCGCCGGTTTCCTCGCAGTAGCCGTAGTCGCCGCTGTCGATGCGCGCCAGCGACTGCTGGACCTTCTTGAGCAGCTTGCGCTCGCGGTCGCGGGTGCGCAGCTCGAGCGCATGCTCTTCCTCGATCGTTGCGCGATCGGCCGGGTCGGGGACGATCACCGTCTCACGCAGGTGCTCGGTGGTTTCGCCGGCATTGGCGAGCAGGTCCTTTTCCATCTGCTGCAGGCGATGGCGGAAGAACGCCAGCTGCGCATCGTTCATGTAGTCCGAATCGGGCATCTGAAGCAGCTCCGCCTCGGTCAGGGGTCTCTTGTCCTTCGTTGCTGCCATGGCCTCTGTACCTGTGCGCCCGTCGGGCGCTGCCTGCGGGAAATGCCTGGGTGGAACGGAGCGCGTCGCGCCGCAAGCGGCGGATCATGCCAGACACTGCTCCAGGCCCTTGATGAAGGTGTCTTTCGGAAGGTTCCTTCCAATGAAGACCATCCTGCTGGCCCGCCGTTCGGCGGGCTTCCAGCGTCGTCCGGCGTCGGCGCCCATCATCATGTGGACACCCTGGAAGACCGTCTGCCGGTCGGACCCCTTCATGTAAAGCACGCCTTTATACCTCAACATGTCGGGTCCGTAAACCTGGATCAGGCCGGACAGGAAATCCTCCAGTTTCAGCGGATCGAACGGCTTGCCGGAACGGAAGACGAACGACTGCACCGCGTCGTCGTGGTGGTGCTCGTCGCTCTCCAGGAACGCCGGGTCGATTTCGAGCACTGCGTTCAGGTTGAAGCCGCGGATGTCGAGGATCTCGGCAATGGGTGCGTCGCCGAAGTGCACGGCACGCACCGGCGCGCGCGGGTTCATCCGGCCCAGCCGCGCCCGCAGCCGCTCCTGCGTGGACGCATCGACCAGATCGACTTTCGACATCAGGATGCGGTCGGCGAAACCGACCTGCTCCTGCGCTTCCCGGTGCTCGTCGAGCTGGCGCTCGCCGTGGCGCGCATCGACGACGGTGATCACCGCGTCGAGCAGATAGTAATCCGCGATGTCGTCGTCGATGAAGAAGGTCTGCGCCACCGGGCCGGGATCGGCCATGCCGGTGGTCTCGATCATCACCCGCTCGAAGGCGATTTCGCCGCGCTGGCGGCGCGCGCGAAGATCGCCCAGGATGCGCACCAGGTCGCCGCGCACGGTGCAGCAGATGCAGCCGTTGTTCATCTCGACGATCTGCTCGTCGCGCTCCTGGAGAAGCAGGTCGTTGTCGACGCCTTCCTCGCCGAACTCGTTTTCGATCACCGCGATGCGGTGGCCGTGCTGTTCCCGCAGGATGCGGTTGAGCAGCGTGGTCTTGCCGCTGCCGAGAAAGCCGGTGAGGATGGTCACCGGAACGTGCGTGTCGGCCATGTCGATCCCTCTCTGGACCGGGCATTCTACGGGCGCCGCCGCAGCAGCGCCGGCAGCGGGGGCATGTTCGTCAGGACCCGCGCCGCCGCGCGCGCGGGTGGGCGGCGTCGTAGACCGCCGCCAGCCGCTGGAAATCGAGCGACGTGTACACCTGGGTCGTCGCGATGCTCGCGTGCCCAAGCAGCTCCTGCACCGCACGCAGATCGCCGCTGGACTGCAGCAGGTGGCTGGCGAACGAATGCCGCAGCACGTGCGGATGCACGTCGGCCGGCACGCCCCGGACGATCGCCAGCCGCTTCAGCCGCGCCTGCACCGTCCGGTTGGCGAGCCGGCGCCCGCGCCCGCTCAGGAACAGGGCCCGCTCCTCGCAGCCCGGGTGCCGCGCGCACCAGGCCGCGCGTTCGCCGAGCCATCGGTGCAGCGCCTCGCGCGCGGCACTGCCGATCGGCACCGCGCGCACGCGCCCGCCCTTGCCGCGCACCGTCGCCTCGGCCTCGTCGAGGTCGATCCATCCGGTGGAGGCGGCCGGCGGGCCGTCGAAGTGCCTCAGGTCGAGCGACGTGAGCTCGGACAGGCGCAGCCCCGACGAGTAGAAGAGTTCGAGCATCGCCTGGTCGCGCGCAGCCTCGAAGCCATCGCCCGCGGCCGCGGCGGCGAAGCGCACCGCGACGTCGGGCGCCAGCGCCTTGGGAAGGCGTCGCGGCGCACGCGGCGCGCGCACCCCGCGTGCCGGATTCGTGGCCGCCTCGCCCTGGCTGGCGAGCCAGTCGAAGAAGCCACGCCAGGCCGACAGCCGACGGGCGATCGAGCGCGCCGACAGGCCGGCGCGGGCGCTCGCGGCGACCCAGCGCCGCACCCGGTGCTCGGTCACCGCCGACCAGTCGGGTTCGGCCGGCCCCGGCAGCACGGCGGCAGCTCCGGCCCCCTCGCCGATGGCCTGCGGTGGCGCCGCCGTGACGGGCTCAGCCAGCGCGAGTTCGGCCAGTGCGCGCAGGTCCAGCCGATAGCCCGCCAGCGTGCGGGGCGAGCAGCCGCGCTCGCTGCGCAGCCGCTCGAGGTAGCGCGCAATCGCCTCGGCGGCCACCGTGGCTCATTCGGCCAGTCGCGACAGCGCCGCGCTGGCGGTTTCGGCGATCCGCTCGAGGAACGCGGTGCCCATGCCGGAACGAAAACGCTCGGGATCGGCCGATCCGAGCACGATCAACCCGAACGCGTTCGGATCGACCCCCTTGCGCAGCGGCAGCAGCGCGATCGAACGCGTGCCGGCACCGGCCTCGGGCAGCCAGCCCGCCGCCTGGAATTCGGAATTCGGCCCGCAGAACGGCTCGCGCATGCCGTTGGTCAGCGTGATCACGTCCACCGGCACCGGCTGCGCGCAATCGAGCCCGAGATGCGCCTCGCGCAGCGCCCACAGCCGCATCGCGACCTGCGGCACCGAAAACGCCGTGCGCAGGCCGTCGACCACGAGACCGGGCAATTGCGCCGGGTCGGCGGCCAGCAGCAACTGGCGCGTCCAGCGCTGCAGCTTCTCGCTGATCGCGTCGTTCTCCTGGCCGATGCGCAGCAACTCGGCCAGCTTCATCTCGTGCGCGCGCAGCTTCTCGCGCAACACCTCGAGCTGGCGCTCGTGCAGCGAGATCGCGCGCCCGCCGTGCGGGTGCGGGACGGTGATCGCCGCGAGCAGCTCGGCGTGCGCTTCGAAGAAGCCGGGGTTGTTGCGCAGGTAGCGCGCCACCTCGTCGGCGCCGATGGTGCGATCGGTCATGCGTGGCCCGTGAAGGAAGGAACGAGGGTCACCGGCGATGCGTCGGCCGGCAGTTCGATTTCGCCGTCGAAGACGGTCTCGGCCGGCCCCGTCATGCGCACACCGGCACCGTCCCAGGCAATCGCCAGGGTGCCGCCGCACATCTCGACGTCCACCGGCGAACGCAGCAGCCCGCGACGGATGCCGGCCACCGCGGCCGCGCAGGCGCCGGTGCCGCAGGCGAGCGTCTCGCCGGCGCCGCGTTCCCAGACGCGCAGCCGGATGCGCGACGGCGCGAGCACCTGCAGCCAGCCGGCGTTGACGCGGCGCGGGAAGCGCGCAGCGCTCTCGATCGACGGCCCGTCGCGGCGCACTGGCGCGCGCCCGACGTCATCGACCACCTGGACGGCGTGCGGGTTGCCCATCGATACCAGCGAGACCCAGCGGCGCCCGTCGTCGAGATCGATCGGCCAGAGCAGGTCTTCGCCCAGGGGTTGCGGCTGCAGGCCACCCGCGTCGAACGGGATCGACGCGGGATCGAACGCCGGCACGCCCATCTCGACCGTGACCCGGCCGTCGCCCTCGAGTCGCGGCTCGATCACGCCGCCCATCGTCTCGACGCGGATCGCGCGCTTGTCGGTGAGCCCCTGCTCGCGCACGAAGCGCACGAAGCAGCGCGCGCCGTTGCCGCACTGCTCGACCTCGCCGCCGTCAGCGTTGAAGATCCGGTAGCGGAAATCGACGCCGACACCGCGCGCGGGCTCGACCAGCAGCAGTTGATCGGCACCGATGCCGACGTGCCGGTCGGCCAGGAAGCGTCTTTGCGCCTGCGACAGGCACACCGACTGGCGCACGCCGTCGATCACGACGAAGTCGTTGCCGGCACCGTGCATCTTCGTGAAGCGCAATTTCATCGCGCCGATTATCGCCGATACGGCCTGGCCTCGCCGGACGGGCGCGTCTTGAAGCGCTTGTGACTCCACAGGTATTGCGCCGGCATCTCGAGCACGCGCTCCTCGATGAACCGGTTCATGCGTCGCGTCGCCGCTTCCAGGTCGTCCCCGGGGAAATCCTCCCAGGCGGGGTAAAAGCGCGCGACATAACCATCGTCGGTCATCGTGGTGACCATCGGCACCACCGTGGCGCCGGTGATGCGTGCGAGCCGTGCCACGGAGGTGACGGTCGCGGCGGGCACGCCGAAGAAGGGCACGAACAGCGCGTCGCGTGCGCCCAGGTCCATGTCGGGCAGGAAATAGAACGGCAGTCCTTCGCGCAGCGCCTTCACCGCGGGGCGCAGGCCCTCGGTGCGCAGCAACATGCGTCCGTCGTTGAAGCGCACGCGGCGTTGCGTCATCGCTTCGGTGAACACCCGGCTCTTCTGCGCCGCATACATGGATGCGAGCTGCACCTCGAGCGACAGACGGATGCCGCCGGCGTCCAGGCCGACGAAGTGCGGCCCGAGCAGGATCAGCGGGCGCCCGCGGTGCCGCTCGAAGTGCTCGACGCCCTCGAGCCGGCACAGCCGGCGGATGCGCTGCGGCGAGCCGTACCAGAAGATGAAGCGCTCGAAGAAGCTGCGCGTGAAGTAACGGAAGTGACCGCGCGCCACCTCGCCGCGCCGGGCTTCGCTCCAGTCGGGAAAGCACAGGCGCAGGTTGGTGCGCGTGACGCGCCGGCGCGGCACGGCGAGCAGCCAGGCGAGCGCGCCGGCGAATTCGCCGAGCCGGCGCACCAGCGGATACGGGAGCCGCGAGATGCCCCGCATCAGCAGCAACGCCAGCCTGACGAGCGGCTCCGACACCCCGACCCTCAATCGGGCGCGCCCGCCGCCGCGGGACGTTTGTAGCGGTTGTAGCCCCACAGGTACTGCGACGGAAAGCGGCGGATGAGGCCCTCCATCCGGGCGTTCAGCGCCTCGGGAGTCGGGGTTTCGTCCATCGTCTCCAGATGCAGGCGCCAGCCGCGGGCGCCGCCGAGCCGCTCGCCAACCGCCAGCACCACCTGCGCTCCAGGCTGCTCGGCGAGTCGCTGCGGCAGCGTCATCGTCCACGCAGGCCGGCCGAAGAACGGCGCCCAGCGCCCCTGGCCCGCATCAGGCACCTGGTCGGGCAGCAGGCCCACCGCTTCGCCGGCACGCAGTGCACGCAGCAGCGCCCGCACTCCGGCGAGCGTCGCCGGCACCGCCCGCATCGCACCGGTCGCGCGCGAGAACTCGGCCAGCGGGCGCATCCAGGCCTGCCTCGGCGGCTTGTAGAGCACCGTGACCGGCGCGCGGCTCGCGTAGAAGCGCGCGATCACCTCGAACGCGCCCAGGTGCGGTGCGAGGAACACGATCGCACCGCGCGCCTCGGCGGCTTCCAGCACCGGCAGGTCGTCGCAGACCACCCGGCGCGCCAGTTCGGCCGGCGCGCAGCGCCACACGAACGGCAATTCGCCGACCATCCGCCCGGCCTCGACGGCAGCACGCCAGAGGTCGCGCGTCGAGCCGTAGCCCGCGGCGCGCAGGTTCGCGCGCAGCTTGCGCCGGTAGCCGGCCGACAGCAGGAACGCGGTGACGCCGAATGCAGCGCCGAACGCCTGCAGCCAGCCCAGCGGGAAGACACCGAGCATCCGCGCGAGCGCGACCAGCACGCGGCCAGGCAGGCTGTCGGTGGAGTCGGGTTGTACGGACTGGACGGACATCGGCTCCAGGGGGCTGACGCGCCGGCGCGAATGCGCCGGGGCGCGGCGCGAGTCTATGCGATCCGGACCCCTTCGTCTCGCATGCGGCCCGCACCGCGACGGCTCGACATATAATCGGATCGCCCCCCGTTTCCCGGCGGGGCGACCCGGTCGACTGGCGCTCGCGCCGCCGCCTTGACAGGAGAGATGCGTGGCAAACGAATTCCTGTTCACCTCCGAATCGGTTTCCGAAGGGCACCCGGACAAGGTGGCCGATCAGATTTCGGACGCGATTCTCGACGCCATCCTCGCGCAGGATCCGCGCTCGCGCGTGGCCGCCGAGACGCTGTGCAACACCGGCCTGGTGGTGCTGGCCGGTGAGATCACCAGCCGGGCCAACGTCGACTACATCCACGTCACGCGCGACACGCTCAAGCGGATCGGCTACGACAACACCGAATACGGCATCGACTACAAGGGCTGCGCGGTGCTGGTCGCCTACGACAAGCAGTCGCCCGACATCGCGCAGGGCGTCGACAAGGCCGGCGACGACAACCTCGACCAGGGCGCCGGCGACCAGGGACTGATGTTCGGCTACGCCTGCGACGAGACGCCCGACCTGATGCCGGCGGCGATCTACTACGCGCACCGGCTCGTCGAGCGCCAGTCCGGGTTGCGCCGCAACGGCACGCTGCCCTGGCTGCGGCCCGACGCCAAGTCGCAGGTCACGCTGCGCTACGCCGACGGCCGGCCGGTGGCCGCCGACACCGTGGTCATCTCGACCCAGCACGCGCCCGAGATGACCCAGGAACAGATCCGCGAGGCCGTCATCGAGCAGATCATCGAGCCGGTGATCCCGCCCGGGTTGCGCAAGGGCGATGTGCGCTACCTCGTCAACCCCACCGGCCGCTTCGTGGTCGGCGGACCGCAGGGCGACTGCGGTCTCACCGGGCGCAAGATCATCGTCGACACCTACGGCGGCGCCGCGCCGCACGGGGGCGGTGCGTTCTCCGGCAAGGATCCCTCCAAGGTCGACCGCTCGGCCGCCTACGCGGCCCGTTACGTCGCCAAGAACATCGTGGCGGCCGGTCTGGCCCGCAAGTGCCTGGTGCAGATCTCCTACGCGATCGGCATTGCGCGACCGACCTCGGTGATGGTCACCACGCAGGGCACCGGGCGCATCGACGACGACAGGCTGGCCGCGCTGGTGTCCAGGCATTTCGACCTGCGCCCCAGGGGCATCGTGCAGATGCTCGACCTGCTGCGCCCGATCTACCAGAAGACCGCTTCCTACGGCCACTTCGGTCGCGACGATCCCGAGTTCAGCTGGGAGCGCACCGACCGGGCCGCGGCACTGCGCGCCGACGCCGGCTGAAGCGCCGCCCGCGCGGCGCGCGCCACGGCCTCAGGGCGCGAGCCGCTGGCGCGTCCAGCCACCGTCGCTGCCGCGGCGGTAGGCGATCCGGTCGTGCAGCCGCGATGGGCGCCCCTGCCAGAACTCCCAGTAGTCGGGAGCGAGACGGTAGCCGCCCCAGTGCGGTGGCCGCGGCGGGTGCAGTCCGTACTTCAGCCCGAACTCGGCGGCACGCGCAACCAGCGCGGCCCGCGACTGCAACGGCCGGCTCTGCTCGGACGCCCAGGCGCCGATCCGCGACGCGAGCGGGCGCGACGCGTAATAGGCGTCGGACTCGGCCGCATCGACCCGCGCGACCTGCCCTTCGATGCGCACCACGCGCTCGAGTTCGGTCCAGTGGAACTGCAGCGCGGCCACCGGCCGCGTGGCGAGTTCGCGCCCCTTGCGACTCTCGTAGTTCGTGTACCAGACGATGCCGCGCAGATCGAACGCCTTGATCAGCACCACCCGCGTCGACGGCCTGCCGCCCTCGCCCACCGTCGCGACGGTCATCGCGTTGGGTTCGGGCAGGTCGGCCTGCAGCGCCTGGTCGAACCACACACGGAACTGCTCCAACGGGTCGGGGTGCGCGTGGCGTTCGTCGAATTCGCCACGCTCGTAGCTCTTGCGAAGATCGGCGATCCTGGACATGCGCCCAGTGTAGCGCGGCGCCGCACGGCGCCGTCGAAGTGACGTCAGCGACCATCCATCGGGCGCTGTGGGATCGCCCGCACATCGCCACCCGGCCAGGCTTGGTCGCGGGAACATTCACCGTTTACGCTTGTGCAAGCGGACCCGGCCACGGGTCGTCACGAGGATCGCCCGAATGACCCAGGTCATCGAAACGCAGGGATCACCGCCCGCCGACTTTCCAGTCGACGACGACACGGGCGAATTCATCGTCTATGCCGCACCGGACATGACCGCGGGCGGACTGCAGCGGGTGGACACCCGACGCCTGCTGCAGGGAATGTTCGTCGCCGGGCTCGACCGGCCCTGGTCGGACACGCCGCTGCCGCACGGCGGCCTGCTGGTCGACAGCGACGCGGTGCTGCAGTCGGTGCGCCACTATTGCCGGTTCGTGATGGTCGACGCCGACCGCTCGTCGTCCGGACTGGCCGCCGCGATTCAAGCAGCGGCAGTCCTGTCGGCCGACCCGATGCCGGACGACGGCGCGTGGGCTCCGCACGCCGCGCAGAGCGCGGCTGACGTCGCCGCCGCGACCGCGCAGCACGACACGCCCAGGCGCGCCGCACGCACCGTGAACGTGCCCAGGCCGCGCGACGACGTCCGTCCGGCCGAGGTCACGCGGGCGAAGATCCTGCGCCTGGTGCGTGAAAGCGACCAAGCGGTGCCGCCGCCCCACGGTGCGCTGTCCGGCGTGCGCCGCTGGCTCGGCCTGGGCCGCGGCAAGGCTGCCGACGACTCGCCCGACACGCGGATGCTGCAACGCGAACAGGCACTGCTGCGCCTGCGTGACCGCTGGGGCGACGCGGTCGGCGCCTGCGATCACGGCGAGGGCGCACCGATCCGCGAATCGATCGCGCTGGCGCGGCCGGTGCACGCACGCCTGGTCGCAGCCACCGACATCGCGGTCCGGCAAGTGCGTCACGGCACGCCCCTCGCACTCGAGCCGCTCGTCGAGGTGGCCGACGCGCTGGCGGCGAGCATCGCGAACGCACCCCATGCCATGCGCTGGCTCGCTGCCTTCCATGCGGACAACGCGGCAACGCCGAACCCCGCGACGTACGCTGCGGTGCATCTGGCCGATTTCGGTCGGGCGCTTGGCATGGAACTGGCCGCGCTGCGCGAGCTGGCGCTGATCGCACTGCTCGCCGACGTCGGCAAGGCACTGCTGCCGCGCCCCGTGCTCGAACACCCGGGCGTGCTGGAGCCGAGCGACTTCGCGCTGATGAAGCAGCACGTGACGATCGGCCTCGACATCCTGGCGCGTGCGGGCACGCTTCCCGAAGCGGTGCTGCGCGGCGTCGCCGAGCACCACGAACGGCTCGACGGGTCGGGCTACCCTGCCGGGTTGCGCGCCGGCGCGATCGGGCTGCACGGACGGATGGCCGCGATCGTCGACTGCTATTGCGCGCTCACCGCCGCACGTGCCTATGCCAACCCGCTGTCCGCCCAGGATGCCCTCGCGGCGCTGCACGAATGGTCAGGGTCGCTGTTCTGCCGCGATCTGGTCGAGCAATTCGTCCGTGCCATTGGCGCGTTTCCGGTGGGCACGCTGGTCGAGTTGCAGACCGGCGAGGTGGCAGCCGTCGTCGGCCTCGGTTCGGGGAACCGGCTGCAACCGACGCTGGTCATGTTGACCGGCCCGGACAAGGGGCCAGCCAGACGCCCGCCGGACGCCACCGCCGCGCGCCCCGCGCAGAGTTCGGGTCGGCGCACGCAGGTACGCATCGCACGCGGGCTGCCCGCGGGCTCCTTCGGACTGCGGCTCAGGGACTACTTCGCGGTGTCCGCCTGAGCACCGTCCAGCTATAATTCGCGCGATCCCGAGGAGCGCTGCAACGGGTTCCGGCGTCGCCGGAGCCGCCAGGCTCGGGAGTCTCACCCTGTTGCAACGGCGCTCGTTGAACCGTGACCCCCACGGCCGGCGAGCGCGCAGCACCGGCGCCCGCCGTGGCCCCGGCGGGTCGCCCTTTGATGGAGTGACCATGTCTGCCGTACCCAAGACCCCTGGCGTGCCCGACTACCGGGTCGCCGACATCGCGCTGGCCGACTGGGGCCGCAAGGAAATCCGCATCGCGGAAACCGAGATGCCCGGCCTGATGGCGATCCGCGACGAGTACTCGGCGAGCAAGCCGCTCGCCGGCGCGCGCATCAGCGGTTCGCTGCACATGACGATCCAGACCGCGGTGCTGATCGAGACGCTCGCCGCGCTCGGCGCGCAGGTGCGCTGGGCCTCGTGCAACATCTTCTCGACGCAGGACCACGCCGCGGCCGCGATCGCTGCCGCCGGCACGCCGGTGTACGCGATCAAGGGCGAGTCGCTCGAAGACTATTGGGAATACACGCACCGCATCTTCGAGTGGCCCGACGGCCAGCCGTCGAACATGATCCTCGACGACGGCGGCGACGCAACGCTGCTGCTGCACCTGGGCACCCGCGCAGAGAAGGACGCCTCGGTGCTCGGACAGCCGACCAGCGAGGAGGAGGTGGCGCTGTTCGCGGCGATCCGCCGGCGGCTCGCGACCGATCCGGGCTGGTACCGGCGGCAGCTCGACGCGATCGTCGGCGTCACCGAAGAGACCACCACCGGCGTCAAGCGCCTGTACCAGATGTCGGCGCGCGGCGAACTGGCGCTGCGCGCGATCAACGTCAACGATTCGGTCACCAAGAGCAAGTTCGACAACCTGTACGGCTGCCGCGAATCGCTGGTCGACGGCATCAAGCGCGCCACCGACGTGATGGTCGCCGGCAAGATCGCGCTGGTGGCCGGCTACGGCGACGTCGGCAAGGGCTCGGCGCAGGCACTGCGCGCGCTGTCGGCGCAGGTGTGGATCACCGAGTGCGACCCGATCTGCGCGCTGCAGGCCGCGATGGAAGGCTATCGCATCGTCACGATGGAGTACGCGGCCGACAAGGCCGACATCTTCGTCACCGCCACCGGCAACAAGGACGTGATCACGCACGCCCACATGAAGGCGATGAAGGACCAGGCCATCGTCTGCAACATCGGCCACTTCGACAACGAGATCGACATCGCGTCGCTCAGGCAGTGCCAGTGGGAGAACATCAAGCCGCAGGTCGATCACGTCATCTTTCCGGACGGCAAGCGCATCATCATGCTGGCCGAAGGCAGGCTGGTGAACCTGGGGTGCGGCACCGGCCACCCGTCGTACGTGATGAGCTCGTCGTTCGCCAACCAGACGATCGCGCAGATCGAGTTGTGGACGCACCGCGACTTCTACGAGCGCGGCAAGGTCTACGTGCTGCCCAAGCACCTCGACGAGAAAGTCGCGCGGCTGCAGCTGAAAAAGCTCGGCGCGATGCTCACCGAACTGAGCCCCGAGCAGGCCGCCTACATCGGCGTGCCGGTCGAGGGGCCCTACAAGCCCGACTCGTATCGCTACTGACGCACAAGCGCGCAACCCGCCGGCGGCGTGCGCGCCGCCGCGCGGCGCGGCGGCGCGGCGGATCATGCGCGTGGACCAGCTCCTCGTCGCGCGCGGCCTGGCGCCGTCGCGCGCCCGGGCGCGGGAGCTGATCGAGGCCGGTGCGGTGCGCGCGCACCTCGGCCCGCGCGAACAGGTGTTGCGCAAGGCGTCGGCCGACCTCGCCGACGACACCCCCCTGTCGGTCGCCCCGGGTGCGACGCTGCCCTTCGTCTCGCGCGGCGGGCTCAAGCTGGCCGGCGCGCTCGAGCGCGCCGGAGTCGATGCGCGCGGACGCGCCTGCCTGGACCTCGGCCAGAGCACCGGCGGCTTCACCGACTGCCTGTTGCAGGCCGGCGCGTCGCGGGTCGTCGGCGTGGACGTCGGGCACGGCCAGTTGCGCGAGCGGCTGCGCCACGACCCCCGAGTGCTGGCATTCGAAGGCATCAACGTGCGCACACTCACGCCGGCGCTGCTCGGGGCGGCGCTGCCGCGAGGCGGATTCGACCTGATCGTGGCCGACCTCAGCTTCATTTCGCTCACGCACGCGCTGACGCCGGCGTTCGCGCTGGCGCGCCCGGGCGCTCGGCTGCTCGCGCTGGCCAAGCCGCAATTCGAAGTCGGCCCGGGCGGCGTCGAGCGCCACGGCATCGTGCGCGATCCCGGTCTTCACGCGCTCGTCCGCTGCAGGATCTGCGAGGCCGCCGGAGCCGCAGGCTGGATCGTCGACCACTGGTTCGAAAGCCCGATCCGCGGCGGCGACGGCAACCGCGAATTCTTCCTCGACGCACACCGATGACACCTCCGATCGATCCCGCCCTGAGTTTCGAGTTCTTCCCGCCCAACACGCCCGAAGGTGCAGCCCGGCTGCGCGAGGTGCGCGGGCGGCTCGCGACGTTCGCGCCCGAGTTCTTCAGCGTGACCTACGGTGCCGGCGGCGCCACCCGCGAGAAGACGCTCGCCACGGTGCTCGAGATCGCCGCCGAGGGGCGCCCGGTGGCGCCGCACCTGTCGTGCGTCGGGGCCACGCGCGAGTCGGTGCGCGAACTGCTCGCGTTGTACCGCGTGCACGACATCCGGCGCCTGGTGGCGCTGCGCGGCGACGTGCCCTCGGGAATGCGCGAAGCCGGCGACTTCCGCCACGCGAGCGACCTCGTGGCGTTCGTGCGCGCCGAGACCGGCGACTGGTTTCACCTCGAGGTCGCCGCCTACCCGGAGATGCACCCGCAGGCGCGCACGCCGCACGATGACCTGGAGGCCTTCGCCACCAAGGTGCGCGCCGGCGCCAGTTCGGCAATCACGCAGTACTTCTTCAACGCCGACGCGTACCTGCACTTTCGCGACGCCGCGCGCCGGCGCGGTATCGAGGTGCCAATCGTTCCCGGCATCATGCCCATCGGCAATTTCACCCAGCTGGCGCGCTTTTCGGACGCCTGCGGGGCGGAGATTCCGCGCTGGATCCGGCTCAGGCTCGCCAGTTGCGGCGACGACGTCCAGGCGATCCGGGATTTCGGTGTCGAGGTGGTGGCCGCAATGTGCCGACGTCTGCTCGCCGAAGGTGTGCCGGGGCTGCACTTCTACACGCTGAACCAGAGCACCGTCACCGCGCGGGTGCTCGAGGCGATCGGGCTGCCGCGCGGCTGAGCGGCCCGCGTGGCAGCGCAGCGCCGGCACCCGGTCCGGCACTACGGCACCGGCGGCGGCAAGCCGTCGATGGCGGGCCGCTGTCCGCTCGTCGGCTGCTGTTGCCGCGGCCGCGAACCGTAGAGCGACGTCGTTGGTCGGGCCCGGCGAGCGTGGCTACCATGATTGCGTACCGCGAACCCGACTCGCGCGCCCGACGACGCGCCGCACACACACCGCAATGCCAGCCAGCCCGCAGTTCCCCGGCGCCATTCCGGCCATGCGCTTCCAGATCCCGGCCGACAGTCTGCAGCACGGCATGTACGTGGCCGAACTCGACCGACCCTGGCTGGACACGCCGTTCCTGCTGCAGGGCTTTCGCGTGGACAGCCAGATCGAGCTGGAGACGTTGCGCCGCTACTGCCGCTACGTGTACGTCGATCCCGACCTGTCCGACGCCGGGCTTGCCGAGACGATCCGCAGCGCCGAACTGAGCGACCACCCGTTCGAGCGGCCATCCGCAGCCGGTCCGAGCGAGCCGCTGCGATTCGACAACGTGCTCGACGAGCGCAGCCAGCGCCAGGAGCGGGCGCCGCGGCCGGTGCGCATCCGCTCCGACGTGAAGATCAGCAACCGCACCCGCGAACGCTTCCGCCAGTTCATCAAGGCGACCGCGGTGGCCAGCGAGGCCGCCGCAACGCACCCCTCGCGGCTCGTACGCGCGTTCGGCTGGGTGCGCGCCCTGCTCGGCGACGACGACGCCTCCGACAGCGAGCGCGCCTCGCTCGCCCGGGTGCGCGACGCGATCCGCACCGAACTGGCACCCGAGGCGCGCCTGCGCCGCTACGCCGACCGCGCACCGATCGCCGACGAACTGCCGCGGGCGCACGCGGCCTGGGCGCACGCCCTGCGCCAGCTGCGGGCGATCGCCGCCTGTGTACGCGAGCACCGCGCGCCCGACCTGTACGAGTTCGGACGGGCGATCGACGAGGTGGTCGACAGCATGATCGACAACCCCGACGCGCTGATGTGGGTGGCGCGGCTCGACGAGGACGAGCGCGACGCGAGCGCGCACGGCCTGAAGGTGGCGCTCTATCTGGTCGCGCTCGGACGCCACCTCGGTCTGCCGCGCCGCGAACTCGCCCATCTGGCCGCGATCGGCATGCTCGCGGACGTCGGCAAGGCGCTGCTGCCGCAGGCCCTGCTCGAGAAGCCCGGCATGCTCACGCCGGCCGAGTACAACGTGGTCAAGGAACACGTGCGCCTCGGCCTCGAGGCGCTGCGTCGCGACATGCGATTGCCGCGCCCGGTCGAGGAAGGCATCGCGCAGCATCACGAGCGCCTCGACGGATCGGGCTACCCGAAGGGCCTCAGGGGCGAAGAGATCGGCATCCACGGACGCATGGCAGCGATCGCCGACAGCTTCGCCGCACTGGTCGCGATCCGCGCCTACGCCAACGCGTCGGCGCCGCAGGATGCGCTGATGAACCTCTACGAGTGGGCCGGCTCGTCGTTCGAGGAAGCATTGGTCGAGCAGTTCGTCCAGGCGATCGGACTGTTCCCGGTCGGCAGCCTGGTCGAGCTGTCCACCGGCGAGGTGGCGGTCGTGCTCGCCCACAATCGCGTGCGGCGGCTCGAACCGCGCGTGATGGTGCTCACCGGACCCGACAAGACACCGGCCGCGGCGCCCTTCGAGCGCGAGCTGCACGCGATGGCGAAGGATCGCGAGCACGGCCACGTGCGCATCGTGCGTGGACTGGCCGACGGCGCCTACGGACTGAAGCCCGCCGCGCAACTCGCCGCGCTCACGGCGGCGTGATCGTACGCGTTTCGGTGACGATCGCCGTCATCGGCCGGTCGTGCCCGCCAGCCACGAAGCGCACGAGCTCGCAACCATCGTAGGCCACGCCGACCGCCGGCAGGCTGTGCGCCGCCAGCGTGCGGTCGTAGTGGCCCCCGCCGTAACCGAGCCGGTAACCGCGCTGATCGAAGCCCACGCACGGCACGATCAGCAGCGTCGGCGTCAGCGGCACGAACGGCTCGGGCAGCGGGATGCCGAAGTCGGCCACGCGCAACGCGGTGGCCGGCGTCCAGCGCCCGAACTCGAGTGCGCCGCCACCGGCAGCCACCCGTGGCAGCGCGATCGCGTGCCCGGCACGATGCCAGCCCGACATCGGCGCGCGCAGGTCGGGCTCGCCGCGCACCGGCCAATAGACTCCGAGCACCTCGCGCGCGCCGTGCGTACGCGTCGCGCGCCACCGGTGGAGCCACGCATCGAGCCGCGCCGCGATCGCTGCATCGGCCGTGCAGCGCAGCTGCACGTCCATCGAGCGGCGCCATGCAATCAGCGTGTTGCGCGCGTCGCGACGCGCGGATTCGTCGCCGATGCTGCGTGGTATCCTCGGTTCGGGCTTTGGGGTCGTGTCGTTCATGCAGCGTGCGCTGCTCGTGGTGCGCCGTGCGTGGCAATCCGCGCGTGGTGCGTAGTGGGTTTGCGGCGATGAAACAACGTATCGCGCTTGCCGCGATTGTAGGGCTGATCGGCGCGTGCACGCTGGCGCCGGTGCAGGCCGGCAAGCGCCCGGCGGCGCGCGCCGCGGCGACGATGGGCATCGACGATGCGCTGGTGGCGGCGCGCGAAGCGTTCGCAGGCAACGACCCCGCGCGCTTCGAGGCCGCCGCTGCGCAGGCCAGCGCGCACCCGCTGGCCGAATACCTCGGCTTCTGGCGGCTGCGCCTGCAGTTGCAGCCGCCGCGCGCCAGCGCCACGCCCGGCGCGGCCGATGCCGGTATCCGCCGCTTCATCGACCGTCATCGGGGCACGCTCGTGGCCGACCTGATGCGTCGTGACTGGCTGCTCGACCTCGGACGACGCGGCCTCTGGAGTGTCTTCGACGACGAATACGCGCAGTGGGTGCTGCGCGACGACGACGAAGTGCACTGCTATGCCGCGCTCGGACGCCTGCAGCGCGGCGAGCCGGCGCCGCAGGCGCGCGAGATCGTGTTCTCGGTGCGCCGTCTCGGCGATGGCTGCGGCGCACTGCTCGACGCGATGGCGCGCTCGGGCGTGCTGCAACCCGCCGAGCTGCGCGCGCGCCTGCGCGTGGCGATCGAAGCCAACGGACCCGACACGATCCGGCGCGCCACCGCCGCGCTCGGCCTCGATGCGGCTGCGGTCGACGCGGCGTTGGCGAAGCCGTCGCGCGCGCTCGCCCAGGCGGCGACCAGCGAGATTGCGCTGGTCGCGCTCGCCCGGCTGGCGCGCAACGACCCGGACGCCGCTGCGCAGAAGCTGCGGGCCGGCGTGGCCGCACTGCGCGGCGAGGACCTCGACTTCGCCTGGTCGCAGGTCGCGGCCGCCGGCATGCGCCGCCTCGCGCCCGAGGCGCTCGACTGGACACGGCTGGCGCTCGAAGCGCCAGCCACCGACGAGACCTGGGTGTGGCTCGCCCGTGCCGCGCTGCGCGCCCAGGACTGGCCCACGTTGCGCGCGGTGGTCGGGCGCATGTCCGAAGCCGGCCGGCGCGAACCGGCCTGGATCTACTGGACCGCGCGCGCGATGCGCGAGGCCGGCGAATCGGCCGGTGCCGATGCGCTGCTGCGCACGTTGGCCGGCCAGTTCTCGTTCTACGGACAGCTCGCGGCCGAAGATCTCGGCCAGCTCACCGCCACACCGCCGCGCGCGGTTGCGCCCACCGAGGCCGAGCTTGTCGAGCCGGCACGCAATGCCGGCTTTGCCCGCGCGCTCGAGTTCTACCGGCTCGGCCTGCGGTTCGAAGGCAACCGCGAGTGGAACTTCCAGTTGCGCGGCATGAACGACCGGCAGCTGCTCGCAGCCGCCGAATGGGCCTGCCAGCGCCAGGTGCTCGACCGCTGCGTGAACACCGCCGACCGCACCGAGACCGAGCACGATTTCCGGCTGCGCTTCGTCTCGCCGTACCTCGACGCGCTCGAACCGGCGGCCGCCGAACAAGGTCTCGATCCGGCCTGGATCTACGGGCTGATCCGCCAGGAATCGCGCTTCGTCACGGATGCGCGCTCCTGGGCCGGCGCCCAGGGGTTGATGCAGATCATGCCGGCGACCGCACGGTGGATCGCGCGCAAGCTCGGCGAGCGCAACTTCCGCGTCGAGCAGTTGCACGACCTGTCCACCAACCTGCGCTTCGGCACTTTTTATCTGCGCAGCGTGCTCGACGACCTCGAAGGCTCGCCGGTGCTGGCATCGGCCGCCTACAACGCGGGGCCGGGACGCTCGCGCAACTGGCGCTCCACGCTGCCGCATCCGGTGGAGGGCGCGATTTTCGCCGAGATCATTCCGTTCAACGAAACGCGCGACTACGTGAAGAAGGTGCTGTCGAATGCCGTCTTCTACGCGGCGCTGTTCTCGGGTGAGCCGCAGTCGCTGAAAGCGCGGCTGGGCCGCGTTGCCCCGCAGCCCGCATCGCCCAGCGAGCTTCCCTGATCGCGCGCCGACATGGCCCACGCGCGCATTCTCCTCATCGGCGGTTCGGGCTTCATCGGCAGCCAGGTGGCAGCGCGGCTCGCCGCCGCCGGACGGCGGGTGACGGTGCCCACGCGACGCTACGAACGCGCGCGGCATCTGCTGCCGCTGCCAACGGTCGAGGTGCGCGTCGCCGACATCCACGACGACGCGCAGCTTGGCCGGCTGGTGGCGCAGGCCGACGCCGTCGTCAATCTGGTCGGCATCCTGCACGATCGCCGCGGCACACCCTGGGGTGCCGGGTTCGAGCAGGCGCACGTGCGGCTGCCGGCAAGGATCGCAGCGGCCTGCGCCGCCTCGGGCGTGCGCCGGCTGCTGCACATGTCCGCGCTGGGCGTGCGCGAAGACGGCGAGCCGTCGCTGCCGTCGATGTACCTGCGCTCGAAAGCCGCCGGCGAACGCGCGGTGCGCGCGGCGCCCACGCTCGACTGGACGATCTTCCGGCCCTCGGTGGTGTACGGCCCGGGCGATCGCTTCCTGAACCTGTTCGCCCGCCTGCAGGCGTGGCTGCCGGTGATGCCGCTGGGTCGCGCCGACGCACGCTTCCAGCCAGTCTTCGTCGGCGACGTCGCACAGGCCTTCGTCAACGCGCTCGACCGCCCCGTCACGCACGGCCGCTGCTACGAACTCGCCGGCCCCGAGGTCTTGACGCTGCGGCAACTGGTGGCGCTGGCCGGCGTGCACGGCGGCCACCGTCGCCCGATCGTCGCCCTGCCCGACACACTGGGCCGGCTGCAGGCGGCGCTGCTCGAGTTCGCGCCCGGCCCGACGCTGATGTCGCGCGACAGCTTCGACTCGATGTCGATCGACAACGTCGCGAGCGGCCCGATCGCTGCCGAGCTCGACCTGACGCCCACCCCGCTGGGCGCCATCGCGCCGGCGTACCTGCGCCGCGGCCCGGCCCCCTTCGGCACCGAGCGCATGCGCGCGCGCCGCTGAGCGCCGCCCCCGTTGCGCACACGGCGCACCCGATGAAGATCTACTGCGTCGGCGGCGCGGTGCGCGACGAGCTGCTCGGCCTGCCGGTGAAGGATCGCGACTGGGTGGTCGTCGGGGCGACGCCCGGGATGCTGATCGAGCGCGGCTTCCAGCCGGTCGGCCGCGACTTCCCGGTGTTCCTGCACCCGCGCACGCACGAGGAGTACGCGCTCGCGCGCACCGAGCGCAAGACCGCGCCCGGCTATCGCGGCTTCGCCGTGCACTACGCGCCCGAGGTCACCCTCGAAGACGACCTGCTGCGCCGCGACCTGACGATCAACGCGATGGCGCGCGACGCCGACGGCACACTGATCGACCCGCACGGCGGACTCGCCGACCTGCGCGCCGGCGTGCTGCGTCACGTGGGCACTGCATTCGCCGAGGATCCGGTGCGCATCCTGCGGCTGGCGCGCTTCGCCGCGCGCTTCGACCGGTTCACCGTCGCCCCCGAGACGATGGCTCTGATGCGCCGCATGGTCGGGCACGGCGAGGCCGACGCGCTGGTGGCCGAGCGCGTCTGGCAGGAGCTGTCGCGCGGACTGATGGAGCGCCACCCTTCGCGGATGTTCGCGGTGCTGCGCGACTGCGGCGCGCTGGCGCGCGTCCTGCCCGAAGTCGACCGCCTGTGGGGCGTGCCGCAACCGCCCGAGCACCATCCGGAGATCGACACCGGCGTGCACGTGATGCTGGCGATCGATCACGCAGCGGCCACCGGCGCACGGCTGGCCGTGCGCTTCGCCACGTTGCTGCACGACCTGGGCAAGGGAACGACGCCACGCGACCAATGGCCGCGACACGTCGGGCACGAGGAGCGCGCGCCGTCGATGATCGATGCGCTGTGCGCGCGGCTGCGCGTTCCGGTGGAGTGCCGCGACCTGGCGCGGCTGGTCGCACGCGAGCACGAACTGATGCACCGCACGCTCGAGCTGCGTCCGGGCACGCTCGTCCGGCTGCTCGAACGCCTCGACGTGCTGCGCAAGCCGCAACGGCTCGACGAGCTGATCGCCGCCTGCGAGTGCGACTGGCGCGGCCGGCTCGGCTTCGGCGACCGTCCGTGGCCGCAGGCCGCACGCCTGCGCCTGGCTGCCCAGGCGATGCGCGCAGTCGACGCCGGCGCGATCGCGGCCGCGCACGCCGACTCGGCCACCGGCATCCGCGAGGCGATCCACGCCGCGCGCGTTGCCGCGGTCACCGCGGCGATCGGCGCGCCCGGGCACGAAAGCGGCTGACACGGCTGCGCATCGGCACCGGGAGTGCGCAGCGCACGGCGGCAACCGGCAGTCGCCGGCACAGCGGCAAGCCGCCGCCGGCGCGCCGGCTTCAGAGCAGCTTCGCGACCAGCGCCGCGACCAGCGACAGCAGCACCGTCGAGGCCAGCGGAATCGACCAGTCGCGGCCGAACGCGCGGAACGCGAAATCGCCCGGCAGCCGGCCGATGCCGAGGCGGCGCAGCAGCGGCATCAGGCCCGAAAACAGCGCCAGCGCCAGCGTCACGACCAGCAGCCACTTCAGCATCGCGGTGCCGGTGCGGTGCCTGTTCAGCCGAGCGCGCCGCGCCGGTCGCGCGTGGCAAAGCCCGGTGCGTCGTCGGGCACGCCGCGACCGAACGCGATCGCCTTGAACAATTCGCCCATTTCGGCTTCCGACAGCAGCATCTGCGCCGCCTGCGCCTGCTTCGTCCACAGGCGGGCATCGTCGCGCGGCATCTGCCCCAGGCGATCGAGCAACCCGCAATCGAGCAGGAAGCGCGCCTGCGAGTTGTAGCCCAGCGCCTGCAGGCCGGCGCCGCGCGCCGCACGGCTCACCGCGGTGAAGTCGACGTGCGCGGTGATGTCCTGCAGCCCCGGCCAGACGAACGGATCGCCGTGCACGCGATGCCGATAGTGGCACTGCAGCGTGCCGGTGCTGCGGTGCGCGTGGTAGTACTCGGCCCGCGGGAAACCGTAATCGAGCAGCAGCATCGCGCCACGCGCCAGCCGCCCGGCCACCGTGGCCACCCAGCCCTGCGCCTGCTCGCCGATCTCCGAGACGTAGTCGCCGGCGGGCTCGCCGCCCGCGCCCCAGGCGTCGTGGGCGACGGCCGACACGCTGGCGGCGAAGGCGTCGTCGGCGAGCCGGTCGGCAAACGCGAAGCCCCCGTCCCCGGACACGCAGGTCACGCCGCGTTCGAACACCACGCCTTCGCGCCAGCGAAACAGTCGCACCGGCATCGCGTCGAGCACCTCGTTGGCCACCACGACCCCTTCGATCCGCTCGGGCAGCGCATCGAGCCACTCGACGCGACCGGCGAGGGCCGGCACGCGCGCCGTCAGCGTCTCGCGCTGGCGCACACGCAGCGGCGCCGAGAGTTCGACGATGCGGTAGCGCTCGGGCGTGGCCCCGAGCGCATCGAGCGAGGCGAGCAGTTGCGCGGCGAGCACCCCCGAGCCGGCGCCGAACTCGACGATCGTCGCCGGCGCCGCATCGAACCAGTGCGCACTCTGCGCCGCCAGGCACTGCCCGAACAGCGGCGACAATTCGGGCGCGGTCACGAAGTCGCCATCGGCACCGAACTGGCGGCTGCCGCCGGCGTAGTAACCGAGCGCCGGCTCGTACAACGCCATCGACATGTAGCGATCGAAGCCGATCCAGCCGCCAGCGCGGCCAATCGCACCGGCGATGCGCCCCGCCAGTTCGCGCGAGGCCTGTGCGGCCGCTGCCGCCGGCGCTGGCAGGCTATCGGCGCTCGCCACGCCCCGACGCTCCCGGGGATGACGCCGCGTCGTGCGCACCCGGCGAGCCGGCGGCCGCCAGCAGTTCGTCGACGCGGTGATCCTTGCGTTCCCAGATCTCGTGCAGCCACGCCTGCACCCGTTTGCGCAGCTTCGAATCGCCCATGAAGTCGCCACTCGCGAAGCCCGCCGGAATCGGATGGCGCTCGACACGCACGACGATGCGCGCGACGTCACCGCGCAGGAACTCCCAGAACGTGGGCACGCCGCCCGGGTAGACGATCGTCACGTCGATCATCGAATCGAACCTGTCGCCCAGCGCGGCCAGCGACAGCGCGAGTGCGCCGGCCTTCGGTTTGAGCAGATGGCGGTACGGCGAGCGCTGCGCCGCGTGTTTCGCGGCGGTGAAGCGCGTGCCTTCGACGAAGTTCATCACGCTGGTGGGCACGAGCGCGAACTTCGCGCAGGCACGCCGTGTCGTCTCGAGGTCTTCCATGCGCTTTTCGGGGTGCTTCCTCAGGTACTGTTCGGAGTGCCTGCGCATGAACGGGAAGTCCAGCGCCCACCACGCCAGCCCCATGATCGGCACGTAGATCAGCTCGCGCTTCAGGAAGAACTTGAGCAGCGGGATGCGCCGGTTCAACAGGTGCTGCAGCACGAAGATGTCGACCCAGGCCTGGTGGTTCGCGCAGACCATGTACCAGCCGCGCCAGGCGAAGCCCTCGAGCCCCGCGACATCCCAGACGGTGCGCTGGGTCAGCCGCATCCAGCCGCTGTTGCCGGCAATCCAGCGCGTGGCAACACCGTTGAGCAGCGGGTCGATCGCGGCGCGCACCGGCGCGAACGGCAGCGCCAGCTTCACCAGCGCCAGCGCGAACAGCAGCAGGCACCAGAACAGCGTGTTCGCCGTCAGCATCAGGAACGCCACGACGCCGCGCGCGATCGGTGGCAGGAAGCTCAACATACTCGCCGGTGCGGTGAAATGGGGATAGCGGTGGTGCGCCCGGGGATCTCGGGGCGATGCGGCGATCGTACCAGTCCGGCCAGCCACCCGGACGCAATGCATTAAACTGCCGACGCTTCGCCTGACCCCTTCATTGACCTCCAGATGGAAACGGACTGCGTCGTCCTCGTCACCGGCGCGGCCCGACGCATCGGCGCCGGGATCGCACGCCACCTGCACGCGCTGGGATGCAGCGTCGTGCTGCACTACCGGCACTCGGCCGACGACGCCCGGCAGCTGGCCGCGTCGCTGAACCGGTCACGCGCCGACTCGGCGCTGGCGATCGCTGCCGATCTCTCCAGTGCGCACGCATGCGCCCGCGTGGTCGACGAAGCGGCGCACTGGAAGAACCGCCTCGACGCGCTCGTCAACAACGCATCGAGCTTCTACCGCACTCCGCTGGGCAGCGTCGATGAGCGGCAGTGGTCGGAACTGGTCGACGGCAGCCTGAAGGCGGTGCTGTTCGCCACGCAGGCGGCGGCACCGTGGTTGCGCCTGCGTGGCGGCGCGATCGTCAACCTCTGCGACGTGCACACCGAACGCCCGCTGCCGCAGTTTTCGGTGTACACCGCCGCCAAGGCAGGCATCGTCGCGCTCACCCGGGCTCACGCGCTCGAACTGGCGCCGCAGGTGCGCGTGAACGCGGTCGCCCCGGGCTCGCTCGACTGGCCCGAACAACCGGTGTTCACCGATCGCGAGCGCCGCGCCGGCGAGGCTGCCATTCCGCTGGGCCGGCTCGGCACCGGTCACGACGTCGCCCGCGCCGTCGAGTTCCTGCTGTTCGGCAACGACTACGTCACCGGCCACGTGCTGAACGTCGACGGCGGCGCCAGCCTGGTCTCGCACTGGGTCGAGCCGCGCTGAACCGGGCGCGGCACCTTTCGCACCGGTCCATCATGCAGGACACGTTCCACGACTGTTACCGCATTCTCGTCGAAGGGATCGAGATCGACTGCTTCCTGGGCGTGTACGAGCGCGAGCAGGCACGGCGCCGACCGGTGGTGATCGAGGTCGAGCTGTACGTGCCGCACGCGGCGAAGATCTCGCGCCGCGACACGCTGTCGGAGACGGTCAACTACGAGCGCGTCGTCGAGGCGGTCGAGCGCATCGTCGCCGAGCGCCGCTTCAAGCTGGTCGAGACGCTGTGCGCCGAGCTCGCCGACGACCTCGCGCGACTGCCCGGCCTGCGCGCACTGAAGGTGTCGGTCACCAAGCCGCAACCGCTGCCGCGCGCGCGCGCGGTGCGCGTCGAGGTCTGGAGGCATCCGTGAACGCGATCGAGCCGCCGGCCACGCGCCGCGAGGAAAAGCTCGCCTACGAGCGCAACAAGCTGCACAAGCGGCTGCTGCGCCAGGCGGGGCAGGCGATCGCCGACTTCGGGATGATCGAGGCCGGCGACCGGGTGATGGTCTGCCTGTCCGGCGGCAAGGACAGCCACGCGCTGCTCGACCTGCTGATCACGCTGCGCAGCCGCGCCCCGGTCGCCTTCGACCTCGTCGCGGTCAACCTCGACCAGAAGCAGCCGGGGTTTCCGGCCGACGTGCTGCCGCGCTACCTCGCGTCGCGCGGGGTGCCCTTCCACGTCGAGAACCAGGACACCTATTCGATCGTCACCCGGGTGATTCCGCAGGGGCGCACGCTGTGCTCGCTGTGCTCGCGGCTGCGCCGCGGCATCCTGTATCGCGTGGCCGACGAGCTCGGCGCGACGAAGATCGCACTGGGCCACCATCGCGACGACATCCTCGAGACCTTCTTCCTGAACCTGTTCTTCGGCGGCAAGCTCGAGGCGATGCCGCCCAAGCTCGTCTCCGACGACGGCCGGCACATCGTGATCAGGCCGCTCGCCTACGCGAAGGAGGAAGATCTCGCCGGGTTTGCGCAGTGGCGCGAGTTCCCGATCATCCCGTGCAACCTGTGCGGCTCGCAGGAAAACCTCAAGCGCCGCGAGATCAAGCAGCTGCTGCGCGACTGGGAGCGGCGCTTTCCCGGGCGCGTCGAGAACGCGTTCGCGGCGCTCGGCCGCCTCACGCCTTCGCACCTGATGGACCGAGAGCGCTTCGACTTCGCGGGCCTGCGCGCCACCGGCGAGCCGATGCCCGGCGGCGACATCGCGTTCGACGCCGATCCGGCGCTCGATGCGCCTGTCCGGCCGCCCGATCGCGACCCGCCCTGAGAATCACGCGAACGCGCGATCGTCGATGCCGAGCCGGGCACGCACACGCGCGAAGCTGCCTTCGGCGTCCGCGATGTCGAAGAAGACTGCATCCAGGCCCGCCGCACGCGCACCCTCGACGTTGCGTGACTGGTCGTCGACGAACAGCGCGCGCTGCGCAGCCACACCGAGCGCCCCGAGCGCAGTGCGGTAGGCACGCGGATCGGGTTTGAGCACGCCGCTGTGCGTGGCGTCGACCAGCACGTCGATCTCGCGCAGCAGATCGAGCCGATCCATGAAATCGCGCCCCCAGAACAGTTCGAGTTCGTTCGAAACCACGCCCACACGCAGGCCGGCGGCACGCGCCGCCCGGACCGTGCGCCGCGCCGCCTCGCGCACGATCCGGTTCGGGTCCGTGCCGCGAATCGCCCTGTGGAAGTCCAGCGGCGTCCACGCATCGTGGCCCAGCATGCGTCCGACTTCGGCCGCGCGCAGCGCCCAGTAGTCGCGCTCGCTCAAGGCACCGGCGGTCATCTGCTGCCACAGGGAATCGCCGTCCGGGTCGATCGGGCCGCGCCAGTCGAGCGTACCCGGCGCCAGGCCGAGAACCGCCTCGTTCTCGCGCTGTCGCTCGAAGACCGAGATCGAGATCACGTTGCCGAAGTCGAGCAGCAGGGCATCGAACCGAAGCCCGCCGCTGCGGCCGGCCGGGGCTCCGGAAGCGTGCGTGTCATTCGGGCGGCCGGCGTGCATCGATCTTTCCACGAGGTGACGGCATGCGGCCCATCATACAGGCCGCGCGATCTTCGCCAGACGGCGCAACAGGCCGACGAACGCCGCCGACCACGCGAGCAATGCCACGCCGAGAAACACCGGCGGCAGGAAGCCCAGGAAATCGAACCCCATCGCGCGTGCCATCTCGTGCGTGCTCGCCGCGTACATCCCGAGCGGAAACACCGCGCCCCAGTACAACGGGTCGTAGCGCAGCGGGAAGCGCTTGTAGACGTAACGCCAGACGCCCAGGACCAGCAGCATCGGGATCCACCAGGTACCGGTGGCCCAGTAGAAGACGGTGAAGCCCTTCAGGAACGGCAGCAGCGAACGCAGGAACGGCGCGTCGGGCGCGTTGACGATCAGCAGCGAGCCGGCGAGCGTGGAGATTGCCATCGCCCCCATGTTGATCCAGTACGGCGGTGCGAGATCGCCCGGCGAGAACGGGAAGAAGGTGTAGCGATAGAAAATCAGCGACATCATCCAGATGTAGAGCATGCCACCCCACAGCCACATCGACAGCGCGAAGAAGTTCAGCTCGAGTTTCCACGGCTGCTCGATGTGGGTCGCGAGCAGCGCGCTGAGCACCGCGATCGACTGCGTGGCGACCACCGCGAGCAGCCAGCCGCCGGTGATGCCGCGGTCCAGCGTCGGCTTGACCTCCTTGATGGTGAAGGCGGTGAACACCGTGTAGGTGAGGCCCACCCACAGGATCAGGGCGAGCACCCACAATGCCACCGCAACCCGGTACGCGTTCGCCAGCAGCGCGCACTGGCTGCCGAGCACCGCAGTGCCGGCAACCGTGGTGAAGAAGCCCGGCCCGCGCAGGTGATCGACGAGATCGCCGAAGAAGCGCCGTCGATGGCGCAGCATCCGCAGAACGCTGAGCACCCACAGCACGATCCACGCGAGCGCATTCAGGCCGAACAGCACGGCCGCGACCACCTGCAGGCCGAGCTGCTGCGATGCGAGCGAGACGATGCCGGTCGCCATCACCAGCGCGAAGTACGCCGGTGACAGATCGTCGAGCCCCGCGAACAGGCCCGGGCGCCCGCCACTCATCACCGGCCGCGCCAGCGGCCCGACAGGCGCCCGCCGTAGCGATACGCGATCCAGCCGCCGGCCAATCCGCCCAGGTGCGCGAAATGCGCCACCCCGGTGGTGGTGCCGGTGACGCCGAGCACCAGTTCGAGCCCACCGTACAGCAGCACGAAGACGCGCGCCGGCAGCGGAATCGGCGGAATCAGCAGCATCACGGTACGGTTCGGAAAGACGATCGCGTAGCCGGCGAGCATCGCGAACACACCGGCAGAGGCACCGATCACCGGCACGCCCGGGACACCGAACGCGACGACCACGACAACCTGCGCGAGCGCGCCGATCACGACACCGCCGAAGTAGCCGAGTGCCAGGCGCGCGGCGCCCCAGACCCGTTCGAGGTCGGCGCCGAACATCCACAGCGCGAACATGTTGAACAGCAGATGCGTGAGGCCGGCGTGCAGGAACCCGTAGGTCACCAGCGTCCAGGGCATCGACCACAACGCGACCGGATCGCCGGGCCACAGCGCGAACCACTCGATCAACAACGCGCCGAACGCACCCTGCGCGAAGAAAGCCGCGAAGTTGGCGATGATCAGCCACTTGACGAACGGAGGAAGCATCGTGCCCTTGCGCCCGGCGCGAGGCTCAGCGGCCGAAGATGCCGCGGAGCGTGTCGATGGCGCGACCCGCGCCGCCGGGAAGGCCCGGGATCGACG
>JAANMY010000091.1_pt1 | contig 111980 bp, 90 predicted proteins | sample 7279691 | NCBI WGS metagenome assembly JAANMY01 (sample SAMN14094543, study PRJNA606508) | bioreactor metagenome | isolation source: A lab-scale SPAN reactor treating ammonium-rich wastewater day 388 | place: Ireland: Galway | collected 2018-02-07
GCTATTCAGCGCACCGCCGATACCGTCGCGGCCCTGTTCGTACCCGGCGTCGTGCTGCTGGCGTTCGCCGTGTTCACATTCCACGCCTTCACTGGCTCCGTGACGCAAGGCCTGTTCACCGCGCTGGCGGTGCTGCTGATCAGTTGTCCCTGCGCCTTGGGCCTTGCGGCCCCACTGGCCAGTTGGACCGCCCTGCGCCGCGCGGCATCACGCGGCATGCTCATCGATGGGCCGGAGACCCTGGAGCGTCTGGCTCGTCTGAAACTCATCGCCTTCGACAAAACCGGGACGCTCACCCGCGATGCGATGCAATTGCAGGCCATCGAACTCATCGACGGTGCCGGGGGGCGGACACAAACTGAAATCCTCGCCATCGCCGCCGCCATAGAATCCGCCAGTGACCACCCCATCGCCCGAGCGCTCACCGCCGAGAGCGCCAACCTTGCGATCTTCGTGCCGCAGGCGACCGATGCCTGCATTCTTCCGGGAGCGGGGGTGGAGGCGACCGTCAATGACCGACGCTGCCAACTCGGCAACCGTCGGCTGCTCAATGCCGCGGCTACTCTCCATCTGCCCGCCGCCCCCGGCAGTCAGATGGAGTTGCTGCTCATCATCGACAGCCAGGTCGTCGCCCGACTGTGGCTGCGTGAGCAGGTGCGCGACGATGCGGCGGCCGCCGTCGCGTCGGTCCATGCCCTGGGGATGAAAACCGCTCTGCTCACCGGTGATGAGCCCACCGCGGCCCAGCACGTCGCACAGACGGTGGGTATCGATGCCGCCATGACCCGCGCCGGCTGCCTGCCCGATCAGAAGCTCGCCGCCCTGCGAGCCTGGCGTGAGTGCTTCGGACCTGTGGGTATGGTGGGTGACGGTCTGAACGACGGCCCGGTTCTGGCGGGCGCGGACGTGGGCTTCGCTGTGTCCGGTGCGACGGATCTTTCGCGACAGGCGGGGCACATCCACCTGCTGGCCGATGCACTCGATCGCGTGCCCCAGGCAATCGCTCTGGGTCGCCATACGGTCCACCGCATTCGCTGGAATCTGGCATGGGCCTTCGGCTACAACACCATCGGCCTGGTCCTTGCCGCCGCCGGCCTGCTGACGCCGATCTTCGCCGCCTCGGCCATGTTGGTCTCCAGCGCGGTCATCATCGCCATGTCGCGCGGCGCGGGGGCACGGCCGCTCGCCGCCACCCCAACGCGGACGGAGACGCCTGCTTCATGAATGCGCCAAGCACACAAACCCTGACGCTGCTCAGTTCCCTGCTGCTGCTGGGACTGGCGGGCAGTCTGCACTGCGCGGCCATGTGCGGACCTTTGTTGCTGGGCTTCGGAAGCGTGTTCGACCGCACGCGGGTCACCATCGGGGGGCAATCGATCGCGCGGCCCCGGTTTCCACTCGCGGGTGACTTTCTCTTCTATCACACTGGGCGCATCTGGACGTATGCCGTCCTCGGTTTCTTCGCCGGGTCTCTGGGCAGCGCCTTGGCCGCCCAAGCGGAAACCCTCGCCTGGCAGCGAGCTCTTGGCATCGGGGCCGGGACGTTGATGCTGCTCACCGGCGTCGTGCTCACGGGCATCGTTCCCGGGGTGAATCTTGACCGCCTCGCCGGCACCTGTGCCGTCGCTCCACAAGATCAGACGGAAGCAGCCGCCCGTCGCAACGGCCCGCGCCGCTGGATCGCCATCCTCGCCCGCACACCCGGCAGCCTGGCCCGGCTGCTGCTGGGAGCGATGATGGGCCTGCTGCCCTGCGGTCTGGTCTACGCCGCCCTCCTTCAGGCCATCGCCCTGGCGTCGCCGGCCTGGGCCGCCTTGGGCATGATCGCCTTTGGGCTAGGCACCATTCCCTCGCTCAGTGCGGTCCTCATCGGCCATCGCCTGCTGCCCGCACGCTGGCGGCACAACGGTCACCGCTTTGCGGCTGCTCTGGTGGTCGCCACCGGAGTATGGATGATCGGTCGCAGCCTGCTCGCCGAGAAACCTGGCGACTGCCCTTTCTGCCATACATGAAGTCGTCGATTTCAGGCGTAACCGATCGAAACGAACATATTGACTTTCGTTTCGATCGCTATTACGATCACAACAATTATGGCGGACGCCCTTCCAGATTACCCGGCGGGTTTGGGCCGTTTGAACGCCGCTCAACGGCTGGATGTCATTGCTGATCTGGTCGCCCATGGGCAGCGCCCGACGGTTGCCGAGTTGTCTGATCGTTTTGGCGTTTCCGCGGTGACCATCCGACGCGATCTGCAGCAGCTCGAGGACGCCGGCCGGATCGTCCGAACCCACGGCGGAGCGGCCGCCGCTTTCGACACGATCCCGGACAAGTCATTTGTTGACCGGCTCGACACTGCTCGACGGGACAAGGAGCTCATCGGCCTGGCGGCTGCCGCTCTGATTCAGCCCGGCGACAGCGTGATCCTCGATAGCGGCTCGACGCCTTTTCTCGCCGCCCGTGCACTGGGCGACGTCAGGGGGTTGACGGTCGTCACCAACTCGATCCCCGTGATCGACACCCTCGAGGGTGCACCATCAGTCGAAATCGTCTGCCTGGGCGGCGTGCTAAGCCGCCACAGCATGGCCTTCACCGGCCCGACTGTCCAGGCCCAACTCGCGCAGATCCATGCCCGGCTCGCGCTGGTGGGAGCTGACGGACTCACCGTCGAGCGTGGCGCCCAGGCGGCCGGGGCCGAGGCGGCGGTCAGCGCCCGGCTCATGGCCGAACATGCCGAGCAGGTGGTCGTCCTGGCTGACGCCTCCAAGCTCGGACGTAATGCCATGAGCCCATACCTGTCCAGTGAACGCATTCACACCATCATCACTGCTGGCCAGCTCGATGCCGTCGCGGCGACGGAGCTTGATCGACTGGGAGCGATGGGTATCCACATCATTCTCGCCGAACAACCGGCCTTTCAGGAGAAACGCACGTGAACGGACACGCCATACGACTGGGCAGACTTACCAGCGCCGGACCCACGGTTGTCGTGGCGATCGACCATGGCGAATTTGACGGCCCGATCGCCCACCTGGAGGATGCGCCGAAAGTGGCGCGCGGGATTGACCCGTCGGTGGACGCGATCCTGCTGTCGCCGGGGATGATCGGGCACTGCGTCGATGTGTTCGGGCGCAAGGGGTCGCCTGCAGCGATTGTGCGGCTTAACTGGGCGACAACGTACTGCTTCTCGTGGAACTACACGCAGGCCGAGACGGTGGCGGCGATGACGGCTGCCGAGGCCGCGGCCGCGGGGGCTGACGCGGTGCTCATCAGTCTGTCGCTGCAGTCAGGCAGCGAGCGATGCGATGCGCGTAACGTGAAGGTTTTCAGCCGCCTCGCGGCCGGGGCGCGGAAGATCGGCCTGCCGGTGATCGGGGAATATTTCCCGGCCCGTGGCGAGCATGTGCAAGGCCGCGAGCTTTTCGAGGAAGTGAAGATCGGCGTGCGCATCCTCGCGGAGCTTGGGTCGGACGCGGTCAAGACGTTCCACACCGAGGACTTCGCGCAGGTGGCGGGTGGCTGCCCCGTGCCGGTATGGGCGCTGGGAGCGTCGAAGAAGAAGACGATGCGCGACGCCCTTGCTCTGGCGCGGCGGGAGATTGATGATGGGGCCCGCGGCGTCGTGTTCGGCCGCAATGCGTTCAGCTGGCCCAAGGCCGCGGCGTTTCAGCGGGCGCTGGTCGACGTGGTGCGGCACGGCAAGGCTGTGGACCAGGCCATGACCTCACATGAGTTGAAGGACTAGGACGCGCATGACCACCCGCGAGCGTGACCGAGGGTGCATGCACGAACACGCAAGCAGACCGCTTGCGAACAGTCGCGGCTCGTTGGGCGAATTTTTCGGTTGTCGAACAGGGCATTGAAATGACGCACCAAGCCACACAATCGGCCGGATCACACAGCGACCCCGTACTCGACGGCGGCAAGCGCCTGCGTCTGGGCATCTGGGGGCTGGGCCGGGGCATGAACTTCTACAAGACATGTGCAGCCCTGAATATCGACGTCGTGGCGGGTTGCGACTTCAATGCCCACATGCGCGAAAACTTCAAAAAGCAGCAGCCCGACGCCCGCGTGACCGAGGACGCGGCCGAATTTCTGTCGTGGGACTTCGATGCTGTGCTGCTGGCTACGTTCTGTCCGAACCATGCCGACGACGCCATCGCGGCTCTCGCAGCGGGCAAGCACGTGCTCAGCGAGGTCACCAGCTTCCACACGCTGGCCGAAGGCGTGCGTCTGGTTGAAACGGTGGAGAAGAGCGGCAAGGTCTACAACCTTGCAGAGAACTATCCCTTCAGCGCGCCGAACATGTGGCTGGCGGCCAGGTGGAGGCAGGGGCTTTTCGGCGAGCTGATGTATGGTGAGTACTCGTACATCCACGAGATCCGCACGCTGCAGTACACCTACATTGACGGCGTGCCCATCGAGCCGGGCTGGCAGGTGCACAACTGGCGGACTTGGATCAATGGCCACTACTACAACACGCACTCGCTGGGTCCGATCATGATCATCACGGGTCTGCGGCCGACGCGGGTGGTTTCGCTGCGATCGGAGCAGAACCTGCCGGGGTACGTGATGCGTGACCCGGCAGGCAAATGGGGCATTCCCTGCCCGTCGCTGGTCAAGATGTCCAATCATGGGCTGGTGCGCAACCTGATGGGAGCGATGACCGACGATACGAACATCCAGCGCCTGTGGGGCACCAGAGGCGCGTCGGAGTGGCAGTGGAACTCGCTGAAGCTGCGACTGGGCGGCGGCGGAGAGACGGCCAAATTCGAGGTCAAGGCCGACTGGCCTGACCCGGCGCTGGCGGAACTGGCGCGACGGACAGGCCACGGCGGGGGCGACTTCTGGGTGCTCTATTACTTCGCCCGGCAGATTCACACGGGGCAGCCGGCGCCGTTCGACATCTACACGGCGGCCGACTGCACACTGCAGGGAATCCTGGGCTACCGCTCGTCGCAGGAGAACGGCCAGCCGTACGACATTCCCGATTTCCGCGACCCGAAGCAGCGCGACCATCACCGCAACGACCATCGTGCCCAGAAACGCTACGACGTGGAGCACGGCGCGTTCGGCGGCAAGTTTGACCGCGAGCTGGCGGGGCAGTTCAACACGGCAATGAAGCACCTGGACCAGTTGGCCAAGGCATACAGCTCGTGGTCGGCGTGGGCGGGGCTGGTCGACGACATGAAGGAGCCGGCCAAAGTTCTGGATCTGACCGACAAACTGTCCGAGGCCCACGCGCAGTGCAGGCCGTGGCTGGGCGTGGCCCGCCGCATTGCCGACGCGCACCCCGAAACGGATGCGGCCCGCGTCATCAACGAATTGCTTGATTTATGCAACGAGCCGGTGACCACCCGCCCGGACTTCGCCGACTGGCTGAAAGACCACAAGGCGCAGCTTGCTGCGAAGATCAGCAAGGCGACTGCACAAGTCTGACTCATGGGAGACGCATCATGACCGCCACTGCCGACCATATCGATACCGCCTGGGCCGACGTGGACCTGGCTCAGTTGCCGCGCCTGGTGACATCCGACATCCCCGGGCCGAAATCGCGGGCCATGCATGAGCGGGCGGCGAAGGTCATGAAGGGCTATTCCGGGCAGGTGAAGCTCTTTCCCGTCTGCTTCGAGAAGGGCCACGGCGTGACGCTCACCGATGTGGACGGCAACGTATATCTGGACTTCTCGTCGGGCATCTACGTGACGACGCTGGGCCACTGCCATCCGAAGGTGTCGGAGGCGGTCGCCCATTACGCGCGGACACTGATGAACTGTCACGACTTCACCACGCCAATCAAGATGAAACTGCTCGAGAAGCTGGCGGGCATCCTGCCCGGCGATCTGAAGGTGGGCCAGCTTTATGACTCGGGCACCACGGCGGTGGAGGCGGGCATCCGCCTGTGCCGGGCCGCGACCGGCAAGGCCGAGTTTCTTTCGTGCTACCGCGACTTTCACGGCAAGTCGGGCCATGCCGTCAGCCTGGCGCGGATGAATGCCAGCAGCGGCCCTTCACGCTCGCCGGGTTTCTACCTTGTGCCGCGGCCCGATCCGTATCGGCCGCTGTTCAAGAAGCCCGACGGCTCGATCGACACGGACGCTTACATCCGCTTCTATGATGAGTTCATCGTCGAGGCGACGGTGGGGCGTGTGGCGGCGATCGTGCTCGAGCCGATTCAGGGCTGGGCCGGGTCGGTTTTCCCGCCCGATGATTTCTTCCCGAAGCTGCGTCGTTGGTGTGATCAGCGCGGCATCCTGCTGTTTGCCGACGAGGTGCTTACCAGCATGGGCCGCACGGGCAAATTCCTGGCGATGGAGCACTGGGGCGTTCTGCCCGACGTGGTGACCATCGGCAAGGGGTTCGGCAACGGTTTCCCTGTGACGGCGATGATGGCCCGCGAGCCTTACGGCGAAGCGATCGAATCCATCTCGGCTTCGACCAGCTACGGCGGCAACCCGATGGCCTGTGCGGCCGCCTTGGCGTCGATCGAGGCGATCGAGCAGGAGGGGCTGCTGGAGAACGCGGCCCGGCTGGAGACGCTCTTTGCCTCGCGGCTGGCGACGATGAAGCAGGCGCATCCTGTCATCGGCGACGTGCGTGTGAAAGGCTGCCTGATGGGCGTGGAACTGGTCAAGGATCGCGCGACCAAGGAACCTTTCGACGAAGCGGGCAAGCTGATCTACCAGCGGGCGTTTCGCAAGGGTCTGGCGTGGATTCCCGCCGGACATATTCTGCGCATGAGCCCGCCGATTGTGATGAACGAGTCGACAGCCCACAAGTGCATGGACATCATCGACGAGTCCATCGGCGAAGTGGAGCGCGAACTGGGCTACGCGTGAGCGAGGACTGAGAACCAGGGATGAACGAACTTGGCATCGGTATTATCGGCTTCGGGTTCATGGGCAGGCTCCAGAGCTACTGCCACACCGCTATCCCGTGGATTTATGATCCGCCGCCAGCGCGTACGCGCCTGGTGGGCGTGGCCACAACGCGGCAGCGCACAGCTGACGAGGCGCTGGCGCATGGTTACAGCTTCGCCACCGACGACTGGCGCAAGCTCATCGCCCGCGACGATGTGCATGTGATCCACGTCTGCACGCCCAATGACATGCATGCCCAGCAGGCGGCGGCGGCCCTGGCGGCGGGCAAGCACGTCTACTGCGACAAGCCGCTGGCCCGCACGCTTGACGAAGCGAAGACCATCGCGGCCGCCGCCCGGGACGCACGCGGCAAGTTTCAGCTTGTGTGCCAGTACCGCTACCTGCCGGCAACAATCCGCGCCCGTCAGCTCATCGAGGCGGGGTTTCTCGGCCGGCTGCTGGGTTTCCGCGCGGTTTACCTGCACGCGGGCTACGTCGATCCCAATCGCCCGATGAGCTGGCGCATGGACATGGGCCGTAGCGGCGCGGGGGCGCTGGGCGACCTGGGCAGTCACGCCCTCGACCTGCTGCTGCATCTGGTCGGGCCGTTCGAAAAAGTATTTGCCGATCTGCCCACACTCATCCCCGAGCGTCCCACGGCTGATGGCGGCAAGGCGAAGGTGCAGGTCGACGACATCGCGTACATGCTGCTCAAGACGGCTGGCGGCGCCACAGGCACGGTCGAGGCCAGCCGGCTGGCAACCGGGGCGCAGGACGAACTGCGTTTCGAGCTGCATGGCTCGCACGGGGCGATGCGGTTCAACCTGATGGACCCGAACTGGCTGGAGGTATACGACAACACGCCGGCCGAGGCGGCGTATGGCGGAGAGCGCGGCTTCAAGCGCATCGAATGTGTGCAGCGTTATCCCAAGGCCCGGCTACCGGGCCCGAAGTTCGCCATCGGCTGGGACCGAGCTCACATCGAATGCCTGGCCGCATTCCTGCGCGCGATCGCCGACGATGCGCCCACCAGTCCCGGGATTGATGAGGCGATCGCGGTGCAGGCCATCATGCACGCGGCTCAGCAAAGCAGCGTCACCCAGCGGTGGATTGACATACCCAGCCTTTGAGGCTGTCTGACAGGAACTTTTCAGCCATGAGCATTCACGACCTTCGCCGTGGTTTTCTGACGCCCGACGCGCACTACTTCGACGTGGATATGCCGTTCTACGAGCAGCGACTGCGTGATTTTCTGCCGCGGCGGATCATCGACATCCACGGGCACATCGGCTTGTCGGACCCCGTACCCGGCGCCAGGCTGGACTGGGCCGGCCGTGTGACCAGCGGCCGCAGCTTCCGGGCTAACGAGTATTTCGACTGGCAGATCAAGATGCTGCCCGGAAAGGATGTGCGGGTGTGCGTATTCGGCTCGCCGCATCCGCCATACATTGAGCCGGATAATGCCTACGTGGCCGAGGTGATGACGCGCTATCCGGCCGATCGGCTTTGGGGTCTGCTGCTGGAGAATCCGTACTGGTCGGTGGCGGAGCTGGAGCAGAAATTCGCAACTGGCCGCTTTTCGGGACTCAAGCCCTACCCGACGATGCCGCACAAGATTCCCGCGGCCGAGGTGAAGATCTTCGACATGCTGCCGGAGTCGCACCTGGAGTGGGCGGATCATCATGGCCTGATCGTGATGCTGCACGTGCCGCGCGGTGATCGGCGGATTGCTGACGAGTTCAATCTGACGCAACTGGAGACGATCAACCGCAGGTACCCGCGTGCGAAGGTGATCGTGGCCCACATCGGCCGGGCGTACACGGATACACCCGACGGGCACGACGCGGTGAAACGCATCGGTCAGTGCGAGAACCTGCTGTGGGATTTCTCAGCCAACGACTGCGAGCCGATCATGCGGACGCTCATCAAGACGGCGGGCCCGAAGCGGATTCTCTACGGCTCGGATCTGCCGATTCTGGCCTTCCGCGGCAAGCGGCTGGACGAGGGTGGCGAGTACGTCAACGTCATCTACCAGGCGGACTGGGAGGACCGACGCGTGCGCAAGACACCGGCGGGGGATGAGGATTACACCTTCTTCCTGTATCAGCAGATCGATTCGTTCCGCCGCGCGGCCGAGGCGTGCGGGCTGAGCCACGACGACGTGGCCGACGTGTTCTGCAACAATGCCCAGCGTCTGCTCACAAGCGTGAAGGAGGCCGGCGGTGTCACCCAGCTCTGACAAAACGAAGACGCACCCATGCCGTCAAGGCGCCCGTGTGAAGATTGGCCTGCTCGCCCTCATGCCCCAGCTTTATGAACGCGGCGGCCCCAAGCTCCGTGAGACGCAGGATGCGTGGGCCCGAAAACTCGCCGCTTCGTGGGATTGGGCCGACGTCCGCTACCCCGGCGTCTGCCTCAGCCGCGATCAGGTCGACATGGCCGTGCGCGGGTTCAGCGCCGAGCCCTGCGACGTGATCGTGGTCGTGCATCTAACCTATGCCCCGAGCCTCAACAGCGCCAGCGCGCTGATCGAAACGCCGCTGCCGATCCTGCTTTTCGACACCCAGCCCGACGCCGGCCCCGGCGACCTGAAGGACAATACCTTCCTTTCGCGCAACCATGGCGTCCACGGCGTGCAGGATCTGGCCAACGTGTTGGCCCGCGGCGGCAAGCATCCGCCGGTCATCGTCGGCCATTGGCGTGATCCGATGGCCATCGGCCTGCTGCGCACATGGTGCATGGCCGCGCGCATACGCACGCTCCTTCGCTCCATGCGCACCGGCATCGTTGGCCGCCCGATGGCCGGCATGGGCGACTTTACCGTCGACGAGGCCGCCCTGCTCATGCGCATCGGACCGGCCATCCTGCCCGTCGAACCACGACGCATCGCCGAACTCGCCGCGAGCGCGAATGCACAAGTGGTCAAGCAGCGAATCAAGGATAACGCCTCAATCTTCCGCATCAGCGACGAACTGACCGACATCCAGCACGAAGCAGCTGTTCGCGTGTCCCTGGCGCTGGAGCAGATTGCCGTCGAGGACCACCTCGACGCCCTGGCCGTGCACTTCCTTACCGTCAGCGAGGATGGCCGCATTCCCACGCTGCCGTTCTACGCGGCTTCGAAACTGCTGGCCGACGGCTACGGCTACGCGGGTGAAGGCGACGTATGCTGCGCCTCGCTGGTCGCAGCCATGCAAGACGTGGCCGGTCCGGCCGATTTTGTCGAAATGTTCTCCATGGATTTCGAGGGCGAGGCCGTCGTGATGGCCCACATGGGCGAGGGCAACTACGCCACCGCCGCCCCCCGCCGCAAGCCGCTGCTCGCACCCCGTCCTTTCCCGCTCGCGCCCACACCCGAGGCGCCGGCCACACCCGTCTTCGCGCCGCAGCCCGGGCCGGTGACGCTCGCCTCCCTCGCGCTGGCCCCGGATGGCGACTTCCGCATGGTCGTCGCCACCGGCGAAGTCGCCGCCTGGGGGCCATTCGACCACGTTCGCCATCCGCATTTCAAGTTCCAGCCTGCGGGCACGCTCGACGACTTCCTCGCGACCTGGAGCCAGTTTGGCGGATCCCATCATCAGGTCATGGTGCGCGGCGATGCCGTCGGCCTGCTGCTGGCCGCCGCGGAAACCCTTGGCATCGACAGCACTGTCGTCACCAACGCGGCGGAGAACGAGGCGGAGTAGGCGTATCATGGACGCGGTCCTGGGCATCGATGTGGGTACGACCGCCGTCAAGGCCATGCTGTTGACTCGCGACGGTCGGCCGCTTCCAGCCCATGCGGCCGCCTACGGATTGCACAGCCCGCAGCCCGGGTGGTTCGAGCAGAACCCCATGGAGTTGCAGGCGGCCATGGTCCAGGCCGTCCACGCCGCCCTGAACCACGCCGACAACGCCAACGTATGCGGCATCGGACTGTCAACCCAGGCGGCCGCGACGCTGCTGCTCAACGCCAGCCACGTCCCGATGACGCCGATCATCTCCTGGATGGACGTCCGGGCGAGCGAGTCGCGCCGGTCCCTGACGCGGAAGCTGGGGTCTAATGCCATTTTTGCCCGCACCGGCCGCAGTGACGCAGGCATCCTCGCCCCACTGCTCGCCTGGCTCGCACAACATGCCCCCCACGCGCTCGAGCAAACCGTGACGTTGAGCAGTGTCGAAGACTTTGTCTGCCGTTGGCTCACCGGCGAGTCGGGCAGTGACGCGAGCAACGCCGCCATCACCGGCATGCTGAACCTGGCGGCGCTCGACTGGGATGAGCTTCTGGCCGACGCGGTGGGGCTGGACGTCGACAAACTGCCACCCCTTCGCCGGCCCGACACCGCCGTCGGCCGCCTGACTTCCGAGGCGGCCAGCGCCCTGCATCTGCCCGTCGGCATTCCCGTTTGCGCGCCGCTCCACGACCAGCATGCCGCCGCCCTGGGCGCTGGCATCCTGCGCGCCGGTCAGGCGATGTTGTCCACCGGCACCGCTTGGGTTCTGTTCACATGTACCGACAATGCCCGCCTCGACTTGGGCGGCCGGCTTTTTCGTGCCCCGACCGTCGACGGTGACGGATGGGGCCTGATCGACGCCTTGGCGGCCGGAAGCGGCTATTACGATCGCGCGATGACCTGGCTGGGCCTGAATGCAGGCGACTACCCGCAGGCTGAAGATCTGGCAACGTCAGCGAGCCCTGACGCCGGCGGCGTTTGCTTCCTGCCGACGCTTGGCGGTGAACGTGCGGCCGCATGGACGGGATTGTCGCTTTCTCACCAGCGAGGCGACCTGCTGCGTGCGGTCATGAACGGTCTGGCGTGCGAGGCGGTGCTGGCGGCAAAGAAACTCGCCGGTGAAGATCGACTCGCCGAGCTGGTCATGCTCGGTGGCGCCGCCCGAAGCACGCTGTGGCCGAAGATCGTGGCCGCGGTGGCCGGTCTGCCCGTTCAGGTTCCGCAGTTGGTCGATGCCGCGGCTCTGGGCGCGGCTGTGCAAGGCGGCGTCGCGGCAGGCTGGTGGAAAGACGCCCGTACGGGCCGTCAGACGATATCGCTCCCGACCACGATCGTGCAGCCGCCTGACTGGGGACCGCAAATTCTCGCCCCGTGGCGGATAGCCCACCAAATGGGCAGTCACCTGACCAACGCGCCGGCCTGATCCGAGCCGTTCTGGAGTCCTCCCATGAGCCAGATGCACGTTCCGCCACCGCCCCCGGGCTTTCGTGTCGCCCCGTTCAACCGCGCTCACCATGAAGAATTCGCCATTCAGTGCATGCTCGGGTCCGTGCGCGTGGCCGATCCGAATGCCAGAGACGACGAGCCGTTTCGCGCCAATCTGCGCCGCATGCTTGAGGAAGTCGAAAGCGGCAAACGCAATGACAGGCTTCAGATCGTCGAAACGCTCGACGGCGAACCGGCAGCCATGGTCTGGCTTGAAATCCGCACCTACAACGAAGGTTTTGACGGCAAGCATGATCCTGAGATCTGGCCGGAGTTGATTGGACGCGTCGGCGCCCAGATTCGCAACACGCACACTCTGGCCGCCTACCGTCGACGGGGGTTGAGCCTATTCCTGAAACTGCTTAGCGAGAGCGTCGCCGTGGAGGCGGGGGCGAAATTCATGTACACCCGCTGCGCCAAGCACAATGAACCCATGCTCACGCTCAACCACAAGCTCGGGTACGAACAGGTCGAGGAGCGGGCACAGGACGGTGGGTTTATGCGGCTTCGCAAGTTCCTGTAAATGCCAGCCTTAAGTGTCAAGCCTCCTCCTTTGGTGACGGCGACGTCTTCCGGGAAGTGCTGAGCCGCCTTTGCCAGTTCACCCCTTGCCAAGAGTCCTGCTGCCCTGCGCACAGGGCATGTTTTGCCAAATTCGCAGACGGCCTCTATACAAGGCACTCATCGGCTTGTATGATCTTATTATCAGGATGGCGTCTGCACGATCGTGGACGGCGTGAGACGCCTGGATCGGGGTCCCGTCCACAAAGGGGTCGCGAGGATGTTCTCACAAACGGCGGAGTACGCCCTTCGCGCGGTCGTGTGGTTGGGCAATCGCCCGGACGGTTCGCTCACCAGCCAGCAGATCGCCGATGCGGCCCATATCCCCCCTCGCTATGCCTCGAAGGTTTTACAGGCATTGGGCCGGGCTGGCCTGGTTCATTCGCAGCGCGGGCTGCACGGCGGATTCTGGCTGGCGAGAGAGCCGGCGCAACTTTCGGTCCTCGACGTCATCATCGCGGTCGATCCCATCCGCCGCGCCGCGCACATCGGCGGCAATGGCGATCCGGCCGGACGGTCGCTCGAACACCTCAACGAGAAACTGGATCAGGCCGTTGATCTGGTCGAGAAACTGCTCGCCGAAACCACGATTGCCGATCTCGTCGAGTTGCAGCCGTCACGCTGACACGCGATGGCTGGGTGCTCCAGCGCTAGCTCACCAGATTCACGATGCGGGCGTGGACTTCGAACCGCCTGTCGCCTTTCCACCGGCATCGGGCGACTTCGCATCTTGGGCAGAAGATTTGGGGGAAGCACTGGCGGCCCCGTCGCCCGTTTTGTCGGCCGCACCGGCCTTGCCGCCGTCGGCCTTGGACGACTCGGTGGCTACCGCGCCCTCGGACTGGGCCGCTTTCTTGTAGGTCGGCGAGCGATAGTCCGTTTCGTAGAAGCCCGAACCCTTGAATATGACGCCGGCCCCGGTGCCGATCAATCGTTTGAGACCAGGTTTGCCGCAGCTCGGGCACTTGCACAGCGGCTTGGCCGTGATCGACTGGAACTCCTCGAACGCATGGTCGCACTTCTCGCAGACATAGTCGTAGGTGGGCATCGGCAGACTCCTTCACGGCCAAGCTCAGAGACTCTCAGGCCTCTCAGGCCTCCGCGGCCAGCGCGACTTTCGCCGGTCGCAGCGTCTTGTCGTCGAGTACATAACCCGGCTGCAACTGCCGCACCACATGGCCCGGCTCCACATCCGCGTCTTCTTCGCGCATCAGCGCCTCGTGCTTCTCGGGGTCAAAGCTATCGCCTCGCCCCACTTCCAACCTGTGAATTCCGAAGCGCTCAAGTGTGCGCAGCAGTTCGTTTCGCACGATGTTGACGCCTTCAAGCAAGGTCTGGGCGCCGGTGGCCTCGGGGTCCACGGCCGTGGCGTGGTCGAAGTGGTCCAGCACCGTCACCATCGCCCGCCCCAGCTCCAGAAGCTGCTGCTCGGCCGCCTGTCTAACATTCTGCTGGCTGCGCCGTACATAATTCTGGTAGTCCGCAGCCGTACGCAGCAGCCGCTGCTCCATCTCGTCCCGCTCACGCTGCACCGCTTCAAGCAGCGAAGAAGCTTCGTCAACAATCCGCTGATCGTCACCTGCCGCACTCGGTGTTGACGCGGGCATCTGGGATTGGGCCTCGGCCTCAGACGCCCGTTCCTGCGCACGCTCGCTTGATTCACCACTCATGTTTCACCTCGATCACCATACCGGTCCACCGCCTGGCCCCTCAACCCTTGCCCGCGCCCAGATATTCTTTAATCCGCTCCCAGAAGCCGCCGCTTTCCGGCAACACGTCTCGATCCTCCGTCTCGGCGAAATCACGCAACAGCTGCTCCTGCCGTTTGGTCAACCGCTGGGGGATTTCAATCATCAGCACGACCACCAGGTCGCCACGGCGTCCGGACCTCAGATTGGGCAGACCAGCCCCGGGAACACGGAACAATTCGCCATGCTGCGTGCCGCGTTTGATCTTGAGCGTCTGCCGGCCATTGAGCGTCGGCACTTCGACTTCGGCCCCGAGGGCCGCCTGCGAAAAGCTCACCGGCATACGCAGCACCAGCGTGTCGCCGTCGCGCTCAAAGAGCTTGTGCGGTCGTACACGCACGACAACGTGCAGATCGCCTCGAGGGCCGCCATGAGCACCTGGCTCCCCTTCGGCGGGAACGCGCACAGCCTGACCGTCATGAATCCCTGCCGGCACGCGCACCGTGAGAACCCGTCGCTTGGGTTGGCGGCCCGACCCGCCGCATTTGGAGCACTTTTCCGTGTAGCTCTTACCCGCCCCACCGCAGGCCGGACAGGTTGTGACCATCCGAAACATCCCGCCGAACCCCGATTGCGCCACCTTGCCCTGGCCGGCGCAGGTCACACAGGTGACGGGCTCCGACCCAGGCTTGGCGCCATTGCCCCCACAGGTTTGACAGTTGTCCTGGCGGGTGAACTCAACCTCCACCTGCGTGCCTTCGACCACGTCTTCAAGTTCAATGCTGACCTGGGTTTCAAGGTCATAACCTCGCCTCGCCGATGATTGCGGCCGGCTGTGCCCACTTCCCCCGAACGCCCCCCCGAAGATATCCTCGAACATCGAGAAGATGTCGCCAACATCCATGTGTGAGAAGTTATGCCCACTGGTGCCTGCCAGACCCTCATGGCCGTAGCGGTCGTAGCGGGCCCGCTTCTCCGGACTCGACAACACCTCATAGGCCTCGGCCGCCTCCTTGAACTTGCGTTCGGCATCCTTGTCCCCGGGGTTGCGATCGGGATGGTACTTCATGGCCATCTTGCGATAAGCGCGCTTGATCTCATCACCGTGGGCATCACGCTTCACGGAGAGAATCTCGTAGTAGTCGCGCTTGGTGGCCATGGCGGCGGGTTCCGCGTGGTCGGCGGGCGGTTGGTCGGGCCGTTCATGACAAACCCAGGGAGTCGGCCCTGGGTTGGTCATGCGGTCAGGGTGTGATTTCACGGCCAGTCGCGGCCGACGTCCACGGCAAGCCGTGAACGCAAGCCGCGGGAACGTGGCCCACAATGCTCATCGTTGTTCAGTCCGCTTCATGGCGGTACGACTCGTTGCGCACCGCCGCGGGTTCACGCCGTCGCGCCGGCGACGGCTTCCTTGTCGTCCTTGAGATCGGTAACCAGCACGTTGGTGGTGAGCATCAGGCCCGCCACCGAGGCCGCGTTCTGCAGGGCCGTGCGCGCCACCAGGGCCGGGTCGATGATGCCGGCCTTGACCAGGTCGACGTATTCGCCCGTCGCCGCGTCAAAGCCTCTGGCGCCCTCCTGCTCGAGCACGGTCTCCACGACAATGTCGCCGTCGAAACCGGCGTTGGCCGCGATCTGGCGCGTGGGCGCGCGCAGGGCCTCGGCCACGATTTCGCAGGCGATCTTCTCGTCACCGCGCAACTTGCCGCGCAGGGCATCGACCGCGGCAATCGCCCGCAGCAGCGCCACCCCACCGCCGGGCACGTAACCCTCCTGGGCGGCTGCTTTGGTCGCATGCAGAGCGTCGTCCACGCGATCCTTGCGTTCCTTCATCGCCGTCTCGGTCGCGGCGCCGACGTGGACGATCGCCACGCCGCCCGTAAGCTTGGCCAGTCGCTCCTGAAGCTTTTCGCGGTCGTAGTCGCTGGTGGTCGTCTCGATTTGTTGGCGGATCTGGGCGATGCGGGCCTCGATATCCTTCTTCTTGCCCGCTCCCTCGACAATCGTGGTGTTGTCTTTATCGACACTGATCTTCTTCGCCCGGCCAAGCTGCCCGAGCTCCACGGCTTCAAGCTTCAGGCCCTTATCTTCACTGATGAACTCGCCGCCGGTGAGCACCGCAATGTCGCCGAGGATCGCCTTGCGGCGGTCGCCGAAGCCGGGAGCCTTCACCGCGCAGACCTTGAGCACGCCGCGCAGACGGTTGATCACCAGCGCCGCCAGCGCCTCGTTCTCCACGTCTTCGGCGATGATGAGCAGCGGCTTCTGCTCCATCGCTACCTTGTTCAGCAACGGCAGCAGATCAGGCAGGTTGCTGATCTTCTTCTCATAGATCAGGATCAGCGCGTCTTCCAGCACGCACTCCTGCGTCTGGGCGTCTGTCATGAAATACGGTGACAGGTAGCCCTTATCGAACTGCATGCCCTCAACGTACTCAAGGACGGTTTCGGCCGTCTTACCTTCCTCGACCTCGACCACGCCCTCGGCTCCGACCTTGTGAATAGCCTGGGCGATGAGCTTGCCGATCTCCGCGTCATGATTGGCCGAGACGGTGGCGATCTTCTCCAGATCGCCCTGGCCTTTGCACTTGGTCGCCGCGGCCTTGATCGCTTCACTGGCTGCTTCCGCCGCCTTGGCGATGCCGCGCTGCAGCGCGATCGGGTTGGCACCGGCCGTCACGTGACGCAGGCCTTCGGCATAGATCGCGTCGGCCAGCACCGTCGCCGTGGTCGTGCCGTCGCCGGCCTTGTCGGAAGTCTTCTTCGCGACCTCGACCACCATCTTCGCGCCCATATTCTGAAACGGCTCGGGCAGTTCGACTTCCTTGGCCACTGACACGCCGTCCTTGGTCACCGCCGGACCACCGAAGGACTTGTGCATGATTACATTCCGTCCGGTCGGCCCCATGGTGACCTTCACGGCGTTGTTGAGTTGTTCCAGCCCCTTGCGAAGCTGAACCGCCGCGTCGGCTCCAAACATCATCTGCTTCTTGGCCATCGCTGTGGCTCCAATTCTCGTTTTACTTTGCCTGGTTTCGGATGTTTCCAACTGGCCGGCGCCGTATGCGACCACGCCGGGCCGACTGGGTCACTTCTCAATCACGCCCAGCAGTTCTCCGCTGCGCATGATCTTGTGCTCGACGCCGTCAATCTCAATCTCAGTGCCGGCATAGGAGCCGTACAGCACCTCGTCGCCCTTCTTCACCGGGACGGACTTGCGCTTGCCGTTGTCGCCGACTTTTCCCGGGCCCACAGCCAACACCGTGCCGCGCAGGGGTTTGTCCTTGGCCGACTCGGGCAGATAGATGCCGTTGGCTGTCTTCGCGGCCGCCTCAGCCGGTTTGATCAATACACGATCGTCGAGGGGATTGATTTTCATCGAAGTTCCTTCCATTGCCGCGGGCGGAGGTGAGTGCGCCCGAGTGCCCGCAAACTTTATCCTTGATGCGGTTGTTTCAAGCTACCGCCGTGATGTCACATCATGCCGCCCATACCACCCATGCCGCCCATGCCCGGCATGCCGCCGCCCATCCCGGGCCCGCCGTGGCTGTGGCCCTCTTCTTCGTCCTTGGGCGCCTCGGTGATCACGCAGTCGCAGGTCAACAGCAGGGTCGCCACACTCACCGCGTTTTCCAGGGCTGTGCGATCGACCTTCGCGGGCGTAATGATGCCCTTGGCCACCAGATCGCCATACTCCAGCGCCAGCGCGTCGAAGCCGAAGCTGCCCTTGCCCGCCAGCACCTTCGTGACCACCACCGTACCGCGCTCGCCAGCATTGTCGGCGATGGTCTGCAGCGGCACACGCAGCGCTCGCCGCACGACATCCACACCAGCCGCCTCGTCAGCGCCACTCGTCTCAATTTTCCTGATCGCATCCAGGGCCCGGAGAAAACTCACGCCACCGCCCGGCACGATGCCCTCTTCCACGGCCGCGCGGGTCGCATGCAGCGCGTCTTCGACGCGAGCCTTCTTCTCCTTCAACTCCGCTTCCGACGCGGCACCGACCTTGATCTGAGCCACACCGCCAGCCAGCTTGGCCAGACGCTCCTGCAGCTTCTCGCGATCATAGTCGCTGGTCGTCGTCTCAATTTCATTGCGGATCTGCTGAATGCGGGCCTGGATCGCCTTGCTGTCGCCCGCCCCCTCAATGATCGTCGTGTTGTCGGCCGTGACCGTGATGCGCTTGGCCATGCCAAGCTGGGCCAGTTCGACCTTATCCAGTTCGACGCCCAGATCCTTCATGATCGCGTCGCCGCCGGTCAAAACCGCGATGTCCTGCAACATCGCCTTGCGGCGATCACCATAGCCCGGCGCCTTGACCGCACACACGTTCAGCACACCGCGAAGCTTGTTGACCACCAAGGTCGCCAGCGCTTCGCCTTCGATGTCCTCGGCGATGATCAGCAGCGGCTTCTTGGCCTTCTGCACCTTCTCAAGAAGAGGCACAAGCTTCTGCACTGAACTGATCTTGTCTTCAAAGACCAGTACCAGACACTTTTCGAACTCGCAGACCAGTTCGTCGTTGTCGGTCACGAAGTTCGGCGATAGATAGCCGCGGTCGAACTGCATGCCCTCCACCACATCCACATAAGTCTCAAGTCCCTTGCCCTCCTCGACGGTGATAACCCCGTCCTTGCCGACCTTCATGAAGGCGTCCGCCATGATGCGCCCGATCTCGGGATCGTTGTTGGCGCTGATGGCCGCGACGTTGGCGATCTCTTCCTTCTTGCTGACGTCAATCGGCTTGCTCTGCTTGCCGATGCTCGTCACCACCGCCGCCGCCGCCGCCTTCATGCCCCGAATCAAAGCATTGGCGTCCACACCAGCGGTGATCTGCTTGAAGCCTTCTTTCACCAGCGCCTCCGCCAGCACCGTCGAGGTCGTCGTACCATCGCCCGCCTTGTCGGAGGTCTTGCTGGCGGCCTCTTTCACAAGCTGGGCGCCCAGATTTTCATTCTTGTCGCCCAGTTCAATTTCTTCGGCCACCGTCACGCCGTCTTTGGTGACTGTCGGCCCCCCCCAGCTCTTGTCGAGCACAGCATTGCGGCCGCGGGGGCCCAGCGTGCTCTTGACCGCAGCCGCCAGCTTTTCCACGCCTGCCAGAAGACTCTTGCGAGCATCCACATCAAAGGCCAATTCCTTCGCGGCCATAGTTCGACTCCATTGCGAGTTCAGGTAGTCAGGTAAGTGTCCCGTCGACGTCCGTCCAGATCGCCGAGCGATTCTTTCAGCCGGCCTGCGTCAAGCAACGCCGCCCTTCGCCGTCTCGGCGTCCGAATGCGCCACTGCGTGCAATGGAACAGGCAAAGGCAGTACCAAACCATGCCGTGCCAGAGTTTATGCACAACCACTAATAAATACGGCACTTATGGAAAATTTGCCGGCGTGATGGATGCGATGCGGCCTGCCCAATGCTGCCAGTGTGACAGACCCGCCCGGCAGTGGCTGCCAGTTGGGCCCCCATACCGCTGACCACTGCCCGCGACAGCATCCGCAGGCAAGCCGTCGGCCCGGCTCACGAGCCGTCTATGATTTGACAGTGCCTCGTTTCGGACTACGATGCGTGACTCAACATGACTGCGGGGTAGAGCAGTCTGGTAGCTCGTCGGGCTCATAACCCGGAGGTCGTAGGTTCGAATCCTACCCCCGCTATTGATACCAGAAGAAGACCTCGGCGCAAGCCGGGGTCTTTCTTTTGATTACATCGCTCCACCAGCCCGTTATTTACCCTGCGCTACGAGCCAACGACCACCGCGCTATGAGTCCCGATGCATCGGTCTGTCACGGGGAGGCCGTATCCGCACTCAGACCGATGGAACCAGCACAGCCGGCTTCCGTCCTCGCCAGGTATGGGCGCTGCCGCGGAAATTGAATGCCGCGAGAGCGTATATGGGCAAATGTATTGCGCGATCCGTTGGTTTTCTGTGTCAAACCGGTGAGATATAGTTGACGGGGGGGCAGTACGGCACCGCTGGAGCCGAATTGTCTCGTGGAGTGACAGGTCGCCGTTGGACGCGCGGCTTGTTTCCATGTGGGACCATGTCGGAATGCCCCTCTATCCCGAGGTAGTCGATCTCGATGGCCGTTCGGCAATCTCGAACAGGAGAATGGTCGATGCGAACGCTCGTTCTTGCGCTCGTGGCGGGCCTTGGTTTCTGCTCAACAGTCCACGCAGCCCTCTCGGGCAATCTCATCCAGAACGGCGACTTCGAAACTGTGGGCAATCTCAAGAACAGTGGCTCACTGGACGCGAACAACACCTTCATTCCCGTCCATCGTTTCAACCAGGATGCGGACTTGGGGCTGTGGCTCGCTCAGTATGGTCCGCCGTCGTTAGGCGGCTTGGGCGGTTTTTCGACCTACGATGACCCACGCGATCTTGCCGAGACTGGCGGCGACACCCAAGCCTCCGGCGACTTGGGCAGCATGAACCGCTCAAGCGACCCGACGGATCTCAGTGGAGCCAATCACGTGCTGGAAGGCCTCCTGTTCTACACGCGCGCGGCCCAGTGGTTCGAAGCGCCCGCCGGCAACGTGCCCGGGGCCTTTCACCTGGAGTTTGATTTCTATCTCAATCGCTGGGATCCGCCCGGCGGCGAGTCGAGCAATCCGGGGGCGTCAACGAACTTCGAGATCGGGTTCTTCGGCACCAACGAATTACCGCCGCATGATGTCGGCTATGTAGGCGAAGGCATAGCCGTCAACCCCCGAGGCGCCATCGAAGCCGGAACGCTGGACGGTGATCTTATCGCCCGCTTCAACTGGGGCGATTGGTGGGACTGGCCCAACACACCGGTAGCCGCCGGCAATAACAACGGATGGATGCACATCTCCACCGACGATCTGACCAACTGGAATTTTGACCCCAATAACGGCGAGACGACCCAGGACGGCAAGGACGATGTACTCAACGAATTGACGCAGACCTATCCATACTATGTCGTCGCCGTGCGCATGTTCACCTATTACGAAGCTCATCAGTATTTCTGGCTCTACGGCGGGAAGATTACTGATGTCCCCGCGATCATGGTCGACAACATCGTCTTGCAGATGTCCGTGGCCGATGCTTACCTGCCCGGCGACTTCGACGGCAGCGGGACGGTGGACACCCAAGACATCAACCCGTTCATCATGGCGCTGACCAATCCCGGCAGCTTCCAGTCGACCTATGGCGTCGATCCGGCGGTCTACGACACCAACAACGACGGCGTGATCAACACCGAGGACATCAACCCGTTCATCGCGATCCTGACCGGCGCTGGTCAGAGTGCGATCATCCCCGAGCCGGCCACCTTCGGCCTGCTGGCCCTCGGCGGCCTGGCGATGGCCCGGGGCCGCCGGGACTGCGGCGCCAAACTCCACGCGGGCGCGCTCCGCTAACCTGCGGTAGTTGAAAAACAGGCACGAAGTCCGTCGATCAGAAATGGCGCCCGAGGCTGCGCTTGACGTCGCGCGGTCTTGCCGTCGAATGTCATCCTTTGCACCTATGCGGGCCTACCACAATAATCGACACGATATAAAGTGACACCCGGATAGGAGGTACAAGGTGCGTGAAGTACAGTGGGAGCGGATGTTCCCGGATGAACTGGAAGCCGCGATGGCGGCGTGTCCGGTGGTGTGGGCGCCCCAGGGGCTGTGCGAGGCGCACGGCCCCCAGAACGCTCTGGGGCTTGACGCGCTCAAGGCGCAGGCGATCTGCGTCGCCGCTGCGCGGGAGCACGGGGGAATCGTCGCGCCGGTCGACTACTGGCACGTCCACGAGACCGGCGTATATGCCCCGTGGGCGAGGAATGCCATCGGCGAGATGCGGACGTGGATGACGGCCGTGCCTGCCTGGATCCACTTCAAGAACGTGTGCTATCAGTGGCGGGCCTTCGACGCCCTGGGCTTTCACGCGGCCATCAACGTGACCGGGCACTATGGCGCGAACTGGACCGATCTCAAGACGCTGACCGGGCTGCTGCAGCCTCACCTGTCGATGCGGCTGTACGGCCTGCCCGACTGGGAGGCCAACATCAACGGCTTCGACGGCCAGGGCAACAGCAAGGGCGACCACGCGGGCAAGGTCGAGACGAGCCTGCTGTGGGCCCTGCGGCCCGAGTGCGTGGACGTGTCGCGCATCCCCCCCGCGGAAGTTCAGAAGAGCCTGCGGGAGGAGCACCGGCATTTCGCCATGGGCGCCGACGCGCCGCTGGCCGACCGGCGCGTGGGCGAGCGGATGGTGCGCGATGAGGTGGCGTACCTCGGCCGCAGGGCCAAGGAACTGCTGGCGGCCTACGACAAGGACGCCCCCAAGGAGCACAAGCCGGTGTCGTTCGTGGAGCTCGAGCGGATCTGGCAGGAGGTCGTCAAGCCCAACTTCGTGAATTTCCGCACCATGCAGAACGTCGAGCCGCAGCAAGTCCCGCCGGCCGACTCGCAATGGAGTTTCAACTGCCACATCCCCGACGGCATAGGCTGACCGAACAGGGCCGCCCCTTATTCGATCTCGAATACCCGCGGCGGGTCAGCCGACATGTCGATCCGGGCCAGGCTCAGGCCGCCATGGCAGCAGTGGGACATGTACCAGCGTCCGTCCCACTCGAAGACCTCTGAGGCGTGGGTGCTGACCAGCCTGGCGGGCTTGCTGAACTCAAACGGCGTGTCCGCCACGGCGTGCCAGGTCGATAGATCCTGCGTGTAGAACAGGTGCCAGCGGCCACCGTGGAACACGACGCCGGGCGACTCGCACATGATCGGCTCACGCTCGAACAGTCCCATCTCCAGCACCGGGCCGCGGTCCTCCCAGTGAGACAGATCGTGAGAGACCGCGTGGCCGATGGCACACACGCGAGGCTTGTGCGTCAACGCGACATAGTAGAGCACGAACTGATCCCCCAGCCGGATCACGTGCGGGTCACGGCAGCAGCCCGGGCGGAACTGATTCGAGTCGGCGTCCTCCCACGGCGACCACCACGGCGCGGGATGGAAGACTGGATTGCCTGCGTAGGGCGTCCAGTTGAAAAGGTCCGGACTGGTGGCGACACCAATGTGCTGGCGCTGGTGCCGCCGACCTTCCGGCCAGTCGTACCGGCTGTAGAACAAGTAGTAGGTGCCTGCGAACTCGATGCAGTAGGGCGCGTTGGCCCCCGGATGCCACTCCCATGAGGGCTTGGGTGCCTTGGGCAGGATGTCCGGCTGCCGCTGCCAGGCCAGGAGATCCTTGCTGGTGGCGTGGCCGATCACGTTGTCCAGCGGCGTGCCGGTCGCATTCCAGATGTGAAAAAGATGCCACGTGTCGCCGGCGCGGATGAAGCTGTGATCATTGATGTTCGGCCCCGGAGTGTACACGTCGCGAAAGGGAGCGGTAGCTGTAATCACCATGGGCATGCCGACCTTTCATGGACAGGATGCGCGTCAACTTGCCTTCCAGGTCTTGCCCGCCCGCGCGGTGCGGCGGCTCGGATCGATCCCGACGGTCCTGCCCTCCAGAATCACTCGCTGAATTTCAAGGTTCCCCTCAACCGGTCGGATGGTCAGTGTTCGCCCATCGTAGCTGAACGTCCCCCAGGCCGACCCGGTCGTGAAGATGCACCGTAGCGATTTGCTCCCCGCGGGCAGGCGCGGGGCAAGGTGAATCGCTTTCTCCACCGCATCGTAGCGGAACCCCGACATCGCCAGCAGCATGCCCCAGCTCGCCAGGGCCCGCGCGTAGTGGTGCCCGCACTCCAGTTCGTCATAGGGGTTCCTTCGCCGTCCGTCGTAGCGATGCCTGATCGCCACCGCGATCGCCGCCCCCTCGTCCACCAGCCCCTCGTAGATCAGATGACTGGCCACCTGGTACTCGATCCCCGTCCACGCCTCGTCGCTGTAGGGGAACGGGTACATCGGGCGCCCGCCGCGCGGCCAGCTGCATATCAGCAGCCCCGACTCGTCGGCCAGCGCGTGGATCCGCTGAATATTGCAGTGCTCGCCCAGCGGATCACGGAAGTTGTGCTTGAACACCGCCGCGAGCGAGGACTGGACGACGTCCTCGTCCAGCACATAGCCCAGCCCCGCCACGTGGGCTGCAAGCTGCCCGAAGAGCTGGTCGCTCAGACACCCGATACCGTGCTGGTACTTGGGCGCGTCGGGGCTGAGACAGTCGAACGTCTGCACCAGGTACTCGCCGTTGAAGAGCTCCCGCTGCGTCTTCTCCCGCCCCGCGCGATGCAGCCGTTCGTACTCTGCCGCGGACGCGTCTTCTCCCACATGCCGGGCCATCTTCGCCCCGGCCACCAGCGCCGCCAGATAGAAGCACTGCACCAGCGGGTTCGGCCCCTGGAAGTTGATGTCGTACGTGTTGTGCTGATCGCCCTCAATCACACCGTCCCGGTCGCTGTCCCACTGATGCCACGCGAACTCGAGCGCGCGCTTGGCGTGCGGCCACATGAACCGCAGGTACTCCTCATCCCCGCTGAATCGCCAGTCGCGGTAGAGCTGCACGATCGCGCCGAGCTGGCCGTCGCTCGCCGCGTGCTTGCCGATGGCCGGGGTGCCCAACGGCAGCGGAAGGCGAAAGACCACCGCCCCCTTCTGCCCCCGCTCGCCGCTGTCGAAGCATCGCTCGTACTCGGCCCGGCGCATCGTGCGATGCAGCGAGGGGAACAGGAAGGCCTGCGTCAGCGCGTAGTTCCAGACATGCGTGCAGGAGCCCTCGCAGCATCCCGCCCCGTTGCTGCACCCCTCCCAGCCGTAGAACGTGCCGTCCTGGAGCTGCAGGCAGGTGGGGCTGTGCAGGATCGATGCGGTGTTGGCGGCCGACTGAATGACGGCCGGCGGCAGGGTGGAGCCGAACAGGGCTTTCTGGAACGCCCGCGTGCGCCCGAGAAGATCCTTGCGCCGAGCGAAGAAATCCTCGGCCGCATCCCAGGCCGTGGGGTATCGCTTCGCGTAGGCGTTCGTCCAGCGGGGTTTCTCGCTGTCGGGCTTGTCGTCCTCGCCCCAGTACTTGAGGAATGTCGGGAAGCTCCAGCTGATAAGGATGGGCAGCTCCACCCGCTCCCCCGGCTCGAGCGTCGCGCACAGGCCCAGGCTCCCCGGGTGACGCCAACCCCGATCGGTGTATCGCGGGGCCTCGTCGAAACGCCCATTGAGACTGAACATGTCCCAGAAGTGATGCATGTTGTCGAACCACGCCCCACCCCGCAGCCAGTTCGGCATGGCCGTCACGTCCGGCCAGTCGGTGGTCAGCGCAACGGTCCCGTGGCGGTGATCGCCGGCCGGGAAGCGCTCATTGGTGAAATCGATCCCGCGGCAGTTCACGCCCTGGCGGAAATCATTGAACGATTTGTCCGGGTCCTCTTTCGTCGGCGGCGTGGTCATGCACACGGGGTTGTTGAGCGTCATCGCCAGCGTCGCCCGCACCCGTGCGTTGGTTCGGTTCTCGAGCTGATACGTCAGGCAGGCCACCGGCATGGCCGACGCCTCTGCGTCCAGCGGGATGAAGGGGCTAAAGGCCTCAAGCGACACTTTCAGCGGGCAGGCCTCGTGCTTGAAGCGAATCCGGGCGAAGGGGAACTTGCCCGTGAACACCGCCTCACTGAAGCGCGGCAGGCCGTCACCCTGAGCGCGATCCGTGCCGAAGCCGTCACCCTTGGAATCCATGCGGGGCGGGCCGCCGGTAAAGCCGCGCATGGGCGGCCCCTGCACCACACGCGTCTGGCTCGGCTGGCCCTCTTGCTGACACCACAGGATGGGAAAGGCAAGCTCCAGGAACGAGCCCTTGTTCGGCCGATTGAAGATCTCCCAGTCGCGCAGCGACCCCCGTCCCTCCAGACTCACGCAGCCGGTCCCGATACCCCCCAGCGGGAACGCCACCTCGCGTAGTTGGTCGCCGCGATAGACATAAGGACTGGGCATGTAGCTGAACTCCTGCGCCAGTGGTCTTTGGGCCGCCGCATGATGTCTATCATGCCAGCTTGTCGGCGACACACCTGGCGCTTCGACCAGATCCGACAGCTTCGTGTTCTACAGGAGCGGGCGCGCACACCCCGCCCAACAGCCAGGCCGGCGATCATCTACCATCATGTGCTGCCGAGCGAAAGGACCTCCGATGCCACGCTTGCCGCAATTGGGCGCCAACGTCATGTTCTCCGAGGCGCCCCATCTGACGGACCATTTCCTCAAGACGCTCCACGACCACCATATGCCCGTGGCGCGGTTCTTCATTGACACCGATTTCGCGCTGTACGACTCCGTCTTTGACGCCGCGGCGAGGCACGGCATCGCCCTGTGCCCCACTTTGCCCGCGCCGCAGGTTGCCCTGACCGAGGCGCAGCTCCAGAGGCTCGATGAAACGATCGGCTCGATTGTAACCAGGTACAGGAACCACCCCGCGCTCGACACGTGGGTCCTCCTCAACGAGCCCAAGATGCGGGTGATGCGCAGCGAACTGTCGCAATCCAAGCTCAAGGAATGGCTCATCGATCGCTATGGCTCACCCGACGCAGCCCTGGCGGCCTGGTTTCCCAAGGGAGGGCGCTGGACGGATCTGGATCAGGTGGTGGCCCGTGACGCCACGTGGCGGATCGCAAATCCCTACTTCGAACTGCACGTGCCTCAAATCGACGTCCTGCGCTTCATGCTGGATTACCACACCTGGTACATGGCGTTTCTGGCCGACTGTGTCCGGCGTCGCGACTCGACCCATCCCACTCACGCGAATCCCGACCAGTTGGCGTGCAATCTCGTGCTGCACGCCTACGACCTCCCGGCCTGGCGTACCTCGATGGACTCGCTGGGCGTCACACTCCACCCCGCTTGGACTTTTGGGCGCTTCGGCAAACGCGATCGCTATGCCCTGGCCTTTTCCTATCAGTGCGAGGTGGTGCGCGCAGCGGCTGCCCCTCACCCCTTCTGGATCACGGAACTGCAGGCCGGAACAAACATCTACGAGACCGATGATCCCCTCTGTCCGACCAGCGCCGACATGGCCCAGTGGACGTGGCTGACGATCGCCAGCGGCGCCCAGCGCACGATCTACTGGTGCCTCAACCCGCGTGTCGCGGGATGGGAAGCGGGCGGGTGGAGTCTTCTCGATTACCAGCATCAGCCGAGCGATCGCCTTGAGACGGTCGGCACGATCGCCTCGATCGTTGAGCGGGAAGCCGACTTCTTCAGCGGCGCCGCGCCGCTCGAAACGCCGGTCACGATCCTCCTGGGTCTGGAGGCCATGGCCGTTGAGTGCTTCTACGGCCGCGAGGATCCGCCCGGCCGTTCCCGCGACGCCCACACGGACTCGGCTCGGGGGGTCTACGAGGCTCTCAGTGCGCTTGGTGTGGCCGCGAACATCAGACACCTGCACGACTTTGATCTTGAACGCGCCCATGAGACGCGCCAATTGCTGATTCTGCCCAATCTGCTGGCGATGTCGGAGCCTCAGGCCGCGGCTCTCACCACTTTCGTCAAGCAGGGGCACACCGTGCTCGCCACGGGGCAGACAGGCATGTACGGTCCGGGCGCTGAGCTCTGGCCCGCGCGGGAGACGTACCCATTGCGGGAACTGTTCGGTGGGACGATCAAAGAAATGCGGTTGATTGACGATCGCTTCCAGGTGGCAATCGATAATCCGGCCGTCACGCTGCCGGCCCACCTGTTCCAGGGCGAGATTCGCAATACCGATGGACAAGTCATTGGGCGCGACGGCCAGCGCGTCATCGCGACGCGCCACGCGTGCGGTCGTGGCGAGGTGATCTGGATTCCCTCGATGATCGGGTTGGGGGCATGGCTCGGCGACCCCGGCCCGCTTGCACAGCTTCTTGAGGCGGTTCTTCGCCCATTTCTCGCCGCCATGCCGTTCCGGTTCGCGGGACAGGCTCGCGACTGCGTGATCCGTGTCATGCGCAGCGGCACGTGCTACCTCACCCTCGTCACCAATGGCTCGGCCGACCGCCGGCGAGTCTCCCTGCAGATCCCGAAGCAGATGCCGCTACGCGTCCTCTGGTGTGGCGAAGAATCGAGCATCAACGGCAGGGGCGAGATCGACCTTGGGCCCCGGCAGACGGTGGTCGGCCTGTGGGGCGGCAAGGAGGATGATCCGGCGTGACGTGCGCCTGTGTTCCCCGGCCCGGCGGCCGTCGAGTCAGGGACGACCTACGCCGCTCCCGGCGTCAGCTCACGGCGTTCGCAGATCCGCGGCGTCCAGCCTTGATCGAGGCCCGCACGACAAACGCGCGCGAGCACCCGCTTTCGTTGATGAGCGTGTATTCCTCCGCCGCTGCCGGCACCACGAACGTCTCGGCGTAGTTGAACCGTTGCCGCATGCCGCGATTCGTCTCGAGGACGATCGACTCGCCCTCAGTAAGACTCATGACGTGACACGAGCCGTCCGTGCGAATGGTGATGCGATCCGTGAATTCATAGCGGAAGACGTCGTAGCAGTGCTCGGGATGCGTCGGCAGGTGAACCAGACGCCACTCACTGGTCTCCTCGATCACACGCGGCTTGGCGATCAACTCATCCTTCACGCGTTCGCCACTACGGTCAAACCGCAGATTATCGAAGGCGCGGGCAATGTTGAGCGGCCGCGGCCGTCCGTCGAGATCCATGCGCAGCCAGTCGTACATCTTGAAGGTGAAGATGTAGGGCGTCGCACTGATCTCGAGCACCAGGTTGCCCTCCCCCGAGCAGTGAACCGTGCCGCTGGGGATCAGGAACAATTCGTGCTTCCTGGCCGCATGGGTCTGCACGTATCGCTCGACGTCGACCTCGGCTCCGTTCGCGAGGCTCTGCTCCAGGTCACGACGAAACGCCTTGGGATCCACATCGCCCTGAAAACCGAGATAGACGCGCGCACCCGGTGTGTGCGCGAGGATGTAGTAGCATTCATCCTGCGTAAAGGGCTCCCCGAAGTGCTCACGGATGCACGCAGGCCTGGGATGACACTGCAGCGAGAGATTGCCCCCGCCACACGTATCGAGGAAGTCGAAGCGGATCGGAAAGGCGTCACCGAATCGGTCTGCCGCGTCTCCGATCACCGCGGCCGCGTCGTGGTACATCAGCCAGTCAAACGAAATCTCCGCCTGATGTTCGCCGTCGGCGAGCATCAGGCCGTTCTCCGGCACGATCAGCTCGAATGACCACGCATAGTTCGGAACGTCTTGTGGGAGTTGTGGGATGGCCTGCCGGATCCATTGCCCCCCCCACGGCCCCGGTTCGAACCACGGCCGTACGCGGAAGTAATTCCGGCTCATTCGCGCCAGCGCGTCGCGCACGACGTCACCGGAGACTGACGCCGGAAGGTCCGGCCGCTGCTCATCCACGAACAGATCGACATCCGCGATGATCTCCCGTTTGTGAGCGTTCAGGAGCACCCAGTCGACAAAGTAGAATCGCTTGTACTGCTGCTTCGGCGGGCCGGCCTTCGAGGCGCCGAGGTTGCGAACCGAGCCCGCCCGCGAGCGAAACTGCAGTTCGTTCTTGGGCAGGTCGACGTAGATCAGTGGCGCGTCCCATCCCACCAACGAGGCGCCGCAGCCGTAGACGATCGTGAGCGCCCCCCCCGCCCCCGGCCCCGCCCCCGGCCCCGGATCGATCGATGCCAGGTGCTTCGGGTCGAAGAGGTCGCGCAGTGATCCCTCAATACGCCGCCCGAAGAGGGGGTCGTCGCCTCCAAGGTAAGGCGCGATCAGGGCATCGATCTGGTGCTCCGGCTTCATGACGCCTGCGAGGTCGAACCAGACCGCACGCACGCCCAGAGCGCGCAGGGCCTCGTCAAGCCGAACCCGGAGGCTTTCCCACATCACGCCGACGTAGCCATCGATCATCACCCGCCGATGCCTCGCGACGTATTCAGCGATCGGGTCGAAACCGACCCGCACGCTCCCCGGCGCCACGGGGAACGCGGGGTAGATGTCGTACTGACCCGCCGGGGCCGGCTGGCAGCGCGCCGGCGCGAGCGGCTGGGTCGTCAGCCGCCATTCGCCTTCAGCAGCAGTTTGCTTTCCTTTGTAGGGCACGTCTGTCCTTTCCTGAGGGAGCGTCATTCGTCTGCGCGCGTCACCCACTCGTGCGCGCCCTGCATGAGCGTTCGCCGTACGTCCTCGGAGATGTCCCCGTGGAGTCTCTCCAGCGCGAGCAGCGCTGCCCCGAAGACGGGAGGCATGCGTTCGTCCACGATCCGCCCATGCGGAATGCGACGCCCGATCGCACGACACAGTGGACCGGTGATTATCGGCCCGGCGTCAAGCAGGCCACCCGTCATCGTGATATCGACGGGTTCCTCCGGCGTGTCGCCCAAGCCAAGCTGTGACGCGACCGTCTCGATCATAAGCGCCAGCTCATCGCTGCCACGCTCGATGATGCGAAGGGCCACCGTGTCGCCCTCATGAGCCGCGTGCGTCACGAGCGACGCCAGCTTCGCGGTATCACGACGCGAGAACCGTTCCGCATCAACGCGGAACATGATCTGGTTGATGTCGCTCAGCTGGAGTGTCTCAAGCACGCGCTCCCTCAGAACGGTCTGCTCACCGCGACCGTCGTGGGCGCGCACCGCCGCGATCATCGCCTGCAGACCGAGATACGAGCTGCTGCCGAGGTCGTCGAGCCGGCTACCCCAACCGCCCGCGCGCCAGGTGCGCCCCCCTTCAGTCCGACCATAACAGGACGACCCCGTACCGACGATCAGGACGATGCCCGGCCCTCCGGCAAAGCCGCCCGCGTGGGCGATGCGCAGGTCATGATCGACGCCGATCGCCTCGTCCGAAGCTAAGCGCACGTTCCGGGCGACCCACAGGATTGCCGCCTGGTCATCGTCCGAGACGACACTGGCCATGCCGAGAAAGGCGGCGCCGGCAGGTCGGCGTTGTACTCCGGCTTCTGCAAACGCGTGGGCGAGCGCCTCCTCGAGGTTAGCCCGGACGGCCTCAGCGCCGACGTCGTGGTAATTGCCTGGACCAGACACGCTGACACCGAGCACCGCGCCAGTCTCGGAGACAAGCGCCACCCGTAGTTGGGATCCACCTCCGTCCACGCCGATGACAACTCGCGGTGTCATCCGCGGGCTCGGCTGTGCGGGAGCAGGCGATAAATGAACTCGTCGGCCATCTGACTTGTCACGAATGTTCTGGAGTGGGGCATCACAAGATCTCTGACATAAAGGCGCCCTCTCCGCTACCCAACGGGCTGCGTGCGCCCCCACGCGGGGGCGTGGATTGAAACGCGGGCCACCTCAACGGCTGGCGTGCTCCGGCCAGCAGCACCGCGCTACTCACACCTGCGAAGATACAGCACCGCCGGTCCGGGAAACGGCGCGGCCGGGGCCTGGCGTTTGTCGCCGTTGAAGATCGGGCCTTCGTGGGTCTTACCCGTGGCGGGGTCGAACCACTGGGCCTGGAACTTACCCGGATGGCCGTGCAGGCTGACGCCCTCGGCTCCGCCGGCGGGGTAGTAGCACAGGTACTCATGGCCGGGGTGAGCCAGGCAGTAGCCGCTGGTGCACAGCTCGCCGTGCGGCAGGCAGTGGTTCAGATCCATCTTCATGGCGAAGGCGCGGGCGTAGCCCAGGTTCCGCCGCATGTCGTCGTTCTTGTAGTAGTAGCGCTGGTTGGTGCTGACGCTGCCGTCCTGGTAGTAGCCCATCTCGCCGGGGATGCGCTGCCAGGGGTCCATGAACAGGATGTTCAGGCCGCGGGTGAAGCTCTTCCAGATCCACTGCACCTCGCAGCCGTGGCCCCAGAGGTGGTCGGTGTCGGTGATGACGACCTTGCGTCCGTCGGCGGCCGGCGGGTTGTAGCGGTATTCGAGCATGTGGCCGTTGCTCGGCGAGATCCAGTCGGCCGGGCACTCGAATAGCGGTTCATTGGCCTGGTCGCCGCCTTCGGGTGTGATGCCCACGGGGTGCTGCCTGGGCATTTTGGCCTCAACCTCGTGCACATAGTCGGCGATGTGGTTCATCCAGTCGAAGGCCTCCTGGCGGAAGGGTACTTCGTTGGCCACTTCGTACATCACGTGGTCCAGGTCGTTGACCGTCTCGATGATTTTGCGGATGTAGCGTTTCTGGTGTTCGAGAAGCTGGGGGCAGTTGAGTGAGAAGTAGTCCCACGCCAGGCCATTGTCGATGACCGGATTGTCGGTGATGCCGTTGATGTTGTTGGCCGGGTGGTGCGGGTAGAAAGGCCAGGGATCGGTTTCGGGCGTGGCGCACTTGACAGCCCATGCCTCGAAGAGCATGACCGACGCATAGATGCCGTACTCAGCGGCCATCTCCAGGCGCTCGCGAAAGCGGCGGAAGTAGTCGTCGTTCCACTTCATGAGGTCGAACTTCGGCTGCCCGTCGTTGGCCAGGCCCGGTCCGGTGCGGGCGTAACACTGAGGCGTGAAGACGTTGGGCTGGTCGTTCCAGCGGGCGTTGCGGGTCTGCGGCCATTGCCAGAAGCGCATGAAGTTGTGGCCATAGTCCGAGAGCATGGTCAGGAAGCCGCGGTAGTCGGTGATGATCGGCTTTTCGCCGTCGATCCAGATGTCCTGCATCACCGCCCAGGTGTGCGAGCCGGTGAGGTAGATGGCCCGGCCGCTGTTGTCGGTGAAATAGCGGGGATTGACGGGGTTTCGCCGCAGCGGACCGCGGAAGGTGGGGTCATCAGGCATGTCGCTTGGTTCCAAAGCGGGTGTGAGGTAAGGATCGGTGGCTTCGAGACGGTCCATTGTGCAGCAAAAACGGTTCTTGCGAAAGCGGGCCCTGCTGCCGCGTCCTTCGCCGCCTACGCCGCGGTCGGGCTGGGCCGTGTCGTAGACTTCGCGCTGCCGCCAGTCCTCCTGACCGCGCCACCCACGCCGACGCCCATCGCATTCCCCTTTCGCCAGTCGCTGCGTTCAATCAATCGTCTTCATCGCCCTCGGCTGTGCGCACGACGCCGGGGTCATCCGCCGACGGCTCGACGCGGGCTACGAAAGCGCGGTAATGCCCGGAGCGCGTGAGCGGATCGTAGGTCACGCGCGGCTGATCCCACATCCAGCTCGTAGTCAGGTGGTCGATGAACCGCTGCTTCGGAATCAGCCTCTCGGCATCGACGCCCGGCACGCGCCGCAAAGCCGCGCGAGCGTTGGCCACCATGAACGACTCGTCATAGCCGACATACACCAGCAGCCCCGGCAGGCGGGCCAGGCCATCGGTCGAACGAAGCAGCCGATGCTGAAAGTACCGGTCCTCCATCGCTTCGCGAGGTTCGTAGAGATCCATGATCGACACCGGTTCATTGGAGACGTTGAACACTGGCCGGTCGGGATAGGCGAACCGCAGGTAGTAGAAGTCGGTCGTGGTCCACGCCGTGAGGATGGCGTAATCGGCGTCGACCACATGCTCATCAATGGAAGCCAGCAGGGCCTGCATTCGCCAGACGTTCACCTCGGCAGGCATGAAACGCAGCGCCACCCAATGGGCGCCCAGCAGCATCACTACCGCGGCCGTCGCGACGCTCAGCGTGGCTGGCCGCAGCCGACCTCTCACGCTCGATCCAGCCGCCCAGCGCTGCCGCAGCTCGTCAAGCACCATCGCCACCAGCCCGGCGAACGGCGTAAGGTTCTGAATCAGATAGCGTGGCTCGATATGCGAAAACAGGATGAGCAATGGAAGCGTGCCCAGTAGAAACCACAACAGGAAGAAACCAGCCCGCAAGCGCTGGCGCACCAGCAGCATCAAGGGAACCAGCAGCCAGAACAGACCCAGTTCGCAGGCCGCACTCACCAGGCGGAACACCAACGGTTCCTGTTTCTCGAACAGCACGTGACCGGCGAGAAAGTCGTCGAAACCGATGCCCAGCATGGTCAGGACGGCAAGGGTCATGGCGACGGCCAGCGTCGCGATGGGGACGACCCGTTTGAGCAGTGCGATCCGCGGCAGACCGGGCATGGGTATGAGCATGGCCGAGGCGACAAAGGACGCCAGGAACAAGCCAAGGTTGGCGCGAAACAAGGCCATGGCGGCCAGCGTGGCGACGGCAAGAGCGCTCCACGCGATCGGTCGAGGCCCGAGCGATCGCACCAACGCATACAGCGCGAGCGTCGCCAGCAGCAGAGCCGGCGCTTCGGGCAACGTCTTGAAACTCATGTAAAGGAAGACCGGGGTCAGTGCAGTCAGGGCGACGGCCGGCCCGACTGATCGGCTATCCGGCAGCAGCCGGCGCAGCACAACCCAGGTGAGAACCAGACTGGCAAGCAACAGCAGCGTGTAGCCGGCGGCGAGCACGGCGAGGGTGGGCAGGCCGGGGCCGAGCATGCTGACCAGTCCCTTGATGGTCAGGATGTGCAGGATTTTGGGGAAGTAGAAGTAGGGAATGACCGACGGCTGAAACGTGCCCGCCAGCAGGTCGGGACCGTCGACATAGGCACCAACATAAAGGTAACCCGGCTCATCCCAGAACAGGTCGCCGTCCAGCGCCAGAAACAGGCCGCCCGCCACGAGCAATCCAAGCAGAAGCCGGGGGGCGACGCCGCCCCCGGCCATCCACATCCGCATGGCCGAAGCCTCACGACGCTCTCTGGTCCCTGCCGCGCTACGACCCGCACACTCCGGCCGGCGCGACGCATACCGCGCATCCATAGGTCACCCGCGTCCACCCGAACGCTCTTCCACCGGCGAGCGTGCCCCTCGTGTGCCCTGGTTCACGTCCACCGCCCCCATCAAGCCACGCGATGCGCCCACATCGCAGGCCGCCAATGCGATCCTCATCGCCTATGGTCATTCCTATGCGACGCGCGTCCGTCATTTCAAGTACGAATCACCGGAGACCATGAAGATCACTGCCCTGTCGTAGCCAGTTGGCGGAACATGAAGAACGCCGCCCCCACCAAGCACAGAGACGCCCAGACGTAGTCCCACGACAGCTTCTGTCGCATGTAAAACACGCAGAAGGCAGCGAACACCACCATCGTAATGACTTCTTGAATGACTTTAAGCTGTGGAAGACTGTAGACGGTGTAACCCAGGCGATTGGCGGGCACCTGCAGACAATACTCAAAAAAAGCCACGCCCCAACTGATCAAGATCACCATCATCAACGGCCGATGACGCAGATCGCGCAGGTGGCCGTACCATGCGTAGGTCATGAAGACATTCGAGCCGGCAAGGAGCACGAGCGGCAGGATGAGGCGGAGCATGCCATCCCTCTCTGGCGTGTGATGTGTGGACCGCAATCGGCGCAAGGCACCGGCCACCGGCCACGCATTATACCCCGACCCCTGACCCGCGCGCACCGATCGCGGGCTGTTGACGGTTGCGCGTGCAACGGAAGACGGGCGTCAGCTTTTCTTCAGAACTTCGAAAATCGACTGCGTCCGCAACACCAACCCGCTGGAGCCAACCATGTGGTAGCTCTGAAGGTGGAACTCGCGGCGATAGCACTGGGCGTCGAGCATCGACAGGCACGGCGTGCCGCCCGGCTCGGTCCACTCGTGCATCAGCCCCCCCACTTCCTGGGCGAAGTCCACCATCTCGCGGTACGTGGCCGTGTAGAGGTTGTCCGTCAGCGTCTCGGTCTGCACCGTGGTGACGTAGCCGATCGGCGTATTGTCGTCGACGGCCATCTCATACTCCTTCTCGCCCAGGCAGGGCAGAGCGTGGATCAGGCCGGTCTCAGGCAGGTGGTCGCCCCGCTCAATAACGGTCTCGACCAGCACGTCCTTGCCGCTCTGAAACCGAACAAGGTGGCCAGCTGGAAGAATCCAGTATTCAGCGTCGTAATTCTCCTGACGCTGGAGGCGTCGGCCCTGGAGGTCGAACAGTTCCGGGTGAAGGGCACGCTGGTACGCCATCAGACGGAAGACCTGCGTATTGCTGGACTTACTGCTGACGTTCATAATGAACCTCGGAATCTCGTGGGTGTGCGGTCGTGGCTGCGGCGGGGTGCCGGAGTCGGGAGACTTGTGTTGCCGGGATTGTAGCGATCCGGTTAGCGGGCCGGAAGCCCCAAATTGTGATTTTTCACAAATTCTCTTCGGTTCGAGTCCTGTAAACCCTTGTCCAGACCGATAACTACGGCCGCGGGCGGTCGCGGTTCGGCTGTCGCCGGCCATGCCGATAAGAATCGCACGGTGACTGACACTCAGTCCATGATTTTCGCCCTGCTGGCCCATCGGTCCGATCCCTGGATCGACCAGGCGGTCGCCGCCGCCGTGCCTACGGCCAAGGGCGACGACCTGGCGGCCATCGCTCGGTTCCTGCTGAGTCGAACCGAATCGTCTCCCAATACGGTGATACGGACCGCCAGCCCAGGTCTGACGGCCCTGGTGTCGTCTTTTGATCGCCTGCCCGAGTCGATTCAGGAGCAGATCCTGGCCCAGAGCGACCGGCTCGAGCGCCCGCTTCGTGATGCTGCGGCGCTGCACGACCGCCGGCCCTGCCCCGCCGTCACGCATGCCACCCACAATGTCCTGACCATCCTCGAACGCGTCCGCCGGCCGGCGCTGGCGTATCTGGCGGCCGAAACACTGATCACCGGACGTGAGGCCACCCATTCCGCCGCCGCCGCTGTGTTGGACCGCATGGTCCAAGCTTCCCTCAGGCCCGAGCCGGCGTGGCGGCCCAACGCCGACGACCTGCGGCTTCTGGGCCAAGCCGTCACCATCGCCCTGCGCCGCTTCGATCAGCATGGGCAGGTTGCGGTCCTGTATGCCCTGCTGCGTCTGCTGCCGCACATGGATCCCGCCGCCGCTTCGATCCTCGACCGGCCGCGACACCCGGCGACATCGGCGCTGACGGATCTGCTGCACAGGCATGGACAAAACCACACGAACGATGCCCCGGCATCGTTGCCCGTTGAGTTGGCCTGCCACGGCGGTCTGCTGAAACTGCTGTGCATCGGGTCGCTGCGTACAGTCGCGGGCGAAGCGTTGCGTGGCGCCGCGGCCGCCGGCCACTGGGACCGCCTGCTCGCAAGCGCATGGTTGCTGGAAACCGCAGCGATCGCACGTCCCTTCGCCGATGCCTTCGTCGAAGAGCGTTACCTGCCGATGCCCGATGCCATCGTCGCCCTGCCAGACGAGACCGCGATCGGCGCCATCACCTGGATCGCCCGCGCCGGTGTCGCGGTGGCCGGACGGTGCGAACGTCTGGCGATGATGGCCCGCCTGCCGCAGCCGGCGGCGCGCCTTGCCGCGATCCGGACCCTGGTCGATCTCACGCCGCCCACGCTATCGGCAACGGATGCGGTCGCTGCCGCCGCTTGTCCGGCCCCCTCGCTCCAGGCCTTGGCCGCTTTCGCCGAAGATCCCGAACCGGCCTTGGCCCGGGCGGCCGTGCGTGAGCTGGTTCAACGCGTTTGGTCCGGGCTTGACGTGCTCATGCCCAAGCTGCTGCGCAGCCCGCACGCCGACGTGCGGAAGATGGCCGGCGATCGCATCGCCCCGGCCGCGTTCGATCGCTTCTGGTCCAACTTTCCTCACCTGGCCCCCCACCGGCGCGTCGAAGTCGGCATGGCGCTGCTCAAAGTCGATGCCCGTTTCTTCGACCGCCTGGGCGCCCGACTGGCCGCCACCGAGCGTGCCCAGGTGCTGCGGGCGATCGCCGTGGCCCGACAACTCGACAGGTGCGGCCCCGTGCGTGGCGCCCTGCTGCGCCTGACCCGGTCCCACGACGCGCACATCGCGTCGGCAGCGGTCAAAGCCCTGGGGCAGGTTCGCGGGCTGGAGACCCAGGCGGTGCTCGAGTCGGCCCTGGAGCATCGTGATCCACGCGTACGGGCCAATGCCGTCGAGGCGCTCGAACAACTGCGTAAGGCCCGCGAGACGGTTTCACTTGCCCGGCTGACCCACGACCGCCACCAGAGGCCGCGCGCCAACGCCATCGGGGCCATGCTCCACGTCGACCCGGCCCGCGGGGTCGAAGCGCTGCGCCACATGCTGGCCGATTCCCGTTCGCCGCACCGTGTCAGCGCCCTGTGGGTCAGCGGACAACGCCGAGCCATCACCTGCGCCACCCAGGTCGCGGAGATGTCGATCACCGATCCCGATCCGGCCGTGCGACGGCGGGCGGCCGACACCCTTGCCCAGCTCATCGCCGCCATGCGCCGTGGCTCCGTCGAGCCCTCACGCCCCTCGATCGCGGCATCGACGAAAGGAGCGACTCATGACCTGGCTGTGGCTTAACCTCGACGCCCTGGCCACGGCGTCCGCGCGGCTATGGGTCGGCCGGCTGCCGGACAACCTGCCGCCGCGGGCATCGCTCGAAGAAATCCGTCGCGGCTGGCGCTTCGAGACCAGCGACTACCAGGTCGGCTGGGCGGTGCTGGCGCTGGGCCTGCTGCTGCTGACGGTGGCCGGCTGGTCGCTGCTGCGCCGCCTGCTGCGGGGTATGCGCCCGCCGAGCTGGACGTTTCTCAAAGCCGCCCGCCAGGCCGGCCTCAGCCGCGCCGACGCATGGCTCCTGTGGCGTGTCGCCCGAACCGAACATCTGCCCTCGGGGTTGACGCTTATGCTCTCCGACGGCACCCTGCGGCACCATGGGTTGCGTTACCTGCGAGCGCTGGCCCCGGGCCAGCGGGCGGCAGCGGCGCAGCGTCTGGCGGCGATTGAGTCGCGGCTGTTCGGCTCGGAGGCCAGAAGTCATGGCGCCACGTCCGACCGACCACGCCCACGTCACAACCATCGAGCTGCCTAGGCCTGGCCATGCCGATCGGTTACGCTATGGTTTTCCGTCGCGTCCGGGCGCGACGGGGGCCACGGAGTGACCATGGGCCTGGAAATTGAAGCCAAGGTGGCTGTGCCTGATCTCAAGGCGGTCGAGGAGCGGCTGAAGCAACTGGCGGCCGAGGATCAGGGCCTCGTTCTTGAAAGCAACGTGTTTTTCGACACACCCAGCAGCCGGCTCAAGAGTGCCGACCAGGGCCTGCGCATTCGCACCACCGAGCCCGTCGACCGCCGTCGCCGCCGCGCGACTACCATTACCTTCAAGGGCCCCCGGGCCCGAGGCCTGATCAAAAGCCGCGAAGAAACCGAACTCGAAGTCTCCGACGCCCAGGCGGCGGCCGACCTGCTCATGCGTCTGGGCTTCGCGATTGTCTTCCGCTTCGAAAAACGCCGCCGCACCTGGAAGCTGGACGGCTGCATCGTCGCTCTGGACACGGTCCCGCACCTGGGCCACTTCGTCGAGGTTGAGGGGCCCAGCGAACAGGCGGTGCTCGCCGCCCTGCGCCGCCTTGAACTGGCGGAGCGGCCGATGGTGACCGCCAGCTACATCTCTCTGCTGCTGGCCTACGTCGATCAGCAGCGCCTGGCCACCGACGCCATCACCTTCGCCGATGAGCAAGCCGCAGCCCAGACGCCTCCACCCCAGCCGCAACCTTCACTTTAACGTCGGCTAAAAGTGGCCATGGACACCGAAGCCCAGGTAATGAATCGCACGCTCGTAGAACTGGCCGTTGGGCGAGTGGCCGTTGTAGTATTCGATCAGCAACTGGATGCGGCGGGTGGGCAGTTGCGGGTTGGCGAACTCCAGGCCGGCGCGCAGTGACACGTCGGTAGCCCACCCGTGCTCCTCGGCGAACTGCAGGTCTACCGCCGCGACCGGTCTGGCGCGGCCGCGGAGCAGCGTTGGATGGCCGCGCCACTCGGCGCCCGCCTGCGACGACCACGGGGCCAGGCCGTCTGGATCGGTATGCACCAGGTAACCGCCCCCGACATATATCCGCCACGGATCGTCACGGTGGCGGTCACCTGTATGCGCCGTAGCATCGGCTTCGCGGTTTTCACCGAAGGGATCGAATGTCTGTGAGAGCTTGATGTCCAGGCCCTCGTAGCTGAGGTTGATCCGTTCGATGCGGCTGCGCAGCAGAAACTCATCGCCCAGGTGTGAGCTCTGATGGTAGACCATCGCGATGGCTGAAAAGCCGTCGGGTCTGCGGTAAGCCGGCCCGAAGCCGACGCGGTAGTCCGCGTTGACCAAGTCGCGTGACTCGGCATCCATGTCAAAGATGGCGAACACCCCGGCCGGCAGAACCAGGCCCCAGCGTGCCGCGTCGTCGAGGGTCTGCTGGTAAAGCGAAAATGTCTCTCCGAAGCTGACAGCGCCGACGGTCGTCAATTCGTCATCGCTGGCATAGTGATGCAGGGCCGCGGAGAAGTGCGGCCAGCGCGGATCGGCCATCAACGGATCGAACAACCGCTCAGCGGGCAGCAGACCTTCAACATTCGCCATCGCGGACCTGGCATCGGCCGCCGCAGTGTCGTCGAGCGTCGGCCACGGGCCCGCCGATGCGCCAGCCCCTCGGGGCGACGACGCGGGCGCTGCCGTGTCCGCGTCGGATGCGGACGCGGACAGCCCACCGGCCAGTCGTAGCTCGCGCAGGCCGGGCGCCTGCTCAAGAGCCTGGCGCAGCGCCGCCTGCTGGCCGGCCGTCAACATCGGCGCGTCGACACATACGACGCCATCGGCCACCTGAAGCGCCTCAGCGTCAAGGCCGAACTCACGCGTGATAACGGCGAGGCAATAGCCACGCAGCAGCGCGTCGTCCGTAGTGGTGGCGGGCTCGGCGTAGACCGTACAGGTCAGCACCGCACCGATGCCCGTCAAAGCCGCCAGCCACAGCGGCCAACCTCGGATCGCGTGCGTGCATTTCATCTCTGTTCCCCTGATCGCGATCGGCACGTGAAGCCGAGGCGATCGTCGATGACCGACATCAACACGTCGTGCTGAGTTTACCGATATATTGGGGTCGGCCACCTTAACCCGCGGCGAAACGGATAGATTTGCCCGGCACTTGGCCCTCCCAACACCCGATGACGCGGATGCACGCCGCAAGGACAACCGAGCATGCACATCACGATGGTCGGTACCGGTTACGTCGGGCTGGTCAGCGGCGTCTGCCTGGCCAACACCGGCAACCACGTCACCTGCCTGGACGTGGATCAGACGAAGATCGCCCGCCTGCGGGCCGGCGAGTGTCCCATCTACGAACCCGGTCTGGAAGAGCTGATCCGCCGCAATGTGAAAGCCGGCCGCCTTCACTTCACGGCGGACAAGCGGGCAGCCTACAGCCGGGCACAGGCCATCTTCATCTGCGTCGGTACGCCCAGCGACGACGAGGGCTTCGCCGACCTGAAGTACGTGCTGGCCGCGGCCGGCGACATCGGTGAAGCGATTGAGGCGGTGGAAGGCGGCGAGGACTCCCGCGGCGGGGACGGTCGGCCGCCGGTCATCGTCGTCAAGTCGACCGTGCCGGTTGGGACCAATGCCCGCATCCGCGCGGCCGTAGCGGCCAGGACTTCGCGACCGTTTCTGATGGCGTCGAACCCCGAGTTTCTCAAGGAGGGGGCGGCCATCACCGACTTCACGCGACCGGACCGGGTCATCATCGGGGCCGACGACCGTCGGGCCGCCGATCTGCTCACCGAACTGCACGAACCCTTCGTGCGCCAGGGCAACCCCATCCTGGTGATGGACATCGCCAGCGCCGAGATGGTCAAGTATGCGTCCAACGCGATGCTGGCGACGAAAATCTCCTTCATCAACGAGATGGCCAACCTTTGCGAAAGCTTCGGCGCCAATGTCGACGAGGTGCGCAGGGGCATGTGCGCTGACCGACGCATCGGCAACCAGTTTCTCTATCCCGGCCTAGGCTATGGTGGATCGTGTTTCCCGAAGGATGTGCAGGCCTGTATGGCCATGGGCCGGCGCAGCCAGACACCCACGCCACTGATGGCGGCTGTGCATGAGGTCAACCAGCACCAGCGCCGCGCCTTCATCGCGAAGATTGAGAAACGTTTCGGCGCCGACCTGGCCGGCAAGCGCTTCGCCGTCTGGGGCATCGCCTTCAAGCCGGGCACCGACGATGTGCGTGAAGCACCGTCGCTGACAATCATGCAGTCCCTTCTTGATCGCGGCGCCAGCATCATTGCCCACGACCCCGCCGCCCACGCCACCTGCCGCGCCGCCGCGGGCGTCGGCGACCGCATTGAATACGCAGACCAACCCTATGCCACCCTCAACGGCGCGGACGCTTTGATCGTCTGCACCGACTGGGACGAATTCAAGCACCCGGACTTTGGTGAACTGCGCGAGCGGATGGCTCAGCCGATCATCTTTGACGGTCGCAACCTCTACCGTCCTGAGGTGATGGCCCGGCTCGGATTTGAGTACGTCAGCATCGGAAGGTGATGCGCTACAGACAACGACTGGCATGTACGGCGGCGTGGGCCGCGCAATCAGCGCGTCACGCGGCGACAGCGCTGGAACCCGCCACGCGCAGGCAGTTGCGGCCGCTGGCCTTCGCGGCATAGAGCGCCTGGTCCGCGGCCCGAAGGATGGCAGCGGCATCGCTGAAACCCCTGCCTCGCTCGAACGCCGCCAGCCCGAGGCTGGCACTGATCGACAGCATCAGACCGTCGCCGCAGTCGACGGGTGTCTCGCAGATAGACAGACGGATCGCCTCGGCAATGTTCGCCGCAGTCTTACCGGTCACGCCGGGCAGGACAATGGCGAATTCCTCGCCGCCATACCGGGCCGCAACACCCTTCTTCGGCAAGGCATCATTCACACGCGCGCTGACCTCGGCCAGCACACGATCACCGACAGGGTGCCCGTGCGTATCGTTCACCTGCTTGAAGCGGTCCAGATCGAGCATGATCAGGCTCAGCGATCCACCCGTGCCTGCCGCAGCCGCGAAGGCCTCCGCCATCGCGGCATCGAATGAGCGGCGGTTGTGCAGGCCCGTCAGCTCGTCCTGCGTCGACTGTTCGCGGAGCACGCGGTTCTCCTGCTCAAGCTTCTCGGCGTTCTCACGCAACTCCATAGACAGCGAGACGAGCATTTCGCTGGCTTCGGCCAGGATGCTGTCGGACGGCAGCGGTGTGGAGGTATCCACCTCAAACTCTTTGGCCAGTTGCTTGGCCCCGTGATGAATGGTCTTCAGCAGATCGCGGCAGCCCGCCTCGTCAAGCTCCAGCCACTCACGGGCGCTGCGGGCGAAACGGTCGACAGCCCAGGGCTCCCGCTGCCCGAGGCAGTCCGCGGCCTGACCGGCCAGCGCGACAGCTCGAACCATATCGCGATCTTCGATCGGAGCGTCGTTGGGCGTCTCATGCCAGCGAATGGCCGCCACCAGCGTCGGCGGCAGCGTCCATCGCCGCGCCAGTTGCTCGCCAACCACGGTGTGGTCGACATCGAAAGTTCTGCGTTCGAGGTCCAGCAGCCGGCTGTGCCGCCCGCCCGCCTCGTTGAGCAGCGTCGCGTACTTGCCATGCAGCGTGGTCACCAAGGCGATCACGCCCAGATCCTGCAGCAAGCCGGCGATGAACGCCTCGTCGGGGTTGTCCAGACCGATGCGCCGCGCGATGGCGGCCGCCCCGACCGCGGAACCCAGGCTACGCCGCCACAGGGCCGTGGGGTCAAACCTGTTGCCGCCACTGTCCTGAAGAATGGGCGCCAACGAGAAACCGAGGGCCAGCATCTTGACGGATTCAAGACCCAGCATGGCCACCGCGTGCGGCACCGTCGTCACGGGTTGACGCAGGCCGTAGTAGCTGCTGTTGATCGTCCGCAGGATCCTGGCTGACAGCGCCGGGTCGTGACTGAGCAACTGCCCGATGTCGCGGACCGACACGGTGTGGTCGCGGCACATTTCCACCACCCGCACCGCAATGGCCGGCAGACTCGGGAGGCGTGGGCAATCAAGCACCTTGTCAATCAGACGCTGATCCATCCGCCCCATCCTGCCCCCCGGTCCCGGAAACCCCGTGCTGTGACCGCCCACCCTGAAACTGAGGATGAACGCCGCGGCCGCACTGTTTCTATCGGATTTCAAGGAGCCTGCCTCCATCCCACCTAGCGGAAAACCCGCAAAAAGGAATTGACTCAAGAATTAACACATGGCCTGAGGATTTCTGGCCAGCCAACGGCCGCCGCATCAAGACCGAGCCCCGTCCGCACGATATTAAGCCACAAAGGACTTGTCGCGACGTCGCGACGGTGGTCCGGTAACGGACACGGGAGGGGACCGAGACGGACGCTGGCGCTGACGTCGGTGCCATTCACGGCAATCGATGGCGAGGTGAGGTTTGCTGCTCTGCGGGATCGATCAGGTCGAGGCCGGGGCCGTGGTCGCTGTCCCCCTGCAACACCCGCGACGGCCGGATGTCGAACTGCTCGCGGCGGGCGTCCCCATCGAAGACCGCATGATCAGCCGCCTACAACGCCTGGGGGTCACCCACCTGTGGATCCGCCACGACCTGACCGCCGACCTCGAACTGGCCGTCTCACCCACCCTGACCACCAGGCAACTGGCGGTCTTCGAGCGGCTGCGTCACGATTTCACCGCTCTGGCGCAGCGCACCATCAGCCAGGGCGACATTCACACCTACCGCCAGGCGATGATGGAACTGGTGTGCGAGGTGGTCAGCAACCATCGACTGGCCGGGCTGGCGCAGCGTCTGCAGAGCCATCGCGGTCCGCTCATGGCCCACAGCGTCAACGTCGCCTACCTCGCCCTGCTCATCGGCCTGGAACTGGAGACCTATATCGTGCATGAGCGGCCGAAGGTCGCCAGCGAGCACGCTCGCGACCTGACCAACCTCGCGCTCGGCGGCCTGCTGCACGACGTGGGCAAAACTCGTCTGGACACGGAGTTGGCCAATCTACATGAGGCCTGTGAGGGCGAGTACGGCTTGGACGCGATCGAAGAAGAGACGGCCGACGCCTATCGCGGCCATTGCGAACTGGGCTACCGCATGCTCGGTACGACGCGCATACCGGCTTCGGCGCGCGGCGTCGTGCTCGGCCATCATCAACGCTTCGACGGCGGCGGCTGGCCGGACATGGCCGAAGTCACCGACAAGCGTCGACCCGGCCCCCAGGCCGGTCACGAGATCCACATCTTCAGCCGCATCGTCGCCGTCGCCAACGTGCTCGACAATCTGCTGCGCGCCGCCGAACAACGGCGGCAGCCGGCCATCGCCGCCCTCTATGCCTTCAGCGCCTGCCGCTTCGACGGGTGGTTCGACCCTCTGGTCCGGCAGATGGCCATGCGCTGCCTGCCGCCATTCCCGCTTGGCGCCCACGTCACCCTCAGCGATGGCAGCGAGGCCGCGGTCGTCTGCCCAAGCCTTCACCAACCGTGCCGCCCTACCGTTCGACTGCTGCGTACCGACGACGACGGCCAGACGCCGCAGATCGACCTGCACGACCATTATGATCTGCGCATCGTCCGCTGCGCCGGCCAGGACGTGACCGAATACCTGTTCGAGCTCAACCCCGAACTACCTCGCCAGCCCAGCCGCGCCGCCTGACTCCCCGCCCTTCCAAGGTGGCGCATCAGTACACTAACACGATGCCTCAAGCCTGCCCGACTGTCTATCTCAATGGCCAGTTTCTTCCCCGCGCCGATGCCCACCTCGATATCGAGGACCGCGGCAGCCTCTTCGCCGATGGCGTGTATGAGGTGATCGCGTACTTCCATGGGCGACCGCTGGCGATGGAAGCGCATCTGGCGCGCATGCGCCGCAGCCTCGCCGCCATCGACATGGCCCCCGCCGCGGCCGACGCGCTCGACGACGTCTCCCACAAACTGGTTGATCGCAACGGCCTGTCCGACGCGATGATCTACTGGCAGATCACCCGCGGCGCCGGCCCACGCGACCATGTGCCCGACCCAGCCCTGAGCCCAACGGTGCTGGCCATCGCCTATCCCGGCCGGCCGCTCGACCTCGCCGATCCGCCGCACGCCATCCGTGTCGGCCTCGCCGAAGACCTGCGCTGGCAGCGCTGCGACATCAAGTCGCTGATGTTGCTGGCTAACGTACTGGCGATGACCACGGCCAGGCGGCGAGGCTTCGACGATGTGATCCTGCATCGTGGCGATCGCATCACCGAAGCGGCCCGCACCAGCGTGTTCGGCGTGCGTCGTGGCGTCATCCACACCCACCCAGCCGACCCGTGGATCCTGCCCAGCATCACGCGCGCGATTCTGCTGGAACTGGCCCGGGGTGACGGGCTGGACGTGCGCGAACAGGCCATGGCCATCGACGAACTTCGCGCGTGTGAGGAAGTTTTGACCTGCGGCACCGGCTCCCGTCTTCAGGCCGTGACGCACATCGAGGACCGACCCGTCGGCGACGGCAAGATCGGCCCGGTCACCGCAAGGCTGCATCACCTGTACATGCGCCACATCGCCCGCAGCTGCGGTCTGACGGGCGCGTGAGAAAAGCGGGGATCACTCCGCCGGCACGTCCCCGAATTTGCGGGTGCGACGCGCGAAGTCGCGGATGGCCGCGCGCAGGTGCTCGGCCGTAAAGTCCGGCCAACAGACCTCCGCGACGTGGAACTCGGCGTACGAGCACTGCCAGAGCAGGTAGTTGCTCAGACGCAGCTCGCCAGCAGTGCGAATCAGCAGATCGGGGTCTGGCAGACCGGCCGTATACAACCGCTGGTCAATCGTCATCTCATCGATATCCGCCGGTTCGAGACGACCTTCGCGCACGTCTGTCGCCACTTGACGCATCACGTCGGTCAGTTCCGCCCGTGAGCCGTAGTTGATCGCCAGGGCCAGCGTCAGGCCGTTGTTGTCCGCTGTCATGCGCGTCGCGCGGTCGAGCTGATCGAGCACCCGTTGGCTCAGACCTTCGCGCCGGCCGACATGACGGAAACGCACATTGTTTTCCATCATCGTCGGCTGCTCAGCCTCCAAAAACCGCAGCAGCAACGACATGAGAAAGTCAATTTCACCCTTGGATCGTAGCCAGTTTTCCGTGGAAAACGCGTAGAGCGTCAGCGCGTCCAGACGCAGGCGGGCGCATTCGGTGACAATCTGCCGGACGGTGAGAGCCCCGCGTTCGTGACCGAAGACGCGTGGCTTGCCCTGGTGGCGGGCCCAACGGCCATTGCCGTCCATGATGATCGCGATGTGACGAGGCAACGCCTCACGCGGCAAACCGAGGGCGGCCAACGCCTCCTGAGCCTGCTGGTCGTGGGTCAAGCCGATCTGTGTCGTCGTGCGGGGCATGGCGAATACGGTAGCCGCGAAACCTCAGGCGTTCACGAGTATCTGGTCGCGCCGCCGACCGACGCACGCCATCGCCACCGGCACGCCGACGAACTGCTCAATGCGACGCAGGTACGCCTTCGCCGCGGCCGGCAACTCATCGAAGCTGCGACAACCCTCCACTGGCTGCCCAAAGCCCGCGAGTGTTTCATACACCGGCTTGATACGGCCCAGCAGCGCCGCGTCGGCGGGCACTGTATCGAAGCGCCGGCCGTCGGCCTCGTACGCAACACATACCTTGAGCTTCGGCAGCGCCGCCAGCACCGACAGGCCCGTGCATGCCAGCGCGGTGATGCCCGACAGCCGCACCGCGTAGCGCACCGCGACCAGGTCCAGCCAACCGCAACGTCGCGGCCGACCAGTGGTGGTGCCGAACTCGTGGCCGTCCCTGCGAATCTGCTCGCCGGTGGCGTCAAATAGCTCCGTGGGCATCGGTCCACCACCCACGCGGCTCGTGTAGGTTTTCACCACGCCGATCAGCGATTGGACGCTGCCGCCGGGCACGGCCGCGCCGGCGTAGATGCCCAGCGACGAACAGTTGCTGCTGGTGACGAACGGGTACGTACCGTGATCCACGTCCAGAAGACAGGCGTTGGCGCCCTCGAAGAGCACACGTTTGCCCGCCGCCATCGCATCGTAAAGCAGCGACGTGGTGTCACAAATGTGCGACTTCAGGCGATCGGCCCAGCCATTGAGCAGGCCGAACAGTTGATCCACGATGTAGGGCTCAAAAGCTTCCCCCGCCGCGTCGGCCAGGGCGCCGAGCACACGGTTCTTGATCGCGACCGTGTGCGTCAGCTTTGCCTTCAGAGCCGGCAGGTCGAGCAGCTCGCCCATCCGGATCGCCGTCGAGCGCTGCGCCTTATCGGCATAGCACGGACCGATTCCCCGGCCGGTGGTGCCGATGGCCTGGTCGTCGCCGCGGGCCGCGGACAGCGCTTTCTCCATGAGGACGTCGTCGAGCTTGTGATACGGCATAACCACGTGCGCGCGATCGCTGATCCGCAGGTTCTCGCCGATGGTGACGCCGCGCTGCCGCAAGCCATCCATTTCGTCAAGGATGCCGGCCGGATCGATCACCACGCCGTTGCCCACGACGTTGATCGCCGCCGGGTTCAGCACCCCCGAGGGCACCAGGTGCAGAGCGAACTTCTGGTCGCCGATCATCACGGTGTGGCCGGCGTTGGCCCCGCCGTTGTATCGCACCACATAGTCGTAGCGTGGCGTCAGCACGTCGACGATCTGGCCCTTGCCTTCGTCGCCCCATTGCAGGCCGATGATGGCGGCGTGGCCGCGACCCAGATCAAGGCGGTCCAGGGGCACGTCAGCCAGAGCGGCGGGCGCGGCGGTATCGCTGGAGGGTGGTTTCATAATCGGCCTCACAAGGGCGAACACAGAGCGGGTCAAACGAGGCCCGGCCCCCAGCCGGGTCCGGACCCAAACATCCTAGTGTAGCAGCCGCGCCAGGCGCGCGTAAGGGCGGGAATGGCGATCCGTGAGAGCCAAAGCAGAAGTACCCCCTTGGACGGGGGTGGTGCGGCGGCCAGACCCGGGGGACAGTTCTACACGGTCGAAGCCGCGGCCCCTTCTACGATTCGGCTGCAACAGCAGCGGCATCATGCTTTTGCCCCGCGTCGCCAAGGGTTTTATCATCGCGTGCCTGAATGCCCGTCGCGTCCGCCAGGTCTGAGCGTGGTCGCGTTGCGCAGCCGCTTCTGGGAGACCCGCCCTTGCACATCACACGGCCGATTCACTATCGCCTTCTGTTTCTGGCTATCGTCGTCGCCCTCGGTCTGGACTCGACCCGCGTGGCCTTGGGGCAGGAGTCGTACACGCTGGGGGGCAGCGGGCAGTGGCAGCAGGAGGCTTCGGCGGATCCCGACAGTCCGGCCGGCCAGTTGCAGGCCGCCCGTCGCGCTCTGGCCGAAGGCCGGCACGATCACGCCCGTAAACTGGCGGACGCATGGCTAAAAGAGTGCGGCGACCATCCTCTGGCGGTCGAGGCCTATCTGCTGCGCGCCGACGCCCGCGCGGCCGGCGGCAACTACTACAAGGCTCTCTTTGATTACGAGCACGTTATCCGCACATTCCCTGCCAGTGAACAGTTCTTCACAGCTCTGGAACGTGAGTACCACATCGCCATGCTGTATTCGCAGGGCCTGAACCGGACGCTGCTGGGCATGCCGATTCTGCCAGCCACCGGCGAGGCGGAGGAACTGCTGATCCGCATGCAGGAGCGGGCGCCCGGCAGCGATCTGGGAGAGCGGGCCAGCATCGCACTGGGTGACCATTACTATCGGCTGGGGCAGTGGTCGGGAGCGGCCGACGCTTATGATCTGTTTCTGGTCAACTACCCGCGCAGTCGGTTCCGCGAGCACGCCATGCTGCGGCTTATCCAGGCGAATCTGGCCCAGTTCCGTGGCAGCCAGTACGACCCGACGGGCCTGATCCAGGCGACGCAATACCTCAAGCGTTACCAGCAGGAGTTCCCCGCCGCCGCCAGCAAACTCGGCGCGGAAACGCTGCTGGAGGAAATTCGTGGCGCGACGGGCGAGAAACTGCTGTACTCAGCCTCGTGGTATGACCGCCGCCATGAGCGGGTGAGCGCAGCGTTCCTTTACCAACGACTTGCCGAACAGTTCCCGGATACGACCGCGGGGCGAGAGGCGTTGCGCCGCCTCGACGCGCTGGGCGAGTTGGCGTCGGACATGATCGAGGCCGAAGCTGGCCCGCAGACCGCGCCGACCGGGCAGCCAACCGAGCAGGAGACGCTGCCATGAGGTGCGAACCTCTTGCCGCACGAATCGGTTGGGCGGCGGTCCAGCGGCGCGCAACTGGTCTGCTGGGCCTGGTGCTCACGGGCCTGTTGCTGGCGGGTTGCGGCTATGAACAGGGCGGGGTGTTCACCTCCAGCGTGCGGACGGTGGCTGTGCCAATCTTCGACAACCAGAGCTTCTACCGGGGTCTGGAGTTCGAACTGACCGAGGCGACCATCAAGCAGATCGAGCTGCGCACGCCTTACAAGGTCGTCAGCCAGGATGTGGCGGACACGGTGCTGCACGGCACGATCCGCCGGGTCGAGCAGACGCTGCTGTCGCGCGGCGATGACGGCGGGCTGCCACAGGAACTTGAGCTACGCGTGCTGCTGGACATGGAGTGGCTCGACGCGCGAACGGGCCAGCCGCTGCGATCGTGTGAGGGTTTCGAGGTCGTCGGACACTACATTCCGTCGCGGCCGATCGGACAACCCCTGGACGAGGCGGTCCACAGCGTGGCCCAGCGAGCCGCCGACCGCGCGGTCATGATGATGCGCGACGCATGGTAGGCTGAGCGGCGGGCGTCCCGCCGCGCCGCGCGACTTTGGCCGCTGCACGCGCCGCAGGCGGCGATTGCCCCTAGAATCGGAAGCTTGGAGAGCGGTCTTGTGCCGGCCGCCACGCCCCCGCTTGAGGATCCCGCCCGATGCCAGCTCAGAATCAGCCTGACTCCGACGATCGCGACCGCCCCGGCCGCGGTGGGTCTTCCGACAAGGAACCGCGCGGCGGCCAGCGCCCCGGCGGCGGCAACGGCCGCAACGGCCCCGGCGGTTTCCCGCGCAACATCATGGGCTGGGTGCTCATGGCCAGCCTGCTGCTGCTGCTGCTGCTCTTTCTCAGCAACTCCAGCGCGGCGGAACAGAAGAGCTGGCAGGATTTCTACAACCTGGTCAAGGGCGGCGCCTTTGAGGGCCCGATCCTGGTGGAGAACGACCGACTGGTGGGGACGATCCGCGAGGGTTTCCCCGGACGCGAGCCCAAGGTCAAGGGAGCCGATCAGGTCTACACCCCCGTGCAGCCGGACACCCGCGAGTTTTACCTGACCAAGCTCGACGAGGCCGGTCAGGATTTTCTGCCCAAGCCGCAGTCGGGTCTGCTGGTGCAGTTTCTCATCGGCTGGGGACCGTTCATCATTCTGGCGCTGCTGATCTACTTCTTCCTGTTCCGCTCGATCCGCAACGCCGGCGGCGGCGCGGGCATGCTGGGCAACTTCGGCCGCTCGCGCCACAAGGTGACCACAAAGGAGCACTCGAACGTCACCTTCGACGACGTGGCCGGCATCGAGGAGGCCAAGGACGAGATCAGTGAGATCGTCGAGTTCCTCAAGAACCCCAAGAAGTTCCAGCGGCTGGGCGGGCGGGTGCCGCGCGGCGTGCTGCTGATCGGCGATCCGGGCGTGGGCAAGACGCTATTGGCCAAGGCGGTGGCGGGCGAAGCCGACGTGCCCTTCTTCTCGATCAGCGGCAGCGACTTTGTCGAGATGTTCGTCGGCGTGGGCGCGTCGCGCGTGCGCGACCTGTTCAAGCAGGCCAAGGACAACAGCCCGTGCATCATCTTTCTGGACGAGATCGACGCGGTCGGTCGGCGTCGCGGCAGCGGGTTTTCATCGGGCGGCCACGATGAACGTGAACAGACGCTCAATGCGATCCTCGTGGAGATGGACGGTTTCGAGACGTCGGACCAGGTGATCGTGATGGCGGCCACCAACCGGGCCGACGTGCTGGACCCGGCCTTGACGCGCCCCGGCCGCTTCGACCGGCAGATCGCCGTGTCGCTGCCCGATGTCCAGGGCCGCATGGAGATTCTCAAGGTCCACTCCAAGCGGGTCAAGATGTCGCCGCACGTGGATCTGGAGCGTCTGGCTCGAGGCACGCCGATGTTCAGCGGCGCGGACCTGGCGGCCATCATCAACGAGGCGGCCATCAGTGCGACGCTGGCGGGCAAGGATCACGTCGAGCAGGCCGACCTGGAGGAGGCTCGCGACAAGGTGCGATGGGGCCGAGCCCGGCGCAGCCACAAGATCGACGACGAGGAAAAGAAGGTCATCGCCTACCACGAAGCGGGCCACGCCCTGGTTATGTATTTCGACCCCAACGCCGAACCGCTGCACAAGGTGACGATCATCCCGCGCGGCCACGCCCTGGGGGCGACCTTCAACCTGCCCGAGCGCGACCGGCACCTTTACAGCAAGAACCAGATGATCTCGCACATCCGCGTGGCGTTCGGCGGGCGCGTGGCCGAGGAGATGTTCTGCGGCGATCAGTACAACGGCACGGCCGGCGACATCCGCCAGGCCACCGGCATCGCCCGTTCGATGGTCATGGAATATGGCATGAGCGAGAAACTCGGCTTCCAGTTGCTCGGTCACGACGAACATCGCAACCCGTGGGAGCAGCCGGATCGGATGTACTCGGACGAGACGGCCAGGCAGATCGACGAAGAGGTGCGGCGCATTCTCGATGAGGCGTATCGGCACACGCGTGATCTGATGCAGACCCATCGGGACCAGGTGGAAGCCTTGGCCCAGGGGCTGCTGAAGTACGAAACACTGAACAGCGACGAAGTGGATCGGATCATGAAGGGCGAGAAACTGGCCAAGCCAACGGTCGGAGACCTGCTCAAGGCCGAACGCGACAGGCCCGCCGAACCGGCCGCCAAGCCCGGTTCCGCCGTCCGCTCGGATCTGGATGGGCAGAACTCCGGCGCCATGCCCTCACCCGCCTAAGCGCCACCGCTCTATTGCGGCACTCACGGGTGATTGGACAAGCCGCTGCATGTGGGGCCTGCATATCATGGGCATCCATGGCCGAATCCGACGGCTTCCAGTTCGCTGATGCGCGCCGCGATGCGCTGCCCCGTTCGTCGTCGCAGCCGCCGACTGAATTGCCCAGCCCACCCGACCACGACCAGCCCTCGACGCGGACTGCGATCTGGCCGCTTTCGCCGCTGCAGTGGCTTGCGGCCGCGTGTGTCCTGGGCGTGTTGCTCGGCCATCTGAACCCGCCCGCGGTGCTGAGTCTGGCTACCGCCGCCTGCCTGCTGACCGCGATTGGAACGCTGACGCTGTCGCTATCGCGCGGACGCGGGATTCGCTCACTGGCCTTGGTCGCCACGGTTCTGTCGGGCGCCGCGTTCGTCGTCGCCACCGCCGCGTGGACAACGCTGCGGCTGCACCACGCGCCGCCGATGCACGCGGCCGCCATGCTCCGTGACGAGCCGACGCTCGTGCGCGTTGCCGGCCGCGTCGACGGACCGATTCGACTCGTTTCACGCCAGCAAGGCGCGCTGGGGCAGTTCACCCCGCAGACGCCCGGCACGCGCTTCGGACTGACGCTTACCGGCGTGGAAGAAAATGGACGTTGGATGTCGGCGGCCGGCCGTGTCCTGGTCACCATCGACGAGGTGGACCCCCGCATCGCGGCCGGGCAGCGCATCGTGGCCGATGGCTGGCTCGGTCCGTTCCGAGCGCCCAGCAATCCCGGCCCGGTGGATTATCGGCCGATCATGCGGCGACAAGGTGTGGACGGATCGCTGATGCTCACTTCGGCGGCCAACTGGCGCGAACTCGAATCGAGCCTGTCGCCGTGGGATATGCTCAGCCGCTGGCGCGCTACGGCCGCGGCGGCCACCCGTGACGCGCTGCACTTGGGCATGGAGGACAGCGGCCGGGCCGGCGACCTGCTGGACGCTCTGCTGCTGGGAGTGCGTTCCGGCGATATGCGGGAACTGACCCAGACGTTCCGCCGCGTGGGTCTGGCGCACGTGCTGGCGATCAGCGGCGCTCACCTGGCGATCCTCATCGGTCTGACATGGGCGGTGGTGCGCCTGTTCGTGCCGCGCCCGCCGCGGGCCGCCCTGCTTGTGCTGGCGGTGCTGCTGCTCTACCTCATGGCTGTACCGCCGCGGGTGCCCATTGTCCGCGCCGGCATCATGGCCGGGGCATACTGCGCCGCGTTCGCGCTGGGCCGTCAGTGGCGGCCGCTGGACCCGCTGGCGATCGCCCTGGTTCTCGTGCTGCTCTGGCGGCCGGCCGACATCGCCGACGGCGGCTTTCAACTGAGTTTCGGCATCGTCGCGGGGCTCATCGTTTTCGCACCCAGGTTGCACGACCGGCTTACGCGAAGCAACGTCTACGTCGCCGCGACCGATCCCACTCGACGGCTTCTCCTGTACGCCATCGGCGGCTACGGACTGATGAATATCGTCGCATTTTCGCTGGCTTTGCCGCTGGTCGCGTTTCATTTCGAAATGATCTGCCCGCTGACGATCCTGCTCGGGCTGCTGGCGCTGCCGGCCATGACTGCTCTGCTGGGGCTGGGCTACCTGAAGATCGCCATCGGCCTGCTGTCACCGACGCTGGGGGCTCTGCTCGCCGGCCCGCTGGTGTGGCTGGCGGACACTGTGGCGGGCCTCGTCACCCACGCGGCCGCCTGGCCGGGTGTCATGATCGATCTGCCGCAGCCTGTGCCCGTCTTGTGGACCCTCGTCACGCTGACGATCATCCTCGCCACCCTGGCCGGACCCCTGTTGCGCCGCCCGGCGCTGATGACCGTCCTGCTGCTTGCGTGCGCCGCCTGGCTGGCCCTCATGCAGCGGCCGCCCCATACCGTCGTGCTTGCCGACGTCCCGCCCGATCCGTCGCTGCGCATGCACACGCTCGACGTCGGCGACGGCGGATGTCATCTGCTGCGCCTGGCCGGGGAAGACGGCGCAAAACCAACTTATCTGATGTTCGACGCCGGCTCGCAGAACATCCCCGACCCCGCCCATGCCGTCATTCTGCCCGTCCTGCGCCGTCTGGGCGTGCGGCATCTTGACGTTCTGGTGATCTCCCACGCCAACCTCGACCATTTCAACGCGGTGATCGATCTGGCTGACAATCTGCATCTGCGCGAAATCTGGCTCACGCCGCAATTCCTTGACGCGACGGCGGGTCGGACTGGCGAAAACGCTTCGAGCGACTACGTCGACCCGCTCACGGAACCGGCCGCCCTGCTCCTGTCCCTGATGCATGAACGCGAAATACCCATCACCACGATCAGCCGCGGCTTTACGCGCAGGCTGGGGCCAAGCCGCGCCGAATGCCTCTGGCCGCCGCGCGACTGGCCGGCCGCGCCGCGCAACGACAGCTCGGCCGTGCTTCGCCTGACTGTCGGCAAGCGCCGCGTCATGCTCAGCGGCGACGTCGAGGTCAACGCCATCGCCCGACTGGTCCAGTTCGCACCCGATCTGCAGGCCGACATCGCCGACCTGCCCCACCACGGCAGCGTGACCTCCGCGTCGGCCGTGTGGCTCGACGCTGTGCGGCCGACGATCCTGCTTCAATCCACCACGCCTCGACGCCTTCGCCGCGACCTCTGGCCGCAACTGCTCGAACGACATACCACGGCAGCCGCGCGCCCGCGGCGACTGGTCACCGCGGGCGAAGGGCTGGTTGAGTTAATCGTGGATTCGGACGGCGTCATCCACGCGGGCGCGTATCGCGAGCTTACCCGGTAACCCCAAGGCACGACGTTGCAGGCGCCGCGGTTTCTTCCTGTCGCCGTGCCGAGCCTGATAGCCCCGTGAAGCGTGTTTGCCAGGTTCGTAGCTGGCGCGTAAGCTCGCAAGTTCGATTCGCGGCGATGTGTTCACCTGCCGCGGGGGGATGGAACCATGGCAAGAATGGTGCGTGTCGGTCGGGCGGCGGCGTGGCTCACGGTGCTCGCCATCGCTTCGGCGACAACCCTGGGGATGCTCGGTCTCGCGGCCGTCGCGCCCGATACGGCCTTCAATGCGCTGGCCGCGCATCCGACGGTCAGCCTGCTGGCGGCCATCGCGGCCCTGCTGCCGTGGTGGGCGATTCTCGCCGTGGCGGCCCAGCGTCGACCCCGGGCCGCGTGAGCCGGTCCCACGCTTTGGCCGCATGTCAAGGTTCGGAAGCCGGAACGCGGCCGGCCGGTTGAGTTGTCGGCGGGGTCGTCGATACTGACGTGTCGGGCGGATCGAAGTAGATGGCCGTGCTCAGCGGCGCTGCACGTTCCACCGGAGCGGTCATCCCGATGGCCGCCAGCGCCTCGCGCATGACCAGCATCGCGCCGCGGCGGCTTTGACGCCACTGCACCCGCACCAGGGCGTCGGCCCCGGTTGAAGCCGGCGCATCAAACCCGCCAGGCACCGTCGAACCCTTCAGCAGAGCCAGCAGCGCCGACCACTCAACGCTGGGGATCTGAACGATCATGGGCCGGTCGGCGCTCGCCTCGTCGCTCTGCACACGCTCATCATCGATGCGAACCTCGCCACCCCGTTCGCGCACCCAGGCGGCCAGCAACGCTCGCACCTCGGCCGTGCCCGCCGCGGGCACCCGCACGGTCACATCCACGTCATCGGCATCGGCCAGAGCCAAACCCGCGCCGTCGTCCAATATCGGGGATAACGGCAGATGGCCCTCCCGCATCGCACTGGCCACGGACGCTTCCGTGGTATCGCCGCTCGCGCCCGTGGTGAGGTTCTTCCTTTCGGACATCGGGAGCAGCCCGTGTACTTCACGGAGCGTCATGACCTCGCTGGCCGGCGTCGCAGCGCCGCGGCTGGATGCGGCCGCCGTTGACGACGAAGGCCGACTTGGCTGTTGCCAGACGACCGCGTCGGCGCTGGACGGCTGTTGCGGATCCTCCCCCGCATCGACGGCGGCATCCGTCTCGCCACGCCGTTCGTCAAGCTGCTCATGGACATCCGCGGCACGCGCAGCGTTGACCTTCGCAAGCGCGGATGTCGTCAGGTTCGAGGATGGTCGCGCCTCACGTCGCCCGCCTGCTGCCACATCGTCGCCTCCAGACGACCGGGTCATGGCCTCTAGCGCCGGCGGGACGGCACGCTGAGCCAGGGCTGTCTGCTCCGCCGCGTCGTTGAGGCTGCTGGTGTCCATGAGCATGAAGACGATCATGCCGGCGCTGAGCAGCAGCATCGCCGCCAGGCCGCCGAGGGCCGCCCATCGGGCCGCATGAGCCCGGCGACGACCCCGCAGTTCCTGCACCTCGGCGGGTAGTCCGCCCATGAGCATCTGCCGTTCGAGATGGGCATGGGCCCGCTCCATCAAGCCCGCCGGCGCCGGCTGATCGGCCGCGGCGCGCAGGTGCAGCCGATCCTCGCACAACTGCTCCAGCAGCCGGCGCATCGCGGGATCGTCCGCGAGTTCCTGCTCGAACTGCTGACGCTGCTCGGCGGACATGTCCGCTTCGATATAACGCAGCAATCGGTCCTGATCGTAACGGTCGCTCACCGCTGCCGCTCCTGCTCGTGCTCGTGGGCCTGCGCAAGGCCCTGCATCGGTGTCCGAACTCCGTCCGTCTCCTGCGTGGCCGCCAGTTCGCGGCGCAGCGCCAGCCGGGCCCGAAACAGCCGGCTCTTGACCGTCCCCACGGGCGCCGCCAGAACGGTCGCGATCTGCTGGTAGTCCATGCCGTCGATGTCACGCAAGACAAGCACCGCCCGGTTGCTCTCGTCCAGACGGGCCAGGGCGCTGAGCACCTGGCCGATGGCCTCCTGTTTTTGGACGCGCTGGTCCGGCTGTGGTTCCCGCGTATCGACAAGCACCGCGCCCAAAGTCCCCGGCCGCCCGTCGTCCGGCTCCGGCCAGCCGGCCGGCGGCTGATCCAGCGAGGATGTTCGCTGTCTCGCCTGCTTGCGCAGAAACGAGACCGACAGGTTCATCGCGATGCGGATCATCCACGTGGAAAGCTGCGAGTGCCCCTTGAAATCGCCGATGTGCTGGACGATCTTGAGCATCGTCTCCTGGGTGATGTCAGCCGCGTCATCGCGATCGCCGACCATGCGCAGGACGATGTTGTAGAGGCGCTGCTGATGGATTTCGAGCACCTGGGCCAGGGCGACCTGGTCGCCGCTCATCACCTGTTGCACGAGTTTTTCGTCCGTGCTGGACAAGCCGCCCGCTCCCCTCGATAAAGGCAGTTTTCGGGGCCCCTCGACGCGTCCGGCCGGTCGCAGCCCCCGGTGGCGCATGGTACCATGCCTACCGGCGCTCGCGGCGACCGACGCCGGGGCAATGGCTCCATCCGCTTCAATCTGGCCCCCTGCGACCATGACTCAAGGCTGCGTCGAACGAACCGGCTACGAATCGGCCCTGGCCACGCGCAACGCTTCGGCCGCCATGCAGGCCATCTGGTCGCCGCAGCGCAAGTTCAGCACCTGGCGCCGCCTCTGGTTGGCTTTGGCCGAGGCACAGCGGGAGCTTGGTCTGGACATCAGCCAGACCCAGCTCGATGCGTTGCGGGCCCATCTGGACGACATCGACTACGACGCAGCCGCGGCCTACGAGAAGAAACTACGCCACGATGTGATGGCTCACGTGCATACCTTGGGTGACCAGGCGCAGGCCGCACGACCCATCATCCATCTGGGTGCCACCAGCCAGTTCGTCAACTGCAACACCGAGCTGCTGCAGATCCGTGACGCCCTGCAACTGACGGCGGAGAAGCTCGCCAACGGCATCGACCGTCTGGCCCGCTTCGCGGCACGGTACCGCGACCTGCCGACGTTGGCGTTCACGCACCTGCAACCGGCCCAGCCGACGACCGTCGGCCGGCGCGCGGCCCTGTGGGCGTATGAACTGGCGCTGGCGCTGGAGGAGATCGAGCACCGACTCGACAACTTGCGCTTTCGCGGGGTCAAGGGCACCACGGGCACGCAGGCGTCGTTCCTGGCGCTGTTCGGCGGAGACACGCATGCGGCGCACGAGAAGGTGGAGCAGCTTGATCGACTGGTGACGGAAAAGATGGGCTGGCCGGCCGAGCGGCGGTTCGTCGTGACGAGCCAGACATATCCGCGCCTGCTCGACGGGCTTGTCGTGTCTTCCCTGGCCACCGCGGCGGCGGCGGCGGCGAAGTTCGCCACCGACATGCGCCTCCTGGCCAACCGCAAAGAACTCGAAGAGCCGTTCGAGGAAGACCAGATCGGCTCCTCCGCCATGCCGTACAAGCGCAACCCGATGCGCTGCGAACGGATCTGCGGCCTGTGTCGGTTCGTGATCGGCCAGGTGCAGATTTCCTTCACCACCGCGGCCGAGCAGTGGATGGAGCGCACGCTCGACGATTCCTCGACCCGCCGCCTGACGCTGCCCGAGCCGTTCCTGGCTCTCGACGGCGCGCTCGATACGCTGATCAACGTCGCCTCGGGCATTGTCGTTTATGAAAACCGCATCGCGGCGAACCTCGCGGCCGAGTTGCCCTTCATGGCCAGCGAAAATCTGATGATGGCGGCGGTGCAGCGCGGGGCGGATCGGCAGCAGGTGCATGAACTGATCCGCCGTCACGCCCAGGCGGCCGCGAACGCTGTCAAACGCGACGGGGCCGACAACGATCTGCTGGCGCGGCTCGCGGGTGAAAAGGTGTTCATCGGCATCGACCTGGGCGCGGTGCTCGACGCGCGCCAATACGTCGGCCGGGCCCCGCAGCAGGTGGACGCCTTCATCGCCGAGGTGGTCGCGCCCATCCGCCAGCGCTACGCCGACCGGCTCAACGCCGAGGTTGACCTGAAAGTCTGACCATAGCGTGCCTGGCACGACGCCGGCCGCAAATTACCAAACCCGAATCGAGAACAGAAGATCCCACTCACCGCTGCATCTTGTGCCGCTGGTTGGTCATCGCGTGGGGCACGATGCCTCGCTTCGACGCGGCGATGAACGTCGCCAGTTCCTCCAGCAGGCCCGCCGCCTCCGCGCGTCCGTCGGCGCGATGCTGGGCCGCGCCGGCCGCCACCAATTCGCGTGCCACGGGCAGTGTGTGGCCGTCGAGGTAGATCGTCCGGTACGCCGCGGTCACCGCGTCGATCGACGCCCGGTCCACGCCGCTGCGACGCAGGCCCACGACGTTCAGTCCCACGACCGCGTTCATGCCCGTGACCATCGCGAACGGCGGAACATCCTTGGCCGAGGCGCTGAGGCCCCCGATGAAGCACAAGCGGCCGAGACGGCAGAACTGGTGAATGGCTGAATTACCCGCCACGGTCACCGCGTCGGCGACTTCGGTATGGCCGGCCAGCAGCGCCCCCGAAGCGAATGTGCATCCGTTGGCCACGCGCACATCGTGGCCTACATGCGCATTGGTCATCAGCATGTTGCCGTCGCCGATCCGCGTCGGCCGTTCAGCCTGGCTGGCGCGGTGAATGGTCACCGATTCGCGCAACAGATTGTCATCGCCGATCGCCACACCCGCGGACGGCGACGTCGCCGCGTTGAACTTGCGGTCCTGCGGCTCAAAGCCTACGCACACGAATGGGTAGAGCACATTGCGGCAGCCGATCGTCGCGGGCCCGATGATGTACACATGTCCGATCAGCCGCGTCCCGGGACCGATGCGCACCGGGCCTTCAATCACGCAGCCCGGCCCGATGACCACGTCGGCGGCGAGCTGCGCCTGCGGGTCTACCACGGCACTGGTGTGAACCTGCGGCATGACCACTCCTTGCCTGTTGCCCACGCATCGAGTCCCAACCCGCGAGCGCAGGCGGCTATCATAAGCGCTCAGTCGCCCTCCGCCACCACACCGCCGACGACTCGCCCGCCCACCGGCCATGCCGCAGCACGTTCCACCCGCCCTCGCCGTCCGTGACCTCGGTCGCCTGGCCTACAGGCCGGCCTGCGATATCCAGCGGCAGGTTCACCAGCAGGTGCTCGACGGCGCGATGCCCACACTGCTGCTGGTCGAGCACGACCCGGTCATCACCGTCAGCCAGCGGCGCGGTGTCAACCGGCATGTGCTTCTGCCGCGTCAAACCCTCGTCGCCCGCGGTATCGACCTGCAGGAAACCGACCGCGGCGGCGACGTGACGTACCACGGGCCGGGCCAACTGGTGGCCTACCCGATTCTGCGTCTGGCGGATTACGGCCTGAACGTCGGCCGGTATATGCGTCTGCTGGAGGCGATCGTCATGGACGCGCTCGTCGAGTTCGGCATCGACGCCCATCGCGATCACTGCGCCACCGGTGTATGGGTCGGCAACGCCAAGCTTTGCGCGATGGGCGTGCGCGTGAAGCGCAACGTCACGCTGCACGGACTGGCGCTGAATGTCGATCCCGATCTGAGCCACTTCCAGACGATCGTGCCCTGCGGCCTGGCCGATCGACAGGTCACGAGCATGCGGGAATTGCTCGGCGGTCGATGTCCCACCATGAGCCAGGTCAAGGACGTCCTTGCCCGTGCCTTTGTCCACCAGCTCGACAACCTGCATCGCCCTCCACCGGCGGAGCCTGGATCGTGACGCCGCCACCCACAGCCAGCCCTCGCTTCGGCCCGTTCGCCGCCCTGCTCGCGGCCGCCGTCGCCGCCCTCGCCGGCACGAGTGTCGCGTTGAGCGTCCTTCAACTGGGTTCCAGCGGTTCTATCGCAGCGATGGAATTGCTGGCCTGGTGGCAGACTGCCCTCGCTGCGTGGCTGGCGTTGTCCCTGCTGGCGCTGGTGGTGCGCCGCCATGGCGTTCCACGCCGCCCCAACCCACGGGCGTCGGCGATCACCATCCTGATCGTCGCGGCCCTGGCGCGTGGACTCACCCTCGCCGTCACCACCCCCACACTCTCCGACGACATCTGGCGGTACATTCACGACGGTGCGATGCTCGCCACCGGCCGTCACCCCTATGCCCTGGCGCCGGCTGACGTTGTTCCGCGGCACGCGCCGGCGCCGCAGGTTCTGCCGCGCATCAACCATCCGCAGCTTGTGACCGTGTACCAGCCCGCCAGTCAGATATTCTTCGCTGTTTTGTGGCGGCTGCACCAGTTCACAGGCCTCGCGCCGGACCTCGCGTTTCGCATCGGTTTCGCCGCGTTCGATCTGCTGGTCGTCGCTCTGATCTTGTCGGCCCTGCGGCGTCGCGACCTTTCGCCGTGGTGGGCCGCCCTCTACGCATGGCATCCCTTGCCGATCACCGAGATCGCCGCCAGCGGACATCAGGACGCCCTCGGCGTCGCGTTCGTCCTGGGCGCTCTGGTCTGCCTTGATCGTCGCACCTTCCGTGCGGCCGCCGGTTCGGGCGTGTGCCTCGCCATCGCCGTCGCGGTCAAGCCGCTGGCACTGCCCATCGCGCTGCCGATGCTCTGGTCCCTGCGCAAGCCGGCGACGCGCCGCCATGCCGTCATCTTCCTCGTCGCCGTGTCGTCCGTGCTCGCGGTGCTGTACCTGCCTTTTGCGCTCAGCGGGCCCGGGCTTGCGCCCATGTTCGAAACGCTGAGCATCTTCGCCCGGCACTGGGCTTTCAATGGGCCCATCCATGAAGCCCTCGCCCGCGGCCTCGGGCATCGCACGCTGGCCCACGGCCTGCTCGGGCTGGTGCTGCTGGTCGTACTGCTGCTTACGCTGCGCCGGGATGAGCCTTGGTCCGCCAGCCTCATCTTTTTTTTCACGGCCCTTCTGCTGTCGAGCACGGCATACCCCTGGTATCTGCTCTGGTCGTTCGCCCTGCTGCCGGTCGTATGGGCGTACGGACAGCCGCACCCGTCAACGCTCGCCGCCGTCTGGGTCTGGAGCCTGACGATCCTGTTCAGCTACGCGGTGTGGATTCACCCGCAGCCCTGGCGACCGCCCATGGCCGCGTGCATCGCGGAGTTCGCGCCGGTGTATCTGCTGCTGCTGGCGTCGGCCTGGCGAAGCTGGCGGCGCCCGCGCCTGGCGATCTTGAACCCCGCCGGCTGAACGTCACGGCTGGGGCAAGCGCACCACGAAACTCGGAGCTTCGTGCTTCGTCCCTCCACCGGACGCCTCGATCAACGTCATGCCGTTGCCCAGGTTGCGCGGGAAGCGCCGCTGCAGTTCGCGCACGCGCGGGCCATAGCCCTGGCTGATCATCGGCACGCCATCGGCCCCGATGACGCGGTGCGTTTCCAGATCATCCTCGCTGAACAGACCGACCGTAACCAGGGACATCGTGCGGCCGTGCAGATAGAACGCCTGCTCGCCCTGATCGCGAAGTTGACGTGCATAGGCGGCGGCGGCCTGGCGAAAATCGGCTCCGCCCGCGCTGTCGAAGAACGCGATCTGGAGGGTGTATTCGGCCTCGCCCAGGTGACTGCGCAGATTCACCGGATCCGTCGGCTCGCCTGTGTCGCCGCCGGCAAAACCTTCACCCAGCCCGGCGGCCCCCAGATCGAGGCCCACGAGCAGGGCTTCACCGAACGGCCGACGACCATCGAGCACCAGCATCCGCGTCTGACGAAGGTCACGCTGGGCGTCAGCCAGATGCCGTGCATCGTAGCGCCCGCGATACACGACCACCTGGCTGTGCTCGGTCCTTACCCAGACCTCGGGCACGTTCAGTTCGTCGCCCAACCGGCGTTTGAGCGTCCTGGCCTGTTGATCGGCGTCGGGTCCCTCGAAGGCGCGAACCAGAATCGACCAGCCCTCAGCAGCCATGGCCGTCGGCCGGAACTTGACGTCCGAAGCCGCGCCGCCCGAGCCGCCCCGCGAGGCGCCCCAGCCCTGCGCCACCGCCTTGTCCGCCAACGCACCCCAAGGGTCGGTGCGGCTGATCTCCTCGTAACAGCCGCCCAGCAGCACGAACAGAAAGCACAGAGCGGCGCACAGGGAAGCGCGCCGTCGAACCTTCCAGCTCACCGGGCAAACGGTCTCACATCTGTCGTCGCCCTTATGCCGCATCGCACTCGCTGGGGTGAACCTGTCGGTGGCGACCACCGCGTTATCCCGCCGGCGGCGGCTCAAAAACCGGGCCCTCAAAGCGAGGGTAGCGCCCGCCCGGGATGGCCAATCGTCCGGCCGACCGCGTCCAGTCATACGCCTGGCTCTCATGCAACATCCGGCCCGCGGCCGCACACTGTTCGAAGATCGCCTCGATGCCGTCGATCGCACACACTTGGCCTGAGTCACATTCTATCCCGCAAATCGCCTGGTCCGGCACCTTCGCCACGCTCGCCGCCTGCGACGCCGCATTCACCGCCGCCACCTGGGCCCGCGCTACCTCCAATGTCGCCACCGCCCGATCCGGATCGGCCTGGCCGCGCACCAGCCTGGCGAAGCGATCGACCATGTGCTCATGCGGCCGGCCACCGTCACCGATCACGCCTGTCTGCCGACCGTGAGCATCGGACAGCACGATCGGCCGACCGCTGCGCCACGCGGCCGCCCCCATGTCGCCGACTAGGTCCAGCCGTGGATCAACCGCCTTGGCGCACGCATGCGTCAACAGCACCAGCAACCGCACGCCGCCGGCAAGGGTCAGACGCAGACTGATGGTGTCGTAGTTCTCGATCTCGCGGGCCCGGTACAACTCGGCCTCAACCTGCTCGATGCCCGCCGATGCTTCTTCGCTGGCTCCAAGGACAAACAGCGCCAGGTTGACGAAATGTGCCAATGCGTTGTTGGCGGGGCTGTCGAGGATCCACGCCTCGCCCCGTCGCATCGCGCCGGCCCAGTTGTTGCGACGGTAGTACCCGTCGCCGCGTGGCCAGCAGGCCCATAGCGTCGCCTGCCGCACCGGACCGATGACACCCCCGAGCAACTGCCGCTTCAAGGCCAGCGTCGCCGGGTGATAGACGTCCTGGAAACCGATCGCCACGGGCAGACGGGCCTGATCGCGGGCCGCGATCATCGTGTCCACGTCCTGCACACAGCCAGCCGCCGGCTTCTCGCACATCACCGCCTTGCCCGCCGCCAGCGCTTTCTCGGCGAACGGCCGATGCAGGCCGATCGGCACCGGCAGCCAGACAGCTTCGACGCTTGGCACTTTCAACAGGGCATCGATGTCTTCCACCACCCGCACGCCCTGACGTTGGAGGACGTCGCTCACGGCTCGTCGGTTTTCCACGTCCGGATCGCAGGCGGCCACCACCCGCAACGCAGTCCGAGCAGTTGCGGGCGCCGTCGATGCCTCAAGCTGCACTCCAAGCAGCCGCAAAATGGATCGGGCATACCCCCCCAGCCCCACCACACCCACCGCCAACGCGTCCTCCGTCACCACGGTAAGACTCCATAAGACATAATCGGGTCTCATCTTAACGTATCGCCCAACGCCAGCCGCGAGGTCACCCATCGCACGAGGATTGACGCCGCCAGCCAAGGCTCTATCATTTAATCCGGATGGACTGATGAATCATCGTCCGAGCGGCCGGATCGATTCGTATCGAACCGAGCTCGCCCTGTAAACAACCGCACGCACCAGCCGAATATGCCGCGGATCGCCGACCAACCCGCACTCGATGCCGTCCAGCCGCTGTCGCCCGATACGCTGGTGAGCGTCATGACCAGCTTGGCGGACGCCACGCGGCTTCGCCTTCTGCGGCTGATGGAGAAGCAGGAACTGGGCGTCGCCGAACTGTGTGAAATCGTACAGATGCCCCAGTCGACGGTGAGCCGTCATCTCAAGCTGCTGGCCAGCGAAGCGTGGATCACCAGTCGTCGCGTCGGCACCGCCAACCTCTACCGCATGACGCTCGATGAGTTGTCCGACACCTCGCGGCAGCTATGGATTCTCGCGCGGGATCATACGGCCGGCAGCGCGACCTTTCGTCAGGACGAACTGCGCCTCGCCCGGCTTCTGCAGCGCCGCCGCCAGGACGGCGACGACTTTTTCGCCGCCGCGGCTGCGGACTGGGACCGCCTGCGTGTCGATTACTACGGCCCCAACGTCACCGAAGCCGCCCTGCTGGGCCTGCTGCCCTCGCACTGGACGGTGGCGGACCTGGGCTGTGGGACGGGACAGGTCGCGGCCGCGCTGGCTCCGTGCGTGTCCCGCGTCATCGGGGTGGATCGCTCAGCCGAGATGCTCGAAGCCGCGGCCGCGCGGACGCGCGAGCTGGCCAACGTCGAGCTGCGTCCCGGCGATCTGGAAAGCCTGCCGCTGGACGACGCCCGCTGCGACGCGGCTGTCATGGTGCTGGTGCTGGCCTATCTGCCCGATCCCGCGGCCGCGCTGGCCGAGGCCGCTCGCATTCTTCGCCCCGGCGGGCGGCTGGTGATTCTCGATCTGCTGCGCCACGACCGCGACGACTTCCGCCGCCTCATGGGCCAGGTCGCCGCCGGCTTCGATCCCACCGACCTGTCGCGCCTCTTGAACGACGCCGGCTTCGCCGCCGTGCGCAGCCGTCCGTTGCCCCCCGAACCCGATGCTCGCGGGCCGGCCCTGCTGCTGACCACAGCCAGGAAGGGGAAACACGATGACTAAATTGTTCACAGGTTTGACGCTGATGGTTTTTGCCGGCGCGACACTCGTCTATTGGGAAGTGTTCTGGGTGCGTCCAGCGCTGACACCGCTGCCACAAGGGGCTATGGCGAGATGTACGGCCCTGTCTCTTTTTTCCGGCTTCCTATCGCTATCGGCCTTAGCCTCTGTATCGCGGCAGGCTTGGCGCTGGCTATGTATGGCTTGCTGCGTTCGAGATCTGCGTGAAGTTCCATTGATATCGCACACTTAACATGCTTCAGAAAAGGTTTCACTGATGACATCGACAATCGCCGCACAATCCCACTCCAGCGCTAAAGCTTCCATCGGCCTCGAATTCAAAGTCGCCGACCTCTCGCTGGCCGACTGGGGCCGCAAGGAGATCGAGCTGGCCGAGAAGGAGATGCCCGGCCTGATGACTGTGCGCGAGGAATATGCGAAGCAGCAGCCTCTGAAGGGCCAGCGCATCATGGGCTCGCTGCACATGACGATCCAGACGGCCGTGCTCATCGAGACGCTCACCGCCCTGGGTGCGGACGTGCGCTGGGCGAGCTGCAACATCTTCAGCACGCAGGACCACGCGGCGGCCGCGATCGCCGTCGGGCCGCGCGGCAGCGTGGACAAGCCGCAGGGCGTGCCCGTCTTCGCGTGGAAGGGCGAATCGCTCGAACAGTACTGGTGGTGCACCGAACGCGCCCTGGACTTCGGCGGCGACCGCGGCCCCACGCAGATCGTCGACGACGGCGGCGACGCGACGCTGCTGATTCACAAGGGTGTCGAGTTCGAGACCGCCGGCAAGGTGCCCGGTCCCGAGACCACGGACAACACCGAGTTCAAGGAAGTGCTCAAGCTGCTGGCCAAATGCTTCAAGGCCGACCCGAAGCGCTGGCATAAGGTCGCGGCCGACTGCCACGGCGTCAGCGAAGAGACGACCACCGGCGTGCACCGCCTCTACAAGATGCAGAAGGATGGCACGCTGCTGTTCCCAGCCATCAACGTCAACGACAGCGTGACCAAGAGCAAGTTTGACAATCTCTATGGTTGCCGGCACTCGCTGCTCGACGGCCTGAACCGCGCCAGCGACGTGATGCTCAGCGGCAAGGTGGCGGTGGTGCTGGGCTACGGCGACGTGGGCAAGGGTTGCTGCCAGTCGCTCAAGGGCCAGGGCGCCCGCGTGCTCGTCACCGAAATCGATCCCATCTGCGCCCTGCAGGCCGTCATGGAAGGCTACGAAGTCACCACGCTCGAAGACGCCTTGGCCGAGGGCGACGTGTTCGTCACCACCACGGGCAACTTCCACGTCATCGGCGTCGAACACATGCAGCGGATGAAAGACGGCGCGATCGTCGGCAACATCGGCCACTTCGACAACGAGATCGACATGGCCGGCCTGGAGAAGCTTCAGGCCCAGGGCAAAGTCACGAAGATCAACATCAAGCCGCAATACGACAAGTGGACCTTTCACGGCACGCACGGCGGCAAGGGCCACAGCATCCAGATTCTGGCCGAGGGGCGGCTGCTGAACCTCGGCTGCGCCACCGGCCACCCCAGCTTCGTGATGAGCAGCAGCTTCACCAATCAGACGCTGGCCCAGATCGAGCTGGCGGCCAACCGCGGCAAGTATGAAAAGAAGGTCTACGTGCTGCCCAAGCATCTGGACGAGAAGGTCGCCCGCCTGCACCTGGAAAAACTTGGTGTGAAACTCACGACACTGACAGCCGAGCAGGCCGACTACATTGGCGTACCGGTCGAGGGACCCTTCAAGGCGGATCATTATCGGTATTGATCGACGTGCCGTGAATTCACGCACGGATTAGCGCGCATACGATCAACGCAAGCCAAACGCCCCCGCCGAAAGCTCAGGGATTCCTTCCCTGGGCTTTTCTTCGCGCCCCGATGCGCTGCGCCAACCTCGCGGCCGCACCCGCCCCGATCTTACCCCTCATTTTCCCCCTCGCGCCACACAAGTCACACCGCCGCGCCGTGTTTCTCGTGGGCCGCGATGTACCGCGCGACGTTCACCTGATGCAGACGATCCCGCACGGGAAGGCACCGACACCGCACCGCCCACACGCCGCCGCGCTGCGCATGTCCCGCCTTCACCAGCGCCAGCGCGCTGCGCCGCTTGGCCAGACCGATCCATCGGCGCGGGGCATGATCGACAAAGCGCGCCAACACATGGAAATGATGTCCATCGACGGCCAGGGCCGCCACGTCGATGCCGTCACCGCTCAGTGACGCCGCCATCGCCTCACACGCCAGCCTCCGCGCCGGCTCGGACAACGTCACCGCCGGCCGTTTCATGCTCGCCCGCACCTGCGCCCGCAGTCGGTCATATCGACCGGCCCGCGGCGGGTGCCGATAGTCGCCTTCGACATGGTCACTATGCCGCCGCGAACGAAAGCCCAGCGCACTGCCACGCAGCCACGTCCCGTAAGTGTTGCCGTTGACGTGATACCACCCGCGCCAGGGAACGTTCGCGATCCGCCCCGCGTCATCGTCTCCCATGACGTATCACCCCTTAAAAAAAGCCCAGGGAAGAAATCCCTGGGCTTTGGCTCTATATTTCGTATCGGTCCAATCCACTTCATCCGCGTGATTCACGCGCGCCGCTTCTCAGAACCGCAGCGTCACGCCGGCCGACAGCGCGTGGGCTTCGTGGCTGTCGGAGAAGGTCCCGTCGTAGCGGATGAACAGCGACCGGTTGCGGTCGAGCAGCACGGACAGGCCGCCGCCGACGTAGAAGGCGTCTTCCTGCACACTGTCGGTCAGGATCGAGAAACCCGCGCCGCCGCCGGTGAAGGCCGCCGCGACCGGATCGTCGTCCCCGAGAAACTCGTGCTCCCAGCCGGCCGACAACTCCGGCACGAACGTTGGGCCGTCCACCTGCTCCCAGACATACGTCCAGGTGCCGCCCAGACGCGAGTGCAGTGTATGCACGTCGTGTTCGTTCAGTGTCATTGCGCCCGGCCCACTCTCGGTATAGTCCTCGCGGTTGAAATACGTGTACTGCACCGATGCCATCGGCGCCAGCGTGATGCGGCCGAACTGGAAGCCGTAGCCGATCCCGCCATACACCGTCGTGTCCCACGCGTTGTAGTCGGCCGTGGCATCGCCCAGGATGGTGATGCGCGTCGAGTCGTGGAAGTGATAGCCGAAGGTGGCCGAGCCATCGAAGAACCACTTGTCACGCTGGTAGGAGGCGTAGGGCCCGAAGCGAACGCTGTCGATGTCGATGTCGCCCAGGCCTCCCGACAGGTCCACGTCCGAATGCGTGTAGCCCAGAGACAGGCCCGCGATCCACTGCTCGTTGAGGCGCCTGTCCACGCCGCCTTGGAAGCCGCCGCCCGTCAGCTCATAACCGGCGCGGCCGGTGTCGGCGTCCTGTTTCACGTAGAGACCCACACCCTTGATGTAGCCGCTGTATGGCCGCTCTTCGCTCGGGGCCAACTGGCCGCGACGGGTGAACGGGTCGGGGAATGCATCCACGGGCGCGCCGGCAGGCTCGCCATTGGGGGCGGCGGTCGGCGGCGTCTGGGCCTGATCGCTGCCTCGCTTCTCGGCTTCGGCGAGCGCTGCGGCCAGGACGGCCGGGTCGGTGCCCGCCGCCGCCAGAATCGGACTGCTGAAGTCCTGCATGGGATCCAGGTAAAGCGACAGAAGCGGCGATCCCCCACGCCGGGCGGCCAGATACGAATTCTGTTGTCCGACAAACGACTGCACGCCGGCGATCGCCGCCGCCGCAGGCACCTGCCCGGACGCGCGCCCGCCGGCGTCGGTGTCGGCTACGAACTGGTTCAACTGGGCCGTGGTCAGCACCGACGTGGCCGCGATGAGCGGGTCAGCCGGGTTCGCCGTGTTCAGAGAATCCAGCGATACGCCGATGCCCGGATTCGCACTGCCGGCGGTCGCGCCCGTGTAAGCGCCTCCGGGCACGAACGCCGTGGCGATCAGGTCGTTGCCGTCGTTGGTCCAGTTCAGGTCTACCAGACCGACGAGGGTGTCGGCAAAAGTAATGTTCGCCACCGTGGCCGTTAAGCCGCCGGTCGCACTCAGGAAGGTGAACGAATCGCCCGCTTGCACCTGCCCCGCGTCAGTCTGCGACACATTGACCGTCGCCGCATCGGCGATCGTGGCCGTGCCCGCGACATTGATCAGGTCATTGGTGTTCGCTGTTTTATCGAGTTCGAAGTTGACCGTGCCTGCCGCACCGACATCAAAGTTTCCGCTGATGGTCATCGTGCCGACGCTCGCGCCGGGCGCGACGATGCCGCCGGTCGTCGTCACGTTGCCGTTGACCGTACCGGTGCCCTTGAAGGTACCTCCGCTCAGCGTCACATCGCTGGCGATCGAGCCGGAGAGGTTCAGCGTGCCCGCACTGATGGTGGTCGCGCCGGCATAGGTGTTGACCGCCGTCAGGCTCGTGGTGCCGGTTCCGCTCTTCACGAAGCCACCCGCGCCGCTGATCACACCGTCGAAGGTGGTCGTGCCCGTGCCCGTGGACGTCAGGTCGAAGCCGGCATTGTCGATCGCCGCGTTCACGTCGAGGATGTTGGTCGCGCCCGTGCTCTGCCACGAGGAGTTGTCGCTGAGGCTGATGTTCAGCGTGCTGGCCACCGTGTTGGTGCCGGCCCCGGCCGAGTCAATGCCGTCGGCGTCGATGTTGGCCGTCCCCGAGCCGCCAACCGTCAGACCGGCCGCCAGCATGCTCACGCCGCCATGGAGCGTGCCTTCGATGTTGAGCGTGCCTCCGCTGTAGACCACGTCGCTGGTCACCGAGCCGGCCGCACCGATATTCAGCGTTCCGGCCGTCAGACCGGTCGAGCCGCTGTACGTGTTGACGCCGTTGAGGTTCAGCGTCCCCGTGCCGCTCTTGCTCACACCGCCCGTGCCGCTGACCGCGCCGTCGAGGGTTACCGTACCGTCGCCGTTCACCGTCAAGCCGAACCCGCCGTTGGCAATGTCCGCATCGACGTCCAATGTGTTGCCGGCACCGGCCGTCCAGGAGGAGGCCGCAGTCATCGTCACACCCAGCGTGCCCGCGACCGTGTTGGTTCCCGCGCCGCTGGAGTCGATGCCGTCGGCGTCGACATTCAGCACGCCGGCGCCCTGCACCGTGCCGCCCACGCCGTTGAAGTTCAGCCCGCCATTGACAGCTCCCGCGACATCGAGCGTGCCGCCGCTGATCGACACGTCACTGGCGATCGACCCGGCCGCGCCGATGTTGACCGTGCCGGAGCTGATCGTCGTCGCGCCGCTGTAGGTGTTCACCGCGTTGAGGTCCAGCGTGCCCGCGCCGCTCTGGGTCACGCCGCCGGTCCCGCTGACCACACCGTCGAGGGTCACCGTACCGTCGCCGTCCACCGTCAGCGTGAATCCGCCGTTGGCGAGCGCGCCGTTCACATCCAGCGTGCTGCCCGCCCCGGCGGTCCACGTCGAGGCCGCGCCCATCGTGACGTCGGCATCGACCGTGTTCGTGCCCGCACCGGCCGAATCAACGCCGCCGGCCCCGACGGTGAGCGTCTGCGCCCCGCCCAGCGTCCAGCCCACGTCCGTGAAATTCAGACCCGTCACCGAGCGGTCCGCGTCCAGCGTCGGGTCGCCCATACCGCCCTTGGCGCCGAACACCGCCACGTCCGTGGTGATGTCGTTGGTCGGAGCGACCGTGTCCCAGTTGTCGTCGGTCGTCCAGTTCTGATCGCCGCCGCCGTCATCCCATGTGACGTCGGCCGCGAACGCGACCCCCGAGCCCAGGAGCATCGTCAAACATACAACGGCCCAAAAGCGAATCGACGAGCCCAGACCATCACGGGCGAAGGGTGAAGTGATCAAGCGATGGGTCATGGCGGTACCCCTTGAAGTTTGAAGTGAAGGGATGCTGTTTCGCGAGCATTTCGGCTGACAGCCTCGCCCGCCGCTCGAGACCGGTTCCGTCCCGTCCCGCGCCGTTCCGCGACGAACGTGTCACAGAAGTTAACAACGGCCGTTGATCGCCGCAACATTCAATACGCCGATCCACAGTCCTGTCCGGCCGACCGCTTCACCCGCGCAGGAACTGCGCGATCGCGGTCTTCCAGCGGCAGCCGTCGTGACGCAGGTTGTCGATGCTGACCAGAGCGGCCCCATCGCGGCTCGTGGCGGCGATCATCGCCAGTTCGACGGTCAGCGACGGCCCGGCCCCGTGCAGTGAGGCAGCCCAGTCGCTGAACACGCCGGACACGCCGCCCTTGGGCAGGCGTTCAAGCCCGAAGGTGTATTCCAAGCCGGCCTGCTCGAGACAGCGACGCATGCGGTCGTTGTCGGGATGCTCCGACGCCAGGGCGTAGTGGCCGCGCCAGGCGACGCCGCTATGAAAGTCCAGCAGCAGCGGCGCGCCGGTGCGGGCCGCCTGGGCGGCGATCCACGTACTTACGGGATCGACGGTGTGGTGGCCCGTCGCCTTGCCCCACAGGCGGTTCATGTTGCGGTCGTCGGGCCGCGGATGCACGGAGTACGAGTCCATGTTCACCACCGGCACAAGCACCCACCGGCTGCGGCGCATCAATTCCTGATCCGCGCCCGCCTGCTCGAAGGCTGCGCCCGCCATGTGCAGGCCGATGCGCTCCATCATGGAGTGCTGGCCCGACTGCATGTACACCATCGGGGCGTCAGGGTTGCCGATCTCGACGGCCTGGACGGCCTTGCCGCCGGGGGTCGTCGCCAGCGTATGCACCCGCGCGTCGAAGCACCGCCGCATGTCGGCGATCCAGTTGTGCACCATCGCGGTATCCACGATCGGCGACGCGGCGAGAAGGGCGTCGTCCGTCTCGAAGCGGTGGGTGAACTCCAGCGTTTCATAGTGAAGGCCGTTCCTGTCGCGCCAGGTGTCGACGTTCGGCCGCCGCCAGGTCGCGCCCCCGTCCTCGCTGATGAAGGCGGTCACCGCCATGCTCGAACGCGCGGGGTGGAAGAAGCGCAGCGTCCTCCCCGCCGCTCCGCGCAGACGGAAGGCCCACCAGTAGTTGCCGCCTTCGAACCGGGCTTCGCTCTCGAAACAGATGCGGGCGTCGACGGCGTTTGTCCCTTCAGTGAAAGCGCGACTCAGCGAGGCGAATTCGAAATCGTCGTGAATACTCAGCCCATCGGGCAGCGGTCCGCCGCCCAAAGCGGTGAAGCCTGCCGGTCCGCGCGTCGTCCGGTGAAACGCGGCCGAGCCGATGCGGATCGAGGACGGCGTCGGATCGTTCACGCCGCGGCCAACCGCCAGCGCCGCCGGCGCGGTCGGCCCCGGACCCGGCGTCTGGAAGCCACGCATCGCCCCCACGCAGCGAGGCCAGACCGATCCCGCAGGCGTGAGGAACAGAGCCGACGAGCCCTCGTCGACGTAAGCCTCCTTCGTGTACACCTTGTCGCTGAAGACGACCGCCAGGTGGTACCAGTCGCCCGGCCGCAGCGCGTCCAGCAACGGGTCGCTGATGTAGGCCTTCTCATACTCGCCGCAACGCCAGATGAACTCGACACCCCCGACCGTGTTGAAGAACAGCCGCCACCACCAGTCGCCGCCCCGGGCTTCGGCGATCGTCTGCCGCTGCCGTGGCGGCTGATCGGGCCAGGTGAACCAGGCCTCAAACGTGAACGCCCTCGATGCGAAATCGTCCGACGCCTCGGCCAGTGTGCAAACCCCCGGTGACGCACCGGCCGACGATGCATCCGCCGGCCCCCTGGCCGCCTGCGCCGCCCATGATGCGATCACCCACTGGTCCGCCGCCTGGCCGCATGCATGCATACATGGTTCCTTTCCCCGGTGAGCGTAGCCGCCGCTGAACATGACGCCACCCCGCGACGGCTAGTTCAACCATTGCTTGAGCCACGCGATGGCCTGTCGCTCCATGCCCGGCGTCAGGTGATGTTCACATCGCGGCACGCCCACGAGCTTCAGTCGCCGGGGGTGATCCGCGTAAGCCTCACGGCGCAACTGGGCGGCGGCCGTGCGGACCTCGCCCCAGGGGAAAACGGGATCCTGCTTGCCGCAGACAAACAGCAGAGGACGGGCCGCGAGCTTCGCCGGTTGGCGCAGCAGCGAATGGGCCGTCAGGTATCGCTGTTCATCGGGCGTCATCGTTCGGGGCAGCGTCGCCAGGCGGCTGGGCGGGCCAAAGACGTCCGGATAGGAAATGGAGACGAAAGCCGCCTTGAAGCGTCGATCGCTCACCAGCGCGGCCCCCGCGTGCAGACCACCCATCGAGTAGCCGCCGACCGCCAGGCGCTGGGCGTCGACATCCGGCCGGCGTGCGATCACGCTGGCGACCTTGCGCAACGTCGCCAGCGTCTGGTCGAGGACGGCGATCTGCGTGCCGATCGGGTCGGCGTTCAATTTCCTGACCAGCTCCGCGTCGCGCCGATGGCCGTGCATGCCCGCGTCACAACAGGCGACCACGAAGCCGGCGTCGGCGAAGGTGGCCGCGTTGCCGATGATCTGGTTGTTGTCCCCCGAGAGCCAGTGGTTGAGCAACAGAGCGGGGTAACCGCGACGCGGCCGGCGGACGCGCGACGGACAAGGGCCGAGGATGTTGACCGGGCCGCCATCAATATGCCGGCTTTCGTAGGTGATGTGCAATGGCATGGTCATGTGTCCTCACTCCTCATTCGCGCACGCTGCGGGCCCCGTTCGGCCAACCGGGCCGTCCATCCCAACGCCCCGACCCGCCTTGTCAAGACCGGACGCCGCGCAGCGCAGCCCGCCTGGTTTGCCGACACGTCGATATGGAGCGGCGGAAGGAGACTTTTCCGCCGAGATGATGCTAATCAGTTTTACAATTAATGCTATCCGCTGAAAATTCCTCCGCCGGTCGCGCTGGCCCTTGCATCGCGGGCTGCGTCGCGGCTTAATGGGGATTGCACCATGGCGGCTGTTCGAACGGGGGCGCACTCAGGTCGCCAGGATGGTGCGTGCATGTCATGGCGTAGGGGACGCGGCGAGGGCCGCGGTGAGATGAGGGTGGGTCCAGTGAGCGGGTTCATGCGGACAGTGCGTCCGCCGGGGTCGGCGCTGTGCAGGTGCGCGCGCATCGCGGTGATTCTGGCGGCGGGGCTGACGCTGACGGCGACGACCGCCGCGGCCACGACCTCTGACAGCGAGCCAAAGCCGGTGTTTTCCGGCATCGCACAGAGGCAGACTGTGGCGCCGGTACCGCGAGCCGCGTGGATGGGCGCGGCCATCATGGGTATGGTCGTCGTGGTCAGCGCGAGGCGGACGTGGCGCAGCCGACACGCCCGGTAAAGCATCGGGGGACTCCGCGATCTGGATCGCGGAGTACGAGTGGGTCGACAAAGTGTTCGGCCAGAACGCCACGCCGCCCGGCCCCGTCCGCCTCTTGAGGCCAGGATCGACACCGGCATCACGCCCGTTGCCGCCTAGGCGTCACAGCGTCCGCTGTTAAGACAGGCAAACTGCAACGCTTGTCCCAGCCTCCCATCTGTCCATTGCCGTTCGCCAATGATTTCCCTGGGCGGGCCGCCGCGATGCCCGTATCCTTTTACGCAGACCCCCACCGCCGCCCGCGCGGGACGGCGCGTTGACACCCCATGCCTCCAGGGAGCGCCGCATGGCAAGGCGATCACGTCCATCCCGAGCCGCCACCCTCGCGGTCGCCACGCTGCTCATGGCGGTCATCACGCCCGGCCTCGCCCATGCCCAGCGTGCGTCCATCGACCTGGGCGTCGGCGACTTGCTCACCCTCGATCAGCCGCGCGTGACCTTCGGACTCGTTGAACCCGGCACCTTCAACATCGTCGGACCCAACCTCTACAACTCCGCCCTGCTCGACACGGGCGCCAACGGCATCCTGCTCGGTCAGTTTGCCTATATCGACGGGGAAAACTACGGCCATGCGATCGGCGGCGACGGCCAGTGGGCCTACTACCTCGAGCAAGGCGTCGCCGGGCAGGAACTGCTCGAAATTCTGCCTGTCTACGACCTGGTTTTTGAGGGCTCCGACACCCAGGCTGAGTTTCTGGTTCCCGATGTCGCCGCCCTGGGCGCGCCGTTTCTGTTTCTCGGCGGGTTCGGCGCGATCGTCGGCATGCCCGCCATGGCCGGCCGCGTCACCACCCTTGACCTCGAACCTCAGCTCAACTGGGACTTCATCGGCGTCGGTTTCTCGGACACACGACCCGCCCCCACAACCCACAGCTACCACGTCAACCTCGACATGCTTGCGGTCGAATACACCGGCCAGCTCGACCCCGCCGATCCGCTACCCACTTTCTCGGCCCTGCCCATGATTCCCAACGTCCGCACCGGCAAAGGTACGGCTCTGGCCAACGGCGAAATGCTGCTCGACACCGGTGCCCAGACAGTCATCATTTCCTCGAACACCGCCATCGCACTCGGCATCGACTACAACGGGGCCGACAAAATCGACGAACTGGAAGTCGGCGGCGTCGGCGGCAGCACCGTCATGCCCCTGGTGGTGCTCGATCACCTCACGCTGCCCACCGAGGAAGGCGTGGATCTGGTCTACACCGACCTGATCGTCGGCGTGCTCGACATTCCCGGCATCGCGGGCGTCTTCGGCATGAATCTTCTGGATCAGGGCTATATCGACGCGCTGCTGGGCCTCGGTGGCGACCCCGCCTTCACCGACATCATCCTGGACTTCACCGACCCGCAGCAGGGTGTGATGCGTCTGGACATGTTCGCGGCGATGAACAACGTGGCGTACCGCCCCTGGGTCATCGGCGACTACGACGGCAATGATGTGCTGGACACGCAGGACATCAATCCGTTCATTCTCGCGATGACGCACCCGGACGCCTTCGCGGCCCTTTACCCGTGGGTCGACCTGGCCGCCATCGATCCCAACGGCGACGGCGTCACCAACACCGAGGACATCAACCCGTTCATCGCCGCCATGCTCAACGCCGCCTCGGCCGCAGCCATACCTGAGCCATCCACGCTGACGCTCCTGCTGGCCGCACCCGCCCTGCTCATGCGTCGTCGTCCACGTCTTCGGCGTCGTCGATGACCGCCGCCTCCACCGCTTCGATGAACATCTTCAGGTGCTTGTCGTAGTCCTTGCCCTGGATCATGCGGCCGATACAGATGATCAGATCGTGACCGCGATCGATCCGCTGCACCGTCGACGAAGCTGCCGCCCCGCCGACGACGTTCGGGCCCTGCGGGTACAGGCCGATGCCCAGTTGATGATGCAGGCCCGGATAAAACTCCGCGATGTCGCGTGGGAGCATCGCCCTGGCCACCTCGGATGAGTAGAACGTGCGATCGCCGTACGAACCCTCGTTGAGAATCACCTGGCTGATTCTGGCCAGGCTCAACGTGGACATCTCGGCGCTGTAGGCGCAGTCGCTCATGGTCGCGTCGGTCACGCCCAGCGGGCCAAGGTAATTCTCCTGCATAAGCCGGAAGAAGCTCTTGCCGCTGACGATCGCCATCGCCTGGGCGGCGAGATTGTGGCCTTCGCCGTTGTAATGCACCTCGCGGCCGGGTCGAATGTGCGGCAAGCGCGTCGCGGCCGCATACTCCAGCCACGGGTTGCTCATACCGCCCCAGGAGCCGTGACTCGCGAAGCCGCTGCTGAAGGTGTAGCACATGCGGAAGGTGATCGCATGTTCGCCCGCGACCGGCAGCGCGGGAAGAAAACGCCCCAAGGGATCGTCCAGGGCGATCAAGCCCTGGTCCATGAACTGCGCGAACATCTGGGCCGTGATGGTCTTGGTGATCGACGCCATGTTGAACCGCGTCGCCAGGGTGACCGGCTCGCCGCCGATGTCGCCAAAACCCTCGTGGTAGACGATGACCCCGTGTCGGGCGACAAGCGCGACGAACGGCTTGGCGCTCGCCTCGTACCAGGCGGCACTGATCTCGTGCAGGCGGGCGGGCAGGTCGTCGGCCACACCCGCCTCGCCCGTCGTTCCCTCACGCAGCACCGGCGCGGGCTCGCCTTCCCTGAGGCGCGGCATGGTGAGCGTGGAATACGTCGTGTCGTTCACGTGCAGCAACCGCCGCTTGATCGCCAGCTGATAGTCCGCGTCAAGCACAGCCGGATGATCCGCAAGCGTCGCAGGCCCGTCCGCCGTCTGATTTTCAGCCTGCATTTCACCCAGCGCCGCGGCCAGCGCCGCACCCGCCGGATCATGCGCCAGCATTCGCGGAAAAACACTCGACAGGTAATGGTCCACCAGCCACTGCCGCCGCTCCCAGGCCGCCGCCTCGCCGACGGCGCGCCCGGGCCTCAGACTCACCCGCGCCAGTCCGCCCATGCGAAGCTGCGCCAGATCGCCGACGCAGTAGAAGCTCACCGACCGGCGCAGCGGCGCGCCATCGGGCGTCAGCGCATCGACGACGGCCGCATAGCGCCCGGACTGCGTCGGCGTCTGCACCGGCTGAGCGTCCGGACCGAACCAGCGCGTTTCGAAAGGAATCTCACCGACCAGGCGATTCATCGTGGCGGCGTCTTTCCATCGAAGCTGGGGGAACCCGCCGGGCTCAATGAAGTAGCCCGTCTCGCCGACCGGTTCGACGTCCCAGTCGCCCGCATCGGCCAGGTACCGCTGACGAAGCTGGGCGGTGTTGGCCGCCTGGTCGTAAATCTCCATCAGGAATCCCCAGCCCCCGCCTCGGTCGTCGATTTTGACCAATACAGGGTTCAAACCTTTGCGAAGCTCGACGGCAAAGTTGTCATCCCACGCATTGGCCCCGCGCTGCAACGTCCACAGCCGATGCGCCAGTTTGCCGTTGACCCATACCTTCGCCGCGTCATCCGACCCGAAGTGAAAGAACGCCGTCTGGTCGACGGGCGAATCGATATAGGCGAAGGCGTACGCCACCGACACGCCCCACGGAGCCAGGCCGCCCGATCCGCCCTGCTGGGCCATCGTCAGGTTGTCGGCCAGCACCTGCGTGAGGTTCACGTAACCGCTCGCGTCGGCGGCCGCGACCGCCACGGCGGCCTCGCCCATCTGGCCGTCAGGTCGCGTGAACGCGACCCGTGTCCGCGAATCAATTGTCGCCGCCGCCTCCCCGCCCAGCGCCTGGAGATAGTCGATGTCAAAGCCCTCGCGGGTCACCCCGTCGGGCAGCGGCTCGATGAGTTCGGGATTGGGAAACGGACCGAGCACCAGCCACTGGCGCACGAATCCTTCAGGCGACAGTGCATGCACCGGCGCGGCCACCGTCTGCTCATCGGCGGGCGCCTGACCGCGTGCAGCATTCATGGACACCGCCAGCAGCCCCCCCACAACCATCGTCACCAGCAACCGACGTGGAAAATGTCTCATCATGTCGCCTCTCCTGGGGAACACGCGCGCTGATGCGACGCGATCTGCCCTGTTCAGGCATCGATAAAGTCAACCGCAACCCCAAAGGCGTAACCGTCGCCGAAGTGCTCGTTGAGCCACGCATGCGACGGCTGGCCCTGATGGTTGTACAGATACTCCGCCAGATCGATCTCAAAGACCTGCCTGGGCGGTTCATAGGCCGGCGGGCTGGCGCTCATGGGCTGGCGCAATTCGAGGAATCGTTTGCCCCAGTGCTTGAGCCGCGTAGTGTCGCTGGTCCACAAACCCGACGCGCCGCTGATATCCGTATTCGGCTCGGGACAGTCGGCGTACGCCCAGTTCAGCCAGCCGCGTGCTCCGCACCGGGCCGTCGTCCACACCAGATGCTCGCACCATATCGTCTGATGCTCTTCAGGGAATGCCTGCGGATCGCCAGCCAGCTTCGGCCCGCCCTTCCACCCGAACTCTTCCATCACCAGCGGCTTGCCTTGCGCCCGGGCCGCACGCGTCACGATCTCCAGATACCCCTTCTGTTGCGGGATCTCCGGGTCGATGCCGCGCTTCAGGCTCTGCACGATCGGGTAGAAGTGCTGGCTCATGTAATCCAGGTGCTTGGCGATCCGCCGCGGATTGATGCCGGTATACGTCGTCGAGCCCAGAATCGGCGTGGACCATTGCACCAGGCCGACGGTGATCGGCTGCCTCGCGCCCGACTGCCGCAGCGCCTCGCACTGTCGCGCCGCCCAGTTCTCGCCCAGGTCGTCGAGAAACCGCACATAGGCACGATACACCGCCCGGTCCACGCCCTCACCCGTGCTGGTCACCACGCCGTCGACGTCGCCCAGCCCCAGTTCCTTTTCCGCCCGCTGCCGCCACTTGGCGACCCGCGCCTCGCTGGTGCGCTTCGGATCTTTGTACCAGCCGATGTGCGGTTCGTTGTACAGATCCCAGGCGAACACCGTCGGGTTCTTCCCGAAGCGCTCGGCGATCTTCGCCCATAATTCGCACAGCCAGTCGAGCTGCTGATCGTCGGCGTATACGTCGCCCTTGCGATGTTCGGGCATCCCCTCGATCCAGTTGGGCCCGCTGAAGATGATCCGCAGCCCGTGCCGGCCAGCCATCTCGACCATCTGCTCGACCATTTCAAAACCGCGCTGACTGTACTGCTGCGGCTGCGGGTTCAGCTTCCCCGTATCCAGGAACACGCGCAGGCAGTTGAGTCCCGCGCCCGCGATCTGGGTGAACTGCTGGTCGAAGCGCTGCGCATGGAAGTGCTCCCAGTTCTTGAACGGCCAGCCCGCGCCGATCGGATCGAAGTAGTTGCACCCGTAAGGCGTCCACGGCGACCCTGCCTCGTCCACAAAGCCAACGCCGGCATCATCCACGCGAATAAAACCCGCCATCGACAGCACTCCCTCTTGGTCCGCACCTTCACAATCGCGGGTGCGGATGTTTCGCCCTTCAGACCTTTGAATTCAGCCTCGAACTCTTAACCTTGGCGCCCATCTTCCCATGGCCGCTTGAACACAACCTCGACGCCTTGATCGAACCTGCGGCCACAGTGTTCGGCCAGCCAGCCGTTGTCCGGTCGCCCGTTGTGGGCCCGCAGGTAGTCCACCAGATCCAACTCAAATCGCGTCCCGGCCGGTGTGTACGTCGGCGGATCGGCCGCCAGTTCTCCCGCCATCTCCGCGAAGCGCCGGCCCCAATGCTTCAATTCAGTGGTGTCGCTGGTCCACAAGCCCGAGGCGCCGGAGATGTCGGTGTTGGGATCGGCGCTGTCGGCATAGGCCCAGTTCAGCCAGCCGCTGGCCACGCAGCGGGTCACCTCGACCAGCGTCTGCGACCACATCGTCTGGTGCTCCTGCGGCCAGGTCTTCTGCTCGTTGGGCACGCGGCTGCCGCCCTTCCACCCGAACTCTTCGATCACCAGCGGCTTGCCCGCCACATGGGCCCCCCGCGCCACGATCTCCACATAGCCGCGGCGCTGCGTGTAGTAAGGCTCGACCATGCCCACGTCGACATCCGGCAGCATGGGATAGAAGTGCACGGACATGTAATCCAGATAACGCCCCACCCGCGTCGGGTTGAAGCCCCCGTAGGCATAACGGCCGGGCAAGTAGACGGGAATGGAACTCTGGTGCATGCCGAATGTGACCAGCTGCCGCGCCCCGCCCTCGCGGATCGCCTCGCACTGTCGCCGTACCCAGCGCTCGCTCAGGTATTCAAGGAACTGCACATAGCAGGCGTAAACCTGAGGGTCCTGACCGTCCGACTCGACCTGCGGGAACGCTTCGCCCGGGTCGGCGCCCAGGTGCTCGGATGCGAACGCCCGCCACGCCCGCCGCCGCACCCCCAACCAGTGATGGTCCGCGTGTTCCGGCCGCGGCCAGCCGACGCTCGGTTCGTTGAAAAGATCCCACGCCATGACCGTCGGCTCGTCGCCCAGGCGTTTCATGATCTGTCGCCACAGCTCACAGCGCGCGTCCAACACCGATTCGTCGCCGAAGACGTCGCCCCATGCGTGCCGCGCACGTCCTTCCCAGCCGTTGGGCCCGCTGTAGATGATGCGCAGGTCCGCAGCCGCCGCGAGGTCGGTCATTCGCCGAACTTGCGCAAAGCCCTCGTCGCTGTAAATGTCCGGCTCGGGATTGAGCAATGCCGTGTCGAGGAAGATGCGCACGGTCGTGAAGCCGGCATCGGCAATCTGTCGTAACTGTCGCTGCACGCGCTGCGGGTCAAACCGGCTCCAGATTTTCGGCGCCCAACCGCTCGCCGGGTCGAAGTAGTTGGCGCCGATCGGCAGGAACCGTCGGCCGCCGACCATGAAACCGTGTCCATTCGCCGACAAAGCCACGAATTCACTCGGACTTCCCATCAGAACCCACTCGTCCGGCTGACCGGTCCGCCACCCTTGCCGTCCGCCGCATGCCACACTCAGCCGCCACGTGTCACGCGCGTCCACTCTCGAACCGGCAAACCATCACCATCTGCCGCACAAAATCAAGACCCGTCCCGTCATTCCACGCCAAAAACAGAAAAGACCCACGGATGACCCGTGGGCACCATGCTCAAAGCTTCACTTCCAGCACCCCCCCGCAGCCGACCCCACCCCAGGGCCCAAACCCCAGACCCTACTCGTGCTTGCACGCGTGGATCAGGTCATCCAGCGACGCCGTCGCCAGACACTGCACCGTGTCCGCCCCACCGTAATAAATCCGCACCGTGCCGTCGTCCTCGATGATCGACGCACAGGTGAATACGCAACTCGGCGTCTGGCCGACCAGTTCGTAGTCCACTTCCGGCGCCAGGATCGCTCGTTTGGACACGCCGATCACCTTGTTCGGGTCTTCGAGGTCCAGCAGCATCACGCCCAGCTGGTACACCGAATCGTGGCACTGCGGCCGCACACCGTGGATGATGCACAGCCAGCCTTCGTCGGTCTTCATCGGCGGACCACCCGCGCCGATCTTCTCCTGGGCCCAGCGCGTCGGGTTGCGTGTCTTGACGATGCACCGCGGCACGCCCCAATGAATCAAGTCCGGACTCTGGCCCGTGAAAATGTGCATCGCCCCCGGCACGTTCGGCCGATCCAGCCGCCAGTATTTGCCCTGGATTTTCTCCGGGAACAGCACCACGTTGCGGTTGTCCGGCCAGGTCATCAACCCCATCCACTCCCACTTCACGAACTCCGCGTCGACCTTGTACAACCCGACCTGGCAGCCGTAGTCCGTGTGGCAGTTGTGCGTCACGTAATACTGACCCTCGACCTCGCAGATGCGCGGGTCGTGATAGCTGCGCTGGCGCCCACCGTCGACATACTCGTGATACACCGGATCGTTCTGCGGATACGGCGCCGGCTCGGGCCGCGGCGTGAAGTTGATACCATCCGTCGAGTCGCACACCCACATGTACCGTTCCAGCGCCGAGTTCTCGACGCGGGCCACCATCGTGTACTTATCGGCCGCCTGCTTCACCACGCCGGCGTTGAACGCCGTCACGATGTCGTAAGGAAAATCGTCAGCCGTCAGAATCGGATTCTCAGGGTAACGCTCGACGATGTACTTCTTCTTGCGAAGCATCCGATGGCCTTTCGTATCGGGTGGAGTGGTCGCGGGCGGCCGAGTCTTCTCGCCACACCCGCAGTTAACCACTATAGCGACGTCGTCCACGCGCCAAAAATCGCCATCATTCGTCCCTGCCGACCCCACCGACGCCGCACGCATCGCAACTATTTTGTTTTCCACACGCTGATTCGTATTGACACCGTGGGCCACTTCGCGATAATCAAACGCGCCTGTGCTTTCCTGGCTGTGCTGTGGAAAGCCTCGCATCTGTGATGTGCATGCCGTTCCTCCGGCCTCTGCGACATCCGGACGCGACTTTCACAGCGGTCGGCGGGCCTCGCCCGCCGGTCAGGCCAAGGCGTCTCAAGGCTTCCTCCGCCCTTCTCCCTGGGACATTTTGACATCGGTCGTTCGCGGTCATGGTCCGCGGCGGTCGACTTGTGTTCGCGACGATCAGCGTCCACGTCAAGTGCGGCTTGGTTGCCGTGTGCGGGGGCGCAGGGTGTAAATCTGTCTCGATGTTCGAGGCAGCCGAGAGGAGTGGAGAATGAAAGCTTCAATCAAGTCCGCACTCGTAACGCTGGGTGCCGTGGTGGCGCTCAGCACTTCCGCCATCGCCGCCCCGCCGCACTTCGAGGGCTTTGAGGATCCCGGCTGGGTCGCCAACATGACCGACAACTGGCAGAACTATGCCGGCGGGGCGATTCAGCGCGTGCTCTCCGGCACCAACGGCATCACCTCCGCCAGCGGCGTCGCTCATGCGGAGATCTACGGCCTGAGCCTGCAGAACAACGTTTTCAATGTGCCTTCGCTGGGCGCTCTAAGTCCCTACACACGCTTCGGTGGCTATAGCAGCAGCTTCGGCCCCGGCTTCACGGCTTCGCTCGACGTCTATCTCGATCCGGCATGGTCCGACGGCGACGGCTTCGACCTGTCCGTTGCCGCCAGCAAGCAGGATGGCAGCCATCTGCGCGACTTCATCTGGCACGTGGGCATCGTGGGCACGGACCTGCTGGTCAACGCCTCCAACAACAGCGACTACAGCTACAACAGCTTCAAGCTGCTCAACGAGAACAGCGGCAACTACTACACCGTCGGCTCGGCTGGCTGGTACACCCTGGAAAGCGTCTTCTATGACGATGCCGGCAGCCTATCCGTTGACTTCAATCTGCGCGACAGCGGTGGTTCGCTCCTGCACACGATCACCCGCGGCAGTGTGGCGGATGACATCGCCACCATTGTCGGCGGCAACCGCTACGGCTGGTTCACGTACAACAACATCGAGGGATTGGCCATCGACAACACTTCGCTGGCCGCCATCCCCGAGCCGGCGACGCTCGGCCTGCTGGCGCTCGGGGGCCTGGCTCTCCTGCGCCGCCGGCGGTGATGGCCGGATACGAAATGGCCATCCACTGAACATGGATTGAACAGACATGGGAGAAAGCACATGAAGCTCAGAAACACAGCCATCATCACCGCCGCGGCGGCGCTGCTGCTGGCCTGTCCGGCGTTCGCGTCCACGGGCGACCCTGTGGCCGACGGATGGGCTTACGGCAGCAACACGCTGGAGAACGGCACGTATGTCCGTGGCGACGGCAACTTCGGTTTTGACATCTACTCCACCAGCCTCACCCTCGGGGCCGGCTCGAACCTGCTGGACGCCAACTGGCAGGTGGGCGACACCGTGCTGGGCATCGGCGGCGTCATCAACGCCATCAGCAATCCCGCCCAGCTTGGCTGGCCGTCCATCACCGGGCCGACGGTCAACGACAACCTCACGCAGTCGGTCCGCATCGTCACGAAGTTCGGCACCAGCCCGACGGCCTGGGGCGCCAGCTCCAACGCGCCCAGCGCGGGCAATGGGTCCGGCAGCTTCAGCGGCGGCGCGGGCGGCGATGGATCACTGCTGCTGGCCACATACTCGCCGGCATCCAACAACGGCCTGCACCTGCATCCAAGCCCCGATTACGGCCTGTTGCCCAGCATTCTCGGACCGAATCTCGTGCATGAAATCCCGCTGCTGCAGCGGTACGACGCAGGGGTGGTCACGACGCTGGCGTCCACAGCCGGCAAACTGATCTACACCCTTGACGGCAACGATGTGCTGGCTACATGGGAGGTGTTCGTGAATGTCTCACTGCTGGAAGGCTACGGCATCGTGCCCGAGCTGGGCGACCGCGGCCTCCAGACGCTGCAACGCAGCACCGGCGTCTATACCGACGGCCTGGTGGAAGTGGTGCCCGAACCGGCGACGCTGGCTCTGCTCACACTCGGTAGCATCGCGCTCCTGCGCCGGCGTTGATTTGCGATTCAGGAAGTTTCTCGCTGTCCGTCCAACTTCCTCCTCCATAACGGGCGGCCCTCCGGGGTCGCCCGTTTTTCGTTTTTCCAGACGGCCCAACATCTTCGCCACGCGCACCGCGTGATCTATGAAAACCCTGACCCGCACTGCCGCCCGCTGTCCTTGCGTCATGCCGCGATTGCAGGTGAGCCCGCACGAACATGGCTACGAACAGACAGCGACGGAAAGATGTGGCGGGTAAGGGAAATGAGCGACGAGGGACCGGCGATCTTTGATCGCCGGCTGAGCGGCCGCTTCAGCGATACTCGCACAGTTCCAGGAGATTGCCTTCGGGATCGCGGAAGTACACCAATCGCTTGCGCACGCCGCCGGCGTAGGTGACCTGGCTTTCGGGCACACGCTGAGCCTGACCGATGAGCCGCACGCCGGCCGCTTTGAGTCGGGTCGAGGCGGCGTCGACATCGTCCACCGCAAAGGCCATGTGTCGCAGGCCGTGCGTGTTGGGCGCGTTCAGCCCGGCGGGCCGCACGCCCGGCGGCTGACGGTAGTCGATCAGCTCCACGCGCGGGCCGTCGGGCAGGTCCAGGTACACCACGTCAGCCTCAACGATCGCCGATGGGTCATCGAGGCCGATGACCGACGCGATCCAGTCGCCGGAGATGGTCACACGCTTGCTCACCGTCATGCCCAGCACGTCGCGGTAAAAGGCGATCATCGGCTCGATTTCGTGCACGACGATGTTGACGTGATCGATGTGTTTGAGCATCCGGACATGATAGACCGCGGCGCTGGCGCATAAAACAACAGCGCCGACCCGAAGGCCGGCGTTGTCGGAATGTCACGGATTGTGCGGGGCTCAGGCGGCCTTGCGCGTGCGCCGGGTGGCACGGGGGAAGCTGAGCGTGCGCGATTTGGTGGTCGCGCGGGTCACGCGCTTGCGCGTGGTCTTGCGGCCGGTCGCCTTGGGGGCGGCCTTGGCCTTGACTGTGGCCTTGCGTGTGCGCTTGCGGCTGGTCTTGCGAGCCTTGGGCTTCGCGACAGCCTTGGCCTTCACGGTCGTCTTGCGGCTGCCCTTACGAGCTTTCGCCTTGGGAGCGGCCTTGGCCTTGACGGCGGCCTTGCGGGCCGTCTTGCGACTGGTCTTGCGGGCCTTGGCTTTCGGAGCGGCCTTCGCCCTGGCGGTGGTCTTGCGTGTCGTAGGCATCGGATCGATCTCCTCGCGGCGGCCGGGTCACGGTTGGCTTTTCGTCGGCCCGCACCATGCGAGCTGCGACGTCCATGATTCGATTTGCCCAGCGGCCGGCTGATCTGAAAATCTGTCACTTTTTTATCGACCGACCTATCAGGATCGATGAACGATCTTCAGACAGCAACGGGAAAAAACCGAAGAATGTTCTTATCGGACCGTCTCTGCACCGAGGCGTTTGAGCCCCGCCAGAATCCCGCGGCAAGCCGGGGAAAGGCGTTTTTTCAGCCGATACGGCGACCTTTCGCCCTTCAGGGGTACAATGGCATGTGGAACACCCGGGCCGATCGGTCCGGAGTCGTGACGGGCGCTCTGCCCGGTTCATGCCTGCAACCCCATACCGTGCCGGCCCTGTCGCACGGCTGGCACCACGACGCGCACCGCATCAACATGCCGTCCAACTCCGCAACCCGACCCACCCGCCCTTCTCGACCCCCACAGGGGTTCACGCTCATCGAGATGCTGGTGGTGATCGTCATCATCGGCGTGCTGATGGGCATCATTTTCCCGGTCATCAATTCCGCCCGGCAGATCAGCCGCGTCGCCCGCTGCGCCACCAACCTCAGGGCGATCGGCCAGGCCTGGCAGATGTATCTGGACGACTACCGTGGCTACTTCCCGCCTTACGTGCTGCAGATGTGGTGGCAGTATGGCGGCGTGGAGCCGGCCGAGTTCAACGCCATCGGTCCCGGTCCGCCGATTCGGCCGCTCAATCCCTACGTCGGCGCCTCGCTCGAAGACGCCTCGGCCAATGTCACCGAGGTGTTTCGTTGTCCGTCGGACCGGCCCATCCACCATTGGGATGAGTCGCTGGGCGAAGGCGTCACCCGCGGCCGCACCGCGTTCCAGTACTTCGGCAATACCTACATGCTCAACCCGTTGCTGCTGTACAAGGACGACCCCGACCAGCCTGGACCCCAGTTTTACCGCATGGCGGTCCACTTCGTGCAGATCGACCACAGCAGCCTTGTGCTGGCCGGCGACTGCCAGTGGTACTACTCGGTCAACGACCGCCGCTGGGACGCCAACTTCCACAATGGGGACGACCGGATGAACCTGCTGTTCCTCGATGGGCACGTACGCTTCACCCAAATCACGCGCGGCGAGGCGTGGACTGACGACTACAACTTCATCCCCCGTCCCGGCGACCTGCCGCGCGAAGACCGCGGCCAGAGCACAGGCAACTGAGCGCTCAGGGTCAACATCAAATGCGTGTGCCCGCGGCCAAGTGAAACGTCGCCGCAAACCCACACAGGCGATTCAACAACGCCCACCCGTTCAACCCTCACACGCTCACACCGAACCGCGACAGGTCGACCCGGCCGTTCTCCACGGCAACGCCCTCGGACTCGAGCATCCGCTTTTTCTCCGGTAAACCACCGGCGAATCCCGTCAGGCGGCCGTCGCTGCCGACGACTCGATGGCACGGCACATGGGGCGCATACGGGTTGCGACGCAGTGCGCCCCCAACCGCGCGGTAGGCCCGCGAGTCCAGGGCCCGCGCGATGGCCGCATACGTCGTCACCTTGCCGCGCGGCACCTGTCGACACAACGCATAGACCCGCTCATCGAACGCCGTCGTCATTGTGGCGGACCTGTTCATGGCTGCTGCTCCATTCACTCGGATCGGGCCCCGGCCGGCTGGGATGGACGCGACACCGCCGGCAAACCCGCGATCGCTTCACGCACCACTGCCGCCGAACGACGCAGCGCCTCGCGCTCGGTCGCGCTCAGTTCCACATGAAGCTGACGCACCACACCACCGCGACCCAACACGCAGGGTACCGACAGGCACACGTCACTCAGGCCGTAGAAACCCTCCAGGCGGGTGCTTACCGGCATCACCGAGTGCGTATCGCCCAGCACTGCCCGCAGGATCATGGTGCAGGCCAGGGCGATGGCGTAGTTGGTGTAGCCCTTGTGTCGCATGACCAGATCGCCGCCGTCGCGGGCCTGCTCGAACATCCATCGCAAGGCTTCCTCGCCCTGCTCGAAACGCGCGCCGCCGGCACTGGCCGCCGCCAATGCGGGGAACTGGCTCGGCCCGTGCTCACCAAGAATATAGGCCCGCAAATCGTTGGGATCGATCTCCGCCGCCGCCGCCAGCAGGCTGCGGAACCGGGCTGTATCAATCAGCGTCCCCGTACCGATCACCTGATGAGCCGGCAGACCGCTCAGTTCAATCGCCCGCCAGGTCATCACATCCACCGGATTGCTGACGATCAGAAACACCGCCTTCGGGCTCAGTTTCGCCAGCAATGGAATCAACTGGTCATAGAGCGTCGCGTTCGCGGCCGCGAGCTTCATGCGGCCGATTTCCTTCGTGGGTGCGCTGGCGGTCACGACCACCACGTCCGAGTCGGCCGTGTCGGCCAGTTCACCCGCCGCCACCTCGGCTCCGCCGACCAGACCCGATGCATGCACCAGGTCATACACGTCCCCCAGCACACGCTTGCGCTCCCGCCCGACCAGCACGATCCGCTGGCCCAGCCCCTGCGACAGCAAGGCGAACGCCAGCGTCACGCCCACGCGCCCCGCACCCACGATCGAAATGGTCGAACCTCCGTCCGCGGTCATCACTCTACCTCGCGCCCCATCGCGGCTTCACACCGAAACCCGGCTTTCCCCGCCCATCCCCCGCAGGATGTCCAGCACCGGCTGGTCCTCGCCCGCCTGCGTCAGCAGGCCGAAACCGCCCCTGTAATCCCAGTTGGCCCAGGGGATGCCGAAGTCGCCCAGCACCGCCGCCACATCACGATACCACGCCACGCGCGACACGCGAGGTAACGCGTGATAGCACCCGAATTCGCCGCAGTACAAAGCCTTACCGTGACGTCGAGCCACCTCCACCGGCTTGGCGATCTGCTGGCGGATGCGCTCGCGGTTCCATATGCCGTTGCGCGGCCCGACGACCTGGCGCACCGACTCGTCCTCGATCTGCGCCATCGCCTCTTCGCTCACGATCAACCCGGGGTATTGCACGGGCCCGCGGTACACGCCGGCCGGCGACCACGGCGCCCGATGGTGCGTGATCAGCACCGGATCATAGAAATGGCAACTGAGGATCACATGCGGATCCTCCGGCACGGCCAGGTCGGCGAACGTGTCGCAACTCTGGAAACGATTGCTGCCAAGAATCACCTTACGCGTCGGCTCACCTTCGCGCACGGCCGCGAGGGCGAGCGCCGCGACGCGGTTCCAGTCCGCCGGGTCACGCGCGACCGGCTCGTTGAGCAGCTCATACGCCACCACGTCTTCAGGCCAGGCCCGAAGAAAGGCGCTCAGGTCGCGCCACAGGTGGGCAAAACGTTTCGCCTCGTCTTCATCGCGGTACAGCGCCGGCTCGTCAGCCTGGTTGAAATGATGCGATCGCAGGATGTGCAGGTCCACCACCGCCCGCAGCCCCGCCGCCCGCGCCCAGTCCAGACCCGCGCCCAGAAGATCCCATGCCTCACCCTCCACGTCGCCGCGGTCATCCCAAAGCTGTTGTTCATCGATCGGCAGACGGATGTGCGAGAAGCCCCAATCAGCGATGCGGTGAACGTCGGCCGCGGTGAACCACGCCCGCCGCTCCGCGCCGCGATGATCGCTCTGGCTCAACCAGTGGGAGATGTTCACCCCGCGCCCCAGCCGCAGCGTCGGATCGTCCATCGCCATGACATCGGCTTTGCCGCGCGCCGACGCCAGTCGCGGCGCTGCCGTCACCACACCATCCGGCGCGAGCATCACGCCGCACTCCGGACACGTCGGCGCTTTCGGGTTGCCGCGCATGTCGTACCCGCAGGCCGGGCAGCGCGGCGGCTCACCGGCCAGCGGCGTGAGCATCTGCCACTCCGGACCGATCTGAGCCAGAAAATACAGCGAATACGCCCGGAGCAACACCCAGACCGGCAGAAGCATGACGTCGCGGATATACGGCAGCGCGCCCATACAGCAGGTGGCGCACATCACCATCGCCGCCAGCATCGCCACACCAATGCCCAGCAGCAGCCTCATCAGATAGAACAGCGTCAGCGGCCACATCCGTCCCCGCGCCACCTCACGCCAGAACACACCCCATGCCGCCTGCACGCCGACGCCGCGGTGATACATCGTCGCAGCGATAAAGTCCTTGAGCAGCGCGATGGCCGTCGCGTACCCCATCCACCACATCGCCAGCGTCGGTAAGCCCATCGTCACAGCCCAGACGCCGCGCAAGCCGAATGACCCTCGGCGAAAGTCCTCCCAACCCATCAAGCCCGCGCCGCCAAGGGTCAACAGCGTCAAACCCACGGTCACGGCCCAGGCGATCATACGAAAGCCGAACAGGCTGTTGGCCGCCCCCGCCTGCTCGCGCCACGACCGCTTGACCGTCGCCTGTCCGCTGGCCACGCCGTCAAGCAGCATGAACACACCCCGGCTGCTGAGAAACACGATCAACGCATAGATGATCGTGAACAGCATCGCTCCACCGGCGCCGACAGCCAGCACCAGCATCGCGTGGGCGCTGAGCCAGTCGAGAATGGACTGCGGGTCGATCGGCCTGAACCCGCCCAGACCTGTGCTACGACCGCCACCCGGCAGATTCGGCGCCACGTAACGGAAGTTGAAGCCGGCGCCGGCCCCTCCCAGCTTCGCCAGAAACGCCGCGAAGCCCAGAATCAGCCACGTTCCCAGGTTGAAAGGCCGAAACAGCAGCCCCCGCGTGCGCTCCCATGCGCGGTTGAGCGGCTCGATAACGGAAATCTGGCGTTCGGGCATGCGGCACCCCTGCTGTTGACCGCAGTCTACCGCCGCCACGGCCGCACGCCATCCATGCCATCGCGCAGAAAAACCCGCCGCGGGGCGGCGGGTCGCGTGGGGGGTTGTGAACGGGCCTTGTGTCGCCCCTTGATGGTCCGTGCGACGGTTGTTCGCCGCACGCGTCACATGATTTACTGCAGCAGCGCCAGCACGGATTGCGACGAGCTGTTGGCCAGCGCCAGGGCATTGGTGCCGGCGTTGACCAGAATCTGCGCCCGGGTCAGGGCGGCCGTCTCCTTGGCGAAGTCGGCATCGCGGACGCGGCTCTGGGCGGCCGTCAGATTCTCCAGGGCCACCGAGCTCGAACGAATCGACGCATCCAGCGTGTTGCGCTCGAAGGCGCCCAGCCGACCACGCAGCTTGGTCACCTGGTCGATCGCCTCCTCGAGGATGAGCTGGGCCTCGTCTTCGCGGCCGTCGACGAACAGGCTGTTGTCACCGCCGGTCTTCAGCGAGTCCAGGTAGCCGACGATGCTGTTGCCCAGTCGGCTGGCGTGCATCGAGGGAATGCCGATATGCACCTGCTGCTGCACGTTGACCGATGGACCGATCTGGAACTTCGAGCCGCCGCCGGTGATGTAATACGTTTCCGTACTGTTAAGCGTCTGGGCGTACGTGGCGTCCAGCGACATCTTCACGTTGATCGACGGCGACCGCAGCGTCACGTCCAGGCCGTCTCCCAGCGCGACGTTGCCGTTCACCAGGGCCAGCACATCGACGCCCTCGTCGCGCGTTCTGGCTGACGCGGCCGTGCCCTTGGTGCCGTACGCCTGCATGAAGTTCGCATCGGTCGAATCGAGGCTGACAAAGGCGCTGGAGCCATACGCCTTGCTGTGCAGCACCAGACCGGACGCCGGATCGGCCGCGTTGTAACGCGAAGCCGAAACGCCCGTCACGTCCGCGTGCGAGTTGATCGAGCTGATGAAGGCGTCGACCGTCATACCGCTGATCAGGTCAAGGGTGACCACCCCTTCGTTGCCTTCAATGGTCACCTGCGAACTGCCCGTGCCGCCGGAGAAGATGCCCGTGCCGAAGCCCGAGACATACAGCGTGCCCGTTTCGGCGCTGTTGATCACCTCGACGGTCACGGGAATGTTCGGCCGCGACCCGAAGTTGGCGTTGTAAACCTCAACATCCTTGATGTTCGAGGCGTTGACGCCGGAAAGGTGATAGTCCAGCGAGCCATTGAGCAGCTTCAGGCCGGCAAAGCTCGTCGTGTTCGCGATGCGGTTGATCGAGTCGATGGCCGCGTCGATCTGAAGCTGGTTGGCCTGGTGCTCTTCCTTGGAGAACCCGCCGTCGTTGGCGCCCTCGATGATCAGGCTCTTGATGGAGATCAACAGGGTGTTGACCTCGTCGAGAGCGGCCTCGGTGGTGGCGATGACATTGGACGCCCGTTCGGCGTTCTCGATCGCCTGTCCGACGCCCTCGATCTCGGAGCGCAGCCGCTCGGAGACGATCAGGCCGGCCGGGTCGTCCGCCCCGCGGTTGATCGCCAGACCGGTGCTCAGCCGTTCAAGGCGAACCTGAAGGTCCGCCTGGGACCGGGCCAATTGGTTCTGTGCGACGATCGAGGGAACATTGGTGTTGATTCGTGACATGACAATCCTCCTTGATTGTCGTGCTCAGCGTCCTTCTCGGGCCGCGGGGCATCATGCCCTGCTTCCATCCCTGAACGCCGTTTGCCTGCCCGCCACCGGGCGTTTAGGCGTGGCCGTTGGGCCTGGGTTCTCCAGTCAAACGGTGCCGTTGCGTCGGCCGCGGCGACGGGCCACGCCCGTGCTTGCGCCGTAAAGTCCGGTCTGCGTTGCGCAGGTCATCCACCTGAACCTCGGTGGACTCGGCGTTCTCGGCCCGGATGGCCTCGTACACCTCTTTGCGATGCACCTGCACTTCCCGCGGAGCGTTGATCCCCAGTCGGACCTTGTCGCCCCGGATGTCGACGATCGTGATCTCGATCTCATCGCCGATCATGATCGTCTCGTCACGCTGACGGGAAAGCACCAGCATGTCACACGGCTCCTTCCTCGGGCCTTCCAGCCGCCACGAGCGGCCGGAGTGGTGCTATCGGAGCGGCCCATCCTTGCGCCGCCCGCCGGTCGTCCGCGATGCCTAAGCGCTCATCGCCGCTTCGACCGGGCTTCCCAGTTCAACCAGCGGAACCCGCGTAGTGAACCGCCGATCCGAAAGGACCAGTTGCTCGCCGCAGTGGTTGCCGCAGTTGATGACCAGCGGCCCCTGAAGGTTGCCGGTCAGCGTGTTGTTGCGTTTGTTCACAATCACGAACACCTGCGCCTGGTCCAGCGAATCGATGCCCAGGTCGCCCATCTGTTCCGGCCGAATCGGCACGCGGTAGCTGGCTACAAACAGGCTCGGGTCGGTCACCACGAAAGCCAGTTCCGGGGCGTCGATCGATTGAAGCCACCAGAAGTAGCTGTCGTCAGCGGTGTCCAGCAGCACGTAACGCTTGTAGCTGGGAAAGCCCAGCAGACCTTTGGCGAACGTGAGCACCCGTTCCTGATCGACATCCACCTGTCCGAAGCGTGTGGTGTTGATGAGCATGGCTCGATCCTTGCCTTGCGGCGTCGGCCGTCCGTCCTGGTCGTGGCCGGGAATCCATTCCCGCGGCGTCCTGCCTCTTGCCCCATCCGGCCGGCCGATGACCGGGCGGGGCGCAAACCCTGCGCGACTAGCGCAAAAAGTCCAAGAGCGAAAGCTGCTGACTGGCGGCGCCCACCTGAAGGTTCGCCTGAAGCTGGGTCATCAAGGTGGTGTATCGCGTCGCCATCTCGGTAAAGTCCTGATCCTGCAGTGCGCTGAGCGTTGATTCCTCAGCAAGCTTCAGGGCATTGGCCCTCGTCGTCGCGTCTTCGACCTGCCGAGCCCGGATGCCCACGCTGCCGCGGGCCTGCACCAGCCGGTCGATATCGGCTTCGAGTTTCTCCAGAGCAACCTCGATGCCAATACCGCCCGGAACCAGCAGGGCATCGCGAATTTCCTGCAAATGTGTGAACAGGCTCTCCACACGCACCGTCGCGTTGTCGCTGCTGGTGATCGTGCCGCCCGCCCCGGCGTTGACCAGGATGCCCAGGTCTTCGGCTGCACGGCTCACGACCTGCCCGCTGTCCGCCTGGGCGTAAATCCGAAAATCCCCGCCGCCGACCGTGCCGTCCGTGAACGTCAACCCGTTGCCCACGCTCGCCAGGCCGACCGAAAAGTCCACGCCCAGCGTCAGACCCGCGCCGGTCGCCGCGGCCTCGATCGCCGCGATCACATCCCCCACCGTCGCCAGGCCGCTCAGGTCGACGTCGAAACTCCTCCCATCGTGCAGTTCAACGCGGAAGTCCGGCTGACCGCTGACCGTCGACACCCCCTGGCCGCGGTTGAAGTCACTGAGCTTCGTCGACAGGTCGTAGCTGCGCAGGCCCATGTCCGTCGCCGTCGTCCCGCCGTTCTCGCCGATCGACAACGCCACCCCGCTCACGTCGCTGACCAGATTCAGACTCGTGCGGTCGGCATTGATCTCCAGCCGCAGACCCATATCGAGCTGGGCGATGACGTTCTGCAGATCCTCAACGGTTGACGCTGTCGAGAAGTCGGCGACCTTGGTCGTGCCGCCCTGGGTGATGCGCAGGCCGCTGGCCCAGTCAATCACCACACCCAGCGAAGCAAGCGGCGTCAACTTGCCCAGTTTCGGTCCCAGATCGGTCGCCGCCGTCGTCGCCGGGCCGACCGTTGCCGGCACCACCAGTCCCAGATCAGCCGCTGTCTTGCCCGCCCCCACATCCGTCAACGCAAGGGTCTCGCCGCCGGCGATGTTCACACTCAGGCCGTTGCCCGTCACCGACACCGTGCTCACGCCGCCAAGAGCCGCGATCGCGTCGTCGAGAATATCCGCCACATCCCCCAAAGTGTCGGCCGCGGTCAGATCGACCGTCGTGGTGGTGGCGTTGACCGTCAGTTGCACCGAACCCAGACGGATGCCCTTGCCCAGCGCTCCGGTCAGGCTGTCCAGCCGCGTCGCCGCCGACGCCTGCGGGTCCAGGTCGATCACGCTCTGCACGCGCACGGTCATCTGACCGAATGCCTCGATGCCGTTGCTGTTGATCTGCACCGGCTGATCGGCGCCCACGTCCAGCAGCAGGTTCGATGTGCCGCCGGTATAGCGCAGCCCGCCGACACCCGCCTGGGCGATCACCCCCCCTGTGCCGTTGAACGCGCCAGTGCCGCCAAAAAGCTGCACCGATTGATAACTGCGGTTGGCGATCTCCGTAGCCGCTCGCAGCGCGTCGTCGATCACCGACACCATCGTCGCCCGCGTCTGGTCGTCGCTGTTGAGCCCGATCTGGCTTGACGCCGTATCCCGCGCCTCCAGAAGAATCGCCTGCAGATCGTTGAGCGCCTGGTCGGTGTTGTCCAGCACACCCGTCGCATGCGCCAGATTGCGCCCCTGCACATCACGGCGCTGCAGAATATTCTGCAGGTTCAGGATCGACGACGCCGCGCCCGGATCGTCCGATGGACGCAGCACCCGCTTGTACAGGTGATCCTGCGTGTCGAACAGGGCCAACTGCGTACGCTGGATGTTCGCGAGCATCGTGTTGGTGCTCTGCAGCGTCGAGATGCGGCCGATGTTGGTGCCGATGCGTGTCATGACTCGCCCATTTCCCGATCCAATCAGGAGGTCGATTGTCCCCGACAGGGACGGGCGCCACCCGTCCCACCTTCAGAACCTTTCAGATGATCGCCAGCAGGGTCTGCATCAACTCGTCCACCACGGAGATGAACCTCGCGCTGCCCTGATAAGCGCGCTGGAACGTCAACAGGTTGATCGCTTCCTCGTCAGCGTTGACGCCGCTCACCGCCGCCTGCTGCGCCTGCAGGTTCTGCACCACCACGGTGTCGGCCATGGCCTGGTCCTCGGCGCGGGCCCGCGCGGCGCCGACATTGAACACATGGTCCGACCAGTACTGCCCCAGGCTGCGGCCGTTGAGTCCGCTCAGACCCGTCCCGCGCAAGGAGACCATCGCCAGCGCGTTGGCGTTCGGTCCCTCCGCGCCGCCCGCGGCCAGATACTGATGATCCGCCGCGAGCGCGGACGACACCTCGATGTCAGCCGCATCGCTGCCGGCGAAAAACGTGTTCAACCCCAGGGCCGCCAGCGCCCCGCTGGTGTCCTCACCGAAATAGATCTCGAAATTGCTGTCGGTCGTGCGGATCTGAAGGCGACCGGCGGCGTCGATCGAGGCGGTGATGTTCGCCACCGTGTTGAGCTGGGCGACCACGTCATTGAGCGTCGTATCCGCCGTCGCCCCCACGCCGACCTTGATGTCGATTGTGCTGGTGCGATCCATCGGAGGCTGCACGGAAGTCTGCCGTACGATGATCTCGAAGCGACCGGTCTGCAGACGCGAGCCAAAGTCGAGGTTCGCCGCCGCGCTGCTCAGCCCGGCCGCCGCATCTTCGACCACGCTCTGGCCGGTGATCGACGTGTAACCTTTCAGTCCCTGGCCCTGGCTGTGCAACCGGTTCACCTGCCAGACGATCTCGCCCGCGAGGGTGTCGATCGTCCCCAGCGCGCCCCCCACGTCGTTGTTGCGGCTGGCGATCTTCGCCCCCAGCGTGCCCGAACTGCGCCCGATGATCGTCTGGTCGGCGGTCACCCGCAGCGTCACTTCGCTCAGGCTGCCGCTGCTCTGCTGCTCGATGCTCACGCCGCGGCTCTTGCCGTCAAGCATGATCGGCACGGAGCCGACGTAGATGTCCACGCGGCCGTTGGTCTCGCGCGTCGAGATCTGAAGGTACTGCGATAGCTCGCTGAGCAACTGGTCCCGCTGGTCACGCAGCGTCGGAACGGAGTTCGCGTTGTTGCCCGCCGCCTTGCCGATCTGATTGTTCAGCGTCTCAATCCGCGACAGCAGATCGTTGACCGTGGCCACATCGCTCTCGAGCCCCGCGTCCATCTGATCACGCAGCGCTCCAAGGCCCGATCGCAGTTCATGCAGGGCGGCCGCCAGATTCGCGCCTTCGGCGATCACCGGCGTGCGGAACGCCGGATCGGTCACGTGACCCTGCAACTGCTCCCACGCGCCGAAGAATGCCTCCAGCCGCCCCGCCAGACTGCTGCGCGAACCACTCTCGTCAATCTGCAGCGCGTCCTCCAGCGCCTCGATCTGGGAAAGAATGTCTGCCGTCAGTTGCGAGCCGCTCTGGTCGGAGATGCCATTACGCAGCCGGCCTTCCAGGGCCATGTCGATCTGCCGGGCGATCTCCTGGATCTGCACGCCCCGGCCGATCCACTTGCCAGGCTCGACCTCCTGCGCCGCGATCGGCGACAACGCCACCGTCTGGCGGTGGTAGCCCGGCGTGCCGACATTGGCCAGGTTATTGCCCGCCACCTCCAGCGCCGCCTGTGAGCTCAGCAGCCCCGAGCGCCCGATCTGCAGTGAGGAAGTCAGTCCCATTGTGGCATCCCTGCCTTTGTCGGTCGCCCGTCGGCGGCCGGCGCCCTCGCGTCGCTACGCAGTCATGCTCAGCGTCCGCACCGTCAGAGCCGCCTTCGGAGCCGAGCCCTTGCGGCTGTAGGTGCCCACGCCCGTCATCGCCGAACCGATCGTCTGTATCACGCCCTGCATGTGCCGCAGCAGCGATTCGGTCGCGCGCCTGGCCACGCCCGTCGAACGCTGCACCTGCTCGATCAGCCGCTGAAGTTCCTCACGCCGATGCAACAGTCCCATCACCTGCGACCGCGGCAGCCGTGAAGCCACCTCCGTCAGCCGCATCGGCGCCTTGGCCTGCGGTTCAATCGCCAGCGTCAACTCCGCCACCAGGCCCTGCCGCCGCTTCTCCAGCGTCGCGATCCGCTGCACCTGCTCGTTCTCCAGCCGGCAGCAGTCACGCAGGTCGCCGGCCCGCGCCTCACGCAGGGCCGCCTGCTTGCGATCGATCAAGCCCAGCAGCACGCGATGGGCGGCCGACTGGTCGTCAAGCACCTGCTCAATCTGCCGGATCAGGTCATCCATGACGATCGATCCTTCCGCCCGCGCCGACAGCCTGGCGGGCCTCCATCTGCCGCGTGATCCGCCCGTACACCTGCTCGACCACCGGCAGCCGCATGCTCGCCGCCATCCGATCGGCAAGCTGCGTATCGAGCTGGGCCCCGAAGATGTCCTCCGCCGATCCGCCGTGGAACATGTCCGTCTTGAACGGATCGTTGCGCATCTGCTGCAGCAGCGGCAGCAGCAACGTCGATGCCACGAGCTGCTCCGACGCTTCGCGCGCCTGTCGGCGCGCCTTGTCCAGGTGCGACGCAAATACGCCTTCCTCAACCCGCGACGCGCCAGCGCCCGCGGTCGTCCGCACCGCATGCTCCATCGCCGCCGTGTTGTCGAGAATGCTCAGGTCCATGATTCGCTCATTCGTCCGCCCGTGGCGGCTGATGAAATTCCCACCACTTCGCTCATTGCAGGATCAGTTCCGCCTTGATCGCCCCGCTGGCCTTGAGCTCGCGGATGATCGTCACGCGATCCGCGGCCGGCACCTTCAATTGCTCCAGCGCCGCCAGCAGGTCGCGCATCCGCGTGCCGCCCAGGTTCTGTGGGTCCATGCCCACGAAGTTGCCCGTCGTGACCCGCGGATTGGCCAACGTGGGCTCCGACTGCGGCGTGATGGTCGTGATCGTCAGCCCCGGGTGCGAGATGAAGGTCGGCTTCACCTCGACGTCGGCCCCGACGATGATGGTGCTGGTCCGCTGATTGATCAGCACCCGCGCGCCGCTGGAAATGATCGACAGATCGAGGTAGCTCTGCATCACGCGGCTGATGAACGCCGCCGGGTTCGCCCGCTCCTGGGCCGGCAGCGTGATGACCACGTTTTTCGGATCCACCGCCATCGCGATGGCCGGCCCCTCGGGGGCCATCTCCTGATTCACCAGGTCCGCGATCGTGAAGGCGTTGGTCCAGCCCGCATTCTGGTCATCGAGCACCAGCGTGATCTGCCCAGCCTCGTTCATGAACCGGGCCCGGATGTCGGCCACCATCTGCGCCCCCTGACGCACCACGCCGACCGTCGGCACCTCGGGATCGTCGACCACGACCGCGCCGGACGCGAACGCATACACCGGCGAGTTGGGCAGCGGACCCGTCATCGGAAACAGAAACAGCCGACCGCCGGCAAGGCTCTTGGCCGTGCCCACCGCGCTCACCTGCACGTCGATCCGATCACCCTCGCGCACCCCCGCCGCGGGGACCGTCGCCTCCAACGCCACCAGGGCCACATTCTTGGCGTCCTTAAGCTCCGCGGCGACCGTGTTCGGATCGATCATACGCTGCATCACCGCCGCCAGCGGCCGCATCGCAGGCAGGAACTTGCCGTCACCTGTGCCCTTGAGCCCCACCACCAGCCCCATGCCTACCAGGGTGCTCTTTTCAGATCCCTTGATCCGCGCCAGGTCGCGCACCTGCAGCGCCGCCGCTTCGCTTGCCAAACCGCCGAACGCCGCCAGCATCAGACCCGCCAACGCCAGGCGCCCGAAACGTGATGTCATCCCGTGGTGTGTCATGGCGTCTTGAAACTCAGAAGTTGAAGATCGTCTCGAACGTCCTGGTCAGCCAGCCCTTCTTCGTGGCCTTCTTCAGTTCACCGGTGTGGTCCTTCTCCAGCCGCAGGTCGAACAGCAGCGTCGACAGCACCGTGTTGTCAGCCGCCACATCCTCGGCACGGCAGACGCCGGTCAGCACCATCTCCAGCGTCTCCTTGTCCGACCGGATGAACTTGCGGGCCTCAAGCACGATGTTCCCGTTGGGCTTGATGTCCACCACCTCGGCGGTAATCCGCGCCGTGAAGCTGTCCTTGCGCTCGTAGCTGCCTTCGCCCTCGAAGCTCGTGTCGAAACCGATCTGCACCGCCGGGGCCTTGTCCGGATCGGTGACGGCCGGCTCAATGATGAACTTCATCAGCTTCGCCAGCGCCAGATTCGGAAACTGCGGAATTTCCCCGTTCATGTCGAACTTCTTGTCCGTCTCCAGCGTCGCGTCCGCTTCCGCCTGCGTCTCCTCGCGGACGATGATCGTCACCAGGTCGTGCAGGGCGAAAAGCCGCGGCGGAGGCAGGGTGATCGCGCCGATGCTCATTGCGGCGATGTGCGGCGACAGCAGGCTCTCAGGCTCGCCCGTCGCTCCAGCCATCGGCGGAGGCGCCGCCAGAAACAGCGATGAACTCTGCCCGATCGCAGCGCCGGTCATCGCCGCCAGAGTCAGGACCACCACGATCAGGCGCGTCGTGTTATTCATCGTGTCGCCTCCACAGGCATCGGCGCGTCGGCCCATGCTTCCCGCGAATCGGCGTCCTGGGCCTCACGCACCAGCACCGCCTCATGGGCGCCGATCGCCCGGGCCAGAAATGTCTCACGCGAGCTGGTGTTGCGCACCCGGATCACCTGGTCACGCCCGCCGTCCTCCATCGCCGTCGCCGTCAGACGAATCACCAGGTTGCCGACGATGCAGCGCACCGTCATATCGTCGCCCCGCCTCACCAGCCGCGGCGCTTGCACATCGCCCGCCGCCAGGGCGTCGCCCGCCTGCAGCGTGCCCGTCGCCACCTGGCCGAGCACCGCGTCAAGCGTTCCGACCGGCTCCGCGCCGCCGCGCACGAACACCCCCTGGATCGCCACGTCCTCGCCGCGCACCAACTGGCCCCGTGGAATCCGGCGCTGCGCCACCACCGCCTGAAAACGACGCTCCACATCGACATGCACGCGCGCCCGTTCAGCCAGCGCTTCCCCCGCGTAGCGCCGAACCACCACCGGCACGCGCCCTGGAATCACCGTCGCCAACGGCTCAAACTCGTAGCGCCCTTCGCCCGTCGGGCGGTCGAGCATCCCACCCGGATCGGTGAACGAAAAGCGCAATTCATCCCGATCCGTCACCCCGGCCATGCTGCTCAGCAGATCAACCAGCAGATCGCGCACCACGGGAACTGTCGAGATCGGCCTCGCATCGGACAGATCGTCGCCCGGCGCTTCGGCGGACGGCTCGCCCTGGGCGGCCTGACGCGACACCTCGCAGTTCAGCCGGCCGCTGAACGTCACCCGCGCCAGGTTGACCTTGGCGTCGGCCAATGCTCCGCGCACCGCATCAAGGGCGATGGCCGTGCGCTTCTGCCCCTGCGGCCATGTCAGCACCGGCAGCATCGCATGCGCCTCGATATCCGCGCCGTTCAGCTCCGCCACATCACCGAGCCGCACGACGTCGCTCGACACTGTCGCCTCGCCGCGCAATCGCACGCTGTCAGCCCGCGCGGCCAGTGAAGGCAGAACCGCCATCACCATCGCGGTCGTCGCGAGCATCAGAATGTGTCGAAGCCTCGTGTTCATGGTGGAGTGCTCAGTGCCTAGCCCTGGTCACGGCTTGCTCAGAACCGCCGAAGGTTGCCGATCACCTGCAGCGCCTCGTCGGCCGCCTGCACGCTCTTGCTGTTCATCTCGAAGGCCCGTTGCGTCTTGATCAGACTCACCAGCTCGCGCACCGGATCGACGTTGGACGATTCGAGAAACTTGTGAATGATTTCGCCGAACACGCCTTCAGCCGGGACGCCATCGATCGGCGGACCCGATGCGGCCGTCGGCACGAACATGTTGCCGCCCACCGGACGCAAGCCCGCCGTGTTGGTGAAGGTCGACAGCTCGATCTGGCCGAACTCCGTGCGGTCGATCGCGCCCGGCTCCAGGCCCGATACGATGCCGTCGGCGCTGATCGAAATTTCCGTGACCCCGTCGGGCACGTTGATCGGCGGCTCCATGCGCGGGCCGTCCACGTTGCCCAGCACCAGGTCGCCGTCGCGGTTCTTGAAGAAATTGCCCGCCCGCGTGTAGCCGATGCCCTCGCCCTGGTCCGGCCGCACCGCCACGCGGAAGAAGCCCGGGCCAGCCACCATCATGTCGAAGTCGCTGCCGGTCTCCACCGGTGAACCCGTGCTGAAGTTCAACTGTGTGTTGCTCACCCGCGTGCCCAAGCCCACGTACAGCCCCGCCGGCCGCTGGTCGCCGTTGGCGTTCTCCACGCCTGGCTGACTCTTCTCCTGGTAGAGCAGATCCTCGAAGTTCGCCCGCGAGCTCTTGAAGCCCGTGGTGTTCACGTTCGCCAGGTTGTTGGCGATGATGTCGATCTCCGTCGACAGCGCCGACAGTCCCGTCGCCCCGGCATGCAGTGCGGTAATGGCCATGGTTCACATCACTCCCGTCAAAACCTCTGCGACATCACCGTCTCACGCGCTGACCCGGCCGAGCACGTTCACCGCCCGGTCCATCAGCGTGTCCTGGTAACGAATCATGTTGCCGTTGGCGCTCACGGCCTTGGTCGCGTTGACCAGATCCATCAACGCCTTGATCGGGTCCACGCCCGACCCCTCGATGTGTCCCGGCCGCAGCACCACCCCCTCGGCTGCCACCCGGTGCGCCGCCGGCTCAGTTGGCCCTTCACCGCCCAGGCCTAGCAGCCCGTCGCCGAGCTTCACCATCCGTTGCGGGTCATCGACGCCGGTCACCTGAATCTGCGCAATGGGCTCGCCGTCCTGAAGCACCTGTCCGCGGCCGTCCAGCCGCACCTGGCTGCCCAAGGCCACGCGGATCGGCTGGTCGTTCACGTCCAGAATGGGCCGACCCGTCGCGATCTGCACCAGCGTGCCGTCCGACGCCACATCCAGCCGACCATCACGGCTCAGCGCGATGCCCTGCTCTGCGCCGGCGGCGTCCTGTCGCGCGATCGCGAAGAACGTCTGCGGGCTGCCCAACGCGATGTCCAGATCGTTGCCCGTGCGTGTCAGGTCGCCCTGGGCGAAGTTGATCCACTGCCTGCCAGCAAACACGCCGCCGCCCAGCCGGTCAAGCAGATCCTGACGCAACTCGAATCCGAAGTCGTCTTCGATCGACTCCGGATCGCGCTGGCGCACGCTCGGCACGTCCGGCTTGAAGCCGACCGTCTTCACGTTCGCCAGGTTGTTGGCAAAGACGTCCTGACGGTACATGCTCGTCAGAACGCCCGATGAAGAGAGGTACAGGCCGTAGTTCATCGCCCCACCTCCGTGCGGGGTTGCGACGAGCGGCCGGCGTCCGCGTCCTTGCGGACGAACCCGACCCCCGTCGGCGCGATCACGACCTGCCTCAAACCCGAATCCTTCGTCTCGTCCAGGGCCGCGACGCTCATGCCCGCGCTCTCCAGTTGGCGGCGGACATGCTCCATGCGATGGACCGCCTCGGCCAACCCCGCCAGACGCAGGATCGTCAGCCCGATATTCGCGTCGCCCGCCGCGTGGCTCAGACGCCGCCATCCGCCCGGCGTCTGCTCACCGGGGCGGCCGACCCCCGCCGTCGCTTTGTCTGCCGCCGTCCTGCCTGGCATCGATCGCACTCCCTTGCGTGGGCACTGATCCCGATTCGGGCCAGTTCGGCCCGCTTGCCGCGCGCCGCGCAGCACCGAGCGGGATCGCAAGGCCGATGCCACAAGCCATCAGACCGCATCGTCCGCCTCAATAAAATCTCCTAAGTCGTTTTTAAATAGCGCCTTAGAATCGGCGCCGTGCTGCCTCAGGGCGTCGTGGGCCGGCGGCCTGAAGCATGGTCCGAAAACCGCTGGCGCAGCTTCGTCAAGCCTCGCGCACTTTCTGCGCCCGCCGACCGCACGACCGTCGAACCGCGATCGCGGCCTGCCTCCCATGCCAGGCCGGCCCATTGAAGGCCCGACTCCCCCTTGTTGTTAACCGGCCCGGCGCTTTGCTCCGATAATCCATGCGACATTGGGATGGTCGGATCGCCCGCAGATAACAGGCGGTACCATGACCCACTGAGGCGGCACTTTCCTTGGAAGACCCTGTGAGCGACCGCGATCCAGCCGTGAAGGACAGCTCCGCGCTCGCGACCGCCGCGATCGCGCCGTGGACCGATCCCTCGGCCTCCCAACCCATCCTTGACCGCGGGCCAGCCTTGCCGCTGATCATCAGCTCGAGTCTCTACCTGCGCGTTCTCGCCGCGATCCTCATCGTCTGGTTCCACACCCCCGGTACGCCCGGCCGCCAGCTTGTCGGGCCCGGCCTCATGGTGTTCCTCTGTCTCTCCTTCATGCAGGCCGGCCAGCGGCAGGCCTTCTGGCCGACTCTGCGCCGACGCACACGCCGCCTCATGCTGCCGTGGGCTGCGTGGTGGCTGATCTACGCCGCCGCCCGATTCCGCATCGCGCGCGGCGTGCCCACCGAGCTCACCGACCCAGCCTCCATCTGGACGCTGCTGATCTGGCCCTCGGCGCACCTGTGGTATCTACCCTTCGTCTACTTCAACGGCATGCTGGTTCAGGCAGCCCGCCATGCCATGACCCCGCTCAACACACGCCTCAAGGTGGCCATGTCGCTGATGGTCGGCATGCTGCTGCTCCTGCTGTTGCCGCTCGCACACAACCTGCCACAACTGGCCGGTCAGTGGTGGGTCGCGATGCCCACCATCGGCATCGGCGTGGCGTATGGCTACGCTTTGCGACTGGGACGCCGCCAGCGGCAGTTTGGTTTTGCCGCGGTGACCGTCGTGGTCTGGTTGACGTGTCTGCCCATCCTCGCCATCGGCCGCGCCGACGTCGCCTTCACCTATGCCGTCGGCGCCCTGCTGATGCTCCTGTGCGTGGTCCGGGTGCCACGCCACCGGATGGTGACACGGCTGGCATCCCTCACGCTCGGCGTCTACCTCGTTCACCCTCTGGCCATGTTCGCCCTGTGGAAATTCCTCGGCGCCAATCAGCCATACTGGGTCATGCTGCCCGCCACCGTCGTCCTTTCCTTCGCCCTCGCGGCCCTGCTGCGCCGCATGCCTTATACCCGCGCCATCGTCTGAACCCACGGCCGCCAAGACCAGCAAACCGAAGTGGACGCCCGAGGATGGACTGATTCGGGCTCAGGCGTTGTGATGGTTGTGACGGAAGTGATCGGATTCGTAGTAGGCGATGTCACGGCCATCGGTGCGATGCCACCAGTCGTCGGCCCGGCGGGCCAGACGCTGGCGTACGTCGGCGTGCTCAGGCCGACCCGCGACGTTGTGCAGCTCGTGCGGGTCGGCCGCGAGGTGATACAACTCCTCGACCACCTCGCCGACATCCTCGCCGTAGTACCGGACATACTTCCACTGCCGCGTGCGGATGCCATAGAAAGGATGCAGTCCCCAGTACGCCGCATAGTGTTCGAAGTACACGGGCTGTTCGTCAGATGCCGCGCCCCCCGCGTCGTCGGCCAGAAGGTGGTGAAAATCGCCGTGGCGAAACTGCGTCGGCACGGCGACGCCCGCGGCCTTGAGCAGCGTCGGGCCGCACTGGATTGAACTGGTCAGCGCCTCCAGCACGCGGCCCGCCCCCCCGCCGCCCGGCAGCTTCATCAGCAGCGGCACGCGGTACAGCTCGTCATACGGCAGCGTGCCCTTGAGCCGCATCCGGTGCGCCCCCATCATGTCGCCGTGATCCGAGGTGAACAGCACCAGCGTGTCGTCCCACATGCCCAGGCGCTTGAACTGCTCGATCACCTGGCCCAGGTGTTCGTCCATCGCGGCGATCATGGAGTAATACTTTGCGAGCATCTGCCGGCCGCTGTCCGCGTCGGACAGGCCGTGCTTGCCGTCTTCCGCATGCGCACGCTGAAACGACGGCTTGCCGTCGAACGTTTCGGCATGGAAGCTTTCGGGCAGCTTCATCGCGGCCGGGTCGAACCGCTGGCCGTACCGCGGATCAAAGTAGAAAGGCGGGTGCGGCAGGTTGGTCGAGAAAGTGAAGAACAGCGGCCGCCCATCGGGCCGCCAGCGGCGCAAAAACGCGGTCGCCTGCTCAGGCAGCACGTAATTCTCATGCATCTCGGCGGGCACGGCGTCCAACCGGTGCCTGCGGATCGCCTCCTCATCCACGGCATGCCCGTCGACATCCCAGGCTGCCCCCTCGGCATAGCCCAGCTCCGCCAGCGAGCGGGACTGATGCATCTTTCCGAAGTAGACGCTGCGGTAGCCGGCTTGGGAGAAGACGTGCCCTAGCGTCTGGTGATGCGGCGAAAGGCGGTTCTGGTGGCCGCCGAAGCCGCGGATGGTCATCACGCCGCACTCATGCGGATACAGTCCCGTCTGGAAGCTGGCCCGCGAGGGCATGCACTGGGCGTGGCAGGTGAAGGCATGGGTGAAGCGGAGGCCTTCAGCCGCGAGAGCATCGAGGTTTGGTGTGTGGGCCACGCCGTCGACCACGCCCATGCGGCTGTGCTGCATCTGGTCGCAGAGCAGAACCAGAACGTGGGGATGTTTTGTCATGCGCCATGCTCCTGGGCGGGCCATGCTACGGGCCCCACGGCGGCGTGTGCAAGCATCACGCGCGGTGTCTTGCCGCCCGGTGCGCGGCGCGGTAGTGTCCACGATTCGCATGACCCGCGTCATCTGAACCGTCAGTTGTTGGCCCATCGGATGGGATGGTCGCCGCCACCGCGTCGAACCTGGTATTGGCCATGGAGTCACGATCGTGAGTCTGACCATCGATCCCTATGACCGCCGCCACCTCGAGGCGATGATCGATCTGTACAACCGGCTGACCGCCCATGAGCCGCACATCGCCAAACTGACGCCGCAGCTTTTTGTGGATGTGATCGAAGCCAAGAGCTATTTCAACCCGGCTGGACTATTCATCGCCCGCCGCGACGACGACGTGGTGGGCTGGGTGCATGCGTCGATCGCTCACGGCACGGAGATCTGGCATGACCCGGCCCCGACGCACGCGCACATCGACCTGCTGATCTTTCCTCGCGAGGATCTGCCCGTCGGTCGGGCCCTGGTCGCACGGGCCGTCGAGTGGCTCAGACCCCACGGGCACAAGACCATCGAAGGCATCGGCGCGGTTCACGGTTATCCGTTCTATCGCGGCTTGTGGATCGGCGGCGAACGGATCAACACCGTCTCGTTGCCGCAACTGCATCTGGCGCTGGCGTGCGAGGGCTTCGTGGTCCAGGGCGAGGGATCGCTGAAGACCACCGCTTTTGGCCAGAGGCCCAGACCCCTGGCGGCGGCGGCGGCCGTGGAATACGAAGACTCACCCCTCGACATGAAGCACCAGACGATCCGCGAGTCCTGGCTGGGCTTCGAGCCAATGGTCATTAAGGCCAACGTCGACGGCAAAGAGGTCGGCACGCTCGGCTGGGTCGTGATGCCTCACCACGCCCACAAGCTGGGCGCGCCTTGCGTGAGCATCTACATGCTGCACGTCGCCGATTCGCAGCGGCGCAAGGGCGTGGGCGCGGCCCTGGTGTCGCGGGCCTTCGCTCAGGCGTATGAACGCGGGGCCCGATTCGCCTCCGTCGGCACCCAGATCGAGAACGTCGCGGCCAACATGACCTACGAGAAGCTGGGCATGCACACCCACCAGCTCGTGTCCAGCCGCCAGCTGCGCCTGGAGTAGCCGACAGCGGCGAGCCGACGCCGGCAGCCCGGCGCCCGGCGCAAGAGCCCGTCGTCACCGCGGCCGACACGCCTGTTCTGCCGCGGAGGCTGCTTTACTTGAACACGCCGAAGTAGTGCTCAAAGAACCGGTCCGGATCCACCTTCAGGGCCACCTCATGCGGACCCTCGGGACCGTCGGCCGGCTGCTTGTTCCAGTGCGTCATGCCGATCGCCCGCTCGCTGCCGTTGAGCTCCACCTTCACCGTGCCGCGCTCGAAGCCGCAGATCTGTTCGTCAAACAGCACCGTCGCCGCCAGCGGATCATGGAAAATCACGGGGATGTCCCACTCGCGCATCCAGATTTCCAGAAAATCGCGCACCGGCTCAAGCACGGGGGCCTTGCAGCGGGCCTTCACTTCCTCCGCCGCCATCTGCACCTGGCAGGTCACATCCAGCCCGATGGAACGATGCACCTTCACCGCGTGTTTGTACGCGATCGCCGTCGCGTGCGGGTCGACCAGGGCGTTCCATTCACGCGGGCCAGCCTTCGGCATGCGGTTGGTGAATACCCCGCACATCATCACCAGCCCCTTGAGCAGCGACGGCAGCTCGGGGTCCAGCGTGAACAACACCCCGACGTTGGTCAGCGGCCCAATGGTCAGCAGGGTGATCTCGCCAGGATGAGCCCGGATCGTATCGCGCAGGAAGTTCATCGCCTGCCCGCTGGGAAACTCCTTCTGGTGCGGCCAGCGGGCCACCCCGTCGCCCTGCATCGCCATGTACTGCATGGCCGGCACGATCATCGGTTTCGCGCAGCCCGGGTAGATCGGCACCTCCTTGCCGACGATTCTGCACATCGCGCTGGCCATGCGGGCCCGTTTGTCCGGCTCACCGGTGACCGTCGTCACACCCAGCAGTTCGCAGCGCGGCTGCGACAACAGGTAGGCCAGGCAGAACGCGTCATCGATGTCGCTGCCGATGTCGGTGTCGAGAATGACCTTCATCTTCGTGGTCATGGCGTGAGGTCCTGATGAGGGGTGTCGGGGATCGACCGGCGGCAGATCATGGCGAAAAGACCGCCGCGCCGCAAGCCGTCCCGACAGCCTCACACCCCACGCAACAAAGTGACGTGGATACTTCCCTTCATACGCCCGTCTTAATTGCCTCGACGCGCAAGCGAATATGCCGCCACCCGCATGAAACCCACCGCTATACTGCCCGCCTTTAGCCGGGCGCATCGCGGCCGATCCGCTCGGCCGCTGACGATCGGATAGCGAACGTGAGCAACACCATGCCATACACGTACTACATCGCCAATGGTTACACATCCCGAAGCAAGGCCGTCGGCGATTACCACGGCATGAGTGAGTTTCGACTGCGAAACCTCGCCGAACGCGACACCACGATCCGCCAGCGGATTTTCTTCGCCGATCGCCCGCCGCTGGATATGCCGCCGATCACCGCCGGCCCGATGGGCGGACCCTACCAGGAGTTCCCCAAAGACCTGCCCGAGTCCCACAAGGATGCCGGCCCGTGGGGCGCGCAGATCGTCTCCGACACGCCCTTGGCCTACTTCCATATCTCGCTGGCCAAACGCAACGGCCTCAGCAACGACCCGACCTATGCTGGCGGTTGTGGCATGCAGCTTGGCAAACCCCATCTTTCGAAAACCTGGTACTTCGGCGACTGCTTCAAGTGGTTCGTCCCCGCCGAGAATCCGCCGTTCCCCTTCAGCCAGTACGAGTGGTACCACATCCTCAACCCCAACCCGCGACCGGCGACCATCACCCTCACCATCGGCGACGACAAGCGCGACCGGGACCGCACCCGACGGTACAACCTGGACGCCCAGCGCGTGCTCTTCATCGACGATCCCGACCTCGTCGAGGGCACCATGCGTGCCTGCTACGCGAAGTTCGAAAGCGATCAGCCGATTCTCGTCGAGGCCGAACGCGCCATCTTCGGTCCCGAAGGGCCCCGGCAATGGGGCGTGATTCTCGGCTGCGCCTCGCCCGGGGCTGGCGAACCCTTCGCGCCCACCCAACCCGCATCCCCCATCTGATGTTCCCAACGCCATGCCAACCGACCGTCCCAACATCCTGTTCATCATCGTGGACCACCAGGCGTATTACGGCCACAGTTGCCCACCCGGCGAGTTCCAGCTCCGCCTGCCGGTGTTCGATCGGTTTTGTCAGCAAGGCACGTGCTTCGACCGCGCCTATTCCGTCTCGCCGGTCTGCACCCCCGCTCGCGCCAGCATGATGAGCGGCGTCTATCCCAGTACGCACCGCCTGTGCTGGAACTCCGAGTCCAAGGTCACGACATCCAACCGGCTCGACTTCGCCACCGGCACGCAGCTCTACAGCCATCACCTGGCCCGCGCCGGCTATCGCAACGCCTACATCGGCAAGTGGCACGTCGGCCACGAACGTCTGCCCATGGACTATGGCATCGAAGGCTGGTCCCTGCTCGACTACGGCGACGTCTACTCCTCCGATGCCTATCTCCAATATGCTCAGCAGCGCGGCCTTGGCGTCCCTCGCGTCAACATTGAGCACTACATCGGTCGGCCCGAATGGCGCGGCCAGACCTTCGAACTGAAAAATCCCTCCCCTTGGTGGAAGTTCATGTTCGGCTCCGGCGTCCTCGAGGGGCCTGCCGAAGCCCACGAGGAGATGTTCACCGCCCATCTGTGCAGCGAGAAAATCCGCGAATTGCAGGCCGCCGGTCAGCCCTGGAGCCTCGTCGCCAGCTTCTGGGGCCCGCATCAGCCCTATTACCCCTCCGAACCCTACGCCAGCATGATCGACCCCCGGTCCATCCCACCCTATCCGAGCTTCGATGACGACTTGGCGGGCCGGCCGTTCCGACACGTCATCCACCGCGAAGTGATGATGGGCAACGTCCGCCGCGACAGTTGGCCCACATGGGACATCTGGCAGCAGGTGCTCGCCCGCTGCTACGGTCAGACCCTCCAGACCGACGCCGCCGTCGGCCAGATCCTCGACACGCTCGATCAGACCGGCGCGGCCGACAACACGCTGGTCGTCTGGCTGGCAGACCACGGCGACGCCCTGGCGACGCACGGCGGTCTGTTCGACAAGGGCCCGAGCTTCATCGAGGAAGTCGCCCGCGTGCCTCTGGCCGTCCGCTGGCCCGGACACCTGCCCGCCGGGCAGCGCACCCGCAGGCTCGTGTCCAACATGGACGCCACCGCCACCTTGCTCGATGCAGCCGGCGCGCCCATTCCCGACGACATGCACAGCCGCAGCCTGCTGCCCCTGTGCCGCGACCCCCGCGCCGCCTGGCCCGACCAGCTCGTCTGCGAACACTCCGGCCACTACGACGAAGACATCCTCCTGCGCATGATCGTCACCGACCGCTACAAGTACGTCGCGGCCGTGTTCGACGGCGATGAACTCTATGACCTGCAGGATGATCCCTACGAGATGCGCAATCTGATCGACTCACCGGCCCACGCGGCGACCTGCCGCGACCTGCGCGACCGCCTGATCCGACATATCGAGGAAACCGGTGATCGTCTGGCCGGTCGCCGCCTGCTGTACGCGCTGCGGCGTCGCCAGTCGCAGTAGCCCGGGCCGCGCCTTCGCGCAC